>Ga0307930_1000488_pt1 | contig 31765 bp, 27 predicted proteins | sample OrgLakmetageno46_FD_203161 | JGI IMG/M metagenome (GOLD analysis project Ga0307930, IMG submission 203161) | Saline water microbial communities from Organic Lake, Antarctica - #46 | ecosystem: Environmental > Aquatic > Non-marine Saline and Alkaline > Saline | place: Antarctica: Organic Lake...
TTGTTCGATTGTTGTTGGTTGTTGATGTCATGCGTTGATGCGTTGATGCGTGAAAACTTCTCGGGTTCTCGGGCGGTCCTTCTTGCTTCTGCCAAAATTTGCCACAATGATGAAAGAAGTGTAGGAACAAACAAGTCTAGCATAGTGGGCAACAATACCTTCACATGAATTCGCCGCCATAGACGGTCCGAATGCAACTCAATGCTTTCATCAGAGACGTGTATACGTTGCTTCACCATTGATGATTGAAGCAATGAGTTTAGACTCTCAAGAGCGGACAGCTCAATTTGACGGTGCCGTACAGTAGGGTCAAAGTACCGATGAAGTCTTACCTATTTGGCAAACATCTTCTTCGGCTCTGTTTATCATTCCCTGTGCTGGCAGTGGCCGTTCATGGTTTAGGACATAACTTCTGTCGGAGTGCTGACCCATGCCCAGATGTCTGTGATAAATGCAGTAGCACAACACCGGAGGAACCAGCACCAGCCTCAAATTTGGATCAACTTAAATGTGATAGTGTACCGGGCCAAGAAAGTCAATGTTGCCGCGTAATAAAAGAAGCCCCGTGGTGGGCATCCTTGCAAACTTTACATCCACACGGCTCCGAGATAAACCACTCTACTTCTGCCGCTGTGCCTGCCCTGGGTCCTGTTCCTCCGTCATCCAACGCACCACCGCTTACGCCACCTATATCACCACTAGTATCGCTGCCACCGAAGCTTAACGTGCTAATGTTCATTGTCGACGATATGCGGCCTGACTTGAAAGCCTTTGGACACAAGGACGCACCACCCACGCCACATTTAGATGCTTTTGCGGCGACTGCCCGTGTGTTTCGCCGAGCCTACTCCCAGGTCCTAAATTTATTAATACTACATTGATTGTAGAACAGCTCTGAATCCGAGTTTATGACCGTGGTATCACACTTGAAACGAAGAATTATCTTTTTGCGAAATGTGCTGCCTGTTGCATATTTCGGTGTAGTTTCCGGACTGCGCTCCATCCAGAACTAGTTTCATGACCGGACTTCGGCCAGATCATGTTGGGGTGAGGCGAAATCATTCTATTTTTAAGCACACCCAACTTTCTGCGGCCGTAATAATTCGTTACTTTTACTCTGCCTATTTCAATATATGAATACATTTAATATCTACAGTCTGTAGTAGTTCTTCACCTGCGACAAATCAATAATACTTTTCCACCACCCCTGTCTATCATTACAACAACAATCTCTGCATTCTCTTGATTCACAAAACGCAGGTCAATGGTCACGCATGCACCATGTTCAGACTGGATAAACCTTGGGAAGACGAATACAAGCGTTGCCACTGGAGACACACGCGTCCAGGAACTGTATCGATGCCTCAATGGTTTAGAAGTGCTGGATATCTCTCGCTCAGCTATGGAAAAGTACAATTCAATATCTTCATATTAGTTCGAGTTCCTGCAGATACTAATGTTTCTTCTTTAATCGAAATTCCATTTCGAAGTATTACTTTGATTAAATGAAATGACCATTTTGTCTGTGATCACCATTCTCCACGCTCAGGTATTTCATCAGCACTTAGATGACGCATCTAGCTGGACACCTCAGGTTTGAGCTCCATTTCAACCTCAGTCAAATGTTCGCATTGATTGGCACTTACTTTTCTGGCTCCTTCTGCTTCTTTGAAGAGTGAGTTCCGCGACGGTTATTCCCGTGGCAAGCCCGGTGCATCAGTGGGGCAAAGTGGCTGGAAGTATGAAGAATGGAAAGATCCTGTTAATCGCGACTGTGGCCCCGGTCATCATGCGTCTCCAGGCCAACATTGCTTCGTCGAAGAACATTACAGTGGTTGGAAATCTTTTGCACACACTTATGGGGAAAGGTTGCTGCACTATGCACATTATGTTGAACACAACGCGTAGTCCATGGTTTGCGCCCTCTACTTATCCTGAATCTATCTTCCTCTTCCTAGGGTGAGATGCTACTGTGATCATTTACTTAATGCACGCGGATATGTTTGCAATGGCTGTCCTTGGCAGGGCCATTGCCTCCCAACTCGCGCTACATTGACGAAAGCACCGCTGCTCGAGCAGCCAACAGTATTGCTCGCCTGGGCCGCCGTCAAAAAAAGAATACTGCTGCATTGAACCAATCGCAGAGCGACAAGGATATTATTGAGGCAGAAGCAAAGCCTTGGTTTATGGCCGTTGGGTTCCTTCGCCCACACTTGCCCTTCGTATGCCCAGGACGATTTTGGGATGCTGCTGGAGACAATCCGTCAGGAGATTATCCGAGAGCCAAGAGCCCGTCTAAAGCATACTCCTTTTCTTCGTCTTCTTCCTCAATATCTTTCACAGCGAGTGGTCAAAGCAGCGCCTCGGTAATCGATCACGAGAGTTTTATATTTAGATAGATGTCAATAGTGCGTCCTCTGTCATTCTTGTGAAATCAGGCGTGAAATACACGACCACCAACACATTGTACGAACGATTAAAATTATTTACTATAATATTTCTTCTGCGAATGTCGCAATTCTTCCAATGACATAAGCTTTTTTTCCTATGCACTCATTTGTTTGGTACCTGCGTGCGGTCGCATGTACTGTACTAGGTGGGTGGCCGACTCTTGAACGTTGACTCCAATACAGGATTTACGAATTTAAGCAATTTTTGCCTCCTGCTTTACGCAAGCTTCCTGCCCTCAACGGTATGACGTCACCCGAAGCCATTAAAAAAGACACGGCTGCAGCTGCTGCGGCCGCCATGAAGACAGCAAATCGTTCGAATTTTGATGCCCAACTTGCACGGGAGCCTCCAAACCCGAAAGCACTTAGGGCTGCTGCACGGCAAGGGTACCGCTCTTGCATTAGCTGCATCGATGAGCAGGTAGCTACTTCATAGCATCGGGATCATTGTTATCTTCATTATCGTCATCGTCTTTTGGGATCTTGATAATCGTTTGATTGGAAATTCTTTTGCGCGTATTCTGGACAGGTGGGCACTGTTCTGGATGCGCTTGAAACTTCCAACCAAGCTAGTTCCACCGTAGTGGCCCTCTTCTCCGATCACGGTTGGAAGCTAGGAGAGTTCGGCCTCTGGGGCAAGCACACCGCTCTTCACGCAGATATTCATGTGCCCCTTATGGTGCGAAAAGTTGTAGTCATACGGGTTGTGAGAAGCATATGGAGTCAACTGGAAAGTTAGACGATGAGATAGTGGCTTTTGGTGTGCTCGGATTGTACTAAGTAGCGTAAATACCCACCGCTTCTGTTTATCCTTGACAAGCTCAATCTCCTTCACCCTTAGCATGTATGACTCCTGGACTTCCAATCGCCTTTTAAGACGTGACTCAATTCAATCCTCACGCATCATTTCGTTGTGTTTTGCTTCATTAATTTTTATCCTACTGTAGATCCGGCACCCTCAAATGCTTGCGCCGGGTACTCATGCGCATTCCGTGGTGGAACTCATTGATGTCTTTCCGACTTTAGCCCAACTCGCCAACGTCGCTTCACCGTCATACCTTGATGGCACGGAGGCAACACTGCAGCATTCTGACAGCATCAACGCGACTCGTGAAAATACTACTGCTTCGACGGCTCATGAAGGAGAGAATTTGAAGCAGCTACAACAACAACAGCATATGTCGTACTTCCCGTTACCGTTCGGTCTCGACGGCCAATCTCTCGCTGGTCTCGTGCTTGGTGATCCATCTGGTTCAGGGAGTCATCAAAGCAGTCATGTCAAGAAAGATGATAGTGGTAACATCAAGGACGACGGCAGCAGCGAGCAGCGTTTGCTCGGGGCAAATGCCAAAACCGTGGCAGTGGCGCAGTGGTTCGGCGGCGCAGTGCCTACCCTGCACAATCCACTCGTGAACCCATGTGCCGTCTACGCGGTGTTAATCTCAAGCCCACACCAGAGCCATTACTTGCACACATGTGTAAAAATGGATAAAGTCCTTTCCGAAGCAATCCTGCACTTCATTGTTTTTCTTCTTTTACAGTTTGATTTCTGTGCTTGTGTTTTTAATCATCCTCTTTCTAACGTCCTACTATATTTTCTTCACGGTGCCGTACTGTACTTAAGGTGGTTGGAGCAACCTCAAAGCTCATGCGATGGGTCAGCCATCCTCTACAGCCACACTGCCCTTCCTATTTTCGCGAAGCCGCGGAGTTGCATCAATTTCCTCGCGTACGTTCAGAAGAATCACACGACCAAATCACGAGTGGGCCTTCATTAGACTTTGCCTTCGAAAGAACACCAAATCTATGGAACAGTGGCTCTGCAAACCGGAGCGCTGGTAACAACGACAGAAATTTTGATATACCCAAAAGTAGCAGCGACAAAGATGTGTTCAATGTGTGGGATCGTATACAAACATGGTCTGAGCGCGAAGCAAAAAGTACTTGTGGAACACACATGCGACCAAAGTGGGTATTGCCGCTGAGTGAATTAGAGGAGGCAATCGATGGCAAACGCGCACCATCGCGTCATCACACCCATAATCGTGCTCCTTCGCTACACTCAAGCACCCAGGCGGAGCACCAACCTCGGGAAAACCACGCTCAGAACCACGTGGTAGCGCACCACGCGAACGCCAATTCAAAGCCAAGCTTTCTGAAGTCGCCACGGAATCGCAGCCCCATAAACTCATAGGAATATGAATTCCCTTATTCATTACGCAAAAGGACACTCAGCCCAGTCAGACTTGTTCTGGAGGTTAAATACATTTTTCTGTTGCTATTTGCCACAGTGGTGTTTCTTTGTATTTTGGGGATCATTAACTAGACTAGACTAGACTTATCTATGTCGTTGACTTAGTACCGATTGTCCGGACAGAGCTTGCCGCCCGCTCCATTGATCTTGCCGATGCAATAAGTTGAACCTTCCCCAAAAGTGGAACTTTCTCAATAACTCAGCACCTCCCACTGCCACATATACATCAGAAATATAATCGAACCGAGGCTTACTGTGGTGCTATGGTACAGAATCTACGGTTTCACACAGGCTCCAGGCCCGTATTAATTACTTCTTACTTCACTAACATATCTTTGCTAATGAAGGATTACTATTTACGTAACGTCGTATGGGACATGCTACTTTCACTGGTATCATCTGGTATGTGATAACGTGTAACGTGTGACTGGCCACTGACAGCCTGCCTGATAGCTGATAGCTGTAGCTGACAGCACAACCACGGGGCTACAGGGGAGAATCGACACCCTTCCAAAATTTTACTTTCCAGAGATACACCAAGAAAAACCTTCGCGAAGTTCATCCATCATCATAATAAGAGCCATCATAGTATCTATAGTGCCATCGCTGTTTAAAGAAGCATCGTTCATGCTTAGCAGAAGCACTTTTGCCTTAACTATGCTTCTGAGCTCGCTGCGTGGATCTACCGGCTTTGCTTTGCATCTGCGGCGCCTGCCCGTGCTCTCTGCTTCAACACGGAGGCTGAGTGTTGACCCGAGTGCAGCCGCTGAAACTTCTTCAGCAACCACCAAAGCTTCCGATTCCAAAGCCCTTGGTCGAGTCACTAAAATCAAGGCCGATGGCTCAGCTATTCTCGAGGTTTGAACTGACTCATAGATGGCCATGCTAACAGGAGTGTGATTGCATCACTGTTGTTACTGTAGCCAAGCATCACCAAGTTCTACCCTCATAAGTTGAACCTACGTTTCTATTCGCATTTCAGGCCCTTGATTCGGCGCAAATGACAGCATCTGCAGGCCAGCTCATTAATTTGCAAGGCGGCAAGCACAAAGCTTTCATCACATGGGCGCGACCACCTATTTACTTTTGCCAACTCTTGGCGGATAGCACCACTGGCACGTTTCCTACGGTACTAACGAACGTCATTGCAAAGAGAAGGCGACATAGCTAGGGCCAGATTGTGAAAAAAACTAAGGAGTGCTCAGTCACTGACGTACCTTTCTGAAAGCGGCAAACAGAAAGAAAGTCTTTGTGCTCTCATCGTCTATCTTTTGCTGACAATTATTAGGTGGAGGGCGAGTGTGACGCCGAGTTACCACTAGACGATGCCACTGATTGCTTGACCATTACCGTAGGGCAGCCGAAACTAGGGCGCATGTTCGACTACATGGACCAGCCTCTCGACGGGTTAGGCCCTTTCACGAAGGAAGAGGGCAACGACAAGGAGGTGTTGGTGCGGAAGCTCCCCGTGTTCAATGCCGAGCCTACCAAGGGGAGCACCACCAGTCTGCACCGGAGCTTGCTTACGGGCATCACAGCTGTGGATGCCTTGACGCCATTGGGCCGCGGTCAAACCATGCTGGTAAATGTGTGTGCTAGTTCTCGTGCGCATGGCGTGCTTTAGCCCACTAGTCGTAGAGGAAGAGTGGATATGTGGTGCTGGTTGCACTTTCTTTGTTGGGTGCGAGATGCCACGCATAATTTTGCAAACTTTGAAAAGAATAAGAACATTTGCGCTAGTGACCATATTTCACGCCTTCAAACTCCTCTTCAACACTGCATTTCAAAACGTCTAACATTCATTCGCTCTTGTTCTTGTTCTGCGCATGCTTTCTCTCAGGTGGTCGGCGGCGCGGGCGTGGGTCGCACCGAGCTATGCTTGGACGCGGTCCTCGCGCAGGCCAAACAGGGCGTCCCCTGCGTCTGGGCCTGCTTGCATGGGCAGGGCAGCGCCATTCGGGCGGCGCTGGAGGAGCGCAACTGCTTGTCCAACACGGCGATTGTGGATGCCCCCGTAGGCAGCACCGCGGCCGCGCAGTTTGCGACGGCTGCGGCCGCGCTCTCGGTGGCCGAAGGGTTTCGCAACCAAGGCGGTGAGGTTTTACTTCATGTGTGCTTGCACCGAGATGAGTGCTTCAAAGTACAGCTCCTCGTCACGCCATAGGACTTGAATGGGCTCTCAGATGAGCAACGCTTTGCTTGCGATCTCGAAGTAGAAACTCGAAGTTATTTTGCTTCCACCTGCTGTTCTCACTGCGAGTGCGACATATTTTTCGTAAATTCATGCGATCTACCCTTGTATAGGCGATGCTTTGGTAGTGATCGACGACTTGAGCCCACTGGCAGAGTTCTGGGACGGTACTACATTAGAGCTGCTGGACCAGTATGGCAAGGACCGCGCAGACATGGGAGGCGACTCGGAAATGCGGGGCTTCTATTCTAGCCTGCTGCAGGTAGCTATCCTCGATAAACAAGCTTCGTGTGTTGCGTTTGTCTTCTTTGAAAAGCAAGCATGATGGCAGCGGGTGTAAGAATATGAGATGACTTTCTATTCTTTTAATGCTCGTTACCCAGTCTCTTTTATTTATATTTGTTACCCCACTTTTCTGAATGTGATGCAACGCAGCGCAACGCCCAACTCGGGCAACTCTGGGGTGGGGGCTCGACCACTTCTCTGATCACGATGGACCAGGACGCCCTGCAAGCGCGCGCCACACGCGTAGGGGACGAGGCGCAAGCCAAGGCAAGGGCTCTGGCCCAAAGCACAGAAGATGGTGGTGGAGGTGGTGACAATGCTGCTGCAGCTCCGGCAGCAGCAGCGGTGAGTGATTCTGGCAGTGCCTCTGGCGAGCGGTCATACGTTGCGGCGGATTTCGAAGGCCCATTCTACGCCAATAAAACGCGAGCGCGGGTCGCCCTGTTGCTCGAGAAAGGGCTCAGCATCACCGACAGCGTGCTTGACAAATTGGGCATCCCCAGGCCTTCGTCAGATGCAGCCGCAGCAATGGTAGCCACCATGCACATTGATTCGGTCAGTGCGTGTGTGCGTGTGTGTATGTGTGTGTGTGTGTCACAGCGTATGCATTGAGTCAAACATACAACGAGATGTGCTAAGGATGCTATTGCCTTGGCACTTGTTTGATTTTGCATTCTTAAGTTTTTCTGCCCTCTCATCCTGCATTGCATTTTAACTCTCATCGTCTCTTTTTCTCGCCCCTGCCCTTCTATACACCTCCCCCCCTTCTTGAATATAACTAGCTCATTTCCCTCGCCGATGGCCACATCACGCTGAGCCCAAAACTGCAAGCAGCGGGCTTATACCCGCCCCTCGATCCCAGCCATTCTTTAACTCGCATTGGCGTCGGCACCAACAATGGGCGCACCGTCGAGACGTCGGTACTGATGAATACACATGCGTATCCTCATACTTGGAATCTTTTGGGAAGAAATTATAGTATGAATGAATTGGAAGCACGAGCAGGAGTACTAATCCTCGTCTCCTCGTTTTATTAATATTATATTAGGTGCACTGCGCGGCTATTAAGGCAATTGTGCCCAAACTGCGCCTCGACATGGCGTCCTCCGCTGACCTCCAATTTTCGTCAGACTCGCAGGTATATGGTCGTTGCATACTCGGCGAGATTGCGGTCCTTCGAAATTGAAAGCCGAGTTCATCTTTGGTTTCCTTTCTCACACCAATATTTGTTCCTCAAATGTTCGCGACTCCGTCCACACGATGCTTCTCTCTTTACGCGAATCACAGGTAGCTGCCAATAAAGCCGCTCACAACGTGTTTGCCTGGCAAGCAGCGTGCTCTCAAGCTGAAGCCACTCCCCTACGCCTGTCCGAACAGGTCCGTTTGATGGGAAGGAATTTTGTTCGCGCCCTGGTGTATTTTTGCTTTGATTTTTCTCAGGTTGCAATTCGTTGATTTCATTTTGAGTTTGGCGAATGATTTCTCCCTATATGCATATTACTCATTTATGACCTGTAATATTGATTTACGTGCACCTACTGCATGGCTGTTGATTGGTTCATTACGTGTGCAACTCCCATGCAGACGAGCCGCTTGTTTGCTGCCAAGTTGGGACTCGTCGATGCGACTGCAGGAGCTGCGCTGGAAGGCTTCGATTTAACCACGCAAATGCCTGAGGTATGTACACATATAATGGATGCACTAGTTGGTAGCGCAATGGACTAAGTGAAACTAGTTCTTCTGGTGTTATTCTTTGACGTTCATATGTTGAGGGGGCCTCACAGTTTATTCTCTTGAAAAATGTCTTCTTCTACCACAAAGATTTTCTATAACAAATCAATCATCCTCAACCACCTCGCTCCCCTTTCTCCCTCTCCAATCGATGAAGACTAGGCTATTCCAGTTGCGTTTGTTCTAATGTTTAAGCAGTACCAATATTTTGAGAGGGCCCTTCAAAATAAGAAACCCTTTGACATATTTTATGACAAATATTCCATAATATGGCAATTATCCATGACAAACTTTTCCTCCTTCGTTTACTTCGTCTCTTTTTGTCTTCCTTAGGCGCGCTCAGCTGCTGTAGCTGCAGCCTCCGAGTGCCTAGAAGCTGCGAGCAAGCATGTTTTGACAACGAACGCAGCTCTGGCTGAAGCGATTGATACCAGTACAAACATTGATAAGGCTCAGCTCTCGGAGCTTGAAAAGACTTTGCGGTCGTATTTTTCGGCTGCTCAGAAGTAGACAAAGAAAATAAGCCGAGATCTTCGCACTATTTTAGCCGCTGATTTTGACTTGAAGTTGCGTATGTAAGATAGCCTTTATTTGCTGAGGACATAACCTTAAAGAAGGCTCCAAAGTGCAAAGGACTACTGGTCAACTTCAAGGAATGGCGTGCTATAGCAGAGGATAGGTCGGAGTGGAGATCGCGGACGTACTCGAAACCTATGCCTCCTTCCGAGAATTGGCCCTACAGGGTTCATGAGAGTAGAGATGAACATTGCATTACGCAAAAGGACACTCACACTCAGCCCAGTCAGACTTGTTCTGGAGGATTCATCAACACGCAGCTTTATGCTATTTGTTTTTGTTTCTTTGCAATTGGGGGTTAATCTAATCTAATCTAATCTAATCTAATCTAATCTAATCTAAATATTGGCTGTTAATTACCTACCTCAACCGGACGTTGGACATATAATCGCTTTAATACGAAATACATGCCCGCACACGATCCCACTGCTTTCTTCTAGTAACAATAAGATAGATACTGTGTTATAAACCCAGCCCTATCCTATCAATTTATTTACGATGATGAGGCCAATGTATAATACGTCGGATTTACGTCAAACTCTCAATTATCTGCCCATTTCTCAGCAAAGATCTGATTCAGATCTAATTCAGATCTAACCCTAATCCAGGGCAATTGCTATGTGTTGCATAGTTCCGCAGTCCTGCGTTCGCCATCATGCTTACATGGTTCTGGCGGCCTGTAGTGCAGATTAAGACACGGGGCATGGAGTGATGTATTGATGATATATTGAACTGGTTTGTCGATAAGGAACTGATAGTCTGATAGTTCTGAAGCTGGTATCTTAGCAAGTAGCTAGTAAATTCTCGTTGCCACTTATCTATACGAATTGGATTGGTATACTGAAAATAGAATCTCTTATGAGTGGCGCGAAGGGAGAGGAAATGTTGAATCAACAATATACGGGAAGTTATCAAACGTAGTGTACCTTGCCAACATGCAGAAAAGCGGTTAGAGTGAGATATATGTTATCGTAAGAGCCCGTGGCCCCACAGATGAAGAAGAAATGGCGTAAACATCTTGTCGCCGACAAAAACATGTAATTGCGATAATTGTGATGAACGCAACAACATGTACATGCCACTCCACAGAAGCATCACTTCGTATCAAGAACGGGTCAAGCCTTCTCATCTCTTTGCTGTACGTTCTGTGGTCCTCAAATCAAAATGACGCTAGAGAGAGAGATCAACCGCTGGGCGTCTGCATACGTTCGATGGCAACCAATTCAGCTCTTCATGTGCGTCGTCATTTTCGTCTCATGCGGAAACTACGTCGCCTCGACTTATTTTCGCTCGACTTGTACTCTTACCGAGGACATGAATGGCGAGACTGATTGTGATGACGATAGAAAGTACCTCGTGGGTAAACAAATTACAGCCATCATAGAACTATTTGTAGTAATATGTTTTGTTTTTGATTATGTCGCCAGCGCGTGCTATTATCCATCTTTCCTAGAGTATTCTTCGAGCCTCTACGGAATCGTGGATGTTGTCGTCATGCTCCCAAGTAATACAATAATCTTTGTGGTTGCCATTAGTTTCTGATAAACTTTAACAGCCTCTACATTTTACTTCCTCCACAGTCTTTTATTTTTTCTCCATCAACAGCAGTATTTTGGCGCTGATTCTTGTAATATGTGCGTCAATTTTGATGGGGGTGGTTTTCATGGATATGATACGAGTTCACGCCTTGTCAGTAAAACGTATCATTGGGGCTGCATTCATTGCACTTGTACTTCTCATCGCAGCCAGAGCTGTAAGAGTCACTAATGGACTACTTACTCTCCAATTTATTTCGGTCTTGAAGATATTCAAGGCGTCTCAGATTATTCGTATGAATCACGCATCACAATATGCAAGTGCTCTGTCGGTTGACTCAAATTCAAATTTGAACTCTCAAATAATGGCCTTGACGATGAAGCTTATTGCAATCATGTTCATAGCCACGGGTTTGGTTCAAGAGGCTTCCATTCTTAATCCTGATTCTTTTTCCTCTGCAAACGAGGACTCTTCGCTCAATTGGGTCACGTCTTTTTACTTTGTTTTGATAACATTCTCCACCGTTGGTTACGGAGACGTGACTCCGAGTTCAGTTGTAACCAAATTGGGCGTAGTGTTATTCATTGTCGTTTCTATGACCTATATCGTCGGTGAGATTGCAAAATTACAGCAAATCGCATCTGAGCGTATCCCAAATCGAACTGGTTTTACTTTACCCCACGGAGGAGGAATTAGCTCACACATTGTCCTATGTGGTCACCTGAGAACGTCAGCTATTGCACGATTTCTCGAGGAATACTATCACGCCGAAAGAAATCGATGGAAGTTTACTGTTATTTTGTGTCCCACGCAGGAAGATAGTTCTATTTTTGCACAAATGGCGAGGTAAGAATATGATCATCTACTTCAGTCCCTGATGTCCAAGAATCATTGTGTGGCACAACCCTCCTTTCATTACAGATTACTTGAATATCGCAACAACGTTCAATTTATTCATGGCGATCCCACGAATGATGACGACCTTTCGTTGTGCCAGTGCTCTAGCGCCACTCATATCTACTTATTAACGAGACCATGTCGTGATCCGAAGGAAGAAGAAGTGTACATGGCAATGGCGGCTCTTGCAATAAATCGCCATTGCTGGCGACACCCAGACGTAAAGAAATCTTCCGATCTTCCACGTCTTTTAGCAGAGGGGAGATCGTACTCTGCTATTCGGACCCTATTAGCGATGGGTGTTACTTCGCCTGTGAATGTTGAGTCTTTCAAGGCATCTCTTTTGAGTTTTGGCGCCATTTATCACGGCTTTATCGCGTTATTTGTTAACTTGTTGACTTCATCCAGGCATGACCCATTCAAGCATAAGCATCGCGGCGCCACGAAAAGGTGGGAAGATGCTTATCTTGAAGGAACAAAGTTTGAAGTCTTCGCCGTACATTTAGATCACTCTTCATCTTGCAATGAGAGGAAAGGAAGTCATAATAAAAAGTCTTCGTCAGTTGCGGGTAGCATTCGAGGAAAAGTGGTCATTGGCTCAACATGGCTTGAACTGTCGTCCACAGTTTACCTAAATTCAGGGTCAATATTACTCGGAGTTATCGACGATGATGAGAGTGAGATTGGAGTGCCATACCTCAACCCAGATGTCCACTACCAAATTAGTACTCGCACTAGGTGTGTATTCATTATCACCGATAATCTTAAACGTGCAGTTGAAGCTTTGGAGTACTCTTCAATCAACAAGAATCTACGTCAGGATTGTGTGACTGAAACAAGCTGCTGCGATACCAGTACCGCCATCAATATGAATGCTGCCGCTAAAACTTCAGCACATCTTTCTAGTGATGAATCAGCAATTGTGAGTCGGAATATGCGTCAAAATGGTCATTCTCTATTTAGAGAGCATTCAGAAAATCATACATCATGCAATAGCAGCAACAACATTGTATTGTTGTTGCCCTCTGGAGCGTCTATCAATACAGCAGCGCTCTTTATAAGCAGTTTAATTGAAATAGATGAAACGGTCCAAATCGTGGTGGTAACCGAATCGACGGATCTCATGCAACTGATTGAAGGCGCCAGAGACGATGCAATGCCTCTCGGTTTGCCGATTCACCACGAGATTGGGTCTCCAAAAGATCCACGTATTTTGAAGCGTGCTGGTATATTTAAAGCCAAAGCTGTTGTGTTCTTGGCTGAGGAAAGCATTCACGAAGTTCCAGAGTATGGTTATGCATCCTATCAAGACAGACAAACCATACTTACAGCGGTAGAGGCCGATAATATTTTCAAGGAGCATGAGGTGTTTAACAGTTTTTCATTGTATGAGCTAGAGAGCGATTCTTCTGTATCTTTCCTAATGCAGCATTCTGGTGCTGACCTTTTTCTTGATATCGCACGCCCGCCAAGCGTGTTCATGTGGCCAGTATTTGCAGCAGGCAGGGTATTCACTCATGCAATTCTTGACACCCTGATTATGCCCTTATCTGCGAATCCCGAACAAGCCTCCATCTGGACCGCTTTATTTGGAATGAATACTGATGGTTTTTCGCTGGAGCCAGTACCTTCAGAGATGTGTGGTAAGAAATACGGCGATCTGTTTCTATCAAGGTGCAATAAAGGCGAGACACTTTTGGGGCTATATCGCCCAAAGGGGACCTTGGAGTCGTCGCTACCATTTACGTCAACGAACCCTTCGAAAGATACGGTACTGGTTCCAAACGACCAAATGTTTGTAATCAAATCAAATTCACGTCATAGAAGCGCATCGAAAAAGAGTAATAAATTTTGGATGTGGTCTGGCGCGAACAACGATTGAAATAGAATTCCTTTACGTCCGTAATTTATGCGATGTGTGTTCGGCGCAAGGACTCGCAAAAGTAAACGATTGCTTTTTAGAATGCGCTTTCAGATGTTGTGCTGCGTTCATTGATTCAAATCTCCCGGCTCCATAGGCAAAGCCAAATTGATTTATATTTCCACGTGCAAACCTCAAAACTCCGGTCCATCGGGATCTGTGTCATTAAAATCGACCGTTTTTCTTAGATGTGACGTTGGCCCCCAGGAGCGGAAATAAGAAGGACCCGACCTAACTGGTAGAAAAGAAATTCAAAATGAAAGAACCCGACCTAACTGGTAGAAAAGAAATTCAAAATGAAATGCTTCAACCGAAACATATCTAGATGACACAGAAGCCGATGCTGCGGGCAGAAGTGCATGCGCGTGCATTGTGGCATTGACGTGGCTTCGCAGGCCGAAGGGTTTCTCAATTTAGTAGAGCTAACAACCAATGAATTAAAGGAACACAGCTTATACTCGGGGATAGCTATTTTTTCCTGTATAACGGTATAGGTCTTTGCTCACCCGGATTTGAGTTCGGCTTCAAATCTTGTGGACCTTTCGTTTGTTTGATTTTAAAACACAAATGTCGCAGCGTGGTATAGCATCCTTCGGTTGCACTTAAGTCCCAGTTGCGCTTTCGAAGCTGTTCTGCGCTCCGAAGCTTAGAATCACTATAACCATTTCCCCTTCGGGGGCGGCTCGGAAAATTTCCTGTATAGAGAAGTCCCTTGATGAATTATGCACGCCCCTCGCTTGCACCAACACATACCTCGCTGCGCATGTGTATTATTTCGTGTTCGAAGCCTAGCATTACACTCTTGCACGGCGCTGAAGGTTGAGGAAGTAAGCTTAAAGTAAGGACAAGTCTTTCTCTAATGTGGCACTGGCATGAAAATCGAGCTCTTTCGCCAAGGGTGATCACGTGATCACTTACTACAGTAGTAATATCCCTTGCTTGCTTTCGCTTTCATCCATCATCATCATCATCATCATCATCAGTGTATATGTTATATGTATCATCGTCGTCATCATCATCATCATCCTCAATATTCTCTGTACAGCACTACAGATACGCTTTAGCACCTTGATAGCATGCGCAGTCGTGCAGTAACCTCAGCATATGCACTTGAGTAGCAACCGCCGAGGGAACATCTGGTTTAGTAGTTCAGTATCAGCTTTTGTACTCAAGCAGCGATAACCGACAAATGCCTGGTCAAGATATAATTCAGATATCGCCTACAGTATGAACGGTGATATTCGATTTTAGATTTCAGGTTTCATGCCTGAAAGCTTTCGGGTATGACTTTTTAAATACTATTAGCATGAGTGCATCGATTGATCGAAGTAAGCATCTAATTACTTCTCTATTGCTAGAGTAGTCATCGCAAATTTCGTGATCTATTCGTGCTGTATGCTGGGCTAGAGACGACGTAATGTGGGCTGCATTCTTCTCGAAGCTCCTCCTTGGCATTGCAACTTTTCCTTCAGTGACCGTGCATCCTTGGAGGAATCGTAGCACTGCTGCGTACGTTGACCACGTTGCGCATTTCCGAGCAGCGAACTCATTACAACCGAAATCGTCCGTTTCCTGGTGGAATCGATATAGACCCTCGTTTGTTTGCCCCTGGATAGATCGGTTAGGGCGCCTTTCTGACGGTGGAAAATGGGTGTGCCACTGGCAGGCTCTCCTGGAGACCGCAGCACCTGATGGACCCTCTTGCGTGATTTATTCCTTTGGAGTCTCCACTGTACGTGTCTTACCTTTTATCGAAACTTTATTGATTCCACAAGTTCTAGCGTTCTAGAGATAAGAAGTATCAATTTACGCCCTGTTGCCTAATTTTCTGGGTTTCGATGAACCAGGAGGCGAGTTTTGAGGAAGCACTGATGGCTCGCTTACACGGCCGCTCTTCCTGCCAAATGTGGGGCTTTGATCCTACGGTGCCAGGTTTCCCGGAAAACAGCAGCTTGACGCATCTAAAAGAAGTCTCTTTTAGTGCGACTGGGTTGCGCGCACGAACCCGAGCGAACGTAACTGATTCTCCCTGGTAAGGATGCTAATGTAGCTGAAGGCCTGAGGTAGCCTCTATGTGTTGGCTTGATCCAAATCCCGTTGTTCAAATCATTCTATTGTCTCTCCTCCTCAATTTTCATCTCTATTTCTTTTCATGTTTACCATATTTGGCGACGTACTTATATCAAACTAACTGCACGCGCTTCTATCTCATAGGCCCTCGAAAGACTTGCGAAGCATCATGGCTGATCTTGGGCATTTACACGTTGACCTTCTCAAGGTGAGTATTGGGCACAAGTAGGACTCTTCGAATTTTCTTTTTATGACTGTCACACGAAGTGGCCGATTCAATCTTTTTATCGATGAGTAACTATGTAGTGTATATGTTCATGATCAGTGTCCTTTCATACCTCTCACAGATGGACATTGAGGGCAGCGAGTGGGCGGCCTTGAACGATTTGTGTGAATCGAAAGAACCACTTCCCTTCGACCAGTTAATCATTGAACTTCATAATATCAACGAGACTGCTATGGGTATAAAACACGCGTATACCTGTAACCTCACTTGTTCTTCTACCACCACATTCATTCACGCATCACATACTTTATTCTTCGTTGGCATTTATAGAACACTTGACAGAATGTTTGGATCGTCATGGCCTGTACCCTTTTTCCCGGGAAGAAAATCTGCATCGCCTGGTCTGTGATGGTACCAAGCGCCGTGGACTTCCCCAGGAGGACGAAATTGGAGAGGCCGAATATTCTTTCGTGCGTGCCAACTCGCGTTTTGCGATCTCGCCATGGAGAGGTGTAGACATAAGAATACACGATAATCACCTACTTGCTGGGCGACCAGCTGCGAAAGCGAATAACTTAACAATGAACGATCCTTCGTTAGAAACTGTTCACGATTTCAAATCAAAGGCGGCTGCAATTACGCCACAAGAATGGGCTCAGAAACGCATGGCTGAGTCACGAGCTGCTCGGAACACCCTCGTTGCTACTCGAGGCTCTGGATGGCGCCACCTGCCTGCATTTCAGTGTCGCCGTGGAGCTTACTACTTATGGGACTTGTTTGAACCGCGTGGTTTTTGTGCTTCAAAAGTATGGATCCCGGTTACGAATGGCCGTTGGGCTTCGTTTGATGAAGATGAAAGAGGCAGTAGTAGCGACAGTAGCGATAGTGGTGATCACGGTGCACGCGTCTTCTGTATTCCCGAATTATTTTTACCCGAGCAAGAGCAACATCGTATACCTTCGCATCGGAGCATTTCTAGTAATTTGACGTGTACCGTCGCTGAAGGCCCCTCTGGAGCTGTGGCAACTGGACCGTTCGCTGAAAGTGTTGCTCGGGCCCTCGGTTGCAAATTGTTTCTGGAAAGAAGGGATACTGTCGACTCGTCATCTATGCCTGCTGTAACGGCACCATCCACTGCTGCTTCGATTTCTCGCTTAGGTGAGCTCGCCGACCATCGAGTGCTTGTTGCGCGTGCAGACACGGCAGAAGAGTGGCAGGCTTTAAAGCACGCAGCGTGCGCTAGCCGTCCCAAAGCTCAAAACTACTCAACCACAAGGGAAGGATCCATGAGAACACCACTTTCGCTGATGGACTTTAACCGTACGAGGGGATGGCTCGGCAACTTTGACCAATTAGTGCTAGATTTGGCGTTAGTCGGTTCTGATGTCTATGACTCCTCAGCCAGAAATCGTCGGAATCATGACCAAGAAGCCTATGAATACATGCTAAAGCAAGAGCATTTGCGCGCGCAATCTTCACATACGGAACAACATGAATTGGCGTTGATGGATGCGAGTCAAAACACGACAACAAACATGGCAGGAGCAACCACCGCAGTAGCAGGAGTCCTTGAGTTTAAAGATAGACGAGCGTTGAGTTATCGGAGAAAGCAGAAAGCACAGAAGAAATCCAGGAATTCATTTCCACCGCCACCAGGGTGGTTAAAAATGGCAGCAGCAAATTTAGGACCTCTTGTGGAATGCCTCGAGGACAGTGGTTTTGCGTTGGCGCATCGCGAATTGCTCTTCAGCGAGCCCCCAGAGGACTATACAAGGCCCCGAGCTCCTGCAGCCGTTCATGCGGCGACATGCACTTTTGTGCGGCAATGAAGCGAGGTGCCTCTTGGATAATCTCAAGGCACACACGGATTCGCGAGTTTAATATCTGTATGCAAATGGCTTCTCGTTTTTGCCTCGGCCGTGAGCCATAAAAAATGAGGTATAAAATCCAGCAATCAAAGGGGTATATCCATTTCTTCTGTAGTTTGAGGGACATGTCACACTAATAACATTGCCCTTAATGCATCAATTATTAACCGCACAAGCACATTACGACAATACAGGTACATGTACTATACAGTACAGCACTGTACATAACTGTATGAAAGTACTTACATACCAACTGACATAGTTGAGTCATTTCATTGACGTTTTTGTACACACCGTGTCCACATGCCGCCCTCTCCTTCTTCATCATTCATCATGTCGTCGATAGTTGAGTTAAGTTGTCGTGAGTCGTGAAGCTAGTCGTGAAGTTCAATTTGATGAGTAAGCATTATTTGCCCCTGCAGATTGTGCGAGTAGTAAATAGCGCTCCTCTATTATAAAACGACAGTGCATCGATAGAGTTGCCGAATAGCTTTGGCAACGTGTTGCTAGGCCTGAATACTATACTTCAGCAGGCTTTTAACAACGAACAACTTCGGAATGTACAATAAGGACTTGAAGCCGCTACTGCTTCTTGGGAGCATAGTGGGGTTGAGCGACGTAACGAAAGCGTTTGCCGGCCTCAATGAGAACCGACTACCATTTTCGAGGTACTTCCCAGCCTGTTGCCATTTGTACTTGTCAACTACATTACTTCGTGAGACTACATGTACACCCTTGCCAAAATCAGGCGAGCTGCACCACGCGTCTTCGCAGCAGCAGAAGCAAACGCCGAAGGCAGCAGTATCTTGAGCGATTCTCTTAGCCAAGACCTAGCTAATGAGGTGAGTGAAGCTAGAATTAAATCATTTTACTCATTTACTTGCGTTACTATTTAAATGAGGTGCTCAAAATTGCTTCGTCTTATCATCATTGTTAAATGAAAGGAAGTGCCCCTTACGTGCGTATATTGTTCTTCTTGTCATATACTTGAAGGCCGTAGCGTGGTCAGCAGTTAACGGCTTTCAAATGGTTGACCCCGAGTCTTCTGACGCAGCAGCCACCGGCGGTGGCCCGGTGAGCAGTAAGAGTAGCCAGTCACAGCCTAACTTTTTGAACGAGTGTTGGCTAGAATTTGCAAATATTCTTGGAAAGGTGCATTCAGATATGGTATTTTGTAAACAGCTTTTGTTACCGCACGCATGGCTTCTTTTGCAATTTTCTTCCTATTTATCCTGACTTTATTTTCTTCATATTCTGTTTTATCCTCTCCTTCATTCGCCGCGCGCTATAGGTGAATTACGTGCATGTGCCTTTCTCGCTGCTCCCTAATGCGGTGCCACGCTCTGAGTTCAATCGCGCCATGGAACTTGCGCCCCTCTTCAATTTGCTGGTGGACGCCATTGCCTGTGACCAGGTAACGATTATAGACCTCTTTTGGTTCTAGTGACAAGAGAAGCGCCTCATGAAGTGAGGCAGCGTGTTTACTTCCCAAGGGGTTCCATTCTCCTCCGCCTTGCCCACGGTCATACTATTAACATTATCAAACACTACATCAGGAATGGCTGGCCGCGACCTTGGAGCCAGTTCTCACGTCAGACCTTTTTACGGCGAAGCTCGTGGAGTTGATGCTGGCCGCCCCCAAGCAGTCAGTTCGTTTGGGCTTGCATCGGAGCGATTACATGGTCGATGGGCCGTCCAGGTCACTTCTTCAGGTACCGTTTAATGTCTTGAAGCGTAACTCTTATTTTAGTGTTTCATTGCATACTGCACTTCAGAGCCCACCATTACACGTTCTCTCCATGCTTGATGGGCTTTGTTCTGTTTTGTATCATCTTGAGTATTATATTTACTCCCGCCCTTTCCCCTCATACATACATGCGTAGGTGGAATTGAATACGATTGCGTCGTCGTTTGGTTGTGTCTCCTCGCGGGCGACCGCCCTCCATAAACATCTCTTGGCCCGTTTTCTCGATTCGAAAGACCCGCAATCCGCGACCGAAATCACGGCAGCTCTTGCGAAACTTGCCACGACGTACGACGATGCCGCAGCTGCTGCCAATGACAAGGAGGATAACGATGCTGCAACCTGGAGTGCGACCGACATGTTGATCAAGGCTGCCGGGTTCAATGAGCTCAATGTCGAAGCTCCCGGAGGCGATCAAGTTGGCTTAGGCAGCGCTGACTTACCTCCAAACCCGAGTGTCGAAAGCCTGGCTGGCGCGATCGCAGCAGCGCACAACTTGTACAACCAGCGACGCTCACCTCCTCTAATGTCATCGACAAAAGAACAGGATAGTAGCAAAGAAGAAACGCGCGTAGTGTTGTTTGTGGTGCAGCCAGGCGAACGCAACGTGGTGGATCAGGTGAAAAATGCAGCAATGTTGAATAGGTAGGTATTGTTTTTATTACTTTTTAGAGGAGTGAATTTTATGACTAACCCTGCACCTCTTCTAAAGGTGAATTTCATCCGATGCTGTTCCACATACTGATGTGCTCCATGCATGCAATCATTTATTCAGCCTCATATTTTTCTTTTTTTCTTCGCTCCTTTGTGTGTGCCCTTCTACAATCTCGCGCCTCTTCTTGAAATCAGCGCCTCTTGGAGTTAGCACTTTGGACCAACCATAACGTTCGAGTGAAGAGAGCGACCTTGGCAGAGATTGACAGCAAAGCCCAGATTGACCCTGTAACGGGTGCGCTCATGCTCCTCGGTCAAGAGGTTGGTTGGCAAAAGATGAAGTAAATTGAGGGACTGAGTTTTTTTTGCGTTTAGGCTGACTTCAATATTTGCTTCAATTCTTCGATTTCCTTTCTCGTTTTCAATGCCCCTCCTCTCGTTGCATATTTTTTCTTCTTTTACTTTTCTTCCAACGATTTACAGTACAAAACGCCTCATGCGCCACCTCTCTCCTGTTATCTCCGCCGCAAACAGGCGAGCGTGGTGTACTTTCGCGCAGGTTACACTCCCGTCGATTATCCCACTTCCTCAGAGTGGGACGCAAGAAGCAAGGTGGAAAGCTCCAGCGCTGTGAAATGCCCCACGCTAGCGTATCAAGTCGCAGGCACCAAAAAGGTAACAGAAGTGTGCTTCTGAAAGATTTCTTGAAGTAAGTAATTGCAACTACTCAGAGGCCGTGTGTTTCTTGTATGCGTAGTGCATCTTCTTCTGGGTATATGATGGACGTTGATCATCATCATTATGCATTAACTCAGGTGCAGCAGCAACTGGCACAGCCTGGAGAAGTCGAGAAGTTCTTAGCGCGGGTGGTTAATTCAGCCACCTACCAGGGCGCTGCCTGCTGGAGCGTGCGGGGCTGGTCGGACTTTGGGGCCCGAGACGTGGACGATGACGTCATCGCAGCTGCCAGCGCCCTCAGGGGGTGTTTTGCTGCGCTCCACCCTGCGGCCTTAGGTGCAAGAAAAGGGTCTGATGAGAATGCCATGGCAGCAGCGGCGGCCGCAGAAGACGCGATCGCTCGTCCGGACGGGTGAATAGTCTTCTTCATAAGCATGATATTACTGTAGGAAAGAGGGAGCAGAAGAAAATTATATAATATTCACGTTTGATTTGCTCATTTTCTCGTTTTCAATGCTCTGCGTATTATAGTGAAAAATCACTTCGATGTACCCTACATGTGTATACAAATTCACACCTCACGCCCCCATCACGATGATTAATAACCATCATCACCCCCTTAGGTGGGTGTTGAAACCTCAGCGCGAAGGTGGGGGCAACAACTGGTACGGCGATGAAATGGTGGCCAAACTCCAAGCACAGGTTGACCTAGACGACTTGATTTTGATGCAACGGATCTTGCCGCCCCCGCAGCCAGCACGACTAGTGCGAAAAGGCGTTGTCGATCACGGTGGGCCAACGCTATCAGAACTCGGGGTGTTTGGGACTTTTCTGGCGGTGGATAACGATAGCACAGACAATGGTGGTGATGACAAGCAGTCTGAAAAAGCCAGTGCTAAGGAAGGTGGTGTTGCGCCATCATCGTCAGCATCGTCAGCAGTGGTGCTGGTGAACGAGTACGCCGGGCACATTTTGCGCACCAAAAGTGTCGGCGTCGACGAAGGTGGAGTCGCGACGGGATATTCGGTGCTGAGTAGCCCCATTCTGGTGTAGTGCACTGTTTCTGCCTTTGAGTAGCCGGTGTATAGGAGAATTTGAGCTCAGAGCTCCGTGAACGAGGCTGCGTTTGGGAACCCTTTCATATGCCAGTCGCCAGCCTTCTCTCTTTTCAGAACTTTTCAAACTTACACTTGAACCCATTCCCATTAGCACACATAACCCTGATATTTGAAGGACCTATACTGAATTGAATTCAGTGGATTGATGTTAGAGGGCCCAATTGAATTACATATACCCAAGTAGCGATCTTCTAAATCATAAATCACGGAACGCGTACTCGACCTGGGGGACATCCAGGAATACAAATGCCTTCTCTTCCTTAGTTCCGTGGCTTCTTCCGTTCACTTGGTGCGCGGTCTTGGAGTTCTATTGCTGCCGGTGCCTCTCGATTGACTGAGCAACTAGCTGTCTTGATGCGCGGGCTGCCTGCAGTGAACTGAGGTTCTTATATTTCCGTGCACACCAGGATTTTTTAAAGGTTCGAATAACGCCATTTCTTCGCTCGGTCTTATGGCGCGTAAACTTTGCCTTGCTGTTCGGCGTCACAGTACGTGTGGCCGCTCCAGTTCGGTTCCGTTAACTCTTCGCCGTCGCATTCCGTTGCCACTTGACTTGAAGCGGGCACCGGGAATCCACTGGCCCACGTGGCAAGCGTCACTTGACCACCTTGCCCGTCTCCGTGCTTTCCCGTGGTGTCGGCGGTGTAAGTGAGGCTCGACGGGAAGTAGCAGTGCTGCGAGGAAGTGATGAGGTACGACACGTAGTTTGGCTGCTTGTTGTAACGCTCGAAGATTTTGTTCACCTAGCACGAGAGGAAAAAGGTTGAATGGAGTGAGAGTTTGACGACGGTGGAAAGAGCCATAACAAAAAATGCCTCATTGTTAGGTTTTAAAAAACAAACTATAGGCACAAACCTCGTTTTCGTATTCGTCCTCCGTCAACGCGTCCGGGCTGTTTGGATCAGTAGGCTCAGTCGCTGCAATCGCCGCATAAAACGCCATCTGAGTGGTGTCCGCCTTGGAGTTCACGTTGGCAAATCCTACATTAGGGTAATTGGCCATGGCACCAGTGAACACGTCTTGAATGCTCAGCGTTTGCGCATTGCAGCTGTCCACCAGGTCGCTCTCGAGAATGCCCAAGTTGCACATGCCGTAAGATTCGATGAGGGGGCCCTGAAATGAAAAGGGAGAACAGGTGACATTCAGTTGGAAACAGCAAAAAGTATTGAGACACGAGGTAGATAAGCAAAGGTCGCTGAGAAATGCTTTTTGATGCGTGCGCAGGTGCAAAAATGAAAAAAAACATGCATTCTTTTACCTGCGTGCCGTTGGGGAACACGCCCGCGTAGGAATCGACGACCTAATGTGGTACAAGAGGGAATTACATACGGACAAACGAGGGGGGGGAAATCGTTCACAAGGAAGAAGTGTCAGGTCGGAAAGCGTATTCCAGTCGTGGGCAGCAGTTCAAACGCACACATACGCATGCTTACCACAGCCGCTTCGGTCCAGTTCATGTCTTGAAGAAGGTCGTTGGCCCACGCTTGAGAGCCCAAAGAGCCAGCCGAGCAGCCGCTCACCTAACACAGAGACAGGAACAGTGATGTCAAGATACGCCGAATGAAGAAAAAAAGGTTGAAGAAAGAGAGGTGAAAAAATATGAAAGTGCGGAGTTGAGAGACAAAAATAGTGGATAAGTGTTCAACTTAATTGGCGCTAGCCTTTTCATAACTGCTTTCACTGTAAGAAAACCGCACCACGAATTTGTCGAGCTTGGCATCCAAGTTGGCCTTGGCCCACGCCACTGCGGCTTTGGTGTTTTCGTAGCCTACTTGCACCACGGGCTCGCCTGCAGAGTCGGTGTAAGGCCGCGTCACGTTGCCAGCGTGCAAGTCGCCAGAGCAGTAGAGCACTTGTACTACCGTGTAACCTGCAAACGGGTTTGCGGGATTTTCCCGGTCAAACACCCCGTTCAATCCCGAAGGATTGGCATCCGTCGTGCAAAAGTCACCGCTGGTGGAGAGTTTGTCCCAGCAAGCGCCGCCGCCTTGGAAAAAGAGCAGAAGCTTGTCGGTGTCGCCAGGCACAACCTGCATAAGGGGAAAAAGAAAAAACACGAAGTTTACTCAAGATATTGTGTCAAGAATTTGCGATTCCTTCCCCATCAGAAAAGAAGGCAAGGAATGCACTATAATATGGTGTTGTCGCTTCAACCTGAAAGGCAAAATCGCTTGACGTGCTGAAAATGCAGCGCGTTTTTCCGCCGGGGTACACTAAAGTAGTTTCGTCCAGTGGCATGTCCGAAAGGGGGCACGCATTCGAGGAGGACATGCTGCATTGATGTACTAGGGCAGGAGGCGCGTGGGTGGCATCCTCAGCCGCGAGCGCAGCCTTCAAAGTATTCGCCAGCTCCTCCGACACACCCGATGAAGTAGCAGCATAGGCTCTGCCCACCAGATGTATGAGCGCGAACGTGATATACTTCATTGTCGTGATTAAAGATGGCAGCTTTCTGTATGGTGTAATGGTGTATGATGATGTCGTGATGTGTGCGGATTAGCTGATTGGTGCAAAAAAATCTCCTTGAGCAGTTGTCAGCAGTGTCGCAGTGTCCCAAGGGGACGCAGGGAAGGAGGCAGTACTACGGGCCGCACGCGTACTCCTGAAGGACTTCATACCCATTGTGGATATGCTGTGGAGTTCGAAGGTATTGTCGATGTTTCCATTATCAGCCAAGGCTCAGGAGTCAGAACACTGGACAAAGGGGCATCAGAGGAAAGCGACTTCGTCCTTGGCCCTCATAAGAGAAGAATACAGGTGGTGTTTAAGGGTGAGGGAAACATCCTATCTCTGGGGCATTTCGTTGTTTAAAAGCAGCAGGAAGTGGCTTTTACCGGGGATTACCGGGTGAAACGGCTTTGACCATAGAAAAGAGATAAAGATCTGTAGAATAATGAAGTAGTCCACCTATGAGGCCCAGGAAGACTGGCCTGATTTCGAAGGCTCATTTTGGTGCTTTAGAGAGCTCGTTCGTAATATTCTAGTGTGAAATGAAATAGGTAGGGATGCACGCTCCCGTACGTTTCGTATATACGTATATAATGTATGTACGGTATATACCGTTTGTCATTTGCACGCTGTATCTCGCGTGTTCCGTATGTCTGTGGATTTTCTCCCCATGGTGTATGCAGATTGTAAGCTGCGTCGCGCCAAGAGCCTCCGTATTCAAGCCGCTAAGAAGCCTCAGCTAAATAGAATGTAAAGCTCATCAGACTGCAAGGTGTCGGCTCGATCGCATGCGCCATTCACGCTAGCCGCGTGGTAGAATGCGCGGTGAACAACGTGTAGAAGAGCTTGTTTGTTTGGCAGCAAGCTTGCACACTGCGACCATACGGCGCCAAAGCTAACCCAAGGTGATGATCTTGAAGGCTCAAAATCATACTTGACTGTGAGTATGATTGCGCAGTTGCTCTTTTGTGTATCGGCTTTCGAACAACGCGCTCTACGAGCATGAGAACACCATCACGTCATCTTCGACGACACTCTTTCTCGACATACGGACTACGGGTACGGTATATACCGTATGTGAAACTTTCAAACATACGGGTACGTACATCCCTAGAAATAGGGCATTAAAATAATCTTAAACTTTTCATTAAAAAGGTTTCTAAACTATGGTGCTCTGATTCTCGAGGCTCGATACTTGGTGCAATTGAGAATTCTATATTATCGAAATTTTACTTCTGTACTTTCTTTTTATACCAGGAGCAAATTAAATTGTCGTAACAGTGCTCTCAGGAGACTTTTCTGGCTCTTCAAATGCACCGAATTTCTCTACGTCGTCAAACCAAAACACGCGACCTGTTTTGTCATGAATGTATCTTGTTGCTCCAGTGTTCGTTTTCCCCGTTTCTGTTGAGGTCTTAATCAAGACAGACCACATGAGGAAGTCGCGCCCTGTCGAAGGTTTGATCGACATTGTACGGGCTCGAGAGCGAAGAGCTGGGAGAGAATTCGAACTTGCCCGGTGCACAAGAGTTTCGCGCCGTCGATCGATCTGAGCTCTTTCTTCGAGTTTGCCTTTAATTTCACTGACATCGTCACGCACCTTCAGGGATTCTAAGAGGCTGTCATATTCATTTTCCAAAGTGTGCGCAAGTGAACCTGGTTCTTGCTCAAACATTTGTTCACCTACTGGTGTCGCTTCAACTGCTACTGTTGTTGCTACGGCTTCGGTTACAGGAAATGCTTCAGCATGCTTCGTGTTCATCATGATTTGCTTCAAATCCTCAATCATGTTTTGAACCGTTTTCATGCAGTCGGCTCCTTCGCGCTCAAGGGACTTAACTTCTTCTTGTTTATTCCAATAATCAACACCTTCTTCATCCACTGCGTACGACTCACGGTCCCAATCGTCTGGGCAATCGTGGGTCCAATCACCTGTTAAGTAATTGTAATAGTACAATATTGTATCACCTTCTGGGCTTGTGATAGCTTCCCATCCATCACTGGTGCTTGAAGTGCCGTAACCCTCTTGTTCGTCAGAATTACTGTAACTCTCCTCGGCAGTGGCAGGCAAAACATCGAGTCCTTGTGGCTTCTCCCACTGGCTGTGTCCGCTTTTGATATGAACATAGTACTGGTATCCGCTTTCAAGATCGAGACATTCGCGCCATTCTCCGTTGAATTGTTTTACAAAACTTGATCGTTTTTGAAGAACATGCCACAGTGCGCGTTCACGAGCACTACGCCGCCGCCCATCATCATCGTCGTTGCTTAGAAATGATTTACCAAGTTTAATACTAGTTCGAAGTCTCGCCGGAGCTGTTACTTGGCTAATTTTATCACTATTAGAACTGTCAGATTTTTTGTTTTCTCCAGTTTCCGTGTTGTAGTAGAACAAAATAGTATCTCCTTTCATCACAGGCTCCCAAGCCAGTTCTTCAAGGTCGTGAATTTCAGTCGATAACAGTGCAGCGCGCTCAGTACTTGAATCAAGTTTCTCCTTCCAATCTGGAACTCCGTCAAGTTTACAGGCGCGAGCTGCAGCAATCATGCCTTCGCGAGCATGCTGTATTTCCTCTTCAACATTTTCCAGCTCCTTACGTTTCGTTGCGAGGAGATCCCTGTCGAGAATGGCAGTATTCAATCCAGTATCCGAGGCTTCTTCTTTCTGCGTTCCGTCATTGAATTCTTCAAGGGCACTCACCTTCCCAGAGGATGAGTGTGTAGCAGCGTGAGTATTGCAGTCCTGCCTTGCCGAGAGGCGAGACCACTGTTCCGAAAGTTGCTCCCAGGTTACGAAGCCCTCGGTATCTTTCAACTCATTAAACAAGGCATTATCAAAGTACTTAGAGCCGATTAGTTCAGAGCACTGCTTCGCATTCAAACGTTTGATGTGAGCCTTATCAGGGAGAGAAGCACCCGAACCCATTTTTATTTACATACTAGTACTCATTCCAAACCCACAATGGCGTTAGCTTCTCCGACAGCACTAATTATCAAAAATATTACTTTGCCAATAATTGATTTAGTCATGCAAAATTATACCGCAATGGGCTGATTTTCTACATGTACGAAATCGTTAAAGTCTTGATGCAATGAGCAGTTGACACGCTGCTGGGAATCTTTCTTATTTATAAAAGATACGTGTGTATAGAGCAGTACAAGTGCAGAAGGAAACAGGCGGGGCGCATGCGTTGCAGTAGATCCCCAGTATAAGCAGCAAAAAAGAGGGGGTTAGAAAAACATAAACAGCAGCCAGGACTTTCGATTATGACAAGCAGACAAGCAGATTTTGTACGAGCCGTACACACATTTTTATGGTTAACATTTCTTTTCGCGATTGAATGAAACGCATAAATGAACAGGTTTGTTCCTTTTTGCATGCCTAAGAATTAGAGTAAACGAAATCGCTTGTCCCACAATGACCTTATTAAAATACTTAACACTGTTCACCTGCATTATACCGCCTTCAAATCTATACCTAAAAAAATAAAAAAATAAATTTATCTACTAGTACTATAATGACTGCTTCGCAAAAAGCTATTATAAAGTTACAAATGCGAAGTTTCTCTGGGGTGGGCATCTTTGAGGTTCTACGAGCATCGAGCATGTATATCCATATTTCACCAACCCATTTACTGTATGACTGAGATTCATGAGAGGATGTTCTACTGCGCTCAGAGAGCGCCAGGTGATTCAGATAAGGCAAACGCCGGTTGATCGCTCGTATTTTCCTACCGCACTGAGATCCATAGCACCAAGGTTTAATCGCGCATGGTTCATGTGTCTCCTTGTGGGGCTCACTCCGCAGTTCCGGTACCTATGTGTGCTTCTTGCTTCCGTCTGAGATCAATGGCTTCTGCTATAAGTATATATGCCATATGCCGTTTAGAATCATGGCTTTTGTTTGAACTAAAGGTTTTGCGTTATAGTTTATTGGCATTCGCAGGGGTAGTTTCCGTTTCCGTTGCGAAATAGTTCTCGTATTACTCGGCTTGTCTTTATTGGTATTCCCAAAGGAAGGACTTCAGTTGCGGAATATTTGTTCTTAACTCAAGCCAGTAGCAAGGAGAAAGCTTCCTGCTTCTTGTCTCATCAGCTGGCTTGAGTCTTGAAAAAGTCTACTACAATTTTCCTTGGTTTCTGGCCAACCCACTCAATCTCCATGGTCCAATAAATTCCCTGGAAATCTAATAATCCCCCTCCTACCCTTGGTCAGCTGCTTTTTGGAACAACCGAGCTGCCTCCTTTTTGCTCCGAGCCACGCCGCGGCCTTCTTCGAACATGACTGCCAAATTGTACTGGGCCTCCGCGTCCCCTTGGTCAGCTGCCTTCCTATACCATTTCGCTGCTTCGACGTCGCTCTGCGCACAACACAGCCCGTTCTCGTAAATCACGCCCAAGTGACTTTGCGCCCCCGCCATTCCTGCGTTTCCAGCCAATTTGTACAAACGCATAGCCTCGTCGTCGTTCTGCTCCACACCATGGCCAAACTCAAACATGGTTCCCAATTCATGCTGTGCAAACAAACTTCCCTTTTCAGCTGCCTTTTCGAACCAACGCACCGCTTCCTAGCCGTAACCCTCAATGCCACGGCCGACCTTGTATGCTAACCCCAAGTTGTGCTGCGCCTCGACGTGCCCTTGTGCAGCAGCCTTGGCATACCACTGCACCGCCTTTTCATGGCTGTTTGCTATACCCTCGCCTTCTCCATACTGCTGCGCGATATTGAATTGCGCATTAGCGAACCCTAGCTCAGCTGACTTCTTGAACCAGCGGAATGCCTCCTTGTTGCTCTGTGCCACACCACAACCGTGGTCGTACATGTCACCTACGCAACTCATAGCCTTCTCATCCCCTTGGTCAGCTGCTTTTTTCCACCACCGGAAAGCCTCCTTGTCGCTTTTCATTACACCGGTGCCATTGCGGTGGCAGACTCCCAAGTTGTACTGCGCTTCAATGTTCCCTTGGTCAGCAGCCTTCTTGTACCACCGCGCAGCCTCCTTGTGGCTCTGCGCAATGGCACGGCCTTCATCAATAAAGAAACATAAGTTGAGTTGCGCCTCTGCACTCCCTTGTTCAGCTGCCAATTTGTACCAGCGCAGGGCCTTCTCGTCGCTTTGTTCTACGCCGCGGCCTTCCTCGTACATGAGTCCCATCGTGAGTTGCGCTTGTGGGTTCTCTTCATCAGCCGCAACTTGCCAATCGGCAACTGCCAAATCTAGTTCCTGCTGAGCTGAGGCTGGAAGAGACAACCACGAGGCATTTCCTCGCTCGACCATTCGATCGATCATCATGTAACGGCGGATGCCTTCGTCGACAAGCTTTTTGGGTCCTGGTGGCAGTGGGGTGGGGCACAAAGGGCACACTTCCTTCACTCCAAACTTCCGCAGCCCCGCTACGCACGCGCCATGAAATACATGACAGAGTGCACGGCAGAGTACAGACTAGTTCGCCATTTATATAATCCAGGCAAATGGCACACTTTTCATCGACACCAACCGTGCTAGATGCAGGGTCCCTCTGAACATCCAAAGGCTCTTCTTGCTGCCGCTGCACAGCCCTGTCGGCATTTGCAACACAGTGACGCTTGTGATTGGCCTTCCAGTGCGCCTTCTGGCTGTCCCTGCCGCAATACAATACGAGACCACAACGTTCAGAGCGGAGCAGTTGCCACAAACTTTACCTCCAGGAGTAGAGTTCTTTTTTATCTTTTCTGTCGGCATGGTACCGTAGGAAAATAGAGCAGGGGACCAACCTTGTTCAAAGGTGCAATTCAGAGCTCTTCAGGCTCTTCTCCCCTCTTCTTAGCCCTCGCTAAGCCTCTCGAATTGCTCCTCGCTCCACGCGTAAAGTAAGTAGTGTGAACAGGACAAATAATCACACGCCAGTCATACCAGTACACTTTTTGACCGTTACATTCGGGACGTCGGTGTGACATAAAATGAGAAAAAGCGCTGTTAGGGGGGTGACATTTACAAAAGAGGCCCTTTCCTGGGGGTGACAATTGGTTAGAGACCTTCTGGAGGGGGTGACATTCTTAAAAACGACCCAGATGGGGGGGTGACATAGGCGTGTCACCCCACAATTTGAGTCGCTTGCAGAATGTCACCCCGTCAGCTTGGTCCTACGCAAAATGTCACCCTACTTTTTTTGGCCTGCTTTAATTGTCACCCCCCCAGCTTGGTCAAGCGCAGAATGTCACCCTGGTAGTACTGTGTGCTTGTTTGTGCGCGCTAGGTTGCATGCTAGGTTACATGCTCTCTTTGATTGCTAGCATGCCATGTCTTTTGTCTGGGCGCTCATCTCTTCTTCGTGCGCGCTAGGTTGCATGCTCTCTTAGTTTGCTAGCATGCCATGTCTTTTGTCTGGGCGCTCATCTCTTCTTGTCTGTGCGCGCTAGGTTGCATGCTCTCTTTCATTGTTTGCTAGCTACCATGTCTTTAGTCTGGGCGCTTATCTTTTGTTTGTGCGCGCTAGGTTGCATGCTCTCTTTCTTTGTTTGCTAGTTTGCCATGTCTTTGGTCTGGGCGCTCATCCCTTGTTTGTGCGCGCTAGGTTGCATGCTCTATTTGTTTGCATGTGTTCTGTCTGGGCGCTTATCTCTTGTCTGTGCGCGCTAGGTTGGAAGCTCTCTTTCATTGTTCGCTAGCATGCCATGTCTATTGTCTGGGCGCCCACCACTTGTTTGTGCGCGCTAGGTTGCATGCTCTCTTTCATTGTTTGCTAGCATGCCATGTCTTTGGTCTGGGCGCCCGACTTTTGTCTGCGCGCGCTAGGTTGCATGCTCACTTCGTTTGCTAGCATGCCATGTCTTTGGTCTGGGCGCCCGACTCTTGTTTGTGCGCGCTAGGTTGCGTGATCTCATTGTTTGCTAGCATGCCATGTCTTTTGTCTGGGCGCTCATTTCTTCTTGTTTGTGCGCGCTAGGTTGCATGCTCTCTTTCATTGTTTGCTAGCATGCCATGTCTTTGGTCTGGGCGCTCATCTCTTCTTGTTTGTGCATGCTAGGTTGCATGCTCTCTTTCATTGTTTGCTAGCATGCCATGTCTTTGGTCTGGGCGCCCGACTCTTGTTTGTGCGCGCTAGGTTGCGTGATCTCATTGTTTGCTAGCATGCCA
>Ga0307930_1000492_pt1 | contig 31716 bp, 17 predicted proteins | sample OrgLakmetageno46_FD_203161 | JGI IMG/M metagenome (GOLD analysis project Ga0307930, IMG submission 203161) | Saline water microbial communities from Organic Lake, Antarctica - #46 | ecosystem: Environmental > Aquatic > Non-marine Saline and Alkaline > Saline | place: Antarctica: Organic Lake...
AGCAACTGCAACCAAGGCAACGGCAACAAAAACAACCGCAGTGTGGGGGTTCGAGGGCAGTCTAATGTCCAGCAACCGACGAGGCATTCTGCACCTCCTCAAACCGGAGGAGAACCTTCTGGCTCTACACATGACGCAGTATCCGTGGCGGCTGCGCTAGCAGAGCAAGCCACCGAGCACCAAGCTGCTTTGAAAGCAAAAGACGAAGAGTTAGCAGCGCAGAGGCGAGAAGCGCAAGAGGCAGCGGCGACCAAGGACAAGAGAATTGGGTTGCTGGAGCGGCAGTTGGATACTTTGGCAGCCCAGCTCAACGTCAACACCAAGACGGTGCTCAGCAGTGAGGTAAAGCGAACGAATAGAAAGAGCCATTCCTTGCTCAGTCGAAGTCCTACAGTCCCGCTTTGCTTTCTCCTGTATCATGACATTCTTTGTGGAATTTACTACTCCTCGTCTCGTACAAAACACTTCCTTCACTTATGTTCCGTTCGTATTTTTTCATGCATTCATACGTGTGGCACATGTGCAGGTGCGCGCGTGGCTCGACGAAGGCGGGCTCGAAGTATACGCGCTCATGTTTCACGCCCTGGGCGTGGACACCTTAGAAGACTTGCTGGACGCAGCTCTGGTAGGCGACGACGAGCTGGTGCTGGCGGGGATGGACGAAGACGACGCGGCCAAGTTTCACACGCTGCGGTTTCGCACCGCCAAAAAGCGCCGCGAGGACGCCAAGAAGAAAGCCACGGATGGTGCGGCAGGTCCTTCGTTGTCGTCGTCGTCGTCTTCGCCTCCTCGGACTGCCATGGGTCAGCAGCCCGTACGAGGAGGGTTTGCGGAGGACCACTTCGTGAAACCGTCGTCTCCGAAGTCTCCGAAAAGCAAAGCAGCCTTCTTTCCGCCGCAGCCGGCAGTTGACGAAGATGATGGTGACGACGATGATGACGAGGAGGAAGAGAACGACAATGACGAGAATGCAGAGCAGCCAGAGAATGCGAACGATGCAGAGGATGCAGGTAGGGCATCGCCAGCAACAGCGGCGGGTGTACTTGCGTCAACGCTTCACCAGGGAAGCGCTGGCGACGGTAATGCTGACGACAACGACGACAACGATTCGGTGTCTTCATCGGAGGCTGAATTAGCGAAAGCTAAGGTAGAAGAAGATGACAATGAAGAGGAGGAAGAAGAGGACGCAAAAGAGGCTCAAAGCATGGAATCCTTTCTCGGCCAGCTTGCGTTTTTGCCCGATGACGCCGCCACGTACGCCGCTGTGTTGGCTCATCTCGGTTGCCACTCGCCTAAGGATTTGCACAACGTGACGCAAGCTACCCTCACGCAAGCAGGCATCAAGAAATTCCATGCGCGAAAGATATGCAGTGCCGAAATCTATCGTGCTTTCCTTTAGCTAGTGATTGCCATGGCGATTCCCCCCCATTTATTCCCAGTTCCCAGGCGTGGCGTATTGCCGTTTTACTTCTTTCAGCGCAGATATAGCAAGTCCGGCCGTTCGCTTTGAGATTTAAAGCCCCAATAACGGAATAACCCAAATCATCTAGATTTAGTGTTGATTCGCGAAACTTATTGCGCATTGCATTACATTACCCATATAACAATAACAAACAACAGGTTTACGAGAAAGAGACACAAACAACAACACAACAAAGACGAGAAAGATCTCAGATCTCACTGTCGCAGGTCTCGGATCATACTGTCATACTCAGATCTCAACTCGTGATCGTGATGTCGCTATCTTCTGTTGATGATGCGATGATTTGATGTCTGTCTTCAAACCCCTTGCTTCAAACAATCCATCTATCTCGCCGGAGTAATCAACCAAGCTTCTAGCTGCATGACTTACTGCTTGGCCTAGCCTTCACAAAATCTTAAGAGAGAGTATTCCTTTGAACTAGTGCGAGACTTTTTACTTTCAAATTCAACCGTTAGCTTTAAGTAACGCGCGATGTCGAAATCCGCAGAGCTGCTCAGGCGTGCCGCCAAAGTATTTCCTGGTACAAAACACACGCGGCTTCCTTTAGCTCACCAAGGCCTCCCGCACTATCCGCAGTTTCTAGCGCGCGGTGAAGGTAGCCGTGTGGTCGACGTTGATGGTCGGGAATATTTGGACTTACTGTGTGGCTTTGGAGCTTCAGTACTTGGCTATAATCACCCAAAGGTGCAGTGTCATTTCGATGGTAGCTTTTTATGAAGTTACGTGCAACGAATAGCGGCACAATTGCAGTTAAAATTGATCTTGTTGAACGGGTTGTATATTTATAAGTTTATATGCATCTTAGTCGTTCTTGATGGGCTTTCTTGTGGCTATCAGGTCGACGCTGCAGCAGCTGCAGCCCAACAACGAGGCGGCGTGCTCACTGGCCCCACGGACCTGTCCGTGGAACTCGCCGAGCGCTTGGTGTCGCTGCGGCCTGGCGCTGACTGGGCGCTCATGGCGAAGAATGGCACCGACGTGACCAGCTTGGCGCGCACCGTGGCCCGAGCTACCACAGGGAAGCGGTTCATTTTGCGGGAGCATGCGCAACCATCGTCATCGTCGTCGTCACCGTCTTCTTCTTCTTCTTCTTCTTCGCCACCAGCGGCAGCGGCCTACCACGGCGCGTCGAACGTGTGGGCGCGAGGCTCCCCAGGGGTGCTAGATCCAGAGGGCGCTGCTTTCGAAGCAGGCTACACCTACAACGACTTGGCGAGCGTGGAGGCCGCTCTCACGCAGGGCCAAGCAGCGGGCGACGTGGCTGCGATTTTCGTCGGGGGCTGCTCGTACATGTACAGCAAGCCCACAGTGGAACCTACGCCCGAATTCGCGAAAGGCTTGCGGGCACTCGCGGACAAGCACGGGTGCCTTTTAGTGGTAGACGAAATTCGAACCAACTTTCGAGTGGGCCAAAGCCTCCAGGGCCACTGGGCTGATCTTGTGGCTGGTAAGGGTCTGCTTCTTTTCAGATCGAAAAACTTGCCTGCCTATCATATCTCCCTCTTGTTCACGCTCCAATTTCCTTAAGTATGCATTTGCTTGCCTTTTTAGAAGATGCTAATGCTGGGGCGGTTGATTCAGCTGCTGCTGCGGCAACGGCCGCCCGCCTGGCGCCCGATTTGCATTGCCTCTGCAAAGCTTTAGCCAATGGCCATCCTTTGGCGGCGCTCGTAGGCAGTGCCGCCAGCCGCGACGCCGCTGCTTCGGTGACGGCCACGGGCACCTATTGGCTAGCCCCCGCGCCCATGGCAGCAGCGCTCGCCACCCTCGATGCTTTAGCCTCCAACGACTGCGCTGCGCTCCGGCACACGCAGCGGGTAGGGTCCGAGCTTTCCACAGGGCTACTGGACTTGGCCCAGAGCCATGATTTCGCGGTGACGATGTCAGGCCCAGCGGCTATGCCCTTCTTGACCTTTGACGCCGACGACGATGATGCCAACGCAGGCAACAGTGGCCACCACCACGGCGCTAGTCGCCCGCGTGGAGAGGCGTTCTGCGCGGCGTGGGCCTCGGAAGGCGTGTGGGCTCACCCGCACCATAACTGGTACTTGAGTGCAGCCCACAGCGAGAAGGATATCAGCTTTGCTCTCGATGCCGCGGACCGTGCTTTTAGGGCCGTTGCAGCGATGGAGACAACTATATGAATGGACTAGTTCCGATTTGGTTATTGGGCTTTCAAAATGCACTCGGGCTGTAGCTCGAGCTGCATGTTGCCTGCTGCCTACTTCTACAGACTAAAGGATCTGCCCACAAGAGGGGAGCAGAGAATCAGAGTTGTGAGATATGAGACAAGTAGAACCCATATGGGCTTTTTAAAATGGCTTCCTCGCTCTTACTTTGCGCATTTAAAAGTCAGCAAAGCACAAAGCAGTAAAATTCCCGTCTGTGTAGAAGTAGAAGCATAAACCTAAACCTGCCGGCTGCTGGGAATAGGAATAGGGTGCTTTTAATTAACTCCTATATTGTAATTAGGCCTCTCTTTGCAGATAGGGCCCAGTGCTGTGGGCTACAAGTCCCTCAACGCAGCTTCCACCACAGGGAGTAACTCTTTCGGCTTGTTGTAAACCGGAAACGTTTGCACGGCAAACTGTAAGAGCTGTTTCGCTTCCCTGAGAGCGCCTGTAGCCGCTGCCCGCGACGACCTACTGGTCGAAGCGCCCTGAGCAGCCGCGTTCGATGCCCCTTGGTGCAAGAGTGACGCTAAGTTGAAGTAGGTTTCGGGGAGGTGCGGCGCGGCCATGATCGCTCGTCGGTACAAACCCGCGGCTTCGTTGAACCAACCAGACGATGCCTGTTTCTGACTTCTAATGGACGTGACTTGGTTTCTTCCTTGAGCCAGAGATGGTAGGAGTGGCGCATGCTGATTTCCACCGTTGCTGCTGCTGCTCCCGCGCCTAGTGTGTAGCCAGGTGGCCAAGTTGTACAAGCCTGTCCCGTAAGTGGGGAAAATAGCGACGGCCTCCCGGTAATGCTCTTCGATTTCAGCGGCGGTATCCTCGTCCCATAGCAGGTGGCCAGCTCCCTGACCGCTGTTGCCGACATTGTTGCCGTTGCTGCCGTTGCTGCTAGTGCTGGAGCTGGTCCCATGGTTTTGGACCCATTCTGCATTGCTCTGGGCAATGTTGCTGCTAGTCAGCTCGTCATACTCGTGAGGCTCCAGTTGCTTGCCATGCAAGTGCAGCAGTTTTGCCAAGTTCGTGTGGGCGCTGTAGTGTTTGGTTGGGTTCAGGGCGACAGCTCGGCGGTAGCACCGCTCTGCATCGGCATACCTGCCAGCGGCTTCCTGGACAAAGCCCCAATTGTTCCACGCAGCCCCGTAGCTCGGGTCCCGGAGAAGCGCGGCTTCGAACAGTTGTCCCGCCGCGACTTGGCCATTAGCTCGCAGAGCCGCTGCTTCTTCAGGTGTTACAGTCGGGGTCCTGCTGCGAGTAGCGCCTGTCGTCGAGGAAAGCGGAGAGCCTTGCCGCTCGAACACGCAGCCTAGGTTGTAGTGCGCCACAACGTCACTCGGGCCGTAGGCCACCGCATGCGCCCACAAAGTGGAACTCGACACCCATTTCGACGCTTGCCCCAGAGAGGCCAAGGATTGGGCGCATACTAAGAGCACCACACAAGTGACGCAGGTTCTTGCTGTCCACGGCCATTGCAAAGTGCTCATGAAATCACTGCTATTTTTACTTTTGCTACCGATGGATGGGGCCTCCAAGTGCTGCTCTTTCGTTTGCTGAGAATGCGCCGCGCGCGCTATTGCAGCGCCTCCTGCCGCCACCCAGGGCACTAGGAGTGCCGTTGGCAAATACGCATAACGATCAGCAGCCAAGATAGGCCACCCGTGGGTAACTAAGATTCCGAGGGTAGGGAACAAGAGCCCGACAGCACACAGCCAGGTGATGCCGACTAGTTCCAGTGTGGACGCCATTGGAGCAACTCCAATGAGGGATTGACCAACACCACTGTTACTGCTGTAAGGACCACGAACTACACAACTCAAGCGGCGTAGGAGAAGTCTAGCGGTAAAGAAAATGGCAGCAAGCGTGGCAATAGCAGCCATGATCGCAGAGCCAGCCACCTATAAAAACAAAACATTGACACTGATATAGAGAAACGGCCGAGAAATTAGAAGAGCGAATGCACACACAGCAGAAAGACGAAAGATTGCAGTCTAAAAGAAAAGAGATACGATTTGCAAAGAAATTAAAGCGACTTCGTCTAATCGTATGCAATGAGGGCCTGTAATAAGTCATTTCAATGTTTGCAAGACCCTACTTGCGGCAGGCTGCTGCACAGCTCACCTGCGACGCATGAAAGTGTTGGTCTACGGGGTAAAAGATGCACAGCCCCGTGGGCCACAGCGCGCGGCTGCTGTACCACGCCAGGGAATAGCCCGCTTTCGCCCACCGGTGCACGCCGCTTGCAGACTCCCACCACGCTGCCGACATGAGGCCAGGCGGAGACTGCTGCTGCTCCTGCTGAGACTGCGGCAGCCCCCCTGCTGCTGCCTCATTATCATCTTCAACCTTCTCGTCAGTAGAACTGCTACTGCTGCTGCTGCTACTACTACCTGTGGTTTGAGCAGATTCTGTGGGCGACCTCAAATTGAAGCCCTCCACGTCAATGTGCCGCGGCACTTTTAAGGCGTTTTGAGGGTGCGCCGCGGTGATTTCCATCCCCACGTGATTGGCCCAGAGGGCTTGCCGAGCGCCCCACCCGAACAGAACGAAGCACAAAATTAACCGCTGTAAAGTGGGCCACGCTATTGCTGAGACCACACGTCGCGTAGCAAGTTTCACACTGATAGTTTCTTTAGTCGGCACCCTCGTTCTACTGCTGCAAGTACTTCTGGTATTTCTTGTGTTCGCCTTGACATTACCGTCTGCTTCGCTTTTCCCTCCCTCTGGGGAAGCAGTGAAGCTTAGCGGCGCGAAAAAGACTTGCAACACTAGCAAGAGCCCAAGGCATGGCAATGCGGCTGCTTTGGCCAAGATGGCTACCATAAACCATGCTGCTGTGGCAAACACACAAACCACAGCTCGGAGGTTGCTGCTAGTTGTGGTGGAGGCACCATCCAAAAGAGGCACAAAGGCCATGAGGCTTCCGAGCGCGGCAGCCGAGGCCGTCAAGTAGGGCAAACAGCTCAGCCAGCAGATGACTTCAACGCGCAGTGGGTGGGTAGCCCACAGCACGGCACCGATTGCTGCGCCGCATTGCCAGCCCCAAGCTTCAGCCGATACCTTGCCACGGTCCTCACCGCTGCCTTCGATCTCACCCTTGCCGCTTCTCCTACTAGCCCAAGTTTCTGCCCAGGAATGTCCAACAGTAGATGCAGGTCTACGTACGGTGGTGAATAGCAGTCTAAGGCGCTGCGTAAGCGCGACTAGGAGGCAGGCATTGAGACCATGCAACACTACGGCGCAGGCCAAAAATACCACCGGATTCAACGTGGCGTGAGCCGCGCCCGCTCCAGGCCCCGCTGTACTAACTGCTGCGCCACCTGACGCAGATGCTAGTGCCATTTTAAGCCATAGCGACACTGGCTCCCAAACTCCTAGATAGATGCCCTCGGCGCCTGTGAAGTGTGAGTTACAAGCACCAGCAGTTAAGTGGTTATCATTGGCGCGAAACTATATTGAGGTACACGATGGCTAGCATAGAATAATTCGTAACTGCGATTACCTAGTGCTTTGTGAGCTCGCTCTGAGAAGGAGCCAGCGATTGGGTCCAGTAGCGCGTTCTCGAGGAAGTTGACCTGATCAAGTTAACATCACAAATATAACGAAACGGTTAGCGGTGCACAACCGATAATTAAACCGGACAACACTTACCTGGTCATCCCAATCGCGCTGAAATGCGAGCTCACTTTTCTGGATAAGAATGTGAATTGCAAATGGGAGCGCGCTAATAGAGAAGACTGTGCAATAGAGGGTCATCTTATCAGCAAATAAGGCAACCATCAGGATGGTTACATTTTTTTGTAGTTGCCGACGACTGTCGATACTGTACTACGGATATAGACGCTGGATAGACCCTAGATAGACGTGATATTTTTGGAGGTGTCAAAAAGTCAAAAACAATCTGACCCATCGTGAGATCGTGAGCCCATGAGCATTCCCGAAATGTGGACTGGAAACAAAGACGACATTTTACTGACTTCACATAGTCGAGCTTCTCAGGCTTCCCCGAGGAGATCAAAGTCTGTTCCAAAATGCATCCAACTTTTAGAGGTAAGCATTTTTGAAAGAAGATGCGTCTTCATTACTTCTCTCATCTTTGTTCCGCGTGAATCTGGTGCTCCTACAGACCTCGACGAATTTGCGCAATGCGGGCGAGCTAGATTTGACTCCTATTGCGGGAAAGTGTGGTGAGTGTGGGAAGCTGACGGGCTATCGGTGCGGGCGCTGCCATGTAGAATTCTACTGTTGTAGGGCGCACCAGCGTGCTGCTTGGCCTCTTCACAGTGAGCGGTGCAAGGCACCTGAACGGCCACCGTACGTATATCAAGTTCCGGGCAGTGGCAGTTCAGCAAGTTTACAGCTCGCTGTGGTAGGCGGCAGCAGCACCAACGATGAAGCCAGCGCTGGTGAAACCTTGAGTGCTGGGGACCTAAGGACTGGTATGCACGTAGTTGTAGCGCCGTCCAGCTCGCATTTCGCCACCTACGGCGCTGCACGAGCTGTTGTGGAGCGCGTCATTCAGCCTTATGGGGGTCCTGCTGGGCGGATAAAGCTGCGCTTTCTAGATGGTGCGCGCAAAGGCACGCCGGTGGCCCTCAGTGCTTGTGACCTTTGCCTTGCCGGCACAAACACAACGCCGGGCGGCGTCAGCGACTGTAGCCACGGCGGTGGCAGTAACGCTAGCAGCCGAGACGGCGCTGCCCACATCTTGGCTAAACCTGCTCCATTGCGAAGGCAAAAGTCGAATGTGTCAGCTTCATGGTCTTACGCAATGGAAAATAGCTACCTGTCGCCGTTGGCAGTGGCGACGAGCGGCTTATCAAACTCAACGCTGAACCCACTGCAACTGAGCAGCAGTAGCAGCAACAGCAAACGCAATTGGAACCAAAGCAGCAGTGGCAGCGCCAAAGTCAGCAAAGTGGAACCTGATCAAGCCGCCCTCGCGTCGCTAGTGGCCTTAGGTTTCGATTGCAAAAACGCCACGGAAGCCCTCGTATGGTACAAGAACGACCTCGAGGAAGCCGCTGATTGGCTCCTTGGAGGCGGAGGAGGGGAAGGCAGCAATGGCAGCAGCAGGGATGCTTACGCAGCCGACGACGAATCCAATCAAGCTACGTCGAAGCTGGCAGCCTCTGTGGCTTCACGCTCCTTGCTCTTTGCTGACGACGACGACGAGAAGGAGGACGATGAGGCCACGACTCCATGGGCTACAGCCAGCAGCTGTCGCGACAGTCACAGTGGCAGCAGCAGCAGCGCATTTCCATGGCCGGGCGATTCTGCTGCAAAGCGTGAAGTAGCTACGGCACAAGCGTTGCTCGCGTCGGGTTGCTTGTACCACCACGAGCATGCATTGCGTGGGGGCAGCCACGGCGAACGGTTCTCAGTGGAAGCGGTGCGCGACGGCCGGGCCAATGGCCTTGGCGTGCGGCTCCGCGTGACGCGTGCTGCTTCAACGCCGACGCTTGAGACCTCTACCGTTGCAAGTACGACACCGCCTCCCACTGGAAGCACCAGCAGCGCCGTGCATTTGACCTTGAGCGACCAGCAAGTGCGTGAATTGGCAGAGACAATGCTCGCAAGCGCGCCGCACCACGAGACGACTACATGTAACACTTCTGGCACGAATGCAACGACAACTGCTTTAGCCCAGCTGCTTGACCCAGCTCTAACTTCCGATGCCGTGCGAGTTGCTCAGCTGGTGCCCTTGCTCAAACTAGTGCCGCCGCGCGTATGCGAAGCTTCCCCTGGCAGCAGCGACCCTTTCGAATGTCTCAGTGCGACCCCAGGGAGTGAGACGAGCAGCAGCGGGGCCGAAAGTGGAGCGATAACAGACCTCGCCGCAACATCAGACGCATGGCTGCCACAACGGTTGGCAGTTGAGACGTCTCCAGGCCAGACTTTTGCCGTCTCAGACGATGTTCTTGATCCACTCTCAGGGCTTCACCTTGCAGCTGAACCAGCTACTGTTGCGGCTACAGCTGCAGCGATGGACATGCTTTCTCTCTTGAATTCGCCGCCGCTGCCATCATCGGTATCAACCCGAGTTCCTACAAACAACAGTAGCGGCAGTAGCACAAGAGATGGCAACGGCGGCAACGTATGGAGCAGCGGTGGAGATGATTGCTTGGATGTGCTCAGTGGCAAGAACGACGAGGACTCCTTGAACGTGAAGGAACCGCTGCTGGCGCGGTATGCCACGCACGTGAACGAGGAGCCAAGCCATTCCGACGAAACGCACGGTGGAAGCAGTGCCGCTGCCCACGCGGAAAAGATTGCGATGTTGGAAGCGATGGGCTTTGGTGCCGACGACGCGGCTGCAGCACTGGCCAAATGCAACGGCCAAATGGACGAAGTGAGTGCTAGAGCATGGAGCATAGTCTCATTCGTGGTTCCTTCTCTATCCTCCTTTGAACCGTTTTGCACCTCGTTACCAAGAGTTCGTTTGAGCACCGAAGCAAAGTTTGTGTTGCGCCGTCTTCCATACTTTATGTTTCGTTTTTGAACTTTTGTATGCATGAATGTTGGGTTTGCTACGGTTTGTATAGGCGGTGAACGTGCTGCTTGGCGGCGGTGGCTTGGGCGACGACGACAACTACGACAGTGACGAGCCACCTCCATTCATCGAGCGCACGGACAGCAACGACGCCCTGGATTCTACACTTCCAGCTCTCGGAACCTTCTGGCAGTGCAAGGTAATGGAACTGCTGAGTTGCCCTCTTCCTTGAGCACTTTCGATCTCGTACTCTTGTTTTCTTCCTACCCTATATGTTTGTTTTTCATAGTTCGTATCTTAGTACTACTGTAGCATCAGTGTGCGTATAGTGTTCCATTGTGAGCTTTTTGTTGCTGAATGTTTTTTTCTTTACCATAAAATGATAACAACAATAATAATAATACATTCCCTTTTCTTTCGTGTTCACAGCGCTGCAGCGCGCAGAGTGCTTACACTTCGGACACGTGCTCTTCTTGCGGTTGTCCACGTATATAACCTGCGCTTTATGGCTTATGGAAAAAAGAGTACATTGCGGCTAAATTACGGGGTTCTCCAAACTCCGCTCTTTTCTGCGTCTGTATTTAATGATTTGAAAAAAAAAACACAAATTAGCCGCTCAGTCGCTGGGTGGATAGTTGGTAACCAAGAGAACTAGTAATAGGTAGGGGTATCTATACCTAGCCAATACAAGTGCCCGTATTTAAGCCCCCATCTATATTAATATTAATCTAATGATTAATGAGGCGTTAATTAAGAATTAAGGATCCTATATCGATATTACGATTTCGAGGGAAGTCCCCCAGGCATGAGGATGGATCTGATTTTTTCTATGCGAGAAAAGTGGCAGCGCTTCTAAGTCCAGAAGCAAGATTCAAGCCTGAATATTTACGTGGCGGCCATTGAAGAACAACGTTAGAAGCCCTATTCGGCACAATGGGCTTGTTACATGTACACCACAACTTTACAAAGACTTCTTGATGACAACAATTAGGGCGAGCAAGAATGTTATTAAGGTCGCAGCAGTGGCTAAAGCTGTTAACTTCTCCGTCATTTTGCGAGAACGCTCTAGCGTCTCGGCATACTTGGCTGTTGCTGACTTGCTAGCGAATTGCCCTGGGCCCAACAAAGATTCCAGTTCCCCGTTGGCACCAGAAGAAGCGGAGCGTTTTGCGCTAAACAGCGAGTTCATGCAGGGATTTCTGGCAGTGCTACTTTTGGCAAATATAAAAGTACAACTTCGCCTGCCGTTGTTCGAAGTCTAAGAGCGTAAAGCTCGACTACTAAACGCTTGATTTCTTGACTAACTATTCTAGTACAAACGTTGCGAAGATGAAAGCTTGGCAGGTGCAGTGCCACCGCTTCTGGCAAGATGATAAGTCTTTATCAATCAGCGAGCTATATAATGCAGCAAGAAGCACGATAAGCCCAGCTTGAGAGCCTAGAGATTTGGGGCTTGAGACTTACTTGGCCAGAGGAGAGATCTGCACTCACTATATTTGAGAATTTGAGCACGCCTCGCGCCTCGAGATTCTCGAGCTCGGTACTTCCGTTACTCTAATATAGTATGAGGGTTTTGTGTTTTGTTGTGCGTTTCGTGCTTTTTTGAACGCTCGTGTCTTCACTGTCTTCACTCACTGCACCGGTGCGGTGGCGCTATGGAGCTACTCAAAGCCTAAGGCGCTGCACACTACTATGTGCTTTATGTGCTATGGGAGGCATCATTGAGGCAGGTAGTCCAACTTGTTTGTTTTGAGTAAATGTCGCAGCTGCCAGGACTGGTCGGGCAACTAGCTGACCTTTCTAGTCTTAACCTAGCCTTTCAAGTTGCTGCGCCCTAGAGACAGTCTAGTATAAGCCTAGCATCTTTCATCTACTAGAAGCGCCATGGCTCTTCAAGGGCGGCATCGATACATTGTTCAAAAGCTTGACGAGGCTTTTGAGATCCATGATGAAAATGCAACCGAAGCACTGGTTCAAACAGAACCTGTCCTTGAAAAGATCAATCATTTCTTTCGTGGTGATGGACCGTCACGGTTAATTTTTTACTATGTCCACAGCGGCAGCGACCCTTATGGCGACCCGTACCACGAACTCATCGTGTCCGACGGGAGCAACTTGCCCTTAGCAGAGAAGGCAGTGTTCTTCCTGAAGACCGTGAAAGCACCAACGCCGGGCAGTGACGAAAGCATTCCCCCAGATCTCGACCCCACCACTGCTACGGACGGGGCACTTTCTTACGGCGTCGTCGCTGCAGCACTGCCTTCACTTGAGACGGCCGTTGAACGATTGTACAAACCACTCTTGTCTGCACAAACCGAGCGCGAGTGGGGCTTGGCTCAGGGCACCGAACGCATCGAGTTTCTGACCAGCCTTGATTCACTAGTGGCGAGCTTGCAGGAGAGTGCGAAGAGCGCGAACAGCAACCTGGAGCTCGCAACGCCTGATGCGGACCTCGAACAACAGGTCAGCGCCCCGGATGCTGCCTCTGACCCAGCACTGGTTGCACACCTTGCCAATATGGTGGAAGACTGGTGCTTACAAGTGGAGGCCTTACTCAACGGTGGCAATTCGGGGTCAGGTGGAGCGGGGACTGGCGGTGTAGGCTCGGGCCCTGATACCGAAATAGAGTATTGGCGGAGACGTCTCCAGCAGCTCACAAGCGTAACCGACCAACTCAAAGCGCGTCCTTGCAAAAACGTGCTCGCAGTGCTCACGGCAGCTGCTTCAATGAAGGCGCCTACCACGGGTGGCAACAACGCCGCCATGGTCAACAAGGCGCGCTCGTTGGCGTTGCTGCGGCAGTGGCGACAGGTCGATGTCAAACTTACCGAGTCTAGCAATGAAGCCAAAGATAATGTCAAGTGGCTGGCTACGCTCGAGCGTTACATGGAGCCATTGTATTCCGGGGACCCCGAAGCCATTCTTGACCTGATTCCAGCACTCATAGGGTCCGTGAAGATGATTCACACAGCGTCTCGCTTCTACAACACGTCGCAACGAATTGGTGCTCTGTTGGCGTCCTTTTCATATCAAATAATGGCTGCATGCACACTGTGTGTCAATGGAAAAGACCCGCCAGACGCGCTCTTCGATCGACCGCCTGAGTTCGTGCTGCGCGTGCTCGAAAGCTGCCTGAAGCTCAATGAAAAGTTTCAAGAGCAGTATCACTTGGCCAAAGACCAGCTTCAGGCGTTTCCAAAGGGCAAGCAGTTTGATTTTTCCGAGTTCCTCTTGTTCGGGACACTCGACGCGTTTTGCCGCCGTGCAGTTAAGCTCATGGACGTCTTTGCGTCAGTGCAGCAGTTTCAAGCGCTTGCATCGGCGCGAGTTGAAGGCTCGGCATCTTTACTAGTAGCGCACGATGCTACCTTGACTGCGTTTCGCAAGAAGAACCACCCGCTGTTAGATGTTAGTGAAGGGCCTGCCCAAGCGCGGTGCGAAGCGGAATTAGCGCAATTGCTGGTGCAGCTGGACGCAAATGAAGTTCAGCTGAAAGCACTGGTGGACACCAGTTTTGCGCATGCGATCTCAGCAGAAGCACGACTTGACTTGTTGGCAACGTATGCCCCCGTGTTAAAGCGACCAGAGCTGAAAGCTCACCTCGACGCTAAACTTCAAGCAGCTTTGGTGGCTTACGCGTCTGAGCTTGCAATCGTGCAGTCAATGTATGAGCATGACAAGCACGCACCCCCAGTCCCGCGCAACACTCCACCGGTGGCCGGTGCCGTAGCGTGGTGCCGGCAGCTGCTCCGTCGCATTGACGCACCCATGCAGCGTTTTCAGGCCAGCTTCTCGAAAGCAAAAGACGACCCCTCCTCACAACCACCTCCAGCCGCTTTCAAACCCATCGTCAAGACCTACAACAAAGTCGCCCGCGCGTTGGTGTCCTTTGAGTACGTTTGGCTCGACGCCTGGCAAAAGTCCGTGCACTCGGCGCAAGAAGGCCTCCAGGCGACGCTGGTCGTGAAACACCCGAAGACTGGCAAGCTCTTCGTGAACCTGGACCGGGAAGTCTTGCAGCTGGCCCACGAATCCAAGTGCCTTCGCAGGCTGGGGGTAGAGCTGCCGGATGCCGCCTTGGCAGTGCTAGCCCAGGAAGCACACATCAAAGACGTAGCTTTGCGGCTTGGTGAAATGCTTGAATCGTTCGCGGCTGCCACGGAGAAAATTCTGCCTGTGACCCTGAAGTGTCTGGCGTCACACATCAGCGTCGTGGAAGATGCACTTCGGCCAGGCCTCGTAAGCCTGACGTGGACCTCGCTCAACGTGAGGACTTACTTAGACAGCGTAGGGAATGCAGTGGCCCAATTGAGCGAGCTCATAGGGCAAGTCAATGATTTAGTGGACAACCGCATTGATCGCCCGCTGTCGGCAATGGCACAAGTGGCCCTTATAAAATTGCCCGACCCCGCGGACGAACGCCTCTTGAGTTTGGATACCTTCATAGAGATGCAAGAATTAGCCGCGTTGTCAGCAACTGCCACTTTGCAAGCCAAAAACAGTGCCGTTGAAGCTGCCGTTGGTGACTTGGTTGCTCTCATTGTCGAAAAGAAGAACTTAAACTCGACTTCAAACAGTGCTGCAAGTAGCAACGTGCCTGCTGCAGCGCTGTCTCAACTCCGTGCCCACTACAACGCGCTCGCCTACCGCGCCTTGCTCAGTGCGACCCGCAACGCGCTCAACGCTACCAAAAAGCGGGTGTGCAGCCGGGCTGGATCGGGGTTTTTGTTTGCGCAGCGACCCTTGTTTGAGGTGGACATTCAGTTGTCGGTGCCCTCAGTGCGACTGTCGCCGACTTTAGACGATGTGCAACACGCGATCAACCGCACTGCCGTTACCGTCATGGCGTGCTCCAAGCGTGTGTGGCAGTGGGGGCAGCTCAGTGTGCCGGAAGCCGAAAAGAGGTCCTTCTTTGACATTTTAGGGTGCGATCTGGAAATCATCAAAGTCTCCCTGCTGCTCACGGGTGCATTGCACAATACCAAGAGCGCTGTGTCGAAGTACTTGTCGACTTTCCGCATGTACGACTGGATTTGGAAGGAAGACAAAGACGAAGCGTACCAGCGCTTTTTGGCCACCACTCCTATGACGGCGGACTTCGAAGCAGAGGTGATACAAAGATGCAATGTTCCAGTTTTCTGTGTTGATCGCAATTGAATAATTTTTCATAAGCTTTTCATCTATGTCATTCATTTTCTTTCCCAATAAATCTTGCTTTCTTTCTTTATCTAGCTAAACTTTATCTGTAATTCTGAATTTTTCTTTCATTTTTTCGCTCATCGAATCTCTTATTGCTCCTGTTGCTGTCGCGTGTTTTTTTCATAACTCCTACTTAGTTGCGGCGCTTCTTGGTTTTGGAGTCTGAAATTGACAAGATGCAAAGCTCGCACGACATCGGTGCCCTAGCCCTTCACACTGCGAACTTGAAGCTCCAACTTCGCAACGAAAGCCGCTTGTGGAAAGTGCAGTACTCCAACAAAGTCCACAACCAGGTCAACATTGCTTTCTTTCATTTGTTCTTTCTTTTGCATCTCTCATCATATCAAATGTCATAATTATTTATTGAATGCTTAATTTTCGCTAATACAAGTACTTTCTCAATCAATATATTTGTCATCAAACTCTTCCCTGCTTGTGCTGCCTTCACTCATATAGGCCAAGATGGCCATGAAAAACTTGGCCGAGTACATTCGCCTGACGGCCAGCAAGCTGAAGTTAGACGTCAAAAACATCGACAATTTGCGCTACGTGATCGAAATTTTGCGCGAAGTGCGCGAGCGGGACGCCTCCATCGAGTTGGAGATTGCGCCTTGCGCAGACCTCTACGGCATGCTTGAAAAATACTTGCCAGGTGCTCTGGTCTCGAAAGCCGAGATGGACCAGCTGCGCTCTCTGCGGCCGAGCTGGCGTAAGTTAGTGTCGTCAGCCGAAGCCGTTGCAGATTCTCTGAGTGGCCTCCAGGGGGACTTGAAGAAGACGCTAATGGCTGACGTGCGGGCGTTTGGGACTGAAGTGCTCGAGTTCCGAGCTGATTTCGAAAAGCACGGCCCGGGGGCGCACAACGTGTCTCCTGATGAAGCCATTGAGCGGCTGAAAAAGTACCGCGGGCTCCTCCAGGCCAAAGAGGCCCGTCGGATTTCGCTGGCCATGGGCGAAGAGCTTTTCGCGTTGAAAAACACCGAGTTCCCGCTGCTCGCGCGCACGGAGCGGGACATTACCCAGCTGGATTCCCTCTATAGTCTCTATGCGCGGGTAGTGGCCGCAGATACAGCGTACCGGCAGTTGCCGTGGATTTCGGTGCCCGGGCAACTGGACGACATGGCTAGCGTGATTCGTGATTTGAACGCGCAATGCCGCGCGCTCCCCAAGCAACTGCGGGTCTGGAAAGCGTTTGTGGACTTGGAGTCCGCCATTGCCGCCTTAGACAACGCCCTGCCGGTGGTGCGGGACCTGGCCAAAGCGTCGATGAAGCCGCGGCATTGGGCGGAAGTGAACGAAGTGCTGCTGGAGCACAAGTCCAGGTTGGAATACGATTCGCCGACCTTCACGCTGGGCGATGTCCTGGATAGCGCTGCAGTTGCAGCAGCGCCGGCCTTGAAAGATATCAGCGCGGGGGCTGACAGGCAACTCACTATTGAAACGGAACTTGCTGATGTAAAGGAGCATTGGGACCATCGTGCTTTTTCGTTTACGCCAGCTGTCAAGAATCGTCAGGAGGTAATGCTCTTGACCAACGTAGACATGGTGATCGATGAAATCGAAGACGCGTTAGTGACGCTGCAGAGCCTCCTCGCGAGCCCTTACGTGGGCCCCTTCAAAGAGCAGGTGCTGGAAGAGCTCAAAGAGCTGAGCGACACCACCGAAGTGATTCACACCTGGCTTGCAGTGCAAAACGCGTGGAGTGCCCTCGAAAGCGTCTTCACAGCGCCGTCCAGCGACGCGGCAAAGCGAATCCCTGCCACCGCAAAACGCTTCGCGAAAGCCGACCTGGAGTTCGTGAAAATCATGAAGCGGGGGGCTGCTACCCGGGGCGTGGTAGCGGCGTGCTCCAACGATCTCCTCAAAACCTCCTTGCCGGTCTTGTTCGCTGAAATCGAGAAATGCCAGCGTGCAGTGGACGGTTACCTCGAGCAAAAGCGTATTCGTTTCCCCCGTTTTTACTTTGTCAGCAACAAGGCGCTTCTGGTGATCTTGTCAAAGGGCAATGATCTTGTGGCGATGCAAGGCCACTATGCCAAGCTCTTCGCTGGCGTTACTTCCGTAGATCACGGAGCTCACGGTATTGAGTCAATTTGCAGCGAGTCTGGAGAAGCCGTGCAGCTTGCGCGACCTGTCTTTCCCACAGGCTCCGTGGAAGATTGGCTTGGTGCGCTCGAGAAAGAAATGCAGATGACTTTGAAAGCTCTGGCCGAGCGGTGTGCCGAAGACTGCCTTTCGCCAGCGGTGCCCTTGAGCACCTTCGTGGAGTCGACGTGCGCGCAACTGGCCTTGCTTGGGTTGCACATGAGCTGGACGCACGCGTGCGGCGCTGCCCTGGATGCAGCCACCACCAACCGCCACGCGCTGCCTGACAACGGCCAAGTGCAGGCCCGTGCCGAGCACGAGCTCTTGCGGTGGTGCCAAGGCCACCGCCTCAGTGCCCAAGACCGCTTGAAGCTTGAAGCGCTCGCGATGGCGCAGCAGCACTTCAACCGCCAGTGGGTTCAGTGCGAGCGCACCGCGACGAGCCACGGAAGGAGCGTTTCGTCGAGTGACTTCGTGTGGCAAAAGCAAATGCGCGTGTATTGGCAACCTCAGGTGAACGATCGCCACGGCCCCGGATCTTGCTCAATACGCGTTTGTGATGCGTCTATGAATTACGGCTACGAGTACCTAGGGGCTACTGAGAGACTCGTGGCAACTCCTCTCACCGAGCGCTGCTACCTAGCTGTCACGCAAGCCCTCTCGATGCACCGTGGCAGCGCTCTGGTAGGCCCTTCGGGTGTCGGCAAAACAGAAACCGTCAGAGACCTTGGCCGTACAACCGGCCTCAATGTCGTGGTCACCAAATGCAGCCATCATTTTGACGCAGCCGACTTGGCTCGACACTTTAAAGGCATCAGCCAATCCGGCGCCTGGGGCTGCTTTGACGATTTGGACCGCCTTGGTTCTTCTACGCTGTCGCTGCTGGCTCAGCAGATTCTCGCCATCTCCGCCGCCCAGCGCGCCCAAATGATCCGTTTCGTGTTTCCAGGCGACACTAAAGCGATGTACCTGTCGTCGTCGGCTGCTTACTTTGCTGCGATGCAACCGGCTGGAGTGCAAGGGCGCCTGGACTTGCCCATCAGCTTGAAAGTGTTCTTTCGCGTAGTTCAGCTGGTGTCACCGGATTTTGAAACGATTGTGCGCGTCCGGCTTTACATCTTTGGGTATTCTGACGCCGCTGTATTGGCCCGCAAGGTCGCTCTTTTGTTCGAGTATTGTGAAAACCAGCTTACGCGGCAGCACCATTACCACTTTGGCCTCTTGAGCATGCTCCGAGCGCTTGCAGCATGCAACCATACAATCTTAGCGCAGCCGTCGGCGCGTGGCGACGAGAACCTCTTGGTGCGAGCGTTGCGAGACGCGGTTGTGCCCATGCTCCTGCCATCCGACGTGCCCCTCTTTCTCACTTTGCTCTCCGAGATGTTTCCGTTGCAACAGCCGCCCAGCGTCAAAGATGCGGCCACTCAGTCCCTGGAGAGCGATTTATGTGCGGCTGCGGAGGCACGCGGCTTTATTGCGTACACGCCGTGGATTGCCAAGGTGCTTCAGTTTCACGAAACCACCTCTGCACGGCGCGGGGTGCTGTTGCTAGGCGCCACTGGTTCAGGCAAAAGTGCAGCATTGTCAGTGCTGCAAGATGTTCTCGTGAAGCGATCTCACCGCAAATTGAAAGAAACGCGCATTTACCCCTGTGCTTTGAAGGTGCAAGACGTTTGGGGTGGGGTAGATCGAAGCAACGGTCAATGGGTAGATGGCGTCTTGGCCAACGTGTGGGCAAATGCCAACGCCAACGCCACCGCCAGGCAGGAAAGCGCATGGGTGGTCTGCGACGGTGACGTGCACAGCAGCTGGGCGGAGCACTGGCATTCGGCTCTAGACCACACCAACGCGGTCACCCTTGCCGACGGCGGGCGATGGCCGATGGAGCCCAATGTGCAGTTGGTGCTGGAAGCTGAAGACATGCGCCACGCGAGCCCTGCGATGGTAGGGCGCATGGGGGTGGTGCACTTCAGCGACAAGGACCTCGACTGGAGCACATTGTTGGAAGCTTGGCGGCGCAAGGCCCAACAATCCACGGCCTCTCCGAATAGTTCCGCCTCCGCTACACCGCCTGTAGTGGTGGGCCTCTTGATGGGCTGCTTCGCCAAACTTGTAGGGCCGCCACTGGAAGCTGATTTGCCCAATCAGCAACCGAGGAGCTCGCACCTCTTGGATTTCTTCGACAAGAAGTGCAGCTCGAATGCCGCGCTCGGAACGATGCCCCGTGCCGTAGTCTTCAGCCACACCTTGCGTTTGCTCGACTCTTGTCTACAGGTAGCCAACTTCAGCGTGGACAGCCCTGAAGTGCTTGCGGCTGAAGTAGAGCGCCTTTTGCTCTTTGCGCTGTGCTGGAGCATTGGGGGCGCCCTCGTGGAGGCCAAGGACCGCACGAAATTCGATACATTCTTGAGGCCTCTCTCGGAACAAATGCCGCCGTTGTTTGTGGGACCTCCACCAGCAGCTGAAGGTACCAAGGCCTCAACGGACAAGAGGACGTCTTCTGAAGGGGGCAAAGCAGCACCGCCACCTCTAAGAGCGATGACGGCGTTTGATTACCGTCTCAACTTGGAGTCCATGGAATGGGAACCGTGGCAGCCTGAGACGAAGCTGCCGCCACTCATGCACGGGCTAGGAGCAGGAAAAAGAGGATCGATCCATGTGCCCACGGCGGACGGCGCCCGCGCTCAGCAGTTGCTGGAGCTCCTGCACTTGCACCAGAGAAGGCCCGTGCTGTTGGCAGGTGCTCGGGGGTGCGGCAAAACTACGGCCGCGCACCAGTTTTTACCGGTGCTGGACGCCTCCATGCCGCTGTGCTTTACGGCCGCGACGCGCCTGAACGCACTCCAGCAATGCGTGGAAAACGAATTGGAGCCCCGAGGGGGGAAATCGCTGGGCCCGCGGCATGGGAAAGCCCGCCTCACCTTCTTTCTCGACGACCTCAATTTACCCGAGGAAAACAACTGGGGCAACCAACCACCTTTAGAGCTGGTGCGCCAGTTAGTGGAAGCAGCCACCCTCTGTCATCTCGACCGTGAGCACCGCGGCAACATGCGCGATCTCGTGGACCTCAGCTACATTGGCGCCGTGCAGACTTCATCTTTGGGTGGTAGCAGCAGCAGCAGCAGCAGCAGTGGTTCGAATGTGCTCCCTGCGCGCCTGCAACGGCATTTCTTCCCTGTAGTGCTGTCGGCCCCTTCGGACGAGACCGTGGTCAACCTCTTTGCGCCGGTGCTGCACCAACGATTTCCGGCGGCCACCATCTCGCCAGACCTCGCCTTGGTGCTGTCCAGAGTGCCTGCCGCCACCGCAGGGATCTGGGGTTGGGCCCGAAAAACACTCCGCGCTTCGCCTAGCCGCGGCCATTATGTCTTCGAACGGCGCGACGTGACCCGTATTCTGGAAGGCATTTGCCGGGTGCCGGTGGCGAAGGTGCTCCCCAGCCACGAAAACTTCGTGCTGTTGTGGCGCCACGAGTGCGAGCGGGCCATGATGGACAAGCTCTCAACTGCTGACGACAAGCAACTCTTTCTGGAACAACTGAACGCCGCCACGTCCGTGGTCATGGCCGAGCCAGAACCGGAGCCCGTGGACGAGGTGCCCTTGGCACCAGCGGCGCCTCCTTCCGACAAGAAGGGCGGCAAGACAAAGAAAGGAGGCCCAGGTGGGCCCAAAGGTGGCCGCGGGCCAGCCAAGAAGAAAGAACCGGACGTCTTAGTAGTGGAAGAAGAAAAAGAACCACCGCCGCCGCCGCCGAAAATGGACCCTGCCGCGGGAGTGCTAGCCATGGAGCCCATCTATTTTGCCGACATCATGGAAGAGGACGACGACGACGAAGAAGACGAGGACCTTGGCCTTGTGATGGATGCCAGCGCGATGGATGGAACTGCTGACGAAGGCATTCCCGGTGAAGATGGAGTTCCTGGCGAGGAAGGAAATATTGCCGGCGAAGGAGAAAATGCCGAAGCCTCCAACGTCAATAATGCCGACGATGACGACAACAACGGCGCGCTGATGTTACTTGACGACAACGCGAATGGGCCCGTATACCGAGAAGGTGGCACCTTAGCGGCGCTGCGGCCGCGCGCTCAGGCCCTGCTCGACGAATTTTACGACGATGATGACAACGACGCCGCCGCAGGAGGAGGTGTCGTGGCATCATCCAGCAATGGATTAGCATCACCGCCTGCGCAACCGCAACCGTCTCGTCTCGTGCTCTTTGATGATGCTTTAGCCCACCTCTTAGCCGTTGGGCGTGTGCTGGGCACCCCCGGTGGGTGTGTGTGCCTGGTGGGGGATCCAGGCAGTGGGAAACGGTCGCTCGCGGCTCTAGGTGGGTTTGTCGCGGGGCACGCCACGGTGACTCTGCACCTTTCCGGGGGAGGAGGTGGGACTTCTTCTTCCTCTTTGGCTGCGGCGCAACAATCCCGCGAAGAGCTTCGTGACTTAGTGCGGATTGCCGCTGAGAGTCCAGTAACGCTCGTCTTAGTAGACGCTGAAACGACCACTGGATCAGCTCGTGATGCTAACAACGACAACGAGGATAACATCGACAGCAGATTCCTTGAGACTGAAGAATGGGGAGATGTCCTTCTAGACCTAGTGAGCGCCTTGGTGGCAACTGGAGAAGCCCCCGGCCTCTTCCTTCGCAACGAGCTGACTCGCTTGGCCGCGACGCTACGCGACGAGGCCGCGCGCCGCCGCGCGGACTTCGTGGACTCGCCGGCTTACCTCCGCAACTATTTGGCCGAAACGGTGAAGGCCCACCTGCACATGGTGCTCTGCTTGCCCGCGTCCCCGCAGGGGCACTTTGCGTCGCGCGCGCGCCGCTTCCCTGCCCTGATGTCGACGTGTGTGGTGAATTGGTGGCGGCCCTGGCCGCGGGACGCGTGGCTTGCGGTGAGCCGCTCCTTGGCGGCCCCCATTGCTCTGCCCATTGCTCTGCTACCGGACAACGATGAGGGTGAAGGCGGGAGCAGCAGTGGTGGCGGCGTTGGTGTTGGTCCGGATGGTGTGGGTGGCAGTGGCAGTGGCTTCATGGAAAGCGTTGTGGATCAAGCCAGCAGCAACGAGCAGGGTAGTAGTGCCCTGGTTGACATCAATGGCAGTGGTGGCATCGGCGGCAGCGGTTTAATTGACGAATACAATGACGACGGTGCCATCATTAGCCCCCGTAACGACCCCAAAGATGCATTGGTTCATCATTTCGCAGCTGTGCATGCCGCTGCCTCAACCCGCAGCCGAGAGTGTGCGATACGCACCTCAAGGCCTATTGTCTGCGGGCCAGACACCTTCAAGTACTTTGTGGAGCGGTACACGAGCCTCTATGCCCAGAAAGCGAAAAGTGTGGAAGCGCAGGCGCAACGGGTGCGCATTGCCTTGGACAAATTAGAGCAAGGGGAGCGCGACGAGGAGGCGATGCAGTTGGAGCTCAACAGGGATGAAGTGGAGCTGCGGCAAGCAGACGAGTCCACGGTGCGATTGTTGAGCCAATTGGAAGAGTCCAGCATGGTCACCAAGAAAGAAACTGACGCGGTGGACACGATCAAACACAAATGCGACGCCGACGCAGCATACATCAAGGCAGAGCGCGCCGCAGCCGATGCTTTATTGGCCACAGCGCAACCCTTCGTGCAGTCGGCCGAGCGGGCGCTGGGGAACGTGAAAGCGGCTGATTTGAAGGAGCTCTCGCAGCTGACCAAACCCTCCGACATCGTGAAGTTAGTGTTCGACGCGATTGGCCTCTTGCGACAAGAGCCCATGGCCCCGGTAGAGCTGACGGAAATTACCCTGGGCATCGGGCAGGACAAGAAGACCTACGGGTTTATTGCCGACTCGTTTAAGATGTTGCAAGCCGGTATGATGACCGACGCGAGGCTCCAGCAAAGTTTGTTGCTCTTTACCAAGCTCAAACGCGACTTAATCAACGAAGAAACCCTGGAGTTCTTGGCCCCTTACCTTTACCTCGATGGGTTCACTCCAACCGTAGCGCTCAATGCGTCCAAAGCTGCAGAAGCTTTGTGTCAGTGGGTGCGCGCTATCGTATCCTACTGCGAAGCGTCGCGAGAAGTGAAACCCAAACTGCAGGCGCTCATGTTGGCGGAAGCCACCCTCAGTGACGCTCGGAAGTTGCAGGACGTGGCGCAGGGGAAGCTCAACATTGCGCAGGACAAGTTGGACAAGCTGAAAGAAGACTTTGAAGTGGCCATGGCCGACAAGAAGAAAGTCACCGAGAAAACCGTAAAAATGCGGGACCAAATGAGCAAAGTTCGGAGCTTGGTGGACGGCCTCTCGGACGAACGCGCGGAATGGGCCAGTGCGGCGAGTGAGTTTGAGAACGCGAGGGCAGAGTTGGTGGGGAACGTGAGCCTGGCTGCGGCCATGTGCGCCTACGGTGGACCTCTGGATGCGCAAGCCCGATCGCAGCTGTTGGAAGAGGACTGGGTTGAAGATCTCGACGAGCGCGAGTTGCCGTTCAGCGAAGGCTTTGACTTCGTGGACTTTCTCACCGGTGGCGGTGGTGACGAATCTACTCGAAATCCCAACGAGTCTTCGTCTTCCTGGGGTGGGCCGCGGAATTGGATCGCGCATTCCTTGCCGCAAGACCCTCGTTGCCTGGAAAACGGCCTCCTAGTCGCGCAAGCCACTTCCACCAAATGGCCGCTGTTGATTGACCCGCAAGGGGTAGGGGCGCGCTGGATTTTGGCGTGCGAGGGGTCCAAAAAGAACCGCCTGCCGACGTTTCGGTCCACCATGTTGAGCCACGAGGCCTTGAGAGACCGCTTAGAGTTTTGCTTGTCGGAGGGTTACGCGCTTCTCATTTCAGACTTGAGCCACGGAACAGACGTGATGTCCCACGACAGCTTGCTGAGCGCGCTCGTCGCCAAAGACATGGAGATTAAAGCCACGGGCCATGCCTACGTGCGCGTTGGGGGCAAACTCTGCAACCTGCACTCCAAGTTCGCGCTGTACTTGACGACGCAACTCGCGGCGCCGTGTTTGCCGCCAACACTGCAAGCAGCCACGGTGGTGGTGGACTTTACCTTACCCATGCCTGCCCTGGAAGGCGAGTGGCTTGGGGCTACGGTGCGACGGGAAGCGTTCGACTTGGAAGTGTCCTTCGAAAGCTTAGCTCTGAACATCGCGGACCTGGACGCCCAGTTGGCATGGTTGAACACTCAGATTGTGGCGGAGCTGGCCGCCGAAGAAGGAGCACTTCTGGAGGACACCACCCTAGTGGCATCTCTAGCGAGCGCGAAAGCGAAAGCTGTCAGCGCGACCCATGACCTCCGCGCAGCGGAAGAAGAACAGGCCAGCGTGGAAGCACAGCGCGCCGTGTATTATCCCCTCGCGAAACGCTGTGGCGTGCTCTATCAGGCCACGGCAGCACTAACCCGCGTGCACAGCATGTATGCACCGCTGTCTGTGGAAGCTTTGGCAGCTTTGCTGGGCCAAGCACTGGATCTGTCGCCTCCTGCTGGACACTCTTCTTCATCATCATCTTTGTCGCAAACTTCCAACACCACTACGGTGGCAGACTCGAGCAGCGAAGGCCACCACCACGACCACACCCACGACCGTTTGATGAGCGCTGTCGACCACGTGACTTGGCTTACCTTCCGCACCACGGCGCGCAGCATTTTTGCGCGGCACCTCCCCGTGCTCCAGCTTCTTCTGGCCGTACAACTTCTGGAATCGTCGGGTGTCGCTGACCACGAGGACGCTGCGCTGCTGTTGCGGCTGCCGCAGACGGCACCACCTCCACAACCTCCACATGCTGATACTCACGCAGGCACAATCGACTTGGGTGCGCCAGCTCAAGTGTTGCCCTCATCCAATGATTTGAGCGTGAATGAAACCATGCCCTCTAATAGCGAAATGGTGAAGAACAGCACGAACGAAGAGACCGTGGATGTGCAGTCCGCAAGAGGCCCAAAGCCTGCATGGCTCAGCGAGGAGGCCTGGTGGCGAGCCATACATGTGGGCCTTTCGCACGCTCGCTCCATGCAGCCCTTTCGCGACCTTCCTGATGAATTGGCGCGAGCTAGCAACGATATCCCTGACAATCGCAGCAGCATTGTTAGCAACAGAAGTAGTACCAACGGTCACCGTGGCAGCGATCTGACGTGGCAAGCGTGGTATGAAGCTGCGGAGCCCGAAACCATTCCCGTGCCTCATTACGAGCACCGCCTCACGGACGATCCGGAGAAAGGTCCCCTGTGGCGGCTGCTCCTTGTACGTGCGCTGCGGCCTGACCGTCTGATGTTTGCCTTGCACGCGTTCTTGAGAGCGGTGCCCACGGTGCCCGGGGCTGCAAAGCACGGCCATCACGACAGTGAACCAGCGCCTCGGCTCCCAGGTCTCGGAGATCGCTACGCCGAACCGATTCGTGACACATTCGAGGCCACGATTCGTTCGTCATCCCCGTGGGAGCTTGTGCTCTTTTTGCTTGACGGCAGCCAAAAAGAGGGAGCTGGAAGCGGTGGAGGCAGCGACGAGCCCACGGCTTCTCTAGTAGCCCTCGCAGCCCGCGCGCAACGCCCGCTCGAAATCGTTGCCATGGGTCGAGGCGCCGAGCCCACGGCGGCGCGGGCCCTTCACAAAGCGTGCGCCGCAGGAAGCTGGGTGCTGCTGCAAAACTGCCATTTGAACCTCGACTTCCTGGAGAGCACCGTGGAGCACACGCTGCATCGCGTGAAAGCAGTCGGCAACCCCACTTTTCGTGTCCTGGCCACTGCTCAAGAGCATATTCGGTTTCCCGCGGGAGTTCTGCAGCGCGCGGTGCGTTTCTGCATCAACAACGCCGCCATGTCCCCCGTGGGTTTACGGGCGGGCGTGGCCAGCAGCCTGCTGGGCTTAGTGACGCGCGAGAGGTTGGAGCGGGTCAGCGGTGGTGGCGCGCCGCAGTGGCGGTCCCTGTGCTTCGTGCTGTGCGTGCTGCACAGTGCGCTGCACGCCCGGCGGAAGTACGGCGCGGTTGGCTGGGGAGGTGCCCATCCCACGCTTGACTTTGGGTCTTCGCCCGACCTCGAGGGTTGCCTGGTCTTCTTGGAGCGTCACTTGCAGAAAGGCCCTCTGTCGTGGCCAGCGCTGCAGGCGATGGTGGTGCACGTGCACTACGCGATGGGGGACATTTGGGACGAAAGGCTCCTGGACACTTATGCCCATGCCTGGCTGTCCCCGCCAACCCTCACCCCCAACTTTGCGTTCAACCTTTCCCCATACGCTGCTGCTGACGGTGGCAGCAGCAGCGGCGGTGGCGGTGGCAGTGGCAGTGGCAGTGGGGATGTGAACAACTACGCTTACCGCGTGCTCGCTGGCGTGCGCAGTCCAGCCGAAGAAGCCAACCTGGGTGCAGTGATCGAGCACACGTGGCCGGAATACGAGTGCCCTTCGGTGTTAGGGTTGCACCCACACGAAGCGTTTGCTTACCGTGCCCGTGAATCGTCGGCTCTCTTCACGGCACTGTCGCTGGCTCATGGGCAACACGCTCCAAGCGATAGTTCAGCAACGCACCACCACCATCATCACCACTACCATCACCATCATCACCACAGCAGCACCACCAGCAGTGACGATGCTCGATTCGTCGTACAGTGCCAGTCGATGCTCGCGACGTTACCAAAAGCGCTGGGGGCCGTGGCCATTTCTGAGGCAGTGCGTCGTTTGGGGGGTGTCAGCGACCCGATAAATGCGTGTGTCGCCCTCGAAGCAGGGAGAGTCAGTGCTGCCGCTGCTAGAGCACGCAAGGACTTGAGCGCTGCTGTAGGAGTGCTCAATGGCGACATCCAGGCGTCTGCTGCCCATTTAACCACGTTGCGTGCGCTGAGAGCTGGTCAAGTGCCTGCGAGCTGGTCAAGCTTTGAGTTTGGCGTGCTCCGTTCACCGCTGTCGTCTCAAAGCAGCGAAGGCGCCTCAACCGCTCCAGATCAAGCTGCCGCAGGAGCGGGAGCGAGAGCTGGGGAAAATGCGTCATTGCCATCCTCTCTGGCGAAATGGGTCGAGGGTTTGGCTGCAAGAGACGCCCCCTTGCGGTCGTGGCTGCGCTATGGTTTCCCGCGCTCTGTGTGGCTGGGGGGGCTGACTGCGCCGCGCGGGTTTATTGTAGCGCTGTTGAGAGGCGCCGCCCTTGCCAACGAGTGGGACCTGGACTGCGTAGGTTTAAAGTGCGAAGTGACCAACCTGATGGAGCCACCGCCGCCGCCTGTGGCCGCTCCTGGCGCACCTCCGGATGTTGTGCCCACTCCACCGCCTCGCGTGTTAGGGGCTAGCTTGGTGCATGGCCTCTCGATAGAAGGCGCAGCCTGGGATTCCGAGCGCCACTCGCTGTGTGAACTGCAGCCGAAACAGCTCAGTTCCGCTTTCCCTTTGTTTATGCTGTCAGGCTCCCTGAAAGACAGCGTAGCTCCTTCAGAGGTGAATGCTGGGCAATGGATCTACCAGTGTCCTGTCTACCATCACGCAGGACGCTCCAACGCAGCGTGGATTTTCACCGTGGGTTTGCCTTCGAGTGACTACCAGCCTGGGAACTGGATAGTGCGTGGCGTGGGGATTTTGTGCTTAGAGTAGCTGGCTTAAAGAGGTGTTGTGCGCTGTTGATTGTGCCTTTTACTGGCGTCAAGTAGTATGTTGGTCCACAGCAAGTGCATTATTTTCTTGGCTAATTCAGCTCAAGCCCAAGAGAAATCTCAAACCCAATAGAAATAGCAGCAAGTTCCTTGCTAGTAGTGCCAGTGCCCAGTGCTCTGCTGGCCAACTGCACATCACATGGGATTAACACTTATCGTATTCACGACCAAACACCAGTGCGCTATATTGCTTGCTTTGTTCTTAATTCTTAATCCATCTCGCAATCCGGTACGATGACGTAAAAACGAAGTACCGAAATTTGTGTTATATCCCCGGGTCCCCGGGATTTTTGTATTATGGAGCATTCAAGCGGACTAGGCGGACGGCTAGAAAACCCGAAATAAACCGTGGCACGAAACTACAGCACAAACCCTATTGCTTTTTTTAAACTCCTTAGTCCTCAGTCCTCAGTTTTTTGCTTTCCGCGCCTTCCTCCAATGAATGCTACCTTGCCTTAAAGAACGAGTGTAAACCAGATTTCTTGGGTTTGGGCTCTGATGACGAGTTGCTGCTCAGTGGGCGCTTAGTTGCACTGCTGTTCGCAACCAGAGCGCTTGAAGGAGCTACTCCAGCTTTGGGCTTGCCAAAAAAGGACGTAATTGACGAGGTTGCTAGATGCGGTTGGCATTTGCGGGTTGTTGCATCGAACTTAAATCCACCGCTACTGAGACTACTGCCACTGCTGCTGCTGCTACTGCTACTGCTGCTGCTTGTGGCACTATCAGTAACCTCCGTAACAGCACGCACATCATCAAAGACCTCAGCACGCAACAGGAGGCTCACCGCAATGTGGTCGGAGTACTGAGGTGGGGTGTAAATCATGCCGGTGGCTGGGGGGCGGAAATGGTGGTCGTAAGCCCACTGAGGGGCATCTTCCAAGCCGCCTCCACTCATGGGCACTGGCTTGAAGGTTCCGCTCAGAGTGCACGCAGCGAGCGCAGCTGCTCGACTGTTGGGGTCCATTGTGACGGAAGATAGTTTTCGTGCCAGCTGAGTACCTTCCGCAGACACCAATGCTGCATTTGATGGGTCCTTCTTTTCATCATTGCTGCCTACGAGGGCTACATCTTCATCAAACTCCTCTTCTGCTTCTGGGACTTCATCGCTTCTGCCGGCACTAGCCTGACGAGTACTCCTCTTGTCGCTTTTGTCGGCCGGCAATTGCGGAGTGAAGAGGCCGCAGTCGAGGGGCGTATCGCCTTTCAAAGCATACTTCTCAAAAAAGGCGCCGTCAACCAGGGTGTAGTCTATGCGGCCACCCATGTTCTGGTACCGGGCGTTCTGCTGCTGGTTCCAGCAGGTAGCGCGCCCAAAAGCTTGAGGATAGAAGTGTGCAAACGCTGGAAAAAGGGCAAGCATAGTCAATGTGACATATTTGCTAAATTCCAAGTTTGGATGTGAAAATAGTAGCCAAATTCATGGGACAAAACCGATTAAGAAGTGAAATGATGAGGAGCAAAATTGGGTTTAAAAAAATGTAATGGAACGCATCAAAAATTAAAAATTAGAGCTAACCGTCAACCATGCCATCTTTGCCGCAAAATAACCCGATGTCCACAAGTGGCTCTTTGACTGGTAATGTTGACGAAGCTGATGCGAAGGAGTTGGCTTTTGCGGCGGCGTCCTTTTGCGCTAAGGCAGTGCGATAAGTGGGGCGAGCAAGGAAAGCAGACAGGTGCTTCAGCGTCTCACGGGGCACTTGAGGCCAACCGCAAACTTTGTTGAGCACTTCGCCTAATTCGTCGACGGACAGCGAGTCGGCAGCACTGGATGCAGAGGTGAAAAAAGAAGGAAAATGGTCACAAACGTGTTTAGCCATCATGGTCTTCGTTGCTAACGCTATCATCCTTGTGAGGCATTGGAATGAAAGTTACACTTTTATACCCGAATGTGTAGGCAGCATTGACAGCAGCATCACCATACACGATGCAGCCTTCTTCGGTTACACCAACAGGCTGCAAACAATAGCTCATCTTTGCATCCTCCTCGCTGAACAAGGGTTTCCCAAGCATCACTTCAGAAGCAGCGCATTCGGCTTGCCCGCCGTTGGACGCATCGCCTAATGCTGATGATGTGGATGCCCCGTTCAATTTAGGTACGAAAATGCGCCATTTGGGCACCATAGCCTGTTTGGAATTGACGTATGCCAGTTGCCTGTGGTCTTTCGCCAAAAGTTGAGCCCGTAACTGTGGCCAAAGCCGGCCAAGACGGGTAGCCAAGGAGGCCACGTCTGGATGAACCTCTTCGCACCAGTTTGACGCAGTAGTGAAAGCGCCAGAAGGACCACGACTGCTATTGCTGTCTTGGTCGATGTTGCCATCGATAGCAGTTGAATAAGGAGGTTTCGAAGCGACAGCGGTAGAGGCTCCTTGCATCATAGATTGTACGGATTGAAGGAACACTGGCACGCACAGCTGGCGGAATTCCCAGTGCACATCTTCGACCCCGCGGTGTTTCATGTTGAGGTCACCCACGAGAAGCACTGCTTTACCTTTTTGACGCTCCGCATCCATGGCGTTGCGCAGTGCTGTAATTGCAGCGAAGAACAAGTAGGGGGGTTAGACACTGCGAAAAAAAAAGAAAAAGAAAAAAAAAGCCAAGATCAACGCGTGCAGCTCACCGTGGAGCCACTGCTGCTTGTAGGGCAGCCGAGAACCGTTGCCTGCGTTTGGCACGTAGACATTGAAGACTACGAAAGTGCCATGGTCGGTGAGCACGCAGCGGCCTTCGCCATCCAAGGCAAGGTCGCCAAGTGGCGCGCCGTTGGCACTGAGACACAAGCCGTTGCGCACGAATGTGGTGACCCCGTTGAGCCCGAGCCGCTGACCACCCGAGCCGTCGTTGAAACTCCAGAACGAGTCCCTGTAATAGTCCAAAGACGTGCATTCGTGAAAGACCAGTTCTCTTGTTCTAAGCGCAGATAATGGAGCTTGCAAATGAATTCAAAATCTTGATCAAGAGAAGTTGGTTGGCCAGAAGTCACGTGAAGCCTACAATTCAAACTTTCTGATCGCTACAATGGTGGATATGCTTACCAGCCCGGCACCTTAGCACACCATTTCAGCGGCTCATCGGTAACATCCTTGCGAGAAATCTTCACTTCTTGAAGGCATACGATGTCTGCGCCTTGTCGCTCTAACCAGCCCTAACAAGGAAGAAAATGAAGAGACCTTTAGCTTCAATTGAGATTTCTCGCTGCAGAAGGAGCTCGCGAACTAACCTTGAATCCACCCTTTACAAACTGCCCGACTCTAGCAAGATAAGTTTTGAAGCCTGCAACGTTGTGCGAAATTATTAGAGCAGGAGGACGCTCGTCCTGCATTGTGCCCAACTTTACGTCGAAGCCTCCGTACGGATCATTCTGATGCTAATCGATTCGGGTAAAGCTTCTAGCGCTAGGAACAGTAGTAATTTCTGGTAAATTCCTGCAATGTTGAACGCGCAGTGCCCAAGGAGAATAGCTCAGTGCAGCACACAATTCGGACTATTGACGACTTGTCTTAATTAACTGTAGTAGTGACGGTAGTGACAGACATTAAACTGTATTGTTGTACGATTGTATCTGTACTACGACTGTAGCGCGACATAAACTTAGCCCCGTATCACCCAGAAGGGTATCACCGTGTCAGCCTTCATCTCAGCGTCTCAGCATCTCAGCT
>Ga0307930_1000493_pt1 | contig 31670 bp, 25 predicted proteins | sample OrgLakmetageno46_FD_203161 | JGI IMG/M metagenome (GOLD analysis project Ga0307930, IMG submission 203161) | Saline water microbial communities from Organic Lake, Antarctica - #46 | ecosystem: Environmental > Aquatic > Non-marine Saline and Alkaline > Saline | place: Antarctica: Organic Lake...
GTCTGTTGAAGCACGGGATGTTTGGGGAAGAACAGCGTCAACACAGCATCGTTTTGCAGTTGCTTACCCTTGGTATCTTTCATTTTGGGCCAAGGTAATTTATTTGGTCGCACTACTACTTGTTATCATGACGAGTATAAGAGTCGGACAAAAACTGCGTAATAAAGCCTTAGAGCAACAAAATCGAGAGCTAGAGCTCGGGATATCAGAACGCACCAAGGAAATCGCGCTTAAAGTCGATGAACTTAAACAACAACAACAATTAAAAGACCGATTTTTCTCGAATGTTTCACATGAATTTAGAACCCCACTGACTCTGACTATTGGGCCACTTGAAACCATACTGAAAGAATGCAGTGCAACATTAGATGTTCAAGTTAAGAATTTGACCTTTACCGCGCTCAATAATGCCAAAACGATGCTGGCTTTGGTAGGGCAAGTGCTAGATATCAATCGACTCGAAGTTGGACAACTCTCGCTTCGCGTTAGCCAGCATGATATGGCAGCGTTACTCAGGGTTAATTATGAACGCTTTTTACCTTGGGCTGAGCAACATCAGCAAGAGTTGGGACTGCTTAACTGCGAGAATCCGCATGAAATTTATTGCGATGTAGATCAAATAGACAAATGTATCTCTAACCTGCTTTCCAATGCGATCAAATACAGTGGTAAACGCACGGTAATCACATTGGCACTTATCCATCAGCAAAAACATTTGGGGATAAGGATTACAGACGACGGCCATGGTATTGGTGCGGCCAACATAGAGCAGGTTTTTGATCGGTATTATCAAGAAGAGCTAGCAAACGGTGAGTCATCTGAGGGCTCAGGCATTGGCTTGGCGCTGGTAAAAGAACTTGTTGATTTGCATCACGGCTCAATAGACCTAGAAACAGGAATCGACCAAGGCTGCCAGTTCACGATCTGGCTACCATCTGGAAAGTCACACTTTAGATCCGCACAACTGATAGAGCCCACTGGTATTAAAAAAACCATTGCCACGCAAGACTATACAAATGATTTACCCCAAAAAGACGCTACTAAAATTTTAGTGGTTGATGACAATGCCGAACTACGCCAGTTTATCTGCCAGAGGCTGAGCCATAGCTTTACCGTTATAGAGGCTGACAACGGACAATCCGGCTTTGTTTCAGCGATGATAAACTTACCCGACATTATAATTTCAGATATTGCTATGCCAGTGATGTCAGGACTTGAGTTAACGCAAAAGCTTAAGGGACACCCAGAAACCAAGCACATCCCTGTTTTATTGCTCTCAGCGCAAGCAATGAAAAGAGACATCGTGCAGGGCTTTGCCCACGGTGCCGATGACTACTTGATCAAACCATTCGATACATCTGAGTTAGTCATGCGCGTTAACACACTGATAAAAAGCCGTAGAGCGTTTGTCCGCCGCAAAATCCAAATGACGCCAGAACTTCAGGCTGCAGCAAACAGCAGTAGTTCGTTTGAGGACAATTTGCAAAAGCATATTTTTAGCCATTTACATGAAGTCGACTTTACTATTGATATGCTGTCACAGCGAATGTTTATGAGTAAAGAAACACTGCGTAGAAAATGTCAGGTTAGTTTGAAAATTTCGCCGTCTGCATATATTCACCAAGTACGCTTGCAACAGGCAAAATTATTATTAGAGCAACATCAAATGAATATCAGTGAAGTGGCCTACGCGGTTGGATTTGACAGCTTGTCTAACTTCTCTAAATCATTTAAAAAATATTATGGTATAACACCCTCAGCATTGAATTTGAAAGAAAATCGTAAAGACCATTGAATTGCCAAGTCACAAGACCTGCCGCCTCGTAGATATTCTCTTTGTCAGTTCTTCACTTTTCTCGGGATACCGCTTTGCTATGCTGTATAGCAATAAATTACCTGAAATCTGCTTAAGCAACAACGGTAAGGTTGCGCTCTAGGTCAGTTAAATCTAGGTTTGGCTTGTTTTCTTTTAAGCGGTATGACAATAAAAATCAAGCCGTTAAACCATAATGGCATTGTTACTGGCGTCATCGACGACTTAAATATAGTGCCCTTGTTAGATAAGCACTTGCCACAAGATGACAAGCACTTAATCACTTCAGGCGACGCGATTAAGGGCACGATAATGAATCGCCTAAGATTTTCAAATTGTCACTTGTCGCTTAGTCCGCAATTTTTTAGCAACCTGCCAATAGAGCATTTATTTCGTGAACGCGTCGATGCATCTCACTTTAACCGTCACAAGTTAGGGCGAACACTCGATCAGTGTTATGACTTTGGTTGTCAAAGTCTGTGTTCATTGGTATCGCATCAAGCTTCGAAATAGAGGCCGTGGACTGTCAGTTTAGCAACAAGCCACTAATTGGCTCTGGACTTATAATCATGAAAGACCCAATATGGGAATTGATGGAGTTACACCAAAACAAAAATTGGCGCTAGTCGCCTAAGCCTCTACTTTTAGCTTCAGTTAAAAATGGGGGATTACAAAGTTACGGAACTATCCCAAGTAATTTCTTATGGCTAGATAATCATCAAGAATTTGCTTTTTTGTGAAATGAAAACTACCGTCCTTATTTTCTTTTGGTCTAAATACAGCCTGAAGATCACCCTGAGGATTTATTAAATAAAGCATGAATCCATGACTCACAGTGTAATATTTAAGCTGCTTACTGTCAGTTGAATTACTAGCTTGCTCACCCTCCTCACCCTCAATTGGTCTTATAATAGATAACATTCCTAGACTTTTTTCAAAAGGTAGGGCTGTATCAATCATCTCATCAACATAGGTAAGACCGATAAAGCTCTTATTAAAGTAAGCAAGATATTGAGCAAGGTGAGCAGGCGTATCACGCTGATGATCGATAGTATAAAAGAGAATATCTAAATCAGAGTAACGTTGCTGTTTATTAAGATTGTCACTAACTGCAGATAGGACGGATAACAACGTCGGGCAAATATCGGGACAATTAGTAAAGCCATAGCTGATTAGATGCCATTTTCCTTCTAGCTGCCTGTTGGTGAAAGGGACTTTGTTATGATCAATGATTGAAAATTCATCTAAGACAATTGCTTCTGGGATCAATATGCCATTAATCAGTGGCGGTTTTGCTGGCAGGTTAATTATGATCGCAACACTAATAGATATTATTAATAATGTCAGCAGAAGAACAGCACTTATCGCTCTATTTTTTATATTTAACATTTTTGTTGTCCTTGGATAATGAAATCAATTACAACGCTTACTTTTATTACCAGCTTATCTTCAATCTACGAAGTACAATAATCTTGAGAGATATACATAATTAGCTTCCATGCTCATTAAGGCGATTAAGACCAAAAGAGCAATAGGGGGCACTAACACGGTATAAATCAAAGCCAGTCGTTCCCATTTTAAATGCATAAAAAAAGCGATTATTAGGCCTGCTTTGGCAAACATAAAGACTAAAATAAGGGTCCATCGCAGATAGCTTTGAACTTCATAAAAATCTACTAAATAGGAAAAAGAGCTTAATACAAACAATAACGTCCATATTTTTAAATATGTACTTATCGGATGAAGCTTTTGTTCGCTTATAGCCGCCATAATATTACCTCACCATAAATAGAAAAACGCAAAAATAAACACCCATACCAAATCGACAAAATGCCAATATAAGCCGGTTATCTCGACGATGTTATGTTCTCTTTTTTCGTAGTATCCGCAACGGACTCGATTCGCAATAATCATCAAATAAATTACACCGCCGGTTACATGTAATCCGTGAAAGCCGGTGATCATAAAAAATATCGCACCAAATTGAGCTGCGCCCATTGGGTTCTCCCAAGGCCTGACCCCTTCCTCCACAATTAATTTGGTCCACTCGAATGCCTGCATACCTACAAAGCTTAATCCTAGCAAGGCGGTTATGGTCATCAAGATAACTGTTCTTTTGCGATTACCCTGATAAGCATAATTTACTGCCATCGCCATAGTACCGCTGCTGGTGATCAGAATAAATGTCATAATAGCTATTAACAGTAAAGGTACATGAGTACCATTAATTGTCAGGGCGAAAACTTCACTTGTTGGTGGCCATTCAGAGGTAGCTGCCATCCTAACTGACATGTAACTGATTAAAAAAATACTGAAAATGAAGGTATCACTGAGCAGAAATATCCACATCATGAGCTTGCCCCAAGATATATCGAAGGTCTGTTTATCGGCAGACCAGTCTTCTACTAAGCTTTTAATACCGGTGCTTTGCGTATCAGTATTCATATCGTAATCCTTAGAATCCACAAAGTTGAGCAATAGTTTTGTAGGTTTCGGGTGAGCTAGTCAGTAACGCAAAAAGTAACAGCCATACAACAAATAAAAAGTGCCAATACGTAGCGCAAAGACTAATGCCTGAACTCAGTCTAGCGACGCCGTTTTTTCGAATGAATTGAAAAGTGACATAAGATAATGCCACCAAGCCTCCTAAAATGTGTAGACCATGAACAGCAGTAAAAAGATAGAAATAGCTATTGGCTGGATTAGAGGTCAGTACATATCCTAAGGCATACAATTGCGTCCAAACCAATAGCTGACCGACTAAAAACAACAGAGTAAAAAAAATACCTATGATAATTCCAACTAATGCTTTATTGAAGTGATTAGCTTTTGCACTAAGTTTAGCCCCTTGTAATCCGATACCTCCCAGTAACAAAGCGGCTGTGTTATACCAGAGTTGAACAGGGTTGGTGAAAGGCTGCCAAGGCTCACCAGAAAGAGCCATAAAATCAGGGAATTGTGTACGTGACAAAAAGGTGACGGTAAATAAGAAAAAGATGACGCCAACAACCGCTAGCAAGAATTTTAGCGCGGTCTTACCTTTCAGAATGTTTTGCTCAGAATTATTGATAACCGCAATCTCACCAGCTTGAGCGAGCCAAGGTTTTTCACCCAGAGTTCTGAAAAAATTCATTTTTTATCCCCCGTACTTTCGACCCCAGCGTTGCTATTTTCTTTTTCAACATCTTCTTCAGCTACATTTTGTGGAATAAAATCATATTTGGTTCCTGGCACACTAAAATCATAGGCCCAGCGATATACCACTGGTAATGTTTTGCCCCAATTACCATGTTTAGGTGGGAAATCAGGAGTTTGCCATTCCAGAGACGTTGCATCCCAGGGGTTTGGTTCTGACTTTTTACCTTTTGATAAGCTTATAATGACGTTATAAATAAAAATTAATTGTGCCAAACCCACAATCAAAGCCGCAATCGTAATATTGGCATTGAGAGTTTGCGCGGAGGCCGGTATAAAATCTGTATCACCCATAGCGTAATAACGTCGTGGTACGCCTAAAAATCCAAGGTAATGCATCGGCAGGTAAATTGCATAAGTACCAATAAAGGTTATCCAGAAATGAAGTTTACTCAGTCGAACATTGAGATGCTTACCGCTGACCAGAGGAAACCAATGATAAATCGCAGCAAAAAGAACCATAATAGGGGATACACCCATGACCATATGGAAATGTGCGACCACAAAATAAGTGTCAGATAAAGGTAGGTCGATAACTACATTGCCAAGAAATAATCCGGTAAGACCACCATGAGTAAAAGTGAAGATGAAGCCAATGGCAAATAACATTGGTGTCCTCAAATGGATATTTCCTCGATAAAGCGTGAGTACCCAATTGTAAACTTTAAGGGCTGTGGGTACTGCAATAATCAAGGTAGTAGTGGCAAAGAAGAATCCAAAATAAGGATTCATACCACTGACATACATATGATGCGCCCAAACAATGAAGCTCAGACCGCCAATCGCAACAATCGCCCAAACCATCATTCTATATCCAAAAATATTCTTTCTTGCATGAACAGCTAAAACGTCCGAGACCATTCCAAAGGCAGGTAGGGCAACAATATAAACTTCAGGGTGACCAAAAAACCAAAACAAATGCTGAAATAATATAGGGCTTCCACCTGAATAGCTTAATTGTTCACCCATAGAAACTAGGGCTGGCATAAAGAAACTAGTACCGACGACTTTATCCATCAACATCATGATGGCACTGACTAAAAGAGCTGGAAATGCCAGTAGACCTAATATAGTTGCAACAAATATTCCCCAGATAGTCAGTGGCATGCGCATCAACGACATACCGCGGGCTCTAGCCTGCAATACCGTTGTAACGTAGTTCAGTCCGCCCATGGTAAAAGCAACAATAAAGATAGTCAGAGATACAAGCATTAGAATGATACCCCAGTCAGAGCCGGGCGTACCTTCGAGAATAGCTTGCGGAGGATAAAGAGTCCAACCAGCCCCTGTTGGTCCTCCCGGCACAAAGAAGCTGGCCATGAGAACTATAACGGAAACAAAGTAAAACCAAAAACTGAGCATATTCAAAAATGGGAACACCATATCCCTAGCGCCTACCATTAAGGGAATAAGGTAATTACCAAAACCGCCAAGCAGTAAGGCAGTGAGTAAATATATCACCATGATCATGCCATGCATGGTAATAAACTGATAATAATTGGAAGGGTCAATAAAGGAAAATGTGTCTGGAAAACCCAACTGCAGCCGCATCAATCCAGATAGAACTAACGCTACAAGACCAACGGCTATTGCAGTAACCGTATATTGAATTGCAATGACTTTATGATCCTGGCTATAGATATATTTTGTTATAAAGGTATCGGGATCATGTAAGTCGCCTTCGGGCTGATCTGCAATTGCTGTATAAGACATTGATATCTCCCTTTATTACTTTTTTTGGTTTTATTACGTTATTTATTGCTCACTTCCTAGACTCTACTTGGACTGCTCAAAAGTGTTAATGTAAGCAACGACATCATCAATCGCTTGCTCATTTGGTAATATTCTCGACATAAGGACCATCTGAACACCATACAAATCATCCTTATGATTTCCGCGAATACCATTTTTGAAATTTTTAATTTGTTGCTTTAAATACCAATCATGTTGTCCTGCAAGACGTGGGGCATTAACACCAAATTTGCCTTCACCTTTTTTGCCATGACAAGTTCCACAAGTAACAAAATAGGAGTGGCCGCGTTCGGTGTCACCTACAATAGTTTCTTTGGGAACAGTATCAGGTAGCGATTGAATATATGCCGAGATATTATTCACTGCTTTATCATCGGCGAGGGTTGCTGCCATGCTTGCCATCTGCTTACCATAGAGATCATCTTTATGGGCCCCTCTGATCCCTTTCTTATAATAATTGAGTTGGCGTGCCAGATACCAATCAGACATGCCGTTAAGATTAGGCGCATTCATCGCTATATTGCCCTCTCCCTGAGCACCATGACAACTGCCGCACAATGGATATGCAGCTTTACCGAGCGAAGGGTCACCAACGATTTTATTTAGCGTTTCAGCATAAGTGGGTTGGGTTGTTAGCCAAGTTTGATAGTCCTCTGGTGTATCAACGATTACCCGACCACGCATTACAAAATGAGCAAGTCCACACAGTTCTTGACATAAAATCTCAAAACTTCCAGTTCGTGTTGGGGTCAGCCAAAGGTAGGTTACCATGCCGGGTACCAGATCCATCTTTACTCTAAACTGGGGCACCGCAAAGTTGTGCAAAACATCTTTAGATCGCAATAGCAACTTTACCGGTTTATCTAAAGGTAGATGTAATTCATTGCCAAATACTAGGACATCATCTTGTCCCGTTTCATCCTTAGGATCCATACCAAAAGGATTAGATGCACTGACATAGCGTGAATCGACCTTACCTAAAACCGCATCGTTTCCTGGCGTCCTGAAGCTCCATTGCCACTGTTGGCCTACCGCTTCTACAAAATGTGCCTCTTTAGGTACCTTTATAAACTCCGACCAAACAAAAAGACCTGGGGCGAGCATTGCGGCAACTCCGATAGTTGTAACAATCGTTAATCCAATTTCTAGCTTATGATTTTCAGGTTCATAATGAGAACGGGCATTTTTATTATGGCGATAACGATAAACACAGTAGGCAAGAAACAAGTTCACCAGTATGAAAACAGCACCTGTGATGATAAGAGTTAGATCAATCGTATCATCAATACTACTCCAATTAGAGGCTATAGGAGTGAAATACCATGGACTTACAAAATGAAATACAACGGTAGCGATCACCAGTAAGATTAATACAATGACTATCTTCATGGGTAGATAATCCCTTTGTTTTTTTTATTAAAATCAATCCCCCAATTGTCAATTAGAGATTTACCCCTTGCTGATTACTAGCTAGACCAGTTTCACTTTTGAAAAAGGATTAATGAAATGTCTATCTATGCCGACTAACTTTGATTCAGGATGCTTTTCGTTCATCATTTTAGTTATTGTAGCTTCTTGAGTTTTGTCGATATAAACTAATATTAGATATTTATCATTTGTAATATAATCATGAAAAGGTTTAATTTTTTGATTTTCACTATCAATACCGTAAAGACCGCCCTCCCAAATCCCGAACATAGTTATAAAGATTATAAATACAAAGTAGGCCCAATTGGGCACAGCTTGTCCAAAGTAATCGATATACAAGACGAACATTACCGCTAGAAAAGATAAGACAAAACCAATAAGTCCGCCGATAGCAGTCCCTCGGAATAAGTCGAGTGTTTCGAGGTAATTACTTGAATGGATGTGTTTTTGCGCAAGACCAATTTCATCTCTGCTTAAGACATGTATATACCAGTCTAATTGACCGGCTTCATGGAGATCATCAGAAACTTGTTTGCTGATGTCCAAATTTGGTGAAAGATAATAAAGACATTTCATTATATTCTCCGATTTAAAATACGTAAGAATGTACTTAAGTATTTTTACTTTGAGGTAATACACGGACTGGTTTATGTAAAATACATGTAAAATATATGTAAACCAATTGCATTATTTAACATAGCACGATAATTAAATAAAAAACAGGGTGTTTTTTATTTAATTAATTTGATGGTTTTTTAGACGTTTTTAACAAGATTAAACCAACGTGAACCGCACTTATTAGTCCAACTCACTAGGTATTTTTAAGGTATTGAAAGTAGCCGGTTATGGTTGCTTATCATGCACCGTCAAAACTGCGACCACGTTGTATGAACTGGGGGACATAAGTTTAACTTGATTATTAGAAGTGAGTTTTGGAAACTGCTCCTAAAACTATTCAGCCAACATGTTTTTCTTATAACGCAGTGAATCACTGAAAAAGAAACGTTTATGTGTTCAACACTGCTGTCCTTAATCAGTTGATTACCACACAGAAAGCAAGATCCATCATCCAAAGTTTGACGACCATCGTCATCGGACCTTGAATGTTCACAAGTCAAAGACACCAACATACCGATTACAAGCATGAGTATTATTAACAATGGAATATGAAAGCAACGAAATGACCAAGCTTATTCGGCAAATATTTCGTGATACTCAACAAGAGTTAGTTAGCCTTATTCAAAACACTGCAATTGCTAAATTTGAATAAGATATCTCCGATTGTAATGAGGTTAACCGCAAGTGTTTGGCCTAAGGAATTTGCACTGATTCAGCTCCCCTAGAGGAGCTTTTTATCCTTTATCCTTTATCCATCGAGAGCTAACATCCCAAACCGATTATCATCCACTAAAATAATTAGAAAGTTAGGCACCTTAGAAGGGGACTTATTCAACTCTTTGCAAGACTTTTGAGATTGTCACTAAACTATTTAGCGACAGACTCAAAGCTCTTTTTGAATAAATTCAATCCTTCCTCTACCACTTCATCTTCGATGGTAAGCGGTGGCAAGAGCCGAACAACGTTATTTCTAATACCGCATTTAAGCAGTATCAAACCGTTGTTGAGAGCTTCTTTGATCAAATCGCCCAACAATTCAGGATTGGGCTGAGAAGGGTCGCCATTTTTGACCAGTTCAAGAGCTAACATAGCACCTCTATCGGCTCTGACTTCTCCAATCAAATGTGGATATTGCTTTTGTAATTCTTTCAAATAAGTAGAAAAAACAATACCTATTTGATGTGACCTTGCAACCAGCTTTTCATCCTCAATAATGTCCAAAACGGCCAACGCCGCAGCACAACTTATTGGAGAACCCGCATAAGTTCCACCTAGCCCTCCAGCTGATGCAGCATCCATTATTTCAGTTTTGCCAATAACAGCAGCAATCGGAAATCCGCCAGCCATACCTTTAGCGACCGTCATCAAGTCAGGTTCTATATCAGCATGTTCTGATGCAAATAATTTACCGGTTCTACCAAAACCAGTTTGAATTTCATCTGCAATCATGACAATGCCATGCTCAGTGCATATCTCTCTCAATGCTTTTAGAAAGGAATTTGATGCTGGGTAGAAACCACCTTCCCCTTGTACTGGTTCGATAATAATCGCGGCCACTTCTTCAGGCGTAATATCGCAGTTAAATAAATTATGCAGCGCTTCAATTGACTGCTCTTCAGTAACACCATGATACGGGATCGGGAAAGGTGCTCGATATATGTCCGCTGGAAAGGGTCCAAATAATGTTTTATATGGTGCGTTCTTGCCAGTCAATCCGAGTGTAAAGTTAGTTCGCCCATGATAACCGCCATTGAATGCGATAACAGCCCTACGGCGGGTATGCGCGCGCGCAATTTTAATCGCATTTTCTACTGCCTCAGCACCAGTGGTCACAAACATACTTTTTTTCGGACTATTACCTGGGGCTAATTCATTCAGTCTTTCCGCAAGCACAACGGCGCTATCGTAGGGGGTCACCATAACGCATGTATGTGAAAATCTCTCAACTTGCTCTTTAACCGCAGCCACAATACGCGGATGTGAATGACCCGTATTAGTTACTGCGATGCCACTGGCGAAGTCAACATAACGATTCCCTTCAACATCCCACAATAGTGCGTTTTTACCTTTTTCAATATAAATAGGTGCGAGGTTTGCTTCTCCGATCGCGATAGCTTGATCCTTTCGAGCTTGCCACTGCGCATTGGTGCTAGTTGCGTTTACATCGGCGTTTACATCGGCTTCTACATCAGCTTTTAAATAAGCAATTTTATTCATTAGTTCAATCCTCCCATTTTAAGATGCTTGATTTCTAGGTAGTCATCTAAGCCGTATTTTGAGCCTTCTCGACCCTGTCCAGATTCTTTAACCCCTCCAAATGGGATCATTTCGTTTGATAGCGCCGCGTCGTTAATACCGACCATGCCGGCTTCTATAGCTTCGCCAACACGCCACATTTGACTCATGTCGTTGGAATAGAAATATGCCGCAAGCCCGAATGGAGAATCATTAGCAAGTTCGATTGCTTCACGCTCTTCATCGAAAGTAAAAATAGCAGCGACAGGACCAAAAATTTCTTCAGAGAAAAGAGCCATATCTTTGCTAGCCCCCGTGATTATTTTGGGTGCCATAAAATTGCCCTTACCATCCATATTCGAGTCAGTTGTAATTACTTGGGCGCCCAATTGACGTGCATTTTCGACTAATTCATTTACTTTGTTAACCGCCGATTGATTGATCATTGGGCCAACGTGTACACCGGACTCAAACCCATCGCCTACTTTCAACTCAGCAACCGCTGCTTGGAGCTTGTCCGTAAACTTCTCAACTATCGACGACTGCACGATAACCCGATTAGTGCATACGCAAGTTTGGCCCGCGTTACGGAACTTATTAGCAATAAGGCCTTTAACGGCTAAGTCAAGATCCGCACTTTCAAAAACAATAAATGGGGCGTTACCACCTAGCTCCATTGACGTGCGCTTGAGTGTTTGCGCACAATCAACAGTTAGCTTTTTACCCACTTCGGTTGACCCTGTGAAAGTGAGTTTGCGGACAATTGGATTAGACGTCATTTCTTGCCCAATTTCAGTGGTAGTACCGGCTAAAATATTGATAACACCGGGAGGAATACCGGCACGATTTGCTAACTCACCAAGTGCAAGTGCTGATAATGGCGTTTCGTTCGCAGGCTTGCACACTACCGTGCACCCTGCCGCCAGAGCCGGAGCAATTTTTCTAGTTAGCATCGCATTAGGAAAGTTCCAAGGCGTGATACAAGCAACAACCCCAACCGGTTGTTTAATACATAGAAGCCTAGCGTCGTCGTTTTGGTGTGGAATAATATCACCATAAATGCGCTTTGCTTCCTCTGCAAACCACTGAATATAGCTCGCTCCATATAAGATCTCACCCTCAGCCTCAGCTATTGGTTTACCTTGCTCAGATGATAATATTCGAGCTAGATCCGACTTGTTAGCAATAATTTGGTCATGCCAAGCCATCAGCAAAGACGCACGTTGCTTCGAAGCCACTTTTGCCCAGCTAGTCATTGCAACCTTGGCAGACTCAATTGCCCAGCGGGTTTCTTTAGCACCACATTTGGCAACGTTTGCAACAACCTCGCCTGTCGATGGGTTCTTAACAACAAATGTAGTGCCGTTTTCTGCAGACACAAATTTGCCGTTTATAAATGCATTCGATTTAAGTAATTCTTGATCTGATAACATCGACATTTAATTTAATCCTTGGAAATTCAATGTAGATAAGGTAGTAAATAAATATATTGGACACAAACGAATAATATTAGCTATTCTCATTAGTATTATTCATCAAAATAATTCACTATAAGCATTTATTTAATGGACTTGTTAAGAGCACCTATAAAGAGTTGAGATTATGATCGATCGAAGAACTATGCCCCTATCCAGTCTGCGGGCTTTTGAGTCTGCAGCGCTTAACTTACATATGGGTCGAGCTGGAGCAGAATTGGGTGTTACGCAAGGCGCTATTTCTCATCAAGTACGACAATTGGAAGAAAGGTTAGGCGTCGCCTTGTTTTCACGTGCGCACAATACACTTTCGTTAACACCGGCAGGTTCGCGTTTATTGATGTCCGTATCACAAGGATTAGACCTGATCATTGACGGCGCACGCAATCTTGATCCTGAAACGGTCAGTGGTCCTCTTATTGTAGGGTGTACGCAATCAATCGCAGCTAGTTGGGCAGCACAACATATTTGCTCTTTCTACGAAAAATACCCAGACATCACTATTACCGTTCGTGAAATTGAATCTCAGCAGCGCGACATCCCGCGCGATATCGATATCGCTATTTGTTACGGCGCGCCTAACATTGATGATAGGGTAATAACCAAAATCGGTGCCCCTGTTCTTTATCCCGTTTGCAGTCCTGCACTATTAAATGCTGAAAAACAGCGAATACACCTTAACAATATGTCTCAATTGACCTTTATCCATGATGACCAGGTTTCCTGGCAACGCTGGATGCAGAAGCACGGTGTAGAATCAAGTCAGATGCATTCAAATATTTACTTCCCGAATGCTAGCCAAGCTCTTCGAGCCTCCGTTCTCGGCGCTGGCGTGGCATTAGCAAATACCCTAGAGACCCAGCAATTTATAAAAGATGGCCAATTAATGCGCCTACTTAATAAACCGATAAACGAAGCACATTCTTATTATCTTATTTCGCCTTCAATTAAAAATAACACAATAAAAGCGACTATTTTTGCAGAGTGGATTATTAATGCCTGCGACTCTTAGTTAGCATTGGACTCGTCATTAGCATGCGATAGTATTAACAATGCCCTTCCTATAGACTATTTCAGCGTTAATTTATGATTTAGTAACCGCTGACATGATCTGGCAAAATGACCGCATTTTCTTCACTATACTTTTCCCATTCGACAATAAGCTCGGCTAGTTTAATGGGATACTCTACGGAAAGGTCATTGGCTTCAGCAAGGTCAGTCGACACGTCATAAAGCTGCCAATTGCCGTTGCCATGAGGTGGTGGAATATTTACCGCTTTGTATGCTCCTTTTCGGATCATGTACTTACCCAATATTTCGCCGCCTTTTACTCGAATTGCCGCAATGTGTGGCGACTCGGTATCGCTCAAAATATCGAGCATTGAAAATCCGCTTGGTGCTTCTATTTGTATGCCATTGTATATAGGAGCAGGATGCTTGATTTTAGTTATTTCAAGCAGTGTAGGTAAGATGTCTTGCACTGACAAGAATTCATCTGTTGTTTTGCCATTTGCAAATGCAGGGTATGTTATAAATGCGGGAACCCTTGTTCCGCCTTCGGTAGGAAAGCCTTTATACAATCTAAAGGCCGGTGAGCTAGCTTGAGCCCAATTCGGACCGATAAAAGAATAACTACCTACTTTGCCAATATTTGCAAAACTAAAATCGTGGCGCTCATCAATGTTCTTTCGAATTTTTGGAAACTGCGCGCGAGGCCAAGTTTGATCAATAGTGTGACCTTCCGCACCATTGTCAGACATAAAAATAATCACTGTATTGTCAAGCTGTTGTTGGTCGTCAAGCCACGTAATCAGACGACCAATGTGCTGGTCAAGGTCGTCAATCATGGCCGCATAGACTTCCATTGTGCGAGCTTCAGTTTGCTTTTGAATAGCAGAAAGATTTTCCCATGGCGTTGTAGCTGCAATACTTTTAGTTTGTGGCGGCACGATGCCTAGGGATATTTGCTTTTGTAAACGCTGCTCACGGACGACATCATAACCAATGTCATACTTGCCCTTATATTTGTCAATTATGTATTGAGGAGCCTGTATTGGCCAATGTGGAGCGGTAAATGAAAGATAGGCAAAAAATGGTTTGTGAGCATCCCTTTGTTGCAGGTAGCTAATCATTTGGTCGGTGAAAAACTGCGAAGAAAACGCAAAATTATCAGGCAATTTATTTATTATTTTCTGGTCTTGGCGATACGGCGCTTGACCTTTTGGATCCGGGTGATAAGCGGGCTTCATATCACTAAAGTGACTAGCACCACCAGCCAACATGCTAAAAGATTTGTCAAAACCTTTTGCCCAGGGACTCGCCTCTAACGACATGCCTACATGCCATTTGCCAGTCATAAACGTGCTATATCCCTTGTCTCTAAGTAACGAGGCAATCGTCACTACACTGTCATTTAACTGGCCTTCATAGCCCGGCTGACCAACTTGATTAGGGGCCAATTCTTCGGCCATATTGCCCAAGCCAGCTTTATGATTATCGACACCCGTTAGCAGCATTGCGCGTGTTGAAGAACAAACAGGGGATGTGTGAAAATTGGTGAATAATACACCTTGATTAGCAAGTTTATCTATATTCGGAGTGGGTATCTCACCTCCAAAACGGCCTAAATCTGCCATGCCCATGTCGTCTACCACAATCAGCAATAAATTGGGACTTTCAGAAGATTGGTTCTCTTCGTGCATTCGTGAGCAACCAAAAAGTGTCACCATGAGTATGCTCAAAAACAGATTTCTGAGCATAAAAAGATAATTAAATTTATCACTATCAGATTTGCTAGCTTTGGTTCTAGTGGTGTTCGACTTAGGTTTGACTCTCTTCAAAATAGGCCTCCTGCTCTGTCTCATCCCATCAGCCGTAAATAAGTTAATTATTCAGTTATTCAAACCAATTTTTTGTAGTATCCGCAAGCTTGCCCTTAGATACAGCTAGGCCTTGAGGAATGAGCGCTTTGGCTTTCATAAAGTCTTTTGGCGAATTAATCGCATCCACGGCAATTACTTTGCCTTCTTTGAGATAAAATAATGCGAATTTTTTATCTGCCATATCACCACGAACAACGGTTTCATCATAACCTTGAGATAAACCCGCGGTTTGCAATTTAACGTCATACTGATCTGACCAAAACCAAGGAAATGAGTTATAGATTTTGGGCTTACCGCAAATGCTTGCAGCAGCAACCTTTGCTTGTTCCATTGCGTTGGGCACGGACTCTAATCGAATGTTTCGTGCGTAAAACTCATTGGGGTGGTTACTGACATCGCCAATCGCATAAATAGTAGGGTCTGAAGTGAGCGTATACTCATTCACTACAATCCCATTGTCGCATTCTAATCCAGCGGCTTCAGCTAAGCCTGTATTTGGAATTACCCCAATACCCACAACCGTATGATCAAAGTTAACATTACTACCATCGTTTAACATAGCGACATAACCGTCTTTTATAGCATGAATTTCTTCAATACCTATATTTAGCTTTAGGTCAACACCGTTGTCTTTATGCAGATCTTGATAAAACCGCGACATTTGCTCATTAGTAACTCGTGAAAGGACCCTTTCAACGCTTTCCAAAATGGTCACTCTAGCACCGATCTTTCTGGCAGACGCAGCAATTTCTAAACCAATATAACCCGCACCGATAACCAACAAGTGCGAATTTTTTTTAATACTGGTAATAATATTATTAGCATCATTCAAGGTCCTCAGATAACTCACACAAGGAAGTTCAGCACCCGGAATGTTCAATATACGAGCTTGTGCGCCTGTCGCAATAATTAAATGGCTATACCTAATTATTGCGCCTGACGACACAGTAATGGCTTGAGATAATCGGTCGATGGCAACCACCGATAAACCTAGCATTACATCCACATTAGCCTTTTCATATAAAGCTTGTTTTTTAATTAACAGCTGTGCCGACGTAACGGTTTTATGAAAATACCCTTTTGACAAAGGCGGCCGTTGATAGGGGAGAACGTCTTCATCGCTAATAAGCTTGATGCCGCCTTCCCAACCTTGAATGCGCAAAGCAATAGCAGCCTCGGCTGCGGCATGACCGCCGCCAACTATTACAACCGAATTAATATATTTCTCCATTTTAACAGCCGCGCTTAATATTGAGATGAAGGAAGCGACACTTCTATATCAGGTGTATCGTCGTTTAACATTAGCTGACATGATAAACGACTCCTTGCATTCTGTTGAGGAGCAGATTCAAGCATGGCTTCTTCCATTTCACTTATTTCCGAAAAGTGGCTAGCGTATTTTTTGTCTAAATAGCAATGGCAAGTTGCACAGGCCTGGGCTCCGCCGCATTCACCGACGATCCCATCGACCATGTTATTTACCGCCAATGACATGATACTTTCGCCAGATTCTGCTTCAACTTCAGTTACGTTGTTGTCGGCATCTACATATTTAATAACCGTCATTTACTGCTCCTTGTTAAAATTCATATCTTGCAGATACACCAGAGGTACGAGGTGGCGCATAAAAGGTCGTCGCCCCCAGTGTTCCGAGGTCAAGAGAGTAGGCTTTGTAACGCTCATCAAATAGATTCTTTGACCACACACTAAAAGTCCAAGATTCGGTTTCGTAACTCACACTTAGGTTGGATGCATTATAGGCTTCTTGCAGCGTACCCTGGCCGTTTGTGACTTCTAAAAATTGATCTGCGTAATATGCGCCGTCAAACTGGAAAACAACTGTATTTTGACCCAACTCCTTATAATAACGAAAAAGATAGTTACCCGACACGCTTGGCGCACTAGGAAACTCTGCGTTTAATACCGGCGAACTACCTGCTTGAACAGCGTCAACGTCTGAATGACTAAATGCTAAGCCTAGCATCATGTCAAAGTTATCGGTTAACGAACTAATGAGTTCTAGTTCTGCCCCGTAGGCTGTCGCATCGGAATTACCAATTTGTGGATTGGGTGAAACTTCACCGGGAGGAATAGCAACAAAAGTTTGATAGTCTTCGTAATCATAATAATAAGTGGTCGCATTTAAGCGTGTACCTTTGGTTAGCTCTGTTTTTATGCCTACTTCAAACGAATTCAGGACTTCTGGCTCGTGTCGGAAACGCTCAGGCGCAACATTCGAAGATAAAGTCCAGTTGCCTCCTTTTATACCTCTGTTCCAAGACACAAAACCCATTGTTGAATCCGTAAATTGTTTCTTCAAAGATAATCTTGCTGCGTAGTCTGAATAATCAATACTATCATCGGCAAACCTCCTGAATACGCTGGCTGCGTCTACATTTACATTACTTTCGGTAGCTGCATACGGTATGCGGGCCGCTTGCTGATCCGAGCTGAAAAAGGCAACCCAATTAATATTTTTGGTATCTTTTGAATATCTCAACCCGGCAGTTAGTATCAAGTCATCTGCAAGGTCATAATCAATTTGGCCAAAAATGGAGACATTTTCAACAGTTAAATTATATTCTCTATCTGAACGGCCATCGAAAGGGAAATCATCAAAAACAGTCGGAGCTGATATAATGCCGGCCTCAAATAATCCGAACGATAAATCAATATTCGGAGCCCCTATAGTTAAAGCCTCAGTATCCATATCGATATCCATATAGTAACCGCCGACTTGCCACTTTAAGCGGTCCGTATCGCCGGATATTCTCAACTCTTGTGAAAATTGAGTGAAGTCAGTGTCCTGTCCAAATACAACGATAGGCGCGTTAAACGCATCACCATCTTCCAAATAAGACTTATCCATATTCAAATGATTAGTAATACTAACCAATTCAAAATCTTCAAAGTCCTTAGTCAACTTGGCGGTCAAGCTAGTTACTTCTCGGTTTAAAAAGCCGCGAGTATCATTCATGTGTTTGTGCTCGTCGCCAGAGACCACGCCCCCAGTCACAATTGCACGACCTGTAGCATCAACAGGGCATAATTCGTCGGCATCAAAATCGCAATTTTCAAACACGTATCCACCCGTCGGTACGTCATCATCTTTAGAATATTTAATGATGAATTCGCCAAGCAACGTATCCGAAAAGTCAACTTCTATGGTGCCTCTTAAGCCATAACCATCGGCACCACCAATCGCTCTTTGGTCAACATCCGGAACACCTGCTAGCGGCTTTATATAGCCATCTGCGGTTTCATGCCTAAAAGCAAAACGACCTCTAACACTATCGGATATTGCGCCACCAACTGCACCTTCAACACTCTGGCGATTAAATGAGCCGACAGAAACATCAACAAAACCGTTGGTATATTGGTCGCTGGCACCGCGACTGATATAGTGAACCAAGCCTCCTGTTGCATTTCGACCAAACAAAGTTCCTTGTGGGCCTCGCAAGACTTCAACTCGTTCAATATCGAACATTTGGCCTGAAATTGCATTCATACTTGCAATGTAAGATTCGTCTTGGTAAACCGCAATTGGCGCTTCTAAGTTATCTACAAAGTTATTTTGGGAAACGCCTCGTAAGTTAAAAATAGTTAGTTGAGGAGACCAGGCGTTTACTTGGAAATTAGGAATCTGTTGAGTGATTTCGGCATTGTCGCTGAGGCCTAAAGCGTCTAGCTGTTTGCCTGATAAAGCTGATACAGAAACCGGCACTTCTTGAATTGACTCAGAGCGTTTAGTTGCAGTAATTTCAATGACTTCAAAAAGCTTATCTTTCTTTTTTTCTTGTGCTTCTTGTTGTGAGTGAGCCTGTCCGACAACGGTTAAACCCAATGCAAGCGCTATATAAATTGATGATTTTTCTAGTTTCATGTAAGTGCCTTTAATCCCTATTTTTTTTTGTAATTATGATTAACATACTCACTTCTAACAGGATTGTACTTAGCATATTAGGACAAAGTTTTTAAGCAGGGAACTAAAACTACTGGCCTTGATTTCTCTTAAGCTCAGTTAAATAAGCGCTGGGAGTGATTCCATTAGTCCATTTTTTAAATGCTCGAGTAAAACTTGGTGTCGATGAAAAACCCAGCAAATGACTTATTTGATAGATGTTCAGCTGTGTTTCAGATAAATATTTGCGTGCCAATTCATAATGCACATTATCTAACATTGTCTTAAATGATTCATTTTCTAACTTTAATCTACGAAAAAATGTTGGTATCGACACGCCTAGTCTGCGTGCAATAAGCTTAGCGGTAGTTTTTTCTTGACCTTGCTCGCTCATAATTGCGGTTCTGACTTGGTCTGAAAAGCTGTTTACTTGATTTTTTGAGGCTAAATCAGCATCCAAGTAATAGGTTAAAATCTGGGTAAGATCAGGATCAAATCTCGCGCCTTTAAAGCTAATATCATCAGCGTTAATAGAAACTCCGTTGACCGTTTGGTTAAATTCACATGGTACCCCGGCTAACCTAAGATAGTGTGAAACTGATACTGATGGTGAATGCCTAAAAAGCATTTTAACTGATTTAACTTGATTGTTTGAGAACGAGCGAATCAACTGAGCGGTATAGGCGATACTAAATTCAACATCAAGACGCGTGTCTATATTACCCATGCCATACACTTGATACCCCAAAATATAATGACCTCCCATTCTATTTAACGATAGTCGGGTTGATTCTTGGAATAGGTTTTGATATTGGCATATTGCATCTAGCCCATCATATAAGGTTCTTGAGGATAGAAATAAGAAACCAAGCGCACCCAATAGCTCCGGCCCTATAGACTTTGATAACTTAATGCCAAGCAATGGATCATCAGCTTGTTTTGCTGCTTTGTTTAAAAAATTCAGATACCGGTTAAGTGGAATTTGTCCATGGGGATGGTCTAAATCATCAATAGCGATACCGCATTCATGCAACAAATGCGGAGTATCAATATTATGTTCAGCAAGATGGAATTGCAAACCACGCAGCACACTTGACCATATTTGAGGTTCAAGTCCGTCACTGCGGTTATATAATCGCCCCCTCATTTGTACTCAATAAATAAACTAATAAATTTAATAGACCATACCTTATTATCAGCAATTGTTAATAGACCATACCTTATTATCAGCAATTGATCGACATCCACGATAGCGTTACTTTGCACCTGCTACAATACAAGGTAAGGCGTAAATTGGTGTTAATAATCAGACTTAGCAATAGTTCCTAAAACAAAAAAATTAGGCTAAACAAGCGCATTTTTTAACTTTTTCCGATGCGCATTTAAGGCTAACATCAATGGTACAGAACAGCATAAATATAAGCAGACAATGAGTATTTGAACGTCGTAAAAGCTGCCTTCGTTACCTAACACAATGGCAGCAAAGAAAGGTCCAAAACCTAAGCCTGTCATCTGCAGGGCGATAGCAAGACTGATCATATGACCGTTTTTGTCTAAGTTGCCAACACCACTCAACACAAAAGGAAGCCCAAAGTTCCATAAAAAGTTGAAACAACTTACCGCAATAATAAACGTGGTTAGCGTAGGCTCGCTCATCAATAATGAAATAGAGATAATACTACCAAAAATAGTAAGCAGGATCGGCTTGAATAAGCCCAATTTTTGTTCCATAAAGACCGGGATCAAAGCGCCTAAAATGGCGAAAAATTGAGATATTAGTAAGGCATTAGCAATCGCTTGTTCGTTGGGTTCTATCTCCATTCCTATTAAAAACAAATTAGCCCAAGCAACACCTATTGCCAAATTAAACAAAAGCACCCCCAACAGCGCAGTCAATTTAGTAGACATCGGCATGTTGATAGCGCTGGTTTCAGGGTTGACTGGTTGATTTGACGACGCGGGGATGTGCTTCACCACAAAAAAACATAATGCAGTTATGCTTCCCCATATAATGAAGATCCCTTCCAAGCCTATCGTGCTGAATGCTTGTGGCATGATCCACAAGCCAAAAGCACCATAGGTGAGCAATAACACGAGATACGCTGCTAAATTTCGTTCGACCCGTTTAGTTAGGCCAATTATGGTAAAACTAAGTGAAATGATTGCTCCTTCTCCCAGTCCAGTAATGAACCGAGCTGCAGATAAGAAATCCAGAGATGACATCGCGAATACAGAGAAAAAATTCCCCAGAACAGCAAATGCAAGTGCAGTGGTAAGAATATATCGCCAATTAATTTTGGATTTAAGAAATGACGTAACAAAGGTTGCAATAGCGACCCCTAACATTTCATCAAACGCCAATGCATTAGCACTTGCTTCGGATAAGCCCATTTGGGTCACAAACCCTTGAACTAGTCCTGGTTGAACAATAAACGATAAAACCCCTATTGTGCCCAGCAAAACACCAGTTTTTACAATAGTGGGAGAATTAAAATCGACTTCGTTGTGCATAATGACAGATGCCTGAATTTTTACATTACGCTCGCACACCCAGCATTAAAAAACTTGGCATGTTAGGACTATTTGCAGCAAAACCATCGTCAATTTCACGATCTGATACTTATAGGTAAAATATGAATAACAATAGATAAATCTTTTACGTTTAATTTTATTATATTTTGTTGCAGATAAGTAAAACTCCTTAAAAGCACAAAAGGTAATAATTATGACAACCCCATTCATAACAACGGCAGTCCTTGAGGATTGGCAGGTATGGATGCCAGAAAACGTAGAAAAATTTAAAGATGAGTCGCAATTGCCCTTATCAAAATTTGTTTATTCTCTGGAGGAAGCAGCAGCGAAAGCAAACAAGCCTGAATTGGGTTGGCTAGTAGGTACTTCATGCAATTATCTGTCACGAGGTGTTTTAGGTAAAGTTGCCATGCAGTCTAGAACACTCGGTATGGGGCTGCATTGGTTGTGCAGATTCTATCCACTAATTCAAGACGCCACGTTAATGAAGCTGGAGGTAAATGAAGATATAGCGCGACTGAGTTACAAGATACTCGATCCCCAAATTTGGCCTCGAGAGCAGGATGCCTTGTATACATTAAGTGTATTCGCGAATTTCCTTAAGTCGGTCTCTCCCGATATATTTGCTCATGTGAGAATCGGCATAGAGGCGCCAAAAACCCAGAGAAATTCAGAGCTCCATCAATATTTACATGCACCAATAACTTATTCATCAAGTGCCAATGAGATCATTTTCCCAGCCAAATTTCTATCCAGAGCATTACCTAAGCACAACGAAACATCACAAACAGAAATTGCCGAGTTGTCAAAAATTTATTCGTCAAAAAATCGCGGAATGGCGTTCATGGATAGAGCTAAATATCTAATATATAGGGGCTTAATTGAAACTGATATTAGCCAAGATTTTGTAGCCAAAGAACTCTGTTTGTCGACGCGAACACTGCGACGAAAGTTATCCGCTGAAGGCAAGTCTTATCAAAACTTACTGGATGACTGCAGAATGAATTTAGCTTCATGTGAGCTTACTGTGGCAAAAAGTGTTTCACTAGCGCAAATGGCTTTAAAACTAGGTTATTCCGAACACAGTACATTTTCGAGGGCGTTTTTAAGATGGTTTGGCGTTAGTCCGCGCGCATATAGAAGGATCATGACCGGCGAAGTGCCATCTATTTAAGGGGATTGAATAAGTGAAAATATTGATGATGGAAGGAAATACCATCGAAACTCAGCAAAAAGCGAAAAAAATCGGAGTTATATCTGCCTCCGATGTCTACATAAATGCAATCAAATGTTTTGACAAAGATATCGGTATTGACGTAGTCAATGCTGCTGAAGGAGAAGTATTGCCGGAAGGTGAAAGTTTTGAGAATTATGCCGGGCTAGTCATTTCTGGCTCTAGCTTGCGCGCATTCGACGAAACACCCGAGGTTATAAAACAAATTGACGCATTAATTGAGTTTGCCAAAACAGGAAAACCAATATTAGGAAGTTGTTGGGGACTGCAAATTGCGGCAATTGCGTCAGGCGGCGCTGTTGCGCCATGCCGCAATGGTCGAGAACTCGGCGTTGCAAGAAAAATCAGCCTAACTGCCGCGGCTCAAACCCACCCATTCATGCAGCAAAAGCCGTTGTTTTATGATGCTCCCTGCATTCACTATGATGAAGTGACTAGATTGCCAGCAAACGCTACCTTGTTATGCAGTAATGCACATTGCGAGATACAAGGAGCGATTATTCCGGTAGAGAAATCTGAAGTCTGGGGCGTGCAATATCATCCTGAATTTGATATTGCACAGCTGCGAATGCTGTTTGAACTCTACAAAAACGATATGTTAAATGAGAAATTTGTTGCAAACGATGAAGGGCACGAGCGCCTAGTTGAGCAAATGAAAGCATTGGAACTGGAGCCTAATAATAAAGCGGCGGGTTGGCTACTTGGTATAGACACCGATCTTACCGATGGCAATATTCGGGCGCTAGAAATACTCAATTGGTTGAATTACATCAAGTCCATAGCGTAAATTAAATCGCAGTAAAAAATAAAACCCGATGAAGACATAAAAAGCCTTTATCGGGTTTTTGGTATCGACAACCTAAATACCGGTATAAAAGTCGCTATTAGCGACTCAATCTTTTATGACCAGCCATCTTCAGGGCGGTCGAACCAAACGTGCACCTGACTTGTTCCAACAGAGTTTTCATAGTCACTAAACTGTCTTCCTATGGCCTTGCATTTGTCAGAGCCTAATGCGCCAACCATCATAAGATAGTGAGCAAAGCGTCCTTCAGGTTTGTATTGATAATAGTCATCCATGTTATTGATTACCGACGCATGATCGCCTTGTTTAAACCATGCCAACCTCTCGTAATCTGCTTCCCGAGCACCATCGGTAAAGATATGTTTTGGGTCACTTGATTCATGTAAGTGCAACTCGTTAAACGGATAAAAAGTATGACTCATAGAACCACTGGCCAGTATCACCACTTTTTTGCCTGACTTAGCGATTGCGTTAGCTATTCCTCTTCCCACCGCCAAGTTTTCCTCAACACCCGCCGTCATAGCACAAGAAACAGATATCCACGCCTCATCTTGCTCAAGGTAGTGCGCAAGATTAATAGTTGGATAATGTATGGGCAAATATGGGTCATCAATAGCACTGCATCGAACCCCCTCTTTATTGACTTCTTCAGCCATGGCGTTAGCTAAATCAGGGTCACCCTTCAGGTCGTATGGAACTTGATACATACCTCTAGGTAATTCTTCTGATGTGTATTTACCTGCCCGTCTTGCGTGTGAGGTAACAACATACTCTACTAACGTACCCCAGTGTGTATCAAGCACGATGACGACATCTGGCTTAAGTACATCAAGCACCTCTTTTCTAATTCGATGAAAACCAGGGATTAATGAAATTTCTTTTCCTTCATTCAATTCGTACCTAATTTCCTTAGACAACATAATAGTAGGGACATGAGATATAAGTCCAGCACCAACAATTTCACCCATCATCTTTTACTCTTTAAAAATTTCTAAGAATTACATCATATTGATAAATTAGCAGAAGAGAATGCATAACGAGGAGGTTGTCCTCTATTGCTAAGACATTCGTGTCAGAAACAAATAACTTAGCAGTGAATAATATTAGAGGCCCGCATATGAGCAAACATGATAATTCAAAAGAACAAAAGATAAGGGTTTTATTTTGCGACCAACTTAACTTGGCGCGTGGAAAGTATCTTCCTCGAAGCTTTGCCTCGAAAGGCGAAGCAATGCTATGTAAAGGTGTTTATTCGGTTACTTATTCGAGGCAAATGGTAGAGGCACCACATGGCGGAGCTGACCAAGGTTTGCCTGATGTATGTATGAAATTCGATCCCCAAGATTATCGCACAAGCTGGGAACCAAACTCTGTCATTGCTTTAGCTGATGTATATGAGCATGAGCGTCCATTTGGACTGTGTGGCCGAAGTGCATTAAAAAAAGCAATTAAAGCGTGGCAAGCGCACGGTTTGACACCCATGATTGGTTTGGAGGGCGAAGCTTATGTGGTCAGCAAAGAGGACTCGAAACTGGTTCCCTATGATGCACCAGGAGCCTGTGTATACGGAACTGGTATTTTCAATGACCCAGAAGGATTAATGGATTTAATTTGGGATGAAGCGGCTAAATGTAATATCCCTATTGAATCGTTAAATGCAGAATTTGACTCCCCGCAATTCGAATTAACCTTGCGTTACTCAGACGCCCTCAGCGCTTGCGACAACTTTTTCTTATTTAAAAACTTAGCTCGAGAAGTGCTTTATAAAAAAGGATATTTACTTTCTTTCCTAGCCAAACCGTTCCCTGAAATAAGTGGGTCTGGTCTGCATATCAACATCAGTTTTACCGACAAGAATGGAAATAATGCTTTAGCTGACGGCGTAAGCAAGAACAACCTTTCGGATTTAACCAAAGGCTGTATCGCTGGATTGTTGAAACACCACGAAGCTCTCAGTGGCGTTATTGCCCCAACCGTTAACTCATATGCACGACTAAAACCTGCCAGCATGTGCGGATATTGGGCCAACTGGGGACATGATCATAGAGCCGCAGCAGTCCGAATTTCCAGTGAAACCGGCACCGGTGCAAGAATCGAACATCGTGTTGGAGACGGTTCAGCAAATCCATATTTTGCAGTTGCTGCGGCATTGCAAGCCGCTTTATTAGGTTATGAAAACAGCTATGAGTTACCTCCTGAAGAACTAAACGACGGCTTTGAAAAGGTAAGCACAACACGCCATGTTGGAGACTCGTTAGGCGAGTCAATCTCAATGCTCGAAGCCGACAAAAAGCTTGTCAGCGTATTAGGCAGCGAGCTAATCGAAAACTATTGCGCAATAAAAAGAGCTGAAATTGCTGAGCTCGATGGTAAATCATCAGAGCAAATAGTGGCTTACTATTCTCACTACATTTAGTCACAACTTAAAGGACAACTATAGATGTTACATACAAATTGGAAATACCCATTTTCAGGCTCAACAAATGACGCTGTTGATTTATCGTCTTATGATGCATTTAATGAAGGTGCGCCATTTAAAACCTTCGAGCGTTTGCGTAATGAAGAATCCATAAGCTGGTGCGAAGAAGCTGACGGCCGAGGATTTTGGTCTGTCACCAAACACAAAGACATCCAAACCTTAAACAAAGATTTTAGCTTGTTAACGTCAAGCAAAGGCATACGTATTGAAGATCAAACTGAAGAAGAATACGAAGCTAGAAAAACCTTCCAAGAAACAGATCCACCAGAACATACAAAAACAAGACTCATCATGCATAAAGCCTTTGGCCACATGCAAATTGCCAAATATGAAGAGGAGATTAGAGACATCACTGTTGAGCTAGTTGAGAAGTCTCTTAAATTGGATGAGTTTGACGCAGTCAAAGAAATCGCATCTCAATTGCCCATGAGAATGCTTGGTAAAATTTTAGGCGTACCCGAAGAAGACTATGAATGGCTGGTGCAAAAAGGCGATGCGTTAATATCAAATACCGACCCTGATTACACTGATTTTGTGCTCGATAAAGTCGATACTGAGGAATACCGAATGTTGCCATTCAGATCGCCCGCAGCTATGGAGCTATTTGATTATGCCAATAAACTCATCGAACGTGAACGAAATGGTGAGCAAGTCGGTGTTATTAATCTTATTTTGCAACCTGACAAAAATGGCAAGGTAATATCTGAAGGCGAGTTCAGAAACTTCTTTTGTTTAGCCATCGCTGCCGGTAATGACACCACTAGATACAGTATTACAGCTTGCATACATGCACTAGCTAATCAACCATCCCTGCTGCAAGAACTGAAAGATAATATTGGCAATAAAGACTTTTTCATCAGTGCCACCGACGAATTAATTCGCTGGGCATCGCCGACAACGCATTTTAGAAGGACGGCAACTAGTGATTTCGAATATAAAGGCAAAAAAGTTAAAACAGGAGATAAGTTAATCTTGTGGTTCCTGTCTGCTAATCGCGACGAAAACATATTTGACGAGCCTTACAAAATTAATCTAAGTAGAAAGCCGAATAAATATTTATCATTTGGCCAAGGCGGTCCACATGTCTGTTTGGGCATGTTTTTAGCTAAGCTGGAAGTGAGGGTGATATTAGAAGAGATTGCCAAACGTGTCGGTAAAGTAGAACAGACAGGACCACACAATTACCTGCGTTCCAATTTTATTCTCGGTATTAAAAAATTGCCAATAAAATTCACAGCATAAGGCAGATAACATGAGCAATCGATTTAACGTGAATGGGGTGATTGTCTCGGGCGATCACTTCATAAATGGAGAACGGGTATCATCACCAAACACCTTTGAAACGAACTCTCCCATGGATTGGGATATTCTGCTAGCTAATGTCGCTAGGGGTGATGAAAGCACGGCAAAACTTGCGGTAGGTGCAGCAACTGAAGCATTTCCAGCTTGGGCTGCATTAAGTCCGGATCAACGTTCAGTTTATTTACATCGCTTAGCGGATTTAATTGAGGAATACAAAGAGGATATCGCTAACGTTGAATGCAGCGACATGGCCATGCTATTCGACAGTTTACGTTTGCGGCTTGTGCCAAGAGGGGCTGCCAACTTTAGAAACTATGCAGATTTAGCCATTGAACATGAAGAACGGGTTTGGCACTCAAAAGGCACCTTAAATAGAGTCATCAGAATGCCCGCGGGACCGGCTGTAATTATTACTCCTTGGAACGCGCCTTTTATGTTATCTACATGGAAGTGCGCACCTGCATTAGCTGCTGGTAATACAGTTATTTTAAAACCCGCCGAATGGTCTCCTTTATCTGCGTCAATTTTGGCAGACCTAATAGCCAAGGCCGATTTTCCTAAAGGTGTATTTAACGTTGTCCAAGGACTGGGAAGCGAAGTTGGCAATGCATTGGTTAATGACCCTCGGGTTAAACGAATTTCCTTCACAGGCTCGGTACCCACGTCCCGAATTATTGGCAAAGCTGCCGCTGAAAACATCGTCCCATTCACGGCTGAACTTGGCGGAAAGTCATGTCTATTAGTCTTTGCTGACGCCGATATTGAAGCTGCCGCAAAGAAAGCAGCAGGGCAATTTGATGATTCTGGTCAGGTCTGTATGGCAGGCACTCGGCTAATAGTTGAAGAAAGTGTCAAAGCCGAATTTTTGGCGTATTTTCATCGGTTTACAGATCAACATGTGATGGGAGATAGTCGAGACCCTAAAACAACGATCTCTGCCATGATACATCCAACTCATATTGCAAGAGTGGACGGTTTTGTGCAAAGAGCACGCGCTAATGGCGATGCCATTGTGCGCGGGGGAAAGCGATTTATAGAGGGTAAACTGTGGTATGAACCGACCCTGATTGAACCTAAAAACAATGACTCTGAAGTGGTTCAAAGCGAGATCTTTGGTCCGGTATTGACCTTTCAAACCTTTATCACCGAAGATGAAGGCGTAGCATTAGCTAATTCAACGATATTTGGGTTATCCGGTATTGTGTATACAGGTAACAAGCAGCGAGCTGAACGTGTCGGTCGACAAATACGCGGCGGCACAGTGTGGGTAAATACTTTCCTTGTGCGAGACCTAACTGCCCCATTTGGTGGTATCGGGCATAGTGGCTTGGGCAGAGAAGGTGGACACTATGCATTGGAATTTCATTCTGATTTGAAAATGCTACAAATATTGGAAGGCTCCGTCGAGTAAAAACTAAATATAAAAATGCTTACGTTGGGCTTTCATGGAATAAGGGATCTCTGAGGTCCCTTATATTTATCGCAAATCCGTATGAGCGTAAACCGGTCAGTCGGGCTCGGTAAATACTCGACCAAGGGATAAAATTTTATGTTTCCTTAAGCATACTTAGGCCTCGTTTTCATTTTTCTAGCATTAATGATGAATAATTTCTCGATACGTTTGGTTTTTGATAGCTCACACCGAGCTTGATCATTTCATATTACTTTGACTGTAAACTTATCGTCATATTTGATCCTGCCCGCAAAAATATCTTGCTGCCTTTCTATTGCATTGATCATGTAATCTCGAAAGGCCAATACACGAGCGTTGTTTCTTAATTCCGTGTGTATAAGAATCCATAGGCCTAAATCAAACTTTGAATTTGGCTCACAATACCTTACTAGCGTAGGCTCGACATCACCAATACAGCAGGGAAGAAACGACACTCCTAGTCCTTCGCGAAGAGCTGAGCATGTTAGTAGCGCATCATCTATATTGAATTGATGTGTTGCAATATCACAAGACTCTTTTGTCCATCTCTTGTGAAAACTGCAGCAGGTTACGCCCAGCCACTTTAAATCATCTTTATTTTTATTGTGTTTTTTCAGGTAGTCAGAACTGCAATACACGGTGGATGAGACGGTGGCGGCATTTTTACCTATTAATGACTCCGGTGGGGCATTACTTAACCGGATAGCAACATCTGCTTCTCTATTCGCAAGACTAGCGGTGTTGTTTGACGCCATGATATGTAAATCGATCTTTGGGTGAGCCTTACTAAAAGCGCTAAACATAGGCATCAATATGGTTGAAGCCAAACTACTAATTGTTGTTATGCGCAACGTTCCTATCAAAGGATCGTTTTTGTTTAATAACGCGCTATCGACATTAATGATTTCTCTTTCAACTTTAAGAGCAGCATCCCTAACTTTATTTCCCGCTTTGGTAAGTTCGTAGGAGCCTTTATTGCGTCTGATTAAATTGGTACCTAGTTTTTTTTCAAAAGCTTTAATACGCCTAGATACCGTAGAATGTTGCACATTTAATTGACTTGCAGCACCACTCATAGTTCCACATCGTGAAATGGCTAAGATTATTTTTAAATCATCCCAGTTCATCGTTACGACCTCTTTCTGTGCAATTATGCACAGTATCATTCATTTTTTTGATAATTGTTAGCAAAAACTAATTGCAGTAACCTGCGGATGAAAGTGTTGCTTTTAAAAGTCAACATCAAAAGAACAAGGAGAAATACTTGAAAATTAAAAAAGAAGAAATTCCAACAATAATGGAAGGACCGGGAACAATAATGCGCAAACTTGAAGGCTTTGGAGATATGGATGTTGTTTACCACGAACTACCAAAGGGTACCGACTTCACTCCTTTACTAAAAGGTTTGCCAAATGATAGTTGCCATTGTCCACACTGGGGTTATATATTTAAAGGTGCATTTAGATTTATTTATGATGATGGAACCGAAGAAGTGTATGAGGAAGGAGATCTTTTTTATGCCCCGTCAGGCCATACTGCGATTGTTGACAAGGACTTGAAATTTATCGACTTTAGTCCTACAAAAGAACACAATGAAGTGTTGGTAAATGTTGGCAGAGTTATGTCCCAAATGGGATAAGAACAGGAGTCATTAGATGTTTAATGACTCCTTTCAATATACTCTTAATTATTATCACAGAGGCAGCGAACAAAAAGTGACTTCACTAACTCAACCTATAGAAGGTGGCTGCTCCTGTGGTTATGTTCGCTATAGGGTAAGCTCAAAGCCGCTTATAGTTCATTGTTGCCATTGTCGCTGGTGCCAGAGGCAGACAGGGACAGCGTTTGCCCTAAATGCACTTTTTGAGGCTTCAGATGTTGAACTTATCAACGGTGATGTTTCTGAAAAGGCGATTCCATCACCCAGTGGTAAAGGCCAAATAATGGCTCGTTGTCCAAAATGCAAAATAGTTGTCTGGAGTAATTATTTTATGGGCGGTATAAGAGAACTCATTCGTTTTATTCGTGTTGGAACGCTTGACAATCCTGATCAACTGCCACCAGATGTTCATATTTTTACATCAACGAAACAGCCATGGGTAAGTTTACCCACCAATAGTTTAGTAGTGAATGAGTTTTACGATTATGAAAAGACATGGACAAGGGAAAACTTGGAACGTAAAAATGCGCTTATGGCCATTATTGAAGGCAGAAATACCACTAAATAAATTCGCAACATCGAATTTAACAGGCAAAGAAACACTGTCATTTTATCGAGTTTAGATGATTAGAATACGTTTTCAGTCGTTAATTGCGTCTGCTTTTGTCACACTTGGATACTCTGTATTCAAGAATAAACAATGTTGCTGGCAATATAGAGCGAGGTCCACAATATAAACGTTATAGACCTGAAACAGCCTATACTATGCTCGATGTTAACTGCACTCAGTCATGTATGGCATAATCGGACTAGTGACTAACTAATTCGAAGTCAGGACCAAAAGAGCTTAGGACCGCTGAGTCGCTTACCTCAATAGACTTCAATAACTCTGCAAAGGCTAATTCATGCTTGTCTTGTCTGTAGGCT
>Ga0307930_1000494_pt1 | contig 31655 bp, 31 predicted proteins | sample OrgLakmetageno46_FD_203161 | JGI IMG/M metagenome (GOLD analysis project Ga0307930, IMG submission 203161) | Saline water microbial communities from Organic Lake, Antarctica - #46 | ecosystem: Environmental > Aquatic > Non-marine Saline and Alkaline > Saline | place: Antarctica: Organic Lake...
ACTCAGAAGTGAAACGTATTAGCGGCAATGGTAGTGTGGGGTTTCCCCATGTGAGAGTAGCACACCGTCAGGCGCCCATTTAAGAGCCCGTCCTAGTGACGGGCTTTTTCTTTCTAGACGCCTTATTGTAAAACTATATAGTTCAACGCAGCGCTATCTTAAAGGCTTCAACTGCTTTTGCTAAATCATTCTCATTGGTTTGCCAAGAGCAGACGCTAAGTCTTATAATAAATTGTCCCTTCCAAGTGGCACTGCCACACCATATAACACCACTGGACTGGATGCGCTTTAACACTTGTCTGGTCAATTCTTCACTACCAGCATGAACAATCACCTGATTAAAATGAATGTCGTTTAATACAAGGTAACCTATAGCGCTCAAATGTTCTGCTAGGTATTTCGCGCCTTCGTGTAGTTTATTCATTAATCTAGCAATACCTTGCTCACCCAGATGATGCATACAGGCCCAAAGGTCGATACCCCGGGCACGACGAGACATATCGGGTGTATACACCATATTGTCTCGTGTTTTGCTATATTCGATGTAGCTCCCTTGTTGATGCAAAGCTTCAGTAATAGCGTCTGGATGCTTACATAATATGACACCACAATCATATGGCGTATTTAGCGTTTTGTGTCCATCTACTGACCATGAGTCTGCTAATTCCATGCCCACCGTTAGATGCTTCAATTGCGCAGACGCCTCAGCCCATAGTCCAAAGGCTCCATCTATATGAGTCCAAGCGCCGGATTGATTTGCTATACTGCAAAGCGCGCTAAAGTCATCAAATGAGCCCGAGCAAACGTTCCCAGCCTGTAAAATAAGAATACACGATCCATCCATGTCTGGCAGACAGTCGACCATAACGCGACCTTGGTCATCCGATGCAACCAGCTCAATAGACTGCGAACCAAAACCCAAGAGTTTGACCATCTTTGTAACTGTTCCGTGCGTCTGATCACCCATAATGATGCGCAACCTAGGAGCACCCGTCAGACCTTTCTCATTTACGTCCCAATTAAGTTTCTTATATTGATGGTTTCTGGCAGCAGCCAATCCGCAGAGTGTTGCAACAGAGGTTCCACCTACTAAACCCATTTTGCTGGAAGGTGGTAAGCGCAATAACTGTATGAGCCATTGTTCACACACTTCTTCTAGCTTTGCTGAAATTGGTGACATTACTCCCAGTGCCGAATTTTGATCCCAAGTATCAGCCAACCAACGCGCTGCAATACCAATAGGTAGAATACCGCCATTGACGAAGCCAAAGTATCGGCTTCCTCCATGCTTAACTGTCGTTTGTGAACCTATGTCAGCTAACTTTTTAAGGGTCTCCAGTGGATTTTTTTGAGCAGTTGGCAGCTGTTCATTAAATAGTTGTAGCAATTTTAGTGCATCATCCGATGGGAAGACAGGCATGCTATCGCAAGCCTCCAAGTAGTTAATAGATTCCAATTTCGCGATTTCTAACAATTGGTTAAGGTGACTAGGATGGCTATTCGACATATTTTGTCCATTAGGGTGTCAAGCATCAACTATAGCTAAACGGAAAACATAACTAGTAAGCTAACATAACGGTATTACAACTCAATCTACTATCCTCTTATTTAAAAATAAATCGTCATTTTTGCGAATAATCTTCCTGTGTTGTTTGTAAGCTAAACCAGATAACCTTATCATTGCAACATAGACGTTTTGATTAAGAGTAATATGACTGTACTTTCCGGCAACATTAGAAAGATGTCCGTAGATGTAAATGCGGACAATCTGGCGCAGTATCAACTCAATGTTGGAGACACCGCGATTAATATGAACGATGTTATTGGAAAGCGTATTTCCGTTAATTATCAAGCAACAATTAATTGTGTTCATTGTGGTAGAAAAACTAAAAAAAGCTTCAATCAAGGTTATTGTTACCCTTGTTTAACTAAACTAGCACAGTGCGACATCTGTATAATAAAGCCTGAAAAGTGTCACTATGATAAAGGAACCTGTCGAGAACCATCGTGGGGAGAGGCGAATTGTCTTCAATCGCACTTTGTTTACCTTTCTAATACCGGAAACGCAAAAGTAGGTATAACTCGTTTTGTAACTGATGGTGTTTCATCTCGGTGGATTGATCAGGGAGCGTCCCAAGCTATCCCAATTTTGCGTGTTCAAAATAGGTTAATGAGTGGTTTAGTCGAAACTGCGTTAAAGGCACAAATTGCTGATAAAACTAACTGGCGTAAAATGTTACAAGGTGAAGCTGAGCCTATCGATTTGAACGCACTAAAAGAGACCTTATTAAAGAATGCCGAAACTCAATTGAACGAATTACAAAACCAATTTGGTATTCAGTCAATAGCCGATATTGATTCAGACATTATTAATATCAATTATCCTGTTGATGCATATCCCACTAAAATAAAATCGATTAACTTAGATAAAGAGCTCGGTTTTGAAGGGCAATTACAAGGGATTAAAGGTCAATATCTTTTACTCGATCAAGATCGAGTGATTAATATTAGAAAGTACTCTGGATATCATTTGGATATCGAAATTCAATAGCAGCGAAAGCATTTAAAATGTCACTGCCCGATGTTACAGGGCGGTTTTAATGGTCATGTTTTTATTCCGTTAGTTTTTTTGTTATCTCTGCGCGACATAACCTTTCTGACTATTCTCGCTTATGTATTTAGTCAACCAAGCTTTTTATTGATAATGAAAATGACGTTTTTTTGCTTAACTCTCTTGATTCTGACACTTGTCTCATTGTTGCCATATTGTCGGGGGGCAATTGACGTATGCGAGAAACCGATTTTGAATGTTCCAACTTTTGCAGAATAAATACGCGGTCGGTCCAAAATTCACCCTCGTCGTTGATGTATAACTTTAGCGCTGGCATAGGTAAGTTTATTCTCTCAATATGCAAAGGCTCTTCTAAATCGTTCTTTAAAGTGACCTCTGTAGATGCGCGGTGTGAAGTTTTTTCAAGCTGCTGCTCATCTATTTTAGCATCAGTGTATTTTGAATAGCACAGGTCTCCAGTTATCGTCGAAGGACCAAACCAAGAATCTGATGGTCGCCAAAAAGGAATGTCGGCAATAGGCACTTCACGCTGAGGAACTAAAATAGTCATCCATAATGGGGTACTGATAAATACTTTTATTTCTTCACCAGGTAAGACAACAAGTGGTTTACTGGGTCTTGCTATCATTGCTCGATCTGCCAGCGACGGTTCTATAATAATTTGCTCACTGGTTGAGCCTAATACGTATCTCCTATAATCCACATTATCAAAGGATTCGGTGGGTTCTGGCTTATTAATCACTATCGGTGTGTGTAATTCAGATTCAGTTTCTTTGTTCCAAATAGTCCATTCGTGAGTGGTGCGTCTAATCGCAATGAGTCTTTCATCAATTCGCCAACACTTGGTTTCGTCAAGCGTAAATTCAAATTCGCCCCACCACTGCTTATTGGTTGTCATCATTAATTGTTCTCACAAAGTGTGCTTGTAGTGCCTAAACTGAATATTTTTTACACATTAGTTGCTAGTTTAAATCAAATAGTATTTTAAAAGGTAAAATAGAGTCCGTAAAGCAATCAATTAAAAGGCTTACTAACTCAAAACAGCCAAATGTTATTTTGATTATTTCTTAATTATCTTATAGTGCATTTTCGACAAAGACTTAGGAGCTGATAAGTAAAGGTAATAAAGATGAACATTGCCACAGTATGACGCTATTGTTCATCGCATTGACGCTTCCGTCTGATTCTATGGCACCTCAGTTGTTAGACAGTTTGAAATGACGGGATTATATCTACTTCTAGCCTCATTATAGGAGTTGTTGTAGCAAACCTAAGGTACGAACCGATATTACTCACTGCTTTTGCTGCACTTGTTGCTTGAGGTTACTGCATCAAAGGGTAATTACGAAGAAGAGTTAGTCGAATTAGCTGAAATATATCAAAAGCGTGGTCTAGAATACGCACTTTTTGGCAAGTTGCATGACAGTTGATGCTTAAAGATACGCTTGGCGCTCATGCGAGAGATGAAGCCGATATTCTTGAATTTTTGGCAACGCAGACAGGAATTTGAAAGTAACAAAGCCCTGAAACAAAAAAACCTGTTAAAACTGAACAGGTTGATTGTGGTACCAGAGGCCGGACTTGAACAAAGATTTTAAATTACTGATAAATAAATAGTAATAAAATTATTATATTTTCAATGTTACTTGTAGTGTTACTTTTAAGCTTTGCGTAAAGTGAGTTCTTACGTTAATCAAACGGTTTCGAATAACTTTGATGGTTGCAATACGCATAGCTGAAATTGATAAAACACACCAAAAGTCAATTTTGATACCCTTTCAACACTGGAGTAAGAGGTTTAATTTATATGATATTAAAAAGTAAATATTTTATTGCAATGGACAGTGTTATATTTCGACCATGCTGAAATACACTTCTGGTATCGAACAGCATTGTCTTTTTAGATGAGAAAGTAAGCAAAAATAACATCGGGCAATCAGTAAAGAAACTTTTTTAGTGTTAATTTTTTCGCGGTTTAGAAAATTTAAATTAAAGTAATAAGGTTTTTTAGAAAACGTCAGAAATTAATTCTATATACTCTTCTATTGTCTCAGATGCTTCTAAATTACCTGTTAAATTCCAGTTTAAAGCCTCGTCAACAATTATCTTGGTACACACTATCAGTCAATGAATTACCCGATATTTAGAGAAAGTTGGTTTAGTAGTACGTGACATGAAAAACAGTTACCTCAACTTGCCAGTAGATGACGAAGACAGCTTATTGCATTTACAGGGAGTCCATCCGGACTAGTTCAGTAAGCTATCGTATTGCCATGGGGCCACAACAAGCTCAAAAGGTGTTTACCTTACAAACTTTGCCTGCAAGCACGAAAGGAGAATATGGCCAGTTGGCGAATACTCCAGATTTTTCGCTTTACGCAGGCGTTTTCACTAATGCCGATGAGCCTGACAAACTAGAAAGACTGTGCCGTTATATCAGTCGCCCAGCCATTAGTGAGCAACGATTAAATATCACCAAACAAGGACAAGTGCGCTATGAGTTGAAAACACCGTATCGAGACGGCACCGATTACCGGCTAGTATGCATGTATTCTTCTCACCCATCGATTTCAGCATTCAACGCGACTGCGATTTCGGTGTATAGGCTACCCACTCGACACAATACTAAGAATTAGACTATTTCATGGTAGGAGCGGTTGCAAACGACTCTCAAGATTTCTGTTCCAAAGAACTACCAACATAAGAAATTGACGGCCGCCATTTTCACGAAAGTTACCTCAAACTTCCTTTTGCTAGCATCGTTCCAGCCTGAAAGACAGCTGTAACGAAGGGTAGTGAATAGCGTTAATTTGTCCTATACTCTCATAAATCAAATCAGGTGTGGCGTGGTGGGTTATAGTGACGACCTCTTCCTCCCAAGGAGCACTGAGCATTAATATTGCTTTAGGTTTGTTAATTAATGTTTTAATATTTTTAAGAAACGCACCAGCTCGTCGTGGCCTTTGTCTCCTAAAATCGGCATAGGACCACCGCCATGAGGTATAAAAACGACGCTACCTTTCGAAAAAGAGTTCTGTCAGTTCATAAGTATTCCTTAATGCAGCATTATTTGGGCTTCACGACATGTCTTAACTACTTGCCGTAACTAGAAAAGCAGGTGTTCGGTTACCCAAGTAATACCTGCTTTTATCGTTACACGTTTTTAATTATAAATTACCAAACTTACCGTTTGAATTTTTCCATTGTTCTTTAGGTATGATAGTTTCGATTACATCCCAATGCTCAACAATTTTTCCATCTTCGACACGGAAGAGATCATAAAATGAAGTCGCTTTACCAGCAAACGAACCTTCACTAATACTCAATACAAAATTACCTTCGCCTAGTATTTTATGATTTTTTGTATATACCATCGTAATACCTTGCTCAGCCATCGCTTTTAAGGCTTCTCCTAAGCCAGATAAACCATCGGCGATCATCGTATTATGTTGATGGTAATTATCGCCATCAAAAAATGAATTTAACTTATCAAATTCACCGTTCACTAAAATGGTATCAACAAAATCAGCAACTAATGCTTTGTTTTCTGCTGTTTTATCTAAATCTTTAACAGCCGTTGGGCCATCTATTTGTGTACGACCACTTGGGTTTGGTGTGGCTGATTTTTCATCAAGGTTATCCCAGTGTTCAACAATTAAACCGTCTTCAAACTTGAATAAATCAAAACCAATTTTAGGACCAAAAAAGTTATAGTCAGTATGCGTAAAAACATAATTACCGTCAGTAAATGAGCGAACAACATTTACCTTAGCACTGTTTTTTGGCAAGGCTTGTAAAGCGGCACCAAAGCCAGACAATCCATCGCCTATCGACAAATTATGTTGAGTATATTCAGTAGGGTTTATATAACCGATAGCGGCTTGGTCACCTGTTTCGATACTGTTAAGTACGGCAACGGCTTTTTCTTTGTTTGATAAGTTCATAATATTATCCGAATTTGAAGTAGTGGTTCCACAGGCTGTTATTGAAAATAATGTGACAGTTAATATGGCAAATATATTTTTTTTCATTTGGTTTACTCAGTTGTTTAACTTGGATATATGATACGTTTCGTGTGAATTTTAAACAGGTCATTTAAGTCCTTAAAATGGTAAATAACTAACCATCTACTTTTTGTTAACTGAGTTAGTATCAGTCATGTATTTTTAAAGCTAAGTGAAGTTAGCTACTTAATTAAAATCAGATAGATAAGCAAGTTGTTAAGTGTAGATATGATCAATAATAAATTAGCGTCTCGGACTTACTTGGAATTATTTTCTATCTTATTGATGAGTTTAAAATGTATGGCTGTTGATGCCCTTTACAGTGAGTTTGATGTTTTTGGACTGGGACTAATTTATTTAGTTAAAAGTATTACTAATACTCTATTTAATGACAAAGCCGTTAAAAAATAGTGAATTTTTAGTCGAGTAAAATAGGATTATGGTCTTAAAATATAGGCTATTTTAGGCAATGATTTAATATAGAGAGAACGTCCTCATTAAAAGGAATTGTTTTGTCACGATTGATCGCTGAAACTTCAGGATAGTCTTTATTTATTCTGACTAACGTTGTCAATGGCACTTGAGATGTTAGCTGTTCGAATGGGTATTTGATAATTGAAGGGGTATTATAACCTACGCCAAACTCTAGTATTACGGTTGGTTTTGTTGATGCTTTATTGACGAACTGCTGATAAGAATTACGGGCAATTTTACTATTTTTGTCTTCTATAAAACGACTATCAATACGGATGTTGATGTCCATATTTCCTCCGCACTTCGGGCATGTAGGAACTAGTGCCGATGGAATTAAACAATCTTTTTGCTCTTTTACCATTAATGAAATTAACGATTCATTACCATACAATTTGTCATGGCAAGGTGTTGCACACTGTAATTTTCCATAATCACCTTGAGGGGCGAAAACTTTATCTTTCTTAAATCTAACTTTATAAAACTGATGATCAACATTAGTGGTAATGACAAAATGTTCTTTATGAGCAACTAATTTTTTTAGTTTTGAATAGACCTCTGAAGTGATGGGCTGATATCGATTTATGCTAATATGCTTAGACCAGTAAGCCCATTTTGCTTCTGGCGATTTAAAGGGATAAAAGCCAGCAGAGTACATATCAGTCATACCATATTTATTGATATATTCTGAGAAGTTTTGTTTAAAACGTGTGCCTGAATAGGTTAATCCAGCCGCAGCCGATAAACCTGCTCCTGCTCCGATAATAATGCATTGAGCATCGTTTATAGTAGCCGTTAATTTATACAACCGTTGTTCAAAATCAATCATTATTGTCTCCAGCTTTATTAGCTTTGGAATCTCATTGAAAAACCTTTACATAGAGCAATTTATCTTTCTTATAAAGGGCTTTAATATTTGGATTAGCTTCGTTGAAGTAACTAGCTCACTACCTGAAATATTCCATTTTTTACCTCTTTACCATCAATCCAACATATTTCATCTCTAGTGCTAACCAAGGATCAAAAAGTCTATCTACAAAGTTCAATACAGGGGGACTTGTTATTATGATGTATAATTTACGCTAAAATAAATTAGGTTAATAGGTGGTTTTAAGGCGTAAAGTGGTAAATGTTTAACCTTTATGATTATCGATGTTCAGACATGAAAGTTATTATTTATTAAGTCTAAAGTGATAATTTTTTATTTTAGTAGGCTATTTTTTTATATAATGTGGTCGCAACATTGGCTAATACAACTGCTCAGTAAATCGAGTATTTTCCGTCCAATGAAAAATGTGTAATAAATAAGACATCAACCCCTTGTTTAATTATTTCCATTTATTACACTAAATTCATCAGTAAATTGCCGTAAATGGAAAGTAGAATGCAACTCCAACATGTTGATTTTAGGCATAGTACTACACAGGGAGAATTTGAAATACTTGATCTTGAATCTCTTTATCCGCGTAATTTTTCTACATTTCATCCAGCAGAGCCGCATAAAATAAAGTTCTTCAATCTCATCTATATTGAACAGGGGGAAGGGTCGCATATGGTCGATTTTATTGATTATCATTATTCATCGGGTTCTTTTATTTTTGTCCAGAGAGAACAAGTTCATGCTTTTGATTTCCAGTCTAAACCTAAAGGGAAAGTATTAATTTTTACTCAAGCTTTTTTAGATCAGGTTCATGCAAATATGCGCTTGCCTAACTACACGCCAACACATCTTAATAGTCACTATTGTCCAATAGTGACTTTAGATGAAGCTAATAATCAGCGTTGTCACACGTTAACAGGCGAAATCATCCTTGAAACGCAACATTCTCAATCAGATCCTTTAATAGTAATGTACCTTTTTTCTACGTTATCTTTAATATTGCATCGTTTACGACCGAAGTTACGTCACGATAAGCTTTCTCAGGAGCAGAGTGTTAAGTTTTCACGCTTCATTAACTTGCTTTTTACTCATTATTGTAAAATAAGAGATGCAAATTGGTATGCTAATCAAATAAATACCACTTATAAAACATTAAACCAGGTATGCAAGCTGGCTACAGATCTGACTGTTAAGCAGCTTATAGATGCTTATACTATTTTGGAGATAAAACGACTGCTTCTGGTAAGTAATGTAACAACCCACAAAATTGCTTATGATTATGGTTTTGAAGATGCGAGTAATTTTGTTAAATATTTCAAGAAGCATACTGAACTGACCCCGAGTCAGTTTTTGAAAAAATATTTTAAGCCATCACTTTAGGGGCTATATTTACCATTTTAAGAACAATTTATACTCTATATTCAGTTAATGAAAGCGGCTAGAATTCTGCATTAAACCTATGTTGTTGCGGTAAGTGAGTAAACCCACTGACATCGTTATTACAATCTAGTGAGGAAGCAAATGTGTGACCTCTCTTTCATTAACACGGAGATATCCCATGGTTTCTTTTTCTCTTTCAGATTATGCTCAAGCAATATCCTTATATGATAACGCCTCAAAAAAATCATGGGTATTATCAGTCAAAAATGAATCTATATTGGTAGAAAAACTATTACTAGAATTACAAAGTGTGCTTGTTCAAACAGGGATAAGTAACTATCAAAATTATGCTCTAAAAGAAAAACGTGCACTACTTGATGCCGCAATAACCGTTTTACCGCCGAACACATTATCCGACGCAAGCATTAATGCTTTGGATGAATTATTACAAATAGAAATGAGTTACCGAAAGCTCTTTGACGCAAAATTGTTGGCCAATACTCCATTTTTAAATGTGGGTGGTACTAAAGTCGTGTTGTGGCAAGGGGATATAACTACACTGAAAGTTGACGCTATTGTAAATGCAGCTAACAGTCAGATGCTTGGTTGTTTCAAACCTATGCATAAATGTATCGACAATGTTATTCATAATCGAGCAGGCATTGAAGTAAGAAATGATTGTCAAAAAATCATGATGTTGCAAGGGCATAACGAGCAGACTGGCGCTGCAAAAATAACACGCGCGTATAACTTACCATCGAATTATATTATTCACACTGTTGGTCCAATAATACAAAGCAAGGTAGATCGCAACAGCCAAAATCTGCTAGCATCTTGTTATAACAGCATTTTAGATATAGCTAACCGAATGGATACTATTAAAAGTATTGCTTTATGTTCAATATCTACGGGTGTATTTGGTTATCCTGTTGAGCAGGCGGCAACTATAGCTATTGATGTAGTCTGCAATTGGCTAGAAGAAAATACAGAGCAACTGGATACCGTTGTATTTAATGTATTTAGCGAAAATGATCACAATATATATCAATCATTGTTGGAAGAGAGAGTATGTCAGTAATAAGCCTAATTTGAATGAAATCAGATTAACAATATCAGATATAGTTATGCTGCATATTTTATCCCAAACTTTAATGTCGCCTGTAACCATCCTTGAAGGTGTAATCCCCCCATTTTTAACTGAAGCTAAAAGCAGAGGCTTAGGCGACTAGCGCCAATTTTTGTTTTGGTGTAACTCCATTGATTCCCATATTGGGTCTTTCATGATTATAAGTCCATAGCCAATTAGTGGCTTGTTGCTGAACTTCTTCAATGCTTTCGAATAGATATTGTGCTAACCAATCATAACGAACCGTGCGATTAAATCGCTCAACTTAAGCATTCTGCTGTGGGTTGCCCGGCTGAATAAACACCAATTCAATCTCATTTTTTTTGGCCCAAGTTGCCAATACTTGACTAATAAACTCTGGGCCGTTGTCACTGCGAATTTGCATGGGTTTGCCGCGCCACTCAATAATTTGGTCAAGTGAGCGTATTACCCGCGCTGCGGGCAGAGATAAATCCACGTCAATTGCCAGTCCTTCTCGATTAAAGTCATCAATCACATTGAATAAACGGAAACGGCGACCGTCTTCCAGTTGGTCATGCATAAAATCCATAGACCATACTTGATTAATGGCCTCATGAACGGCCAACGGCAGCGGTTTATCGTGCTCTAGACGCTTGTTAGGCTTGATACGCAGATTCAAGGCTAACTCTCTGTAGATGCGGTATACGCGTTTGTGGTTCCAACAATAATGCGTCACGTTGCGTAAGTACAAAAAACACAAGCCAAACCCCCAGTTGTGTTGATTGTGGGGCAAGCGTATCAACCAGTCGGCTATCAAGGCATTTTCATCGGTTAACTTAGGCTGATAGCGGTAGCAGGTTTCGCTCACTACAAATAGTCGACAGACCAAGCTAATACTTATCTGCCTAGTGTCGACTGACTCCTTAGCCATCTCTCTTCTCAAAGACGGCTTCACCACTTTTTTACCATGGCTTCCTGGATGACCTCATATTTTAACCGTTCTTCTGCATACATCTTTTTAAGCCGTTAGTTTTCATCTTCCAGTTCTTTCATTCGCGTCATCAAGGATGCATCCATGCCGCCGAACTTAGTTCGCCATTTATAAAAAGTAGCGCTGCTCATGCCATGCTCGCGACACAGCTCTGGAATAGGTAAGCCAGCTTCGGCTTGTTTTAAAATAGCCATTATCTGGCTCTCTGAATATCGTGATGTTTTCATGCAGAATATCCTGCGTAAAGTGTACGAGAATTTTCTACTTTTGACTTCAGTTATTTTTCGGGGGGATTACCGTTAGCCGTACTTGATTTAAAGCTCTTGCAACCTTTCTAGCGATTTCCTGACTACCTCTACCAGAGATTTTTTTAATAACCTTTATGCCTATTTCCGCTTTTATATCGGCTATAGGGTAGTGGCCTATTACTGGATAGATATCCTTTTCAAAGTAGCGGGAGTTCTTTTTGAAGGTAGTAGGGGCAAGTTTGGCCTGTCTCAAATGCAGCCATTCATCGGCGACAAATTTAAAGGTCGTTTCTAATGCTTGCTTTGCGGGCTGTTCACTAGATTGTCTTTTAATTAATGGGTCGTTGCCTTGCTTGAGTGTCGCTCTTACTTCATCAGCTTTAGTTCGCGCAATTGCTAAGCCAACATCATGATAAATACCCAAGCTAATGTTTTTACGTTTCTTGGTTATTGGCTGCGTGTAGTTGAAGATCCAAGTTTTAGTACTATTTGGTTTTACGCGCAGGTATAAGCGGTCCCCGTCAGAAAGGCTATATTCCTTTTCTTTGGGTTTAGCTGCATCAACCTGCATAGGGTTTAACTTGAGTGTTCTTTTAGCCGCTTTGTAACACCGTATTAGTAACATTGGATTGCGTGTTACGAATAATGTTACATTTTATGGCGAGTGTTACAACCTGTTATAGAACGTTGCAGACTGCTACATCACCTCTGAGGCCTATTTTAATGGGGCTTTCGGGGTCTTATAGAATATTATTGAATATACAAGTGGTACCAGAGGCCGGACTTGAACCGGCACAGTATTACTACCGGCGGATTTTGAATCCGCTGCGTCTACCAATTTCGCCACTCTGGCACAGAGTGCCACACGACATCTGTCGAATGGAGGAGCATTATATCTATCTAAGATCATGTATCAAGTCTTATTTTACCCATATGTACAAAAGATAAACTGTTTAGCTAATAAAAATGGCTTTGCCGATGTTGTTGCGAGTCTAAACAGTGATATTATGCGTAAACACTGCTGTTAATTCCCTTTGTTAGAGGCTGTAAACGTTGGTACCAAGTAAATCCATATCAAAAAATAACCCAAAGGCACAAAAAACTGAAAAGTCGTATCAACGTGCGGGGTTTTTTCGACGTTTAGCTGCCATGATATACGATGCTCTAGTTGCTACAGCTGTGGGTATGTTGTCAGGCTTAACTTTCCAAGTTTTGGTGCTTATTCTATTTCAAACTCAGGTGCTTGAAAATCGTGGTTTTGAAAACTACATGGATTATTTTCAGTCCAACGATTTACTTAAGTTAACAGCTAATGTTTGGGTGGGGCTGTGGATTGTAGGTTTCTTTTTATGGTTTTGGAAGCATGGCGGGCAAACACTAGGTATGCGTGCCTGGAGGCTTAAGATCTATAATTTAAAAGACCAAGAAAATATCAGTTATGCACGACTTCTGCTTAGACTAATTACTGCTTTTTTAGGTCTAGGAACATTGTTGGTATTGTTAGATGTGAAGAACAAACAGTCACTCCAAGATAGAATTGCGCAAACCGAAGTGTTGTATCTTTCCAAACAAGCAAACGATCATAAAAGTTGGTAACGCTAATCTTATTGGCGTCTCAATAACAATATAGCAATGCCGGCAAATAAGACACTAGGGAGTAATGCGCCCACAAAGGCGGGTAATTGAAATACGAGGCTAACTTGGCCAAATACTTGGTTAGCAATGAAGAAGGAAAATCCAACCATGACGCCCATAATGGTTCGTGCGCCCATTGTTACGCTGCGTAAAGGGCCGAAAATAAATGACAATGCCATTAGTAACATGACCGCCACAGATATTGGTTGAGTTATCTTTCGCCAGAATGCTAATTCATAACGCGCTGAATCTTGTTCACTGTTATTCAAATACTTTACGTAACCCACCAAACCTTGAATAGATAATGCCTCAGGCTTTATCGCTACAATACCCAATTTATCTGGCGTTAAGGTACTATCCCAAGACAAAGTGTTGGCCTCTGATTTATTTATTTTTGTTGGTGAAAACGTCAGTAAACTAACGTTCTGAAGCTCCCAACTTTCATCCTTGTAAAGCGCAGCATCTGCGCTTAAAACAGTCGTTAATTCAAGTTCGGGACTAAATTGATACACCGTAATGTTTCGCAGGGTTTCTTTTGAGAGCACTTCACCAATGCTGACAAAGTCACTACCATCTTTGGCCCAGAATAATTCGTCTGATAAAATTAGACTACCTCCTGACAATGCTTGTGTTCTAATTTCTTTCGCTTTTGCTTCGCTGCGAGGAGTCACCCATTCGCCCAACATCATCACCGCAATGATCAATATGACAAGTGACTTCATAGCAGAATTTATAATATTCCAACGGCTTAAGCCAGATGCTTGCATAACAACAAGTTCACTTTTTTGTGCTAATAAGCCCATACCAATTAGGCCACCAAGGAGTGTTGCCATAGGCAAAAATTGTTCGATGTCTCTAGGTAGGCTCAAAAGCACGTACAAAGCAGCCAAGGTCATATCATAATCGCCTTGTCCTACTCGACGTAGTTGCTCAACAAATTTGATAAGCGCACTTAGTCCAACTAACACTGAAAGTGTTACAGTCACAGTGCCTAAAAGAGTACGTGCTATGTATAAATCAAGGAGACGGAACATCTTTTCTCCTTAAAAATAGTTGACGTAAAACCACACCTGTTTTGCGGTCTCTCGCAATTAATCCCATGCCAACCAGTAACATCACGCAATGCACCCACCATAAGCCAAGTGCCGGCGGCAATTTCCCATCTTCTAACACTTCACGGCTAGCGAGTAGTAATAAGAAGTAACCAAGATATAACAGCAGGGCTGGAAATATTTTACCAAAACGGCCTTGTCTAGGGTCAACGGCACTCAGTGGAACCGCGATAAGCACTAAAAATGGTAATGAAAGGGGAATAGCAATTCGCCACTGTAGTTCTGCAATGGCTTCAATACTATTCAATTTCATTAGTTCGGAGGTGGGCAATGCGACCAGTTTCCGACGTTTTTGTTCCTGATTTTTCGGCGTTATCGTCACTCGGTACTCATCAAAATCAACGATTTGAAACGCTTGGTCGGTGCTTGAACCTTCATATTGGTTGCCATCAAACAACACGAGTTGCTGCTCACCTATTTCACTTGTTTGGATGGTGCCAGTTTTAGCATAAATAAGAAGCATCTTATTATCGTCTTGACTGCGCTGTGATAAAAAAACTTTTTGTAATTGCTTACTATCAGAATTAACATCATGAACGAATATGACTGCTTTATTATTTCCTGTTTGTTGAAAACGGCCAGGCATTACAGAGGCAAGCCCAGATTGTGCGGTGGCTTGTTCTTGTAATTGATATTCTTTTTCTGCGGCAGCAGGAGCGAGGTAAAGTGTCACAACAGCGGTGACTAGCGCCATAATGACAGAAAATAGTAAGGTAACTCTGGTTATATACCACTCACTCACTCCGCAAGCTTTTAGAACCGTCATTTCACTGTCGACATACATACGCCCATGTGCCAGCATAACGCCTAAAAATAGGCTTATGGGCAGTACTAGTGAGGCTAAAATTGGGCTATAAAGTGTAATGAAACCAAGCACTAAATCGGCCGGAACATCACCATCAGAGGCATCACCTAAAATTCGTGCAAATTTAAGCGTAATGAAAATTGCCATGAGTATTAAAAATACAGCAATTTGTGATTTGAATGTTTCGCGCAATAAATATCGGAAAATTAGCATTTAGTTACTGATTAAAACATAGGTTTTAGTGGAAAGGTGCAGATATATCAGTAAACTGAGTGTTTCTAACTGTTTTAATGCACGCATCGTCTATAAATCGCGTATAAGTCTAGCATAAAGAATTCTTTTGCTAACACAGATAAATATATTTTATTTCGCATGAACCTGAAAACAAAGCAATCTCGGTTTTAAGCAGACAAACTAAGCATAATCATTGAGGATATATCATGGAATTTAGCGTCAAGAGCGGTAGTCCAGAAAAGCAACGCAGTGCATGCATCGTGGTTGGCGTATTCGAACCTCGTCGCCTTACTCATGTTGCGGAGCAGCTCGATCAAATAAGCGACGGTTATATCAGTAACTTACTGCGTCGCGGCGACCTCGAGGGGAAAGCAGGGCAAATGTTGTTGTTACATCATGTACCTAATGTATTGAGTGAACGCATTCTTCTTGTTGGATGTGGTAAAGAGCGAGAGCTAAATGAAAGACAATATAAACAAATTATTGCGAAAACAATTCAAACACTAAATGAAACTGGTTCTATGGAAGCAGTCTGTTTTTTAACCGAACTGCATGTTAAAGGCAGAGATACTTATTGGAAGGTTCGCCAAGCAGTAGAAGCGGCTAATGATAGCTTGTACACGTTTTTACAATTAAAAACTAAAAAAGGTGAACCACGTCGTCCATTGCGCAAAATGGTGTTTAACGTGCCAACGCGCAAAGAATTAACATCAGGTGAACGTGCTATTGAACATGGCTCAGCGATCAGTAAAGGTGTTTTAGTTGCAAAAGATGTTAGCAACATGCCGCCGAATATTTGTAATCCAAAATATTTGAATGAGCAAGCGGCCTTGTTGGTGGAAGAATATGCGTCACTGAGCCTTGAAACAATAGGCGAAAAACAAATGGCTGAACTTAAAATGGACAGCTACTTGGCCGTTGGACGTGGTTCAGTTAACGAATCAATTATGAGTATTATTCATCATAAAGGCGCTGACGCTTCGCAAGCACCGATTGTGTTGGTGGGTAAAGGATTAACTTTCGACTCTGGTGGTATTTCAATAAAACCAAGCGCCAACATGGATGAAATGAAATACGACATGTGTGGCGCAAGTTCGGTGCTCGGTGTCATGCATACAGTCGCCAAATTGAATCTGCCTATTAATGTCATCGGCATAATTGCTGGCTGTGAAAATATGCCAGATGCAGATGCGTATCGCCCTGGCGATATCCTGACTACTATGTCGGGGCAAACGGTTGAAGTGCTCAATACTGACGCTGAAGGCCGATTAGTATTGTGCGATGCACTCACCTATGTTGAACGATATGAGCCTCAAGCAGTCATTGATATTGCGACATTAACTGGCGCTTGTGTGATTGCATTAGGTCCTCACGCCACTGCAGTGCTAAGTACTCACAATCCGTTATCTCATGAATTGCTAAATGCATCTGAACAGTCTTCTGACAAGACTTGGCGCTTGCCGCTTTGGGATGAATATCAAGAATTGATTGAAAGTCCATTTGCCGATATGGCGAATGTGGCCGGCAGACCAGCGGGTGCAATTACAGCAGCGTGTTTCTTATCTCGATTTACTAAGAAGTACAACTGGGCTCATTTAGATATTGCAGGAACTGCTTGGGTAAGTGGCGCTCGTAAAGGCGCTACCGGAAGACCTGTGCCGATGCTGTCACAGTATCTATTTAACAAAGCAGGATTAGTTAGTGAAGATTAATGATTAATGTTTTTTGCAGTCAATTCCTTGGCCAAGCGCTTGTTCAATTGAGCAAGCAAACACGAAACAGCGACTTTGCTATACAATTTGTATTTCAACTAGCAAATCAAGAAGCTTTTACAGCAGGCTACCTTGTTTGTGATGGACGTGACAAAAAATGCCAATCGTGACTTTTTATCAATTGGACGACAATAGCCAAGACGCAGCGCAGGACATCTTAAAAGCCTGTTCTCGTTTACTATTAGAGACTGTAAAGAAACGCAAATGGGCAGCGGTATTGTGCATTGACAAGCAGCAGGCAGAAGATGTCGACGAATTTGTTTGGCAACACCCTGTAGATAGTTTTATTCCACATAATTTAGTGGGTGAGGGTCCTAAACAAGGGACGCCAGCTGAAATTACATGGTTAGGACAAGCGTTAAATAGTCGTCATACGCTTATTAATTTATCCCAGACCATGATAGAAAATCATCAGCAATATCACCATATTATTGATTTTGTGCCTGTTGAAGAAACGCAAAAGCAGCAAGCACGAGGAAGATACAAGCAGTATAAATTAGCAGGTTGCAATATGCAGTTTACCCCGGCTAATCAAATAAACGAGAGTAATTAATGGATAAGACATTCGACCCCCACAATATTGAAAAAGATTGTTATGCGAAGTGGGAGCAACAAGGCTATTTTAAAGCGTCTGGAGAAGGTCAACCGTATTGTATTTTGTTGCCGCCACCAAACGTCACCGGTAGCCTCCATATGGGGCACGCTTTTCAACAAACTATTATGGATTCTTTGATCCGTTACAAACGTATGAAAGGCAATAATACGCTTTGGCAATGTGGCACAGATCACGCCGGTATTGCAACGCAAATGGTGGTCGAACGTAAATTAAGTGGGGAAGGTAAAACCCGTCACAATTTAGGTCGGGAAGGTTTTGTGAAAAAAATCTGGGAATGGAAAGAAGAGTCCGGCGGCACTATTACCCAGCAAATGCGTCGTTTAGGGACATCTCCAGATTGGGAACGCGAAGTTTTCACTATGGATGATAGCCTTTCTGATGCCGTGCAAGAAGTATTTATCAAATTGCATGAAGAAGGCTTAATTTACCGCGGTAAACGTCTAGTTAACTGGGACCCAGCATTACTCACTGCTGTCTCTGATTTAGAAGTTATTAGCGAAGAAGAAAATGGTCACATGTGGCATATGAGTTATCCATTAACCGATGGTTCGGGTCACTTAGTGGTAGCAACAACTCGCCCAGAAACTATGTTAGGCGATACAGCTGTTGCTGTTCACCCCGACGATGCACGCTATGCCAGTTTTGTTGGTAAGACCATTATGTTGCCGCTAACGGGCAGAAAAATTCCTATTATTGCAGATGATTATGTTGATCAAGAGTTTGGTACAGGTTGCGTTAAAATAACCCCTGCACATGACTTCAACGACTATGAAATGGGCAAACGTCACAACCTTGATATTATCAATATATTGACTGATCAAGCCAAATTAAATGACGCCGTGCCAGCAAAGTATCAAGGCATGGATCGTTTTGATGCGCGTGCTGTGATTGTTGCTGATTTGCTAGAAGCTGAGGTGCTAATCAAAATTGATGAGCATAAGCTCAAGGTTCCTAGAGGTGACAGATCAGGTGTTGTCATCGAACCCTATTTGACCAATCAGTGGTATGTGGCGGTTGAGTCACTTGCAAAACCGGCAATTGAAGCGGTAGAAAGTGGAGAAATTCGATTTGTACCAGAGAACTGGAACAAGACTTACTACCAATGGATGAACAATATTCAAGATTGGTGCATTTCACGCCAATTGTGGTGGGGACATCGCATCCCAGCGTGGTTTGATGAAGATGGTAAAATTTTTGTTGGCCGTAATGAAGCAGAAATAAGAGAGAAAAACAACATTCCTGATGCCGTTAAATTGAGACAGGATGAAGACGTTTTAGACACTTGGTTCTCCTCTGCTTTATGGCCATTTGCAACCATGGGATGGCCAAAGCAAACGTCTGAATTAGACACTTTCGTACCCAGCTCTGTGCTTGTTACAGGTTTTGATATCATCTTTTTCTGGGTTGCCAGAATGATCATGATGACGAAAAAATTCACTGGCAAAGTCCCATTTAAAGATATCTATATCACAGGCCTTATCCGTGATGAAAATGGCGATAAGATGTCAAAATCCAAAGGTAACGTGCTAGACCCAATTGACTTGATTGATGGCATTGACCTAGACTCGCTAATGGATAAGCGCACTTCCGGAATGATGCAGCCAAAAATGGCGGCTAAAATAGGCAAAGCCACACAAAAGGAATTTCCTGAGGGTATTAACGCTTATGGTACGGATGCATTGCGCTTTACGTTTGCGGCAATGGCGTCGACCAGTCGCGATATCAGTTTTGATATGGGGCGTGTTGAAGGCTATCGCAACTTCTGCAACAAAATTTGGAATGCAACGCGTTTTGTCTTAATCAATACCGAAGAATTCGACACCGGCCGCGATGGCGGCGAAATGTCACTTAGTGTTTTTGATCGCTGGATTTGGTCACAATTCCAAGAAACACTGAAGGCTTATGAAGTTGCCATAGAGCAATATCGATTTGATATCGCTGCACAGCATTTGTATGAGTTTACTTGGAATCAATTTTGCGATTGGTATTTGGAATTATCTAAGCCAGTGTTAAATTCAGAGCAAAGCACCGAAGCGGAAAAGCGTGGCACAAGAAACACATTAATCAACGTGCTTGAGCACATGATGCGTTTATTGCATCCGTTTATGCCATTTATTACTGAAGAGATTTGGCTAAAAATTCAGCCGCTATCAAGCAATAAAACAACGGCCGAAAGTATCATGGTTGATGCTTTCCCTGAATTTGATGCAAGCAAACACGACCCAGCGGCCATCGATGATATTGAATGGGTTAAATCATTCATTGTAGGTATCCGGAATATCCGCGGAGAGATGGACATTCCACCATCAAAACCGTTACCTATTTTACTCAGGAACGTGAGTCAAAGCGACCAATCAAGATTGCATAAGAGCGGAAGCTATTTAGCCAAACTGGCTAAGCTAGAGTCGGTAACGCATTTAGCACTAGGCGAGCAAGCGCCGGCATCGGCAACTGCTTTAGTTGGTGAGATGGAAATTTTAATCCCTATGGCTGGCTTGATTGATAAAGAGGCCGAGCTCGCTCGGTTAAATAAAGCGGCACAGAAGATTGAAAAAGACGCACAGCGCACACAAGGTAAACTCAGCAATGAGAGTTTTGTGAGTAAAGCGCCTGCGGCGGTTATTGATAAAGAACGTGCAAAACTTGCTGATATGGAAATGCAATTGGGCAAAATTCAAGCGCAAAAAGCAGAAATCGCCGCTATCTGAGTTTCGATTCCGTGTCACTCAGATCACGACTAAAAGGAATAATTATGTTACGGCAATTTTTTGCGCCAGCGTTAGCCATATACGGTCTTGCTATTTTGGCTGGCTGTTCACCATCACAAGAGTCTCAAATGCCAGAAAAGCCGATAGCAGAACAACAACGAATGAAACAACTCAGTATCCTAACACCACAAGCAAATCAAATACCGTTTACGGCTCAGTATCACGGTAGAACCATTACTGATCATTTTAACTGGTTAAAGGACGCCGGTTATCCTGAAGTTAATGATCAGCCTATTATTGATTATTTGACCCAAGAAAATGCCTACTTCAATGCCTTTTTGGCACCCAAAAAAAAGTTAGTAGATACCTTGTTTGAGGAATATAAAGGCCGCACCAATGATACTGAAAGTTCGGTTCCTTGGATTGAAAACGGCTATGATTATAAGTCTTATTATAAGCCAAGTGAAGAATACCGTACTTTTAGCCGTCGCAAATTAGATAGTGATGAAGAAGTTGTTTTCTTAAGTATTGCAGAGTTAGCCGAACCGTTTGACTATTTCACAATGGGTGATTGGGAAATAAGTCCGAATAATCAATTGATTGCTTATTCTTACAACACTAACGGCGATGAGCGATATAGGATTGTAGTGAGAGATCTGAATACTGGTCAGATGCTTTCAGACGAACTTAGCGACACCAGCGGTGATATTGTATTTAGTACTGACAGTCGCTCTATTGTTTATGCTGCATTGGCGAGCGATCGTTGGTATACAGAGAGTGTCAAGTTACATACCTTAGGTAGTGAACAAGTAAACGATAAAGTCATGTTTGTAGAAAGCGATGATGGCTTTTTTCTTGGTTTTGGTCTTACTAGCAGCAAGAAATATCTTGTTATTAGTAGTGGCCAAAGTGAAACTTCTGAAACCTATGTGGTACCAGCCTCTGACTTTGCTGCAACGCCTATTCAGTTAGTCTCCAGGGAGCAGAATTTTCTTAACAATGTTGATCATGCGAATGGTTACTTTTATATCGTTGCTAATGATACCCATACAAACTCAAGGTTAGCCAAAGTATCGGATAAAGAGCCTAGCTATGATAACTGGGAGACAGTGATTGTGGGTTCAGATGAACGCTATCTCATGGACATGCAAAATTTCCAAAATTTCATGGTCGTCACATCAAGAGAAAATGGTATGGAACGTTTTACACTCTATGATTATGCTGGCAATAACCATGATGTCGAATTTCCTGAGACAGTATTCTCTGTATTCAACGGCAATAACCTAGAGTTCAAGCAAGATTTTGTGCGCATCAATTACAATTCTATGATAACCCCAAGTACGGTGTTTGACTATAAAGTCGGTAGCAAAGCGTTAATCACTAAAAAAGTTCAAGAAATTCCCTCAGGTTATGACAAGTCACAATATGTCACAGAACGTATTATGGCACCTGCACGCGATGGAGTGCTGGTACCAGTAACGTTGGTGTATAAAAAAGGTTTTAAGAAAGACGCTAGTCAACCGATGTATTTATATGGTTATGGTGCATACGGAAGTACTGTAAGTCCAAGCTTTTCAACCACACGCCTGAGTATTCTCGATAGAGGTTTTTCGTATGCAATTGCCCATGTTCGTGGCAGTGATATGTTGGGTCATCAATGGTATCTAGACGGTAAGTTAGATGAACGCATGAATACCTTCAATGATTTTGTAGATGTTGCTCGTCACCTAGTTGCTGAAAAATATGTAGTTCAGGGTAATATCAGCATATCTGGTCGCAGTGCAGGTGGTGAATTGATGGGTGCAGCAACGATACAAGCGCCTGAGTTGTGGCGTTCAGTAACCTTAGGTGTGCCTTTTGTTGATGTCTTAAATACCATGCTTGATGCCAACTTACCGCTAACACCGCCGGAATGGAGTGAATGGGGGGATCCAATTGAAGACCCAGTCGCCTTTGATTACATTCAAAGTTATTCTCCATACGACAACATTGTTGCAAGAGAATACCCTCCAATGTTGGTGACGGGCGGTATAAATGACCCGCGAGTAACGTATTGGGAGCCAGCAAAATGGACGGCTAGAATGCGTGAACTTAAAACCGATGATAACTTGTTAATTATGCGCATTAACATGGGGGCAGGTCACTTTTCAAATAGTGGTCGATATGGCCGTTTACGTGATTATGCTGAAGAGTATGTGTTTATGTTAGCTGCTCACGGGATAACAGAGTAGCGAGCAAATGGGGGTAAACACTACAAATGATACCAAGTAAAAGCGCGTTACTGTATAGTGAGCGCGCTTTTTATTTGGTAGTTAATCTAATCGTAGACCTTATTATCTAATAAGTATTAAAGGTAAAAAGTTGATGGTTAATAAAATTAAATTTTTAATCGTCTATAAGCGAGCAAGCATAACCCGGCAATTAAGCCAATACCTAACGCACCGCTATGCTCTATAACGACAACCTCAACGGTTTCTACGTATTCATAGTTTTCACTCTCTAAACTAAGGATCGCTAAATCAGCGTCATCAGTACCATCCGCTACGGCAACGACTTCGTCAGTATCAGCATCATAAATCATCACCATCAGTTCATAGTCATTACTTGGAAAGCCAGTGACTAATTGGTTTTCAATAATAATAGCGTCTTGAGTGCTGTCGCCATTGATATTATAAACCTCAGTGGTATAAAACGGCGTAAATACGTCAGACGTTGAGGTATAAATTACGGCGTAAATAGGCGCGGATAAATAGATTGTGTCAACATCGAATTCGAGTGTAAAAGATGAATAGTAACCATCATAGTCAAGATCTACAGTAAACGTGACGAAGCTATCGTATATCCAAAAATCAGGATCATCATTACTGCGAGCAGACTCTCTTAGTAAGGGGGCCTTTTTAGAAAGCGTTAACGGTGCGGAGGCAGTTGAATTAGCAACAAGTGGCTTGGCATCTTTTAACTGTTTCTTAACTTTTAAATTAGAACCATTTTCTCGCACTATGTTGGGCTGATATTCGATTCCTTTAACCACGACATCTTGCAATGTCTTATCGTCTAGTGGTGTTGTATTGTTTGCTGATGCTGATGCTGAAACAAAGCCCAAAGCGAAAATGCAGGCTAATGCGATTGCTTTAGGAATAGTTGCACGAAGAAATTTATTTTTAGATGCTTTCATTGGGTATCACCTTAAGTTTAATGCTCAAGACGTATTATGCTATTAGCAACCTGAACCTAATCTGAAATTAAACTGAACGGCAGCTGACTGGACTAATGTAAACTAAGGTGAGTATCTTAGGTGAGTAACTGCAATAAAGCGCTATGAATTTTCAGAAGGGCGACTATCTTGCATCAATAAATCTAACTTGCCTTGAGCTCGTTTATGATCACTTAAATCGACCACTTCGATCATTTCGCACTCGTCTCTAATCATTTCAGCAATGCGGCTAGGGTAATGGCGACAATCCTCGGGGCGGTCTAAGTATATGCTGCAAATATACTTAGTTTGAGCGAGAGGACTTTTAGGGGACTCAATCTCGAGAAACGGGCATGTTGTCAAGCGCAAGCCAGATTCAGGGTCGAACCAAATTTCGTTATTTTTAACAAATTCGAAAATTTCTGGATTAAATAGCTCCCACAGATCAATTTCCTCGGTTGTGGCAGAAAGAGCGCCATTACCATATTTGATACAGCATTTCCCACATTGGTTACACTCTTTCATTCTATCTAGTGCTCTTATGTAAATGTATTCGCAGATCCACCTTTTTATGTGACAACAAGCGGATCATTTTTCGATCTCAACCTTCATCATCATATTCAGAGCTATTTTCATCGTCGATTTCGTCTCGCTCAATGGCACCTTCGCCAATAAAGTAAGTACCCCAGCCGTCATAATAGACCTTGTGCTTGTCGGCAATCACGATAAGTTTATCTGAGTCGGCATTAAATACATCGACATCCAGCTTTTTTTCTACAATAGCGTCGAAACAAAAAACAGTGTCGCCGTCGTCCAGAATAAGCTCTTCTGCATCTGTCACGTCAAAACCGGCTTTGAAAGCATCCACTGCGGCTTTTTCAAGCGCATCAAAGTTACTACAGGCCAAATGATGCTCAATTGTGTGTGGTAGGTCCATATCGCTTCCGTCTTCTATCAACGCTTCTATTGTTTCTTTATTAAATTCGTACCATTCATTGGCGTCATGCAGACTCATACTAACCTCATTTTTCAAATTTAGGTCAATTGACCTTATGCGTTTTCTGGTTTTTCAGCTTCTACGTTTAGCTGATCAATTTTTGTGGACATGATGGAATGAAAATAAACTGCCAGTTCCCTAGCACTCATTCCTTCTGGCAAATCAACAGGATCCATTACTTCGACAATGACGGTGCCATTATTCCAACGATTTAACTTAACTTTTTTATGCATTTCGCTTGCGCATACCGGCACAATTGATTTTTGAGCCTCCAGCGCTAACCTGAATGCGCCTGTTTTAAATTTCAATAATCCGCGTCCATAACTGCGGGTACCTTCAGGGAAAAACCATATGCTCAGTTGCTTTTTATTCATTTTATCTAGGGTTTGGTTGAGTGTATTCCTAGCACTTCCTGTACTTTTGCGATCAATCATGATGTTCGCAGACAGCCAGTAAATAACACCAAAAATGGGGATCCATTTTATGCTCTTTTTACCCACCGTGACCACACCGGGCAATGCACCTTTGCTTATGGTTAAAATGTCATAACTGTTTTGATGATTAGCAAGAAACACATAGTTTTGCTTAATATCAACTTTGCTTGACACCCGTAAATCTATTTTCAAGCCAAGAATTCGGGTCATAGTTGAGTAGAATTGGCCAGCTAAAAACACGTTATTTCTATGAAAAGGACGAGTTAGGTAAATTAAGAAGAGTACGACATTGACCACGATAAAATAAACAAATAGCGCTATGATTCGAATAATAGCTAGCACAGACATTCCAACAAGCTTCAATTATCGGCAATTATACGGAGATTTTTGTTTGAAGATACCTTATCAGTCGATTTAATGCATGAATTTTACACCAGTGCCGATATACTATATCTGTGTATTTAATTTTAGCAAGAGAGCACTTATGCCCATCTTTAAGCATGAAGAATTAGAAGACGGTATTCTTCACGACTTAATTGAAGAAATTAATGAATTATACGAGGCGAGTGAGCAAACACTAATAGAGTTAGAACTCACACCTAAAGATAATGAGTTACAACGCGCTTTGTTTCGCTCTGTGCATACTATTAAGGGGGATCTAGGCTTAGTTGTATTTACACCGATGATCAACGTGCTGCAGCACCTCGAAGACTTGCTTGATTTGCTTCGAAAAGGCGAAATTGATTACACCAGCAACATGAGTGATCTCGTGCTTTTGCTTATGGACATAGTAAAAGTGTTTGTTGAAAGTTGCGTGAAATCGGGTCAGGCAGAATATGACAGCGAATTAAATGATGCAGTTATCGACATTATATCTGAAATAAATTCGACCAATCAACCTCGCCATGAAGGCTTGCTTGCCAGAGCGGTTAACCTCATTGAGCCCTCTCGACAATTACACCAAGACGATGCGCCTTCGCAAAATATTGTTAACCTAGCACGCAGCGGGATCCCTAAGAATTTAACCCCAGAACAGCAAGTCGATTTACTTTTTTTTAGAGAATTGATGAAGCCAATTGAAAAGCGTACAGGGCATGCCGAAGGGCGAGGTGATCGAATTGCCAAACTGGCTTTTTATATTAACGCATTGAATGATAAACCCATCGATCCAGCGCAGTTAGCTGTAGCTTGCTACGTGCATGACTTTGGGATCTCTTTTATGCCTGCAGAGGTAATCAATAAAGAGACCGCATTAACTAGTTTAGAGCAAAATTTATTACGCTCTCACGTGTATAAAAGCGCACGTTTGCTGGAAAATCTGAGTCTATGGGATGAAGCTAGAAAAATAGTGATGCAACATCATGAGCTTCTTGATGGCACTGGATACCCAATGGGGCTCAAAAATGAAGAAATCTGTGATGGTGCGAAGTTACTCGCGATCATAGACAAATATGATGGTTTGATAAACCCCAAAGAGCAGCAAAGAAAATCAAAGAAAGATGCGGTTATTACTATCAATAAAGAATTTAAAGGTAAACTTAGTGGTTATTGGTTACGCCTATTCAATCTCGGAATGACGAGGCTTTTGAAGGACTAAAGTAAGCTGAAAAAAAACTGTCTAATTGATGCAGATTAAATAAGCTAAAAACGTAGGTTATTCAATAACCTTGTTCGAGATTTATGCATGAATCAAGAGGTAAGCCTTGTAATTTTTTACGCAAATTGTTTTTGAATATGGTGAAGACTAACTCATGTTGACTTGTCGCAGCGGTGTGATTGGTCATTAGTAAATTAGGCGTATGCCAAAAGGGATGTTCAGTAGATAATGGTTCTGTTTTAAATACATCGATAACAGCGCCTCGTATTCTGCGCTTATTTAACGCATTGACCAAGTCGTTATCGTCTTTTATAACATTGCCTCGCCCAGCATTGATAAAAATGGCATGCGCTTTCATGTTTTCAAAAAATGTGACATCACAAACACCGGTTGTTTGGTTTGTATGTGGTAGCAAATTTACAATGACATCGACTTTACTCGCGAATTCATACAATTGAGCAAAATTAAAGTGTTGGTCAGCCTCGACCGGTTTGCTGGTTGCATTTAAGCTGTAGACTTTCATACCAAATGCCTTAGCGGCAATGGCAACGTCTTTTCCAATACTTCCTAAACCCATGATCCCCATAGTTTGATTTTGCAGTGTTGGAATACGATATTGCTGCCATTGGCGCTGTTCTTGGTTGGTAATTAATTCAGGAATGTGGCGTTGAAAATACAATAAATAAGCAATCACGTATTCGCGCATTTGAGCGCCAAATACATTTTTCAAACCCGTCAGTTGATAGTCTCTTTTAGACTTATTTACGAGAGTGTTAACGCCGGCCCAGGTTGATTGCAGCCAAGTAAGCTTGGGGCATTCATCAAGGTATCTAGACATGATATTTGGGTTTGCTAAAGCATATTCAATGTCGCCTAGAGGAGCACCATTGGCATGTTCATTTGCCCAAATGAGTTCAACATCATCCAGTTCACCAGCTAACTGTAAATCATACAATGCGTTCTTATAGGCAGAATAGTCGCGGCTAATAATAGCTATCTTAGGCATGTAAAATAATCCAAATTTGATGAAATCCACAGTGAAGAAAATGACAATGATGCCGATAGCCTGTATATCACAGCTAAGAATAATAAGCGAAATAGATTCTATGTATGATTTCACCATTGACGGCACACTTAACGCAAGACTTAACGATGTGTACACTGCTTTTCATGATCCAAATGTGCTTGTGCATTGGTTTGCACCCGGCAACATGGTGGTGTCTCAGTTCATGTCCAATTTTATTGAAGGGGGGAACTATCGATTGATACTGCAATCTCCTGACGGTTTTCAACAGACGATTGTGGGAACCTATGAAACCATTAACGTAAATCAAAGTTTGTGTTTCACTTGGTGCTGGGAAGACACAAGCGACATCACTCAAGTGGGTATCGAATTTAACTGTGATAACCCAACGACCACATCAATTAAACTCTCTCAAAGTGGCTTTAAGCGTGAAGAGGACATGTTACACCAACAATATGGGTGGATAGCCTCACTTGAAAAGCTAAGCCTAGTCACACGCACTCAAGCGATGGTTGCTTAGTTCATCGCCAACATAATGCGTTTATTGTTATTAAGTTGCTTCATGCGTTTTTGCGCAATTAGTTTAAACTTTTCCGCATGTTCTTTATCTATTGGGTTTGCTTCGGGCAACGTCACTGTTCTGGGGTTTCGGTGCACACCATTAACAAGAAACTCATAATGTAAGTGTGGACCAGAAGCTAAGCCTGTTGAGCCTAAATAACCAATGGTTTGTCCTTGTTTCACGGTTTCAGCGTACTTCACCGCACGTTTGGTAAAATGCAAATATTTGGTTGTATATTTTTCGCCGTGCTGAATAAAAACATGATGACCGTTGTACTTGTCATAAGCCGACTTGATAACTTTTCCATCACCTGCAGCCATCACTGGCGTACCTACTTTACCCGCGTAATCGACTCCTCGATGTGCCTTCCATCTTTTTTGCACAGGGTGAAAACGACGTTTTTTAAAGCTTGAGCTAATGTATTTGAAAGAAACTGGGGCACGTAAAAAACTTTTCCGCATGTTTCTGCCGTCTGGTGTGTAAAAGTTGCCGTCGTCGTATTTAACAGCTTGGAAAACTTCACCTTGGTTGTTAAATTCAGCCGCAACAATATCGCCGAAACCTATAAATTCACCATCAATATACTGTTTCTCAAAAATAACATTGAATGTATCGCCTTTACGTATTTCTTGTGCAAAATCGATGTCCCAGCCAAAAATACCAGCTAGCCGCATTATTTGATTATCGGTTAAGCCTGATTCAGTGCCTGCATTCCAAAAACTACTGCGAATTTCGCCTTGTGCAAAGCTCAACAATGTCGCAACTTGTTTAATCGACACATCGCTAACAAGCTTACCATCTGTACTTTTTTCGATGGCTAAGGTTTCGGTTTTAGAAAGCGGATAACGCAATGATACAAATTGGTTAGCGTCGTCAACATGTATATATACGATATCACCGGGTTTTATTTTAACTAAATTTTTAGCTAAGTCCCCAGCACTGCTAACATCATAAGTATCGCGAGCGCTTAACCCCATATGTGAAAATATTTTGGCTAATGTATCGCCACTTTCTACTTTATAGGTTAGCCAATTATCTATATCATCTTCTATCGCTGGGCTAGCAGAGCCTGCCGTTAGTAGGGGAAGATGTAATTCGTATTTAATGCCCGGAAATAATTGTTTGACCTCAATATTTTTTGAGGCTTTGACTGAATCAAATGGGAATAAAATCAAAGACACCAAGACTAACGCGACACACACAAGTGTCCATTGATGTGGTTTTGGCAGTTGTTTTATTGTATTCGTAATCATACGACCGTAAAATGCATAGATATCAGAGCAATAGAGTATAATGATTTGGGACTCGAATCCAGCGTAAAGGTTTAATTTAACCGTTGTTGTTATATAAATATCGAGCGTATTTTCCTTGTTGGTAAAATACTTCAACTAAAATCTAATAAATTGAGTGAGTTATAAAGTGAGTTGCTTTATACCTTTTATACTACAGGAATAATTAATGGCAGATTGGCAAACAGCATTCGCGGAGATAAAACGCGGATCAGATGAGATTTTAATTGAAGAAGAACTTATAGAGAGGTTAAAAACCGGTAAGCCTTTAAAAATCAAAGCTGGTTTTGATCCCACTGCGCCTGACCTACATTTAGGGCATACGGTATTAATAAATAAGCTTCGGACATTTCAACAGTTAGGACATGAAGTTACATTCCTTATTGGCGACTTCACTGGTTTGATTGGTGATCCGACCGGAAAGAATGTGACTCGCAAGCCACTTACCAAAGAACAAGTACTTGAAAATGCTAAAACGTATCAAGAACAGGTATTCAAAATACTTGATCCTGCAAAGACTAAGATTCGCTTTAATTCCGAGTGGTTTGATAAATTAGGCGCCGCGGGCATGATTAAGCTAGCTGCTAGTCAAACTGTCGCAAGAATGCTAGAACGTGATGATTTTAAAAAGCGCTATGCGAATGGTCAACCTATCGCTATTCATGAGTTTCTTTACCCATTAGTACAAGGTTGGGATTCTGTTGCCCTGGAGTCTGACGTAGAGCTGGGCGGCACAGACCAACGCTTCAACCTATTAATGGGCCGGGAATTGCAAAAGGACCAAGGTCAAAAGCCACAAAGTTTATTAATGGTGCCGTTGCTTGAGGGTTTGGATGGCGTGCAGAAAATGTCTAAGTCATTAAATAACTATATTGGAATTACTGACTCACCGACAGAGATGTTCGGAAAGATGATGTCTATTTCTGATGAGCTCATGTGGCGTTACTATGATTTGCTTAGTTTTAAAGCGATCGAAGAGATTGAGCAACTCAAAATAGATATGGCAACCGGGACAAACCCGCGGGACATTAAAATTGCTTTAGCGCATGAGCTGATTGCACGCTTTCACAGTGAAGCTGATGCAGAAGCAGCGCTGCAAGACTTTATTCAGCGTTTTCAGAAAAATGCGATACCCGATGAGATGCCTGAAATTGAAGTTACCATCGATGCACAAGGTATTGCCATTGGGAACTTATTAAAACAGGCTGCTTTGGTTGCATCAACATCAGATGCGATGCGTATGATTAAGCAAGGTGCGGTTAAAATTAATGGTGAAAAAGTAACCGATGCGCGTTTTGTTGTGCAACACAAGGGCGAAAATGTGTATCAGGTAGGTAAGCGTAAGTTTGCTCGAATCAAGCTAGTGTAAATAGAGTCTTGTTTAAAAACATAAACACTCATTTGATGCCAATTAAGTGTTTATGTAGTACATGTTATAGCAATCCCCCCGAAAAATAACTGAATAACGCACTCAGGTTTACTTGAGTGCGTTTAGCTATTTTAATACCGATGCTTAATCTTTATTAAGCGCGCTTAGCAACAGAACAAAAAAGCATAGTACCAAGTTGAATAATGGTAATTGAAGCGCCGGTGGCATCATATAAATTAAAGTAACGGCTGGTAACCAAACAATCCAAGTGCTAAAAATAGTTGCAGGTAATTTTTCTTTGAAAAAACTGGTTTTTAAGCTCGTTAGTGTTTGTAGACGATTGAAGTTACTTTCTCTCCAGATATACAATGTCGTAATAAAAGGACTTGTAATAAAAACGGTAAATACAAATTGGTCCATTAAGGTCTTTTTAACAATTGTAGTAATATCAATACCAGTTCCGAAAATCAACGCTTGCAGTTGATAAAAACTATCAATAAGCCAGCCCATAAATGCCCACAGCAGAATATTGAAAAGCAGATGTAAAACAGTAAGCGTACGGTAACTGCATCTACTTTTCCATCTGAAATTTGTCATTCTATTCTTTTTGGTCATTCAAAAAGGGTAACAACAGATGACAGCACTCCGACAAAGTAAACCTCGGCGAACATTCAC
>Ga0307930_1000498_pt1 | contig 31595 bp, 24 predicted proteins | sample OrgLakmetageno46_FD_203161 | JGI IMG/M metagenome (GOLD analysis project Ga0307930, IMG submission 203161) | Saline water microbial communities from Organic Lake, Antarctica - #46 | ecosystem: Environmental > Aquatic > Non-marine Saline and Alkaline > Saline | place: Antarctica: Organic Lake...
TTAATTAAACAGTATTTTTTTTGATGGAGAAATTGCTTGAGCGAAGACATTTTTAGTTTTTTTGGCAAATATAGAACTTGCAATTCAATAAATTTGCCAATATGACTTTAACAGATACCCACACGCATCTTTATAGTGAACAATTTGATGCTGACCGAGCGGATGCTATACAGCGCGCAATTTCGAATGGAGTACAGCATTTTTATATTCCAGCTATTGATTCTTCTTACACTGAAGCGATGTACGACCTAGAAAGGAACTACCCCAAGCAGGTACAATTGATGATGGGTTTGCATCCTACTTCTGTAGGTGATCATTTTCAAGAGGAATTGAAGCATATAAGGCAGCAATTGGACAACAGAAAATTTGCAGCTATTGGTGAAATAGGAATTGATTTGTATTGGGATAAATCAAAACTCACTGAACAAATAATCGCTTTTAAAAAGCAAATAGAATGGGCGAAAGAATTTAAATTACCCATTGTTATACATTGCAGAGATGCTTTTGATGAAGTTTTTTCTGTTTTAGAAGAAGAGCAATCTCAAGATCTTTTTGGTATATTTCATTGTTTTACTGGGGATTTTCAACAAGCTGAAAAAGCAATTCAACTCGGGATGAAGTTAGGCATAGGAGGTGTGGTTACTTTTAAAAATGGAAAAATAGACCAATTTTTAGATAAGATTTCCCTACGTGATATTGTTTTGGAAACGGACTCTCCTTATTTAGCCCCTGTTCCGTATAGAGGCAAGCGTAATGAAAGTAGTTATTTGCTAAATGTTGCTGAAAAGGTAGCCCAAATTTATAATCTAAGTGTAGTGGAAGTGGCAGAAATTACCACGCAAAATGCTAAAGACATATTTCAAAATTATGAATAGTTCAATTTCAAACATCCTACTGATTTACACAGGCGGTACAATTGGTATGATGAAAGACAACAATAACGGACGTTTGCGCCCTTTTGATTTCGATAAACTTTTGGAACGTATACCTGAGTTGAACTTATTAGCGCACCATATAGATACCATTAGTTTTAAAAAACCAGTAGACTCTTCAGACATGGGTATTGAGCACTATGTTGAGTTGGTTGAACTTATAGAAAAGAATTATGCAACTTACGATGGGTTTGTAGTTTTGCATGGTAGTGATACCATGTCTTACACTTCCTCTGTAGTTTCGTTTATGTTGGAGAATTTAAGCAAGCCCGTAATATTTACTGGTTCGCAATTGCCCATTGGAGATTTGCGAACCGATGCCAAGGAGAATTTAATAACCAGTATACAAATAGCTGGATGGAAACAAAATGGGAAAACCATCATTAATGAAGTGGGTTTATATTTTGAATATAAGCTGTACCGAGCTAATCGAACAACAAAAGTAAATGCAGAACATTTTGAAGCATTTACAAGTTTAAACTATCCAGCTTTAGCAGAATCTGGAGTGAATTTGAAGGTGAATGAAACTGTTTTATTGAAAGTTAACCGAAGAAAAAAATTAATAGTTCATAAAGAATTAGATGATGCTATTTTAATAATCAAGATTTTCCCAGCCTTAAATGAAATAACATTAAGGCATTTGTTAGCTACTCCAAATTTAAAAGGTGTTGTTCTAGAAACCTTTGGTAGTGGGAATGCAAAGCGAAATCCATGGTTTTTGGACTTATTGAAGGATGCCATACAAAATAATATACTCATCATCAACGTTACCCAATGTAGTGGAGGAAGTGTAAATATGGCAAAATATCAAACGAGTCAGGGTTTAGCTAAGATAGGTGTAATTTCAGGAAAAGACATAACTACGGAAGCAGCGGTGGCTAAAATGATGTATTTGCTGACTAAAAACTTGGAAAAAAATGTTTTTCGAACTGTTTTTGAAACTTCTTTGCGTGGAGAATTGTCCTAAAATCTTATGGAATGACCCTATTTGAAGCCATTTCAGGTAAAATTTAAAATAATAACAAGATAATTGGCTGATTTTTTTTGCCGTTTATGTTTATAAACATAAATTTACTCCCGTTAAAGAGAGGTGGCCGAGTGGTCGAAGGCGCACGCCTGGAAAGTGTGTAAACGCCAAAAGCGTTTCGAGGGTTCGAATCCCTTCCTCTCTGCTTTAAAAAATTAATAATTATTTATATATTTAACCCAAATTAAAACAAGTACTAATTTAAGACAAACAACAATGAAAAGACTATTTTCAATTTTAACCATTGCTGGTTTATTTTTTGCAAGCACTTCAATAAGTGCAAATACTTATTTTGAAAACGCAAATTCAGCTTCCATGCTGTTTCAAGAAGATGAAACAGGAGAGGGATCTAGTACTAGCGAACAAGAGGAATCAGAAATGGCTTCAGATACTGTACCTGCTGAAGCAGAGGTGCAAGAACCTGAGATGGAAGATGTAGCTCAAACTGCAGAAGTTGAAGAAGAAGAAACTTTAGGGTTTCATCAAGAATTAAAGAAAAGATTTATTGAAGGTGGTCCTGGTTTTATGGGGATTGTTCTTTTGTGTTTAATTTTAGGTTTAGCTATTGCTATTGAGCGTATCATTTACTTGAACTTAGCTACTACAAATACTAAAAAGTTATTTAGTAAAGTAGAAGATGCTTTGAATAGTGGTGGTGTTGAAGCGGCTAAAGAAATTTGTAGAAATACAAGCGGTCCAGTTGCCTCTATATATTACCAAGGTTTAGACCGTGTAGATGAAGGAGTTGATGCTGCTGAAAAAGCGGTTGTAGCTTACGGAGGTGTTCAAATGGGACAATTAGAGAAAAATGTTTCTTGGGTATCTTTATTTATTGCACTTGCGCCAATGCTTGGTTTCATGGGTACAGTTATTGGGATGATTAAAGCTTTCGATAAAATTGAAGCAGCAGGAGATATGCAGCCTTCATTAGTTGCAGGTGGTATTAAAGTAGCACTTCTTACAACGGTATTTGGGTTAATTGTAGCGATTATACTTCAGATTTTTTATAATTATATTGTAGCTAAAATTGACGGGATTGTTAATGACATGGAGGATGCATCTATCACGTTAATCGATTTATTAGTAGCACACAAAAATAAATAATACAATATTATGAGTAATATCTTAAAAATATTTAAAATCGTAGTTGGCGTCTTAGGAGCAATTCTGTTTTTCAGAATCCTAAATGTTGGCGACGAAGCTCTAGAAGCGGACACCGCATTACAAACCAGTGTAATGTCACCATTTATGTACCTTGCTTATGCTATACTTTTAATCTGTATAGGATTTGTTTTGGTCTTTGTAATTAAAGGTCTGTTTTCTGGTAATGTGAAAAACACACTAATAGGATTAGGTTCCTTTGTGGTCATTTTAGTAGTTTCCTTTTTATTATCTGAAGGGCAAGAAACTGCTTTAAGAGATGGAGAAGTTTTATCTGAATACGGTTCCCGATGGGTAAGTGCGGGTTTAACAATGTTCTATATTTTAGTGGTTGTCGCTATACTAGCAATAGTAGCTTCTAATGTGAAGGGTTTAATATCAAAATCATAAATTATGGCTAGAAGAAACGCACCAGAAGTAAATGCAGGATCTATGGCAGACATAGCTTTTTTGTTGCTTATTTTCTTCTTGGTTACTACAACTATTGAAACCGATAGCGGTATAAGCCGTAAATTACCTCCTATAGATGATACTGAACAGGAAGATGTAGTATTGAAAGAAAGAAACATCTTTGAAGTGTTAGTAGATGATGCAGGTAATATATTGGTAGAAGATAAATTGATGGATGTAAAAGATCTTCGTCAAGCTGCTATTGAGTTTTTAGATAACGGAGGTGGTAAAGGAGATCAAGCTTGTGATTATTGCCAAGGTGCTAGAAATCCAGATTCATCTGATAACCCTGTAAAAGCTGTAATTTCTTTGCAAAACAATAGACAAACGAAGTATAAGAACTATATAACTGTCCAAAACGAATTGGTAGCAGCATATAACGTCTTGAGAAATAAAGCTTCTAACCGATTGTTTAAAGTTGATTTTACAGCAATGGAGAAAGCGTACAATGATCCAGAATATCCTAAGGATAAAAAGGATAAATTGGAAGAGCGAATAAACATTATAAAGGAAATGTATCCTCAAAAATTATCTGAGGCAGAACCTAAACGTTAATAACTTAAAAAATAAACTTTAGAACCTATGTCAAAGTTTAAAAAGAAATCCGATGGTGGAATACCAGCTATTTCAACGGCATCTTTACCAGATATCGTATTTATGTTGCTGTTCTTTTTTATGGTAGTAACTGTAATGCGTGATACATCGCTTAAAGTGCAAAATGTACTGCCAGCTGCAGACCAGACTGAAAAGCTAGATAAAAAAGATTTGGTGATGTATATTTACGCTGGAAAGCCTTCTGAGCGTTACCAACAACAATATGGTACAGAGTCTAGGATTCAACTGAATGATAAATATGCTTCTGTTTCCGATATTCAGCAATTTATTTTTGAGGAAAGACAATCTAAACGAGAAGAGCTGGTTCCTTACTTAACAACTGCATTAAAAGTTGATAAAGAAACCAATATGGGCTTAGTTTCAGATATCAAACAAGAGTTGAGAAAAGCTGAAGCATTGAAAATTAATTATACTACTAGACAAGGTAGTTCTTTACAGAATTACGAATAATTAGTACTTGTTTGTTTAGTAATAGTAAAAAAGCTGCTTTTGTAAAAGCAGCTTTTTTATTGTGAAGCCAAATCAGTTTTCTTTTCACTTATCTTTGTTTTATGAAATACAATTCGTTTTCAATACTTTGTATCCTATTTAGTATGGGTCTTTTTGCACAGGATGCTGTGAGGCAATTGGATTTTGATGAACCTGATTCGCTTTACAGAGAAGATCAGTTCTATTTTGGATTTCATATCAATTTGCTGGACAATTTACCTGACCAAGTAAGGCAATCTGGTTTATCCGGTGGAATCATGGGTGGCTTTATTCGTGATATGCCTATCAATAAAAGGCGAAATTGGGCTATTGGAGTTGGTGCTGGGCTATCTGCAAACACCTACGGGCATAATTTGTTTATAGCTAAAGATGCAGAAGGAAATGGAATCTTCAGAAGATTGGATAGAGACCAAGAAGACTATTCCTCTAATCGGTTTTCAACCTATATAGCTGAAGTACCTATTCAGTTACGTTGGCGAACTTCTACTCCAGAAGATAGTTCTTTTTATAGAATTTATGCAGGTTTTTCACTTGGGTATTTATATCATTTCAGAACAAATTATCAAAATGGTCAGGATTCAAACCGGTATTCTACTATTTCAGAGCTGAATAGATGGCGCACCAATTTTCATATTTCATTTGGGAGCAATTTTGTAAACTTTCATGTGCAATATAATTTCAATTCCCTTTTTGATGCCAAAATTGAAGGAACAGATGAAGAAGTTGGAATTCAAATCTTTAAATTTGGATTTATCTTCTACATGCTTTAAAGACTAGAAGATTAAATTGAAGAAGTACAGTTGGGGCAATGCGCCGATTAATGTTCCTACTCCTAACTCAGCATACGAATGAGCTCTTAAGTGCAATCTTGAAGAAGCTACCCAGCCTATTCCAAAAACCAATATACCCAGAATAACTAAGTTTACTTGGTAAAAATGAAACATGTATGCACCTATAAAACAGGTTAAGCCAAATACGCCAGACATGTGTAAACTGGCTTTAAAATTGACAAAAGTAAGTAGGCAAGCAAAAATTCCAGTAAAGAAAATACCTGAGAAAAAGTAAAAAAGAACTTCTGCTTTTTCTATGCCGAAAACAAAGTTAACCATAAATGCAGCTATGCTTGTGAAAAATAAAACGGGCAGCCTTCGTTCTTTTACTCTGGGCATTTGATAACTACTAATTAGTTTGAATTTTTTCAAACTAAATAAAAAGAACATTGGGATTACAATGGTTAACGCTACCGTTGCTATAACTTGAGCTAAGATAAATTCTGTAGTATAAAGTCCTAGTTGAATTGAACTTAAATAGAAATACATAACCCCAACAAGAGGTAACCAAACGGGGTGAAAGAAATAAGATCCAAAAGTCAAAAAGCGCCTCACTATATTTCTTTTCTTAATCGTGCAACGGGGATATCAAGCTGTTCTCTGTATTTTGCCACAGTTCTTCTAGCAATAGGGTATCCTTTTTCTTTAAGTAAAGTAGCTAGCTTAGCATCTGTTAAGGGCTTTTTTTTATCTTCCTTCGCTAAGGTGTTTTCTAAAATCTTTTTTATTTCTCTAGTAGAGACGTCTTCTCCTTTATCATTTTTCATTGATTCTGAAAAGAATTCTTTGATCAGCTTGGTGCCATAAGGAGTGTCTACATATTTGCTATTGGCAACCCGGGAAATAGTAGAAATATCCATATCTATTTCTTCTGCAATATCTTTTAAAATCATGGGTCTTAAATTCCGTTCATCTCCAGAAAGAAAATATTCATGTTGATGATTCATGATAGCACTCATGGTTACAAATAAGGTTTCTTGCCTTTGTTGTATGGCTTCAATAAACCACTTGGCAGAATCTAGTTTCTGCTTTATAAAAAAAGCAGTTTGTTTTTGCGCTTTGGTTTTCTCCTTACTTTCTTTATAGGTTTTGAGCATATTGGAATAATTCCGTGAAACATGCATCATAGGAACATTTCTAGAGTTTAAGGTTAACTCTAAATCTCCGTCTTTTATTTTTATAGTAAAATCTGGAATTACATGTTCTACCATTTTAGTTCCTCCACCGTAGGAAGCTCCAGGCTTCGGATTTAAACTTTCAATTTCTTCAATGGCATCTCTTAGTTCGTCTTCGCTAATTGAAAACTTATGTATCAATTTTTTGTAATGTTTTTTAGCAAACATTTCAAAAGCAACATCAATTAGCTGTGTGGCTAGTTCGATTGATTTTGTCTTCTCTTTCCTTTTTAGTTGTATGAGTAAACATTCTTGTAAGTCTCTAGCTCCAACGCCTGCGGGGTCTAAACTCTGAACTTTACGCATTACGTTATGGAGTTCTATTTCGTTTGTGTATACATTTTGAGTGAAGGCTAAATCGTCTAGCAAATCAAGAGTATTTCTGCGTATGTAACCTGCATCATCTATACTTCCTACAAGGAATTCAGCTATTTTAGCTTCGGTTTCAGTAAAACTAAAAGTTTGTAGCTGCGTGTTCAAGTATTGTGTAAAACTTATCCCTGAGGCGTAAGGAACTTTCTTTTCATCGTCGTCTGGAGAATAATTACTGGAATAGAGTTTATAATCTGGGATTTCATCGTCACTTAAATATTCATCTACATCAAATTCAGTTTCAATAACATCGTGTTCCTCTTCTTGGCTTGTATTGTCAAAATCATCCTCATCTTCATCTTTTTCCTTTCCAGATTCCAATGCTGGGTTTTCTTCCAATTCTTGCTTAATGCGTTGCTCGAATGCAATGGTAGGCAACTGTATCAACTTCATCAACTGTATTTGTTGAGGCGATAGTTTTTGCGATAATTTTAAATTGAATTGTTGCTTGAGCATTGTTATTTCATCTTTACCCAAATATAATTAATAATACCAAATAAGCCATAAAATGCCACATTCAATTGTGTTCATTTTTCTGTTTTATTTTTTGTGCTTCTTTTTCATAATTTAAGCTACGAAAAAAGTGAAGCTATATTGAATTTTAAAAACACAATTGCATTTACAAAAAGCGATTTTACTTTCTGTAAGTCATTTTTTAATCCGTAGATTTATTTGGTATATAGCTCTTCAGTTGAAAATATGTTCTATTTAGAACTCAGCATTTAGCGGAGTTCTAGGATAAGGAATGACATCTCTGATATTGCTCATGCCCGTAGCAAATAGAACTAATCTCTCAAAGCCAAGACCAAAACCACTGTGTTTGCAAGTGCCAAATTTCCTAGTCTCTAAATACCACCACAATTCTTCAGGGTCAATATCCAGTTTTTTCATTTTTTCAAGAAGCACATCATGACGTTCTTCTCGTTGTGAGCCTCCAACAATTTCACCAATACCAGGAAATAGAATGTCCATTGCGCGAACTGTTTTTCCATCTTCATTTAAGCGCATGTAAAATGCTTTGATATTTGCAGGATAATCAAATAAAATAACGGGACACTTAAAGTGTTTTTCAACTAAAAAACGTTCGTGTTCACTTTGTAAATCTGCACCCCATTCTTCAATTGGATATTGAAATTTCTTCTTTTTATTGGGTTTAGAATTCTTAAGTATGTCAATGGCTTCGGTATAACTCACTCTTTTGAAATTGTTTTTCAAAACAAAATCAATTTTTTCTAGTAGCGGCATAGGTGAGCGTTCTGCTTGTGGTTTGCTTTTTTCTTCTTGCACTAATCGATCTTCAAGAAATGCTAAATCACTTTCGCATTCTTTTCTAATGTAAGCCAAAACATATTTAATGAAATCTTCTGCTAAATCCATATTACCATCAAGTTCACAAAAAGCCACTTCCGGCTCAATCATCCAAAATTCGGCTAAATGACGAGAAGTATTTGAATTTTCTGCTCTAAAAGTAGGGCCAAAAGTATATACTTTGCTTAAGCCAAGTGCATAAGTTTCTGCTTCAAGTTGCCCACTTACGCTCAAGTTGGTTTCTTTTCCAAAAAAGTCTTCTTTAAAATTGATGCTTCCATCCTCATTTTTAGGAATATCAGCTAAATCGAAATTGGTTACCTTAAAGGTTTCTCCTGCACCTTCAGCATCAGATCCTGTGATAATTGGCGTATGTACGTTATAAAAACCGTTTTCATTAAAATATTGATGTACCGCAAAAGACAATTTAGATTGTACCCTCATAATTGCTCCAAACGTATTTGTTCTTACACGTAAATGAGCTTGTTCTCTTAATTTTTCAAGGCTGTGACGCTTAGGAGAGAGAATGGTTTTACGAACTTCTTCTGGGTTAGCTTCTCCTAAAATAGAAAGTTTTTCAATTTGGATTTCCACACGTTGTCCGCTACCTTCACTTTCCTTCAATGTACCTTGTATACAAATTGCAGCTCCAGTGGTAATCTGTTTTAAAATGTCTTCATCAATGTTTTCAAAATCTAGAACACATTGTAAGTTTTCTAAACAAGAACCATCGTTTAACGAAATAAACCGACTGCTTCTAAAAGATCTTACCCAACCACTGCATTCAAATTCCTTGAGTAAATCTGTACTATTGAGAATTTCTTTTATACTTGCTTTTATCATTTTCCTGATGATTTTTAGCCGCAAATATACTTTTTTAAAGCCCTTTCAGCAAGACAATTTTAGCTTTATACAGTTTAGACTTGTCTTTTGAAATTGTTGTTATAGATCTATTTCATCGTCCTCACTTTCAATAATTTTAATTTGAGGTTCTTTCAAAGTATTTTTGTTTGCAATGCTTCTTTCTAAGGAAAGTAATAAAGATGGTAACAGGAGCAGGTTGGCTAACATAGCAAAAAGTAAAGTTGCAGAAACTAAACCACCGAGCGCAACTGTGCCACCAAAACTGGAAATCATAAATACTGAAAATCCAAAAAACAGAACAATAGAAGTGTAAAACATACTTACAGCAGTTTCACGCAAGGCTGGATATACAGATCTTTTTATTTTCCAATGGTTTGCTTTTAATTCCTGCCTGTATTTGGCTAAGAAATGGATAGTATCATCTACACTTATCCCAAATGCGATACTAAAAACCAAGATGGTTGAAGGTTTTATGGGAATTCCTATCCAGCCCATCATCCCAGCAGTCATAAGCAAGGGAAGTAGATTGGGGATTAAAGAAATCAAAATCATTCTGAATGACCTGAACATCCATGCCATAAAAATGGCGATGAGCAAAATGGCTAACCCAAGAGAAATAATGAGGTTTTTAACCAGATACCGAGTTCCTTTTTGAAAAATAAGAGCTTTCCCTGTTATGCTCACTTCAAATTGGTCTTCTGGAAATATCTTATGAATTTGTGGCCAAAGATTGGCTTCAATATGTTCCATTTCTTCGGTGCCTACATCCTTCATGAAAGTAGTCATTCTAGCGTATTGACCAGTAGAATCTATGTAGGAAGCAAATCTATTTTCATCGTTAGACAAGCTTTTTATATATGGAGCAATAAAGGTTTGCTCTTGCCTTGTTGGTATTTGATAGTATTTGGGATTGTTGTTATAGAAACTCTGCTTACTATACTTCGCCACATTTACAATAGAGATGGGTTTAGAAAGCTGAGGCAAATCTGTTATAATTGTAGAAAGCTCATCCATTTTCTGGATGGTAGATAATTTGGTTATCCCCTGAGGTCTTTTTGTGTAAATCATTATTTCTAAGGGCATGATGCCATCGAACTCTTCTTCAAAAAACTCAATGTCTTTGAAAAAATCTGCCTTTTGGGGCATGTCTTCTAATAAACTACCAGAAATCTTAATATTGAACATTCCAATAATACTGAATGCAAGAATGCCAACTGAAGCAAAGTAAATACTTATACGGTTAAACCTTACTTTGTTTTCCATCCAATCTACAAAACCTTCTATCCATTGTTTTCCTAAATGGCGAAGATGCTTGTCTTTAGGTGCAGGCATATAACTATAAATAATAGGTATAATGAGCAGACTGAGTAAGAAAATAGAAACAATACAAACCGATGCAACTACCCCAAACTCCGTTAGTAATTCGCTTTGCGTAAAAATAAAAGTGGCAAATCCAGAGGCTGTTGTCAAATTAGTCATCAATGTAGCATTCCCTATTTTGGTAATTACACGTTGCAATGACTTTGCCCTATTGCCATGTTTTTTAATTTCTTGTTGGTATTTATTGATTAAAAATATACAGTTAGGAATGCCAATCACAATAATCAAAGGAGGGATGATAGCGGTTAACACCGTAATTTCATAACCGAACCAACCTAAAAATCCAAAAGCCCACATCACTCCAATTACCACAGTAATCATTGAAATTAAGGTTGCTCTGAAGCTTCTGAAAAAAAAGAAAAATATAAATGAAGTAACCAACAATGCGGCTAAAACAAACCATTGTATTTCATCTACAATATTTTGAGAGTTGAGGGTTCGGATATAGGGCATACCCGAAACATACAATTTGATGTCATGTTCCTCTTGAAAACTTTCAATGAAAGGCACTAAGTCTTTCAAAACAAAATCTTTACGCTCTTTTTGATTAACGATAGCCTTATCCAAATAAATGGCGGTTTGGATGGTGTTAGACTTTTTACTGTAGACTAAACCTTCATAAAAAGGCAATTCTTCAAAAAGTTGTTTTTGGTATGCTAAAAGTTCTTCTTTGTTGGTAGGATCTTTCGGGTAAGCAGGGATAAATTGAAAAGATTTTTCCTGTTCATCTTTTTGTAATTTCTGTAAGTTGCCAATGCCAATACTATATTCTACCTCGGGATATTTTTCTAATGAATCTGAAAGGCCAATCCAAGCTGCATATTTTTTAGGGGTAAATAAATCTACATCCTTTGTTGCAATAACAATTAAATTTCCTTCGTCTCCAAATTTGTCTAAAAAGCCTTTGTATTCAAGGTTAATAGAGTCATTGTCGGGCAATAAATTAGCTTCGGTATAAGAGAAACTAATTTTACTCCAATGAGAAGCTAAAAAAACGGTACAAGCTATAAGCAATAAAATAATTAAAATTCTATTCCTTAAAATAAAACGGGCAGTAGTATTCCAAAAACCAAATGTGAGTAACTTCAAACTGATATATTATAAAAGTTTGCAAATTTATTAAAATCAAAGCAATGCGAGTGAGGCTTTTGCAAAAGCTTTTGAGTGTTTTTTTATTACTTCAATAAGTCATGCTGCTTCAAATATGTTTCTAAGAAAGGTCATTTGCAGTGTTTTATTGAAAACATATCTGGATTAAGAAGGCTACAATATTAAATTTTTCCATTTCAAGGAGGCTTAAAAATGTAAATGTATTGTAAATTTGAGCATAAAATAAAAAATAGGTGTTTCAAGAATTCAAACAACAAAAAGTCTTTTCTATATTATTTAAAGGTGTTTCCGAAGGAGTTTTGGTAGTAGATGAAAATCAGTTAATAGTTCAAGTAAACCAATCTACCCAAGACATGTTTGGCTATACAAATGATGATTTGGTAGGGAAACACCTTAACACACTTATACCAACTAATGTCCATGCAAAACACGATACTTATTTTAAGCTTTTTATGGAAAAAGGAGAAAGTAGAAAAATGGGCGTGGGTAGAGAATTGTTTGGAGTTAAAAAGTCTGGCGAAAAGTTTCCAGTTGAAGCCGGCTTAAGTCCGTTTGAATACAAAGGTAGAAGCTATGTATTGTCATTGATTACAGATATTAGCCTAAGAAAAGCGAACCAAAAAGAAATTGCAGATTTAAACCAAGCACTCGAGAAAAAGGTAGATCAAAGGACAAAGCAGCTAAAAGAAACAGTAAATAAATTACATGAGTTTAACACAAATTTAGAGCTAGAAATCAAAAAAAGAAAGCAAGCAGAAACCAAAATAAAAGATTCTTTAAAGAAGCAAAAAGAGCTAAATGATTTAAAAACCAAATTCTTATCCTTGGTTTCCCATGAGTTTAAAACTCCGCTTAGTGGGATTTTATCTTCTGCTACTTTGATTGGCAAATACCCTAAAGAAGAACAACAGCCTAACCGAGAAAAACACCTTACTACCATAAAAAACAAGGTGCATTATCTTACTAATATTTTAAATGATTTTCTTTCAATAGAGCGATTGGAGTCTGGTAAAGTGAATTACAGATTTGAAGAATTTAGTCTAGTTGGTTTGGTAAATGAAGTTGTGTACTCAGCCAATATCAATTTGAAAAATGGGCAAGATGTTGTTTACCCAAAAGACTTAGAAGATTGTATTTTAAAACAAGATAAAAGTGTACTAGAGTTAGTATTGACTAATTTATTAGGGAATGCAATAAAATATTCTGCGGAAGATACCCTGATCCATTTAAGCATAAAAAACGACGAGAAAAAAATCTATTTTAAAGTAAAGGATCAAGGAATCGGCATCCCCATAAAAGATCAAAAACATATATTCGAACGTTATTTTAGAGCTGAAAATGCACTTCTAAATCAAGGCACTGGAATTGGTTTGAATATAGCCAAAGTTCACCTAGAAAATTTGGGAGGAAAAATTAATTTTACCAGCGCAGAAAATGAAGGCAGTATATTTTCAGTTGAAATACCTATAACCTATGAGTAAAAGAGTCCTTTTAATAGAAGACGATAGAACCGTAAGAGAGAATACAGAAGAACTTTTGTTGCTTTCAGACTACACGGTTTATACAGCAAAAAACGGAGTAGAAGGAGTTGCAAGAGCTAAAAAGGAGCTTCCAGATATCATTGTATGTGATGTAATGATGCCGGAAATGGACGGTTATACTGTTTTAACTACGTTGGCTCAAGGGGATTCCACATTAGGCATTCCTTTTATCTTTTTGTCCGCCAAAACAGACCACAAAGACGTTAGAAAAGGAATGGAATTAGGAGCAGATGATTACCTCACCAAGCCTTTTGAAGAAGAAGACTTAATCAATGCCATTGAAAGTAGAATTGCAAAAACAGAAATTCTAAAAACTAAACAACAAGCTCAAAAGTCAGAAATTAAGCAAAACTTAAATATTGAACATTTCAAAGAAAGGTTGAGTAGTTATGCTACTAAAAATTTTGATGTTGGGAGTTATGTATATCAATTTGGAGAAGCGGCAACTAACCTTTATCTTATAAAAAAAGGGGTAGTGAAAACCTTTCAAATAGATGACTCTGGTAAAGAGTTAATCATGGGTTTACATAAAGTAGATTCCTTCTTTGGAAATTTAATTTTCAAAAAACCTGTACAACACAAAGAATACGCAGCAGCTTTAGAAGATGCAGAAATTCATTGTATCCCTAAGCAAGAAGTGCAGTCTTTTTTAGAAAGCAATCACCATGTTTTATACGACATTATTGATTTGCTAGATGAAAACTTAGAGGAAACTAAAAATCAGTTGTTAGACATGGCTTATAGTTCCGTTCAGCGTAAAACGGCGCAAACTATTTTGCTATTTACAGAACGTTTGAAACGAAATAAACTAAGTCAAATTCGTATATCCCGTTCAGATTTAGCTGCTGTGGCAGGAATCGCCTCCGAAAGTTTGATAAGAACTCTTTCCAAATTCAAAAAACAAGGTATTTTAGAAATTGAAGGCAGAAATATTAAGATAATTGATTTTGAAGCGCTAGAAAAAATCAAGTAAGAAAACGAGTTGGATTGATAAATGTCATATTTTTAATTTAACTCACCCAATATATTTGTAGAAATATTGAGTTTCTAGTTTTGATGAATATATTAATGCTTACAGATTTTTCTACTAATGCCAGTCATTCTCACCGGTATGCCTTGGAATTATACAAAAATCAACATATTAATTCTTACCTACTTCATGTAAAAAAACCCTGTTTAAATTCTCAAAAATGCAGTGGCAAATGTAAGTTTGGTTTGTATCAAAAATTAGTAAAACAAGCTCAAGATTTAGTAAATGATGGGCAACATCTTGCACCTAAAGCAATTTTTGCAGAAGGAAGTTTTATAGAAGAAGTCCGTTCTGCTATCCATAAATACAATATCGATGTATTGTTTATAGGTGCTAAGGGCAAGTCTGCTAATAATAAAGAATTGGTAGGAACTTACACTCAAGCCATAGCTACAAAAGTTAAATGTCCTTTGTTTATTGTTTTTGAAAACACCCCAATAGCTATACCAAAATCAGCTTTATTTCCTGTAAATTATACGGATGCCTTGTATCCAGCATGTTTAAATAAGTTGAAAAGCCTGCCGTTTTGGAAAGGCTTATCAGTTAATGTATTGGAGCTGAAGTCTCACCTCAATCTTGAGCACCTCATGCTAAGTTCTAAACGAATTTTAGAAAATTATTTGAAAAATGCTTCAGTTGAATTTTCAAATCTAGTCAATCAAGATATTCAAATTACGAAAGAAGCTTCAAAGTATAACCTGATGGTTTATGCAGCTAAAAATTTAAGTGTTGGAAATCGAATCTTTTCTGAATTGAAAAAAAACAAGGAAGCTTTTGAGTTTAAAACTCCCTTATTTGTTTTGCATGCTTAAACGGAAAGTTTATAGTTTAAAAGTGATAACAGGTCTTTTAGCGTGATTTACAATATGCTCACTTAAGCTACCGTTGAGCAATCTAGCAATTCCTTTTCGGCCATGCGTGCCGATGCCTACTACATCCGCATTAATATGTTTTGCATAATTTAAAATCCCGTCTTCCGTATTTTTATCATTCCGAACTACAATTTCTAAATTATGGTCATTTACGGCATCTTTAAATTTTTCAATTTGATCATCAATATGTTCAGAAGTTCTAAATTTTCCAACTGTATTAATGAATACCGTTTTCATTTCAAAATCCATTTCTTTAGCAAACTGAACAGCGCTTTCGTAGGAGTTTGTTGTTTCTAAAGCAAGATTGGTAGCAAATAATAAGGTATTTGCTTTGAAACCTTCTACTTCGCTTTTTATTACTAATACAGGAATTTCAGAATAACGAACAACCTTTTCTGTATTAGATCCTACAAAAACTTCTTTAAGTCCTTCTGCTCCGTGAGACCCCATGACAATTAAATCACATTCATGTTTTTGACTCACCTGCATAATGCCTTCAAAAGCTTCATTAAATTCCACAGTTTCATGAACTTTTATACCTTTCAAATAGCTTTTTTTCATAGCTGCTGTAAAGCGTTGATGAGCTAATTTCATAAAAAAGATAGATTCTGGTAAATCATTACTTACTTTTCCTTGCGAAGGATCAATTAGATCTAGTGGTAAATCAAGCAAGTGTAATAAGAAGATTTCACCATCATGTTTTTTAGCAATTTTGGCTGCAATTTTTAAAGCATTTTCTGCTAGGGGTGAAAAGTCGGTTGGTACAAGAATTTTTTTCATCTAATTTAAGTTTAGTTAAAATTACAAAAACTATCTAATGTTAAAGTATTTTTATTCTATTTTTTTTAAAATTGGGTATGAAATTGCAATGCAAATAATATCCTTCCCTAAAAGTTTTTCAGAACCGTAAATTATGCTTAGATTTGCAAACGATTTTTATAATTGGATGAACGAGGGGACAATAAGTCCCCTCTTTTTATAAGTATGAATACGTTAGCAAGTAAAGCCAAAACATATCTAGAAGAAGCCCTGGAAGAAAATCCACAACTTTATGTGGTATCTTTTGATGTGAATAACGCCAACCATATTAAGGTGGTGATAGATGGAGACCAAGATGTTTCTATTTCAGATTGTATGGCAGTAAGTAGAAAAATTGAACATCAACTGGATAGAGATGAAGAAGACTTTGCAGTAGAAGTTACATCTTTTGGTGTAGGAGAAAAACTAATGTTTCCAAGGCAATTTATTAAAAATATAGGTAGAAAATTGGAAGTTGAAACAGCAAACGAAAAAATAAAAGCTGATTTAGTTGATGCCACAGACCAAACGATAGAATTGCACTGGAAATCTAGAGAGCCAAAACCCGTTGGAAAAGGTAAACATACTGTAGATAATGAGCTTAAGTTAGCTTATAAAGAAATAAAACAAGCAAAAGTGATGATAATATTTAATAAATAAGGATATGGAGAATATCGATTTAATTAATTCCTTTTCTCAGTTTAAGGACGACAAATTTATAGACCGAGTTACCTTAATGGCTATTTTGGAAGAAGTATTCAGAGCAGCATTGAAAAGAAAATACGGAGAAGATGATAATTTTGATATAATCATTAATCCAGATAAAGGTGATTTGGAAATTTGGAGAAACCGAATTGTTGTTACCGACGGTGAGGTAGAGGACGACAACAAAGAGATATCGCTAACCGAAGCCAGAAAAATTGAACCTGACTTTGAAGTTGGTGAAGATGTGTCTGAAGAGGTGAAATTAGTGCACTTAGGAAGAAGAGCTATATTGTCTTTGCGTCAAAATTTGATTGCCAAGATACATGAACATGACAATACAAACATCTTTAAGCAATTTAAAGATTTAGAAGGGGAAATATATACCGCAGAAGTACATCATGTACGTCACAAAGTGGTTATATTGGTAGATGATGATGGAAATGAATTAATTATTCCGAAAGAACATCAAATTCCGCGCGACTTTTATAGAAAAGGCGATTCTGTTCGTGGAGTTATTCACAGTGTAGAATTAAGAGGTAATAAACCTTCTATAATTATGTCTAGAACATCTCCTATGTTTTTAGAAAAATTATTCGAACAAGAAATTCCAGAAGTTTTTGATGGTTTAATTACGGTGAAAGGCTGTGTGCGTGTTCCAGGAGAAAAAGCAAAAGTAGCAGTAGATACCTATGATGATAGAATCGACCCTGTTGGAGCTTGTGTAGGAATGAGAGGATCTAGAATTCATGGTATTGTTCGCGAATTAGGGAATGAAAATATAGATGTAATTAATTATACCAGTAACAAACACTTGTATGTTACTAGAGCTTTAAGTCCAGCTAAAATAGTTTCTTTGACCCTTAATGAAGAAAACAATACTGCAGAAGTATTTTTAAAGCCAGAAGAAGTTTCGAAAGCAATTGGTAGAGGCGGTCATAATATTAGGTTAGCTTGCCAATTAACAGGTTTTGAAATTGAAGTAATTAGAGAAGGTTTGTCTGATGAAGATGTTGAATTAACAGAGTTTACAGACGAAATAGAAACATGGATCATAAACGAATTTAAGAAAATTGGTTTAGATACAGCTAGAAGTATATTAGAGCAAGATCTTCAGGATTTGGTAAGACGTACAGATTTAGAAGAAGAAACTATTGAAGAGGTAATTAGAATTTTAAAAGAAGAGTTTGAAGATTAGTAATTTCAGCTAATCTTTGTGTATTTTTGCAAATTAGAGAGCAATTTATGGCGGAAGCAAAAAAAATAAGATTAAATAAGGTTTTACGAGAGTTTAATATTTCTTTAGACCGGGCGGTAGAATTTCTCAATTCTGAAGGTTACGAAATTGAAGCTAGACCTACTACTAAAATATCAGACCAAGTTTATCAGGTATTATCTGATAATTTTGAGACTGATAAAAGTAAGAGAGCTGCATCAAAAGAAGTAACTGAAGAGAAAAAGAAAGAGAAAGAAGAAATTAGACAAGCTAGGGAAAAAGAACTTCAGAAAATCAAAGATGCAGAAGCTGCTAAAGCTAAAGCTAGAGAAGATGAAGTTTTAAGAGCTAAAGAAAAAGCAAAACTCGCAGGGCCAAAACAAGTTGGGAAAATCGACTTGGATCAAGGTAAGAAAAAAGAAGAAGCTCCCGCAGAAGCTAAGTCTAAGCAAGAAGCTACAAACGAAGATAAAACTTCAAAAGAAGCTCCTAAAAAAGAGACTGCTCCTCAAGCTCAATCTCCACAAAAACCTACAGCTTCTTCGGGCTCAACTAAAAAGCCTGAACAGCCAGCAAAACGCAAAGAAGCAGAACCTGGTGATGAAGGTGGAGGAACACTAGAAACCAACTACACCAAGTTGAAAGGGCCAAACTTTACTGGAGAAAAAATCGATCTTAATCAGTTTAAGAAAAAGAAAAAACCAGAAGAGAAGAAACCTGCTCCTTCGGCTGCAGATAAGAAGAAAAGAAGAAGAAAAAGAATTAATAAAAGTCCTCAAGCAGGAAAAGCCCCTGTGGATAATCGTCGTGGCAAAAGCAAAGCTCCAGGACAAAAAGTTACTCCTAAGGCAGAACCTACGGAAGAAGAAGTACAAAAGCAAATTAGAGAAACGCTTGAAAAACTTCAAGGTAAAGGTGGAAAAGGAAGAGGAGCTCGTTATAGAAAAGATAAGCGTGACCAACACAAACAAAAGACTCAGCAAGAGCAAGAGCAACAAGAAATAGACAACAAAACATTAAAAGTAACTGAATTTGTTACTGTTAACGAAGTGTCTACCATGATGGATGTTCCTGTTACCAAAATTATTTCAGCTTGTATGTCTTTGGGTATGATGGTTACCATGAACCAACGTCTAGATGCAGATACTTTAAGTATTGTAGCTGAGGAATTTGGATTTGATGTAGAGTTTGTTTCAGAAGAAATTGAACCTACAACTAATATTGTTGAAGAAAACCCAGAAGACCTAAAACCACGTGCGCCAATTGTGACAGTTATGGGTCACGTAGACCACGGTAAAACTTCTTTGCTTGATTACATTAGAGAAGAAAATGTAATAGCAGGAGAGAGTGGTGGAATTACACAACATATAGGTGCTTACAGTGTTGAACTTAAAGATGGACAAAAAATAACCTTTTTAGATACTCCAGGTCACGAAGCCTTTACAGCAATGCGAGCTAGAGGTGCGAAAGTTACTGATATTGCTATTATTGTTGTGGCTGCAGATGATGATGTAATGCCGCAAACCAAAGAAGCAATTGCGCACGCACAAGCTGCTGAAGTACCAATTATATTTGCGATCAATAAAGTTGATTTGCCTACTGCCAATCCAGAGAAAATAAAAGAGAAGCTAGCAGCTATGAATTTATTGGTAGAAGATTGGGGAGGTAAAATACAATCTCATGATATCTCAGCAAAACAAGGTACAGGCGTTGCAGATTTGCTAGAAAAAGTGCTTTTGGAAGCGGAAATATTAGACCTAAAAGCCAATCCAGATCGATTGTCTAAAGGTACGGTAGTTGAAGCTTTCTTGGATAAAGGTAGAGGTTATGTTTCTACTATATTAGTTCAAACTGGGACATTAAAAGTAGGAGATTATTTACTAGCTGGAACAACTTCTGGTAAAATAAAAGCCATGCAAGATGAGCGCGGAAACCGAGTTCAGTCTGCTGGACCTTCTACGCCAGTTTCTGTATTAGGTTTAGACGGTGCTCCACAAGCAGGAGATACCTTTAAAGCAATGCAAGACGAGCGTGAGGCTAAAGATATTGCTTCAAAACGTACACAGTTAATGCGTGAGCAAAATGTACGTACGCAGAAACACATTACGCTAGATGAAATAGGAAGACGAATTGCTTTAGGAGATTTCCAAGAATTGAATATCATCTTAAAAGCAGATGTGGACGGTTCTGTTGAAGCCTTAAGCGATAGTTTACAAAAACTTTCTACTGAAGAAATTCAAATTAAGATTATACACAAAGGCGTTGGAGCCATAACGGAATCTGATGTGCTATTAGCTTCTGCTTCAGATGCTGTAATTATTGGATTTAACGTAAGACCTGCCGGAGCAGCAAGACAATTAGCAGATAAAGAAGAAATTGATATCAGAATGTATTCTATTATTTATGATGCTATCAATGATATTAAAGATGCTATGGAAGGCATGCTTTCTCCAGAATTAAAAGAAGAAATAACAGGTAATGCAGAAATTAGAGAAACCTTCAAAATTTCGAAAATCGGAACCATTGCAGGTTGTATGGTAACTTCTGGAAAAATTTACCGTAATTCAAATATTAGAATTATTCGAGATGGTATTGTGGTTCACTCTGGTAAACTATCTACTTTAAAAAGATTTAAAGATGATGTTAGAGAAGTAGCTAAAGGCTACGACTGTGGTATGCAAATCAAGAATTATAACGATATTAAAGAAGGTGATATCATTGAAGCCTACCAAGAGGTAGAAGTGAAGAAAAAACTAAAATAAACGGGACATTCTTATAAAAAGTAAAACCGCTTCTATATGAAGCGGTTTTTTTCTTCTTAATTAAACAAACAACAAAGGCTTACTTTTTTTGCTGATTACGGTAAATAGAATAAAATATCACCACTGCGACAGTAAGTAAGAATCCAAGTAGAAAGAACCAATTTTCACTTAAAAATTCACCTAAATTAAATACATAATCTTCTGGTGTAGTTTCTGGTTTTGGAATTTCACTTTGTAAATACATAACTTATAAATTATTTAAGTAATTACCTAATAAGTCTCTAAATTGGTTGCCATCTGTAAAGCGATGTTTACTCAATTTTTGGTGTGCAGTTAAAGCCCACAAGACCAATTCCATATAAAAATAAATTTCGTTCTCTTTTACATCTTCAATGTGTTTTCGCACAAAAGCTTCCAAGGGTTTAATTTGAATCAATTCTGCACGGTATTCATCATCAGAAACATGGTCTAAAATTTCAACTTGATTTCCTTCATAAAACCATTCTAAAAGAGATTGATATGGAGCTTTGTCACTTTCCTTTTCTAGTTTTTTTAAGGCTGGAAAATACTGCTCATGCTGTTTTTTAATTGCATCTTCTAATAGTTGGAATGCAACTGTATCAGCTCCAGCTTGTTCTCCCTCATAAAGCAATTCTACTTTACCAGTTATCGATGGAATAATACCTATAAAATCAGATAAGCGCACTTGAGTCTTGCTTTCTGCGTTGGCCAAAGCTCTTCGTTCAGCTGTACTGATTAAATTTTGATAAGCAGTAATACTCAATCTAGCACTTACTCCACTTTTAGCATCTACATATTCACTTTCACGTGCTTCAAAACTGATTTGCTCAAGCAAGTCTTTGGCAATTTCTGGAACACTGATCATCGTTTCTTGTTCAGCATTTAATTTTGCTTCTTGCTGGGTAATTATTTTTGCAGTTTTTATCTCTTTAGGATAGTGTGTTAAGATTTGTGAACCAATTCGGTCTTTAAGCGGAGTTACTATGCTTCCCCTATTGGTATAATCTTCTGGATTTGCAGTGAATATAAATTGCAAATCCAATGGTAAACGTAATTTGAATCCTCTAATTTGGATATCACCTTCTTGAAGAATATTAAATAAAGCTACCTGTATTCTAGCCTGTAAATCTGGAAGTTCATTTATTACAAAAATACAGCGATGCGCCCTTGGAATCATGCCAAAGTGAATAACGCGTTCATCGGTATAATTCAAGCGTAGATTTGCAGCTTTTATAGGATCAATATCTCCAATTAAATCTGCTACTGAAACATCTGGGGTTGCTAGTTTTTCAAAAAATCGATCATTTCGATGTAACCAAGAAATAGGTGTATTATCTCCATGTTCTTCTATTTGTTCTTTTGCAAATCTTGAAATAGGTTGTAAAGGGTCATCATTTATTTCTGAGCCTTCTACCACAGGAATATATTCATTTAATAAGGTAATTAAATTTCGTGCAATTCTAGTTTTTGCTTGACCTCGAAGTCCTAACAAATTAATGTTATGTCTAGAAAGGATAGCACGTTCTAGCTCAGGTATTACTGTGTTTTCAAAACCATGAATTCCTTCAAAAGGATTTTCTTGTTTTTTAATCTTTTGAATTAAATTCGATCGTAATTCATCTTTTATATGCTTAGAAGTATAACCTGATGCTTTTAAGTCTCCTAGTGTTTGTATAGTTTCAATTTTCATATTATCGCATTCTTTTTTTTCGGTTGTTTTCATAATCTTCAAAAATCATTTCTCCTAGTCCTTCTAAACCTGCATATATAGCTTTTCCTCGATTACTTGCTGTAAACTCTTCAACAAATCTTCGTAAATAGGGATCTGATGTAATCATGAAGGTAGTGATGGGGATGTTTAATTTTCTGGCTTGAGCAGCCATGTTGTAACATTTTTCAGTAATGAAAGGATCCAAGCCAGCACTGTTTTTGTAATACGTACCATCTGCCATTTTTAAGCAACTTGGCTTTCCATCTGTAATCATAAATATTTGTTTGTTAGCGTTTCTTTTGCGGCGCAAAAGATCCATAGCCAACTGTAAACCTGCTACGGTATTGGTATGATATGGACCTACCTGAAGATACGGTAAATCTTTTATTTTCACAGGCCAAGCATCGTTTCCAAATACAATGATATCAATACTGTCTTTTGGATAACGAGTAGTAATCAGTTCTGCAAGTGCCATGGCGACCTTCTTTGCAGGTGTGATTCGGTCTTCACCATACAATATCATACTATGGCTAATGTCTATCATCAAAACCGTACTCATCTGGCTATTATGGGTAGTTTCCTTAACAACCAAATCCTCTTCCGTGAGTTGAAAATCTCCAATTCCGTGATTTACTTGTGCGTTCTTTATTGAATCTGTCATCGAGATTTTGTCTAATGCATCTCCAAATTGATAATCGCGTAAAACTCCAGTTTCTTCGTCTCCGCTCCCGGTATATTTTGTTTTATGTTGACCAGAACGTGTTTTTTTGAGCTTGCCAAAGATTTGTTCCAAGGCTCTTTTTCTTATTGCTTGTTCCGTTTTATCTGTTATTTTTAAACCGTTTTTTCCATCGGGCTGCACTTCTTCACGTAAGTAACCTTTCTTCTTTAAGTCTTCAATAAAATCATCTAGGCTGTAATCTTCCGTAGTAAGTTTATACTCTTTGTCAAGTTGTTTTAACCAGTCCATGGCTTCGTCAAAATCACCTGAAGTATAAGTAATGAGTTCTTTAAATACTTCAAATAAACGCTCAAATGGCGAAGTGTTTTTTGCTTCATATTGGCTAAAGCGAAATCCAGAGGAATTAAATTTTTTTTCCATAGTTTAAAAGTAGTAGTATTTAAAGGAATACAGACTAAGTAATTGTTAAACTGCGGCTAAATTTTGCTACTACTATTCTGCTCTAGTTTGGCTCTTGCTACATACTTGTTTTTGAATTTGTATACCAAAACACTAGAACGAATTAGCATCCACACAAAAAAGGCAATCCAAATTCCATGCAATTTTAATTGAAAATAATCGGCTATTAATAAAGTAGGGATAAAGCCTAAACACGTAGCAAAAAAAAGCAAGTTTCTTAGGTATTTAGCTTCGCCCATTCCTTTGAAAATACCATCAAACATAAAGGCAATGGCATTTACTGGTTGCATGATTAAGACCATCCAAAAAACACTTTCAAATACTTCTAAAACAGCTTCATCCTTGTTGAAAATCAAACCGATTTCAACATAAAACAGACTGCAAATCAAAATTAATACAACGGCTATACCAACTGCATATTTACTTATATCTTTGCTTAAATTCCATAGTTTGAGATAGGCTTTTTCGCCTAGTAATTTTCCTCCAATGGCATTTCCTGCATTAGCATAACCATCAATAAAAAAAGAAAAGAATAACCAAATATTCATCAATATACTTTGGGCAGCTATATAGGAATCTCCGTATCCTACAGCATATCTGTTTGCAAGGAATATGGCAATGTTTAAGAACAATGTCCGAAAAAACAAATTACCGCTCATGATCAATAGGGATTTCATTTCTGGATTGATGTTTAGGCTTAGCTTCAGGTGAAATGGTGTTTTTTTGAAAAAGAAATACAATGCCATAATGAGCATTACGAACTGGGCAGCAAGACTTGCCCAAGCAGCCCCCAAAATATGAAATCCTTCAAACCAGCCTTCAACTCCATAGACTAAAAGGAAATTTAAGGCTATGTTTACGGCTGCACCTGTTAAACTACACTGCATTGCCCAAATCGTGTTTTGAAGCCCACGAAACACTCCAAACAAGGCAAACGTAATCAAGGTTAGTGGAAACCCTAAGGCACGAATTCGATAGTAGTCTATGGCATAATTCAGGATTAATCCATCTGCATTGTAAGCTCTAAAAATGAACTCTGCTAAAAACGCAGTACTGAAATAAATTAATAAGCTAAGCAAGAAATTGAATAGGATGACCTGTGGAACTAATGTTTTTACTCGGTGGATACGCTGTTGCCCTAAACGCTGTGAAACCACAGCAGAAATAGCTGTTTTGGTTTGTGCAATAATCCAAATAATAGCCGAAAGAAAAGAACCAACAATACCAACGGCAGCTAAAGCTTCAACCGGATTTTCTTGTACGTTTCCAATAATGGCAATATCTGCCAAAGAAATCAATGGTTCTGCAACACCAGCAATTATCGCAGGGATGGCAATTTTATTTATATCTCTAAAACTTACTTTTTGCATGTTACAAATTCGCTAAACAACGTTCTAACGCCATTCCACGTGAGCCTTTGATTAAAATAGTCTTATTTTTTAAGGTCTTGATTTGTAAATAGTTTGCTAATTCTTGGAAGTTTTTAAAAGCAAGTACTTGGTCTGTTTGGCTTTGGTTGGCTTCTTCAAAAAATGAACCACAAAGTATTATGGTGTCAAATTGAAGCTGCAATGCCAGTTTAATAACCTGTTGATGTTCTTTTAGTGAGTCTTCGCCAATTTCAAACATATCTCCTAAAATAAGCATCTTATTGTTGGCTTCCAAATCATGGAAGTTTTCTAAAGCTACTTGCATGCTACTGGGATTGGCATTGTAAGCGTCTAATAGGATAGCGTTGTTTTTAGTTTGCAAAAGCTGAGAACGATTATCTTCTGTGGTGAAGCTCTCAATTCCTTTTTTGATGTCTTCTGCGGTCACATTAAAGTACTCTCCAATTCCAATGGCAGCTGCAATGTTTTTGAAATTATACGCCCCGAATAAATCACTTTTTATTTCTTTTCCTTGGTAACCAACTACTACTTTAGGATGCGTTTTAATCAATTTTACTTGGCAGTCTGCTGCTTCAATTCCAATACTGAAGCGCTTCGCTTTTGCTGTTTTTTCAACTTGTAATTCATCATCCGCATTGATAAAGAGCGTTCCCTTATTTGCAATGATGTGTTTATACAATTCAGATTTGCCTTTTATCACACCTTCAATTCCACCAAATCCTTCTAAATGGGCTTTTCCAAAATTTGTAATATAGCCAAAATTAGGTTCTGCTATTTTACAGAGCGCAGCAATTTCGCTTTGATGATTGGCTCCCATCTCAACTATTCCAATTTCAGTTTTTTCATTAAAAGATAGCAAGGTAAGAGGAACCCCAATATGATTATTTAGGTTTCCTTTTGTTGCTTGCGCATTCAATTTTTGTTGAAGCACATTTGAAATTAATTTTTTTGTAGTTGTTTTTCCGTTGCTTCCTGTGATAGCGATAACAGGCAAGTCCAAAAATCTTCTATGGTAGTTTGCAAGTTCTTGCAGGCATTTTAAGACTTCTTCACAATGAAAAAAAGCTTTGTTCTCCAGTTTTTTATCATCGACAACTGCTTGTGTAGCTCCATTTTTAAGGGCTAATTCAGCATATTCATTTCCATTAAAATGTTCTCCTTTTAAAGCAAAAAAAATAGTGTTTGGTTCAATTTTCCTTGTATCTGTAGAAATTCCATTACTATTTAGAAAGAGAGTATGTAATGCTGCTAAATTCATGAGCTATTTTTTATAGATGTTAAAAAGCCCAAACATAAAGAATGGGCTTGTTTTAAGTAGTAAAAAGAAAAATTAATTATTTTCTAGATCTTCCTTTTTGTCCTGATTTTGATCCCACTCTAGACATTGCATTTCTAAAACCAATAAAGTCTGTAGACATGTGTTGTGGGTAATATCTTCTTTGAGCTGGGTCTAACCAGTATGCTCTATCTCTCCATGAACCACCTTTGTAAACCCTTACTTCATCATCAATAAGCGTAGTACGGTCATCACTTTTGTCACGATTTCTTACCATTTCTCCAGTATTAGGGTCAACGCTAATTTCGTTTTCGGGAGAATTATACATTTTATTCTTAACTTCTACGTTTGTTTGGTCAAAGTATATTGAAGATTCTTGATCTCCATCTCTATAATCTACGTTGTAACTTTCATCGAACTGAGTACGTAAATAAGTTTCTTCCTCACCTAAAGCTTGTTTTTTTATTTCCCCTGGTAAGTTAGTAGCTACTATTTTTCCATTTGCTAATGTATCGTAAACTACTTCAGTTGGGTCTAAAACCTTTACAGTACCATCATCGTTAATTACGTTTTTTGTATATGAATTACCACGGTAATAGTTGAAGTCATTGAATTCATTATCAATAATTGGTCTGTATACATCGGCTACCCATTCTGCCACATTTCCTGCCATATCATATAAGCCATAATCATTTGGCTCGTAAGACATAACTTGAGTTGTAATAGCTGCACCATCATCACTCCAGCCAGCGATACCGCCATAATCTCCAGTGCCTTGTTTAAAGTTTGCTTTTTGGTCACCTAAGGTTTTTCTATTGTTTGATCGTGTATATTGACCATCCCAAGGGTATTTTTTTCGACCACGGTAAGAGTTATAATCACGAATTGAAGATTGTCCTAAAGCAGCATATTCCCATTCAGATTCAGTAGGTAAACGGTAATCTGGTAATAAGATACCATCTTTTAACTGAACAAATTTATCACGTTGCTCTCCATTTTCATCCTGATATCCTTTATCTTCAGAATTTTTACCACCTAATAATTTTTCTTCATCACCTCCATATACTTGCGTAGGACTATTAATGTATGTTTCTGTTGAAAAAACGGAACCCGATTCAGAATTGAATCTCGCCTCTTCGCCAGTGTATTTTTCTTGTTCTAATTTCTTCTCGTTTACACGATCTGTTCTCCATTTACTGAATTCAACAGCTTGCAACCAAGTTACACCAACAACAGGATAATTCTGGCTAGCAGGATGTCTTAGGTAATTATTGGTCATATTTTCATTGAATCCAAGTGGATTTCTCCAAACTAAGGTGTCTGGTAAAGCTCCATAATAAATGTTTTTGAAATTCGATTCAGATGGAGGGAATGTCTTCTTCAACCAGTCTAAATATTCTAAATACATAACATTAGTGACTTCATGTTCATCTATATAAAATGATTGCACGTGCTGTTGTGTAGGAGTATTGTTCCAATCTTTCATTGGATCGTCTTGAACTTTACCCATGGTATAGGTTCCTCCTTCAACTAAAATCAAACCAGGACCGGGTTCTTGGTCTTCATAGTCGGTTTGGTACTTTGTACCGCCCTCTTTACCGCTTAAGTCCCATCCAGTACCGTCGGAATATCGATCTCCTTTTTGAGAAGATGAACAGCCGATAACACTTCCAATTACAGCAAATAACACAGGGAGTTTCCAAAAAGATTTACATTTCATAATGATAATTTTATCCTAAAAAATAGATTCGCAATATACTAATTAACGAAATAAAATCAAGTTTATTTTTAATAATTAGAGAATGACTCTTTATTTTATTCAAAAAAAGTATTTTTGAACTCAAATAATACCTTCACAAAGTTTGCGTTATGTTATATAACAAGTTGAAATGAGAATGAGAAAAAAATTAGTTTATTTATTTATATTGACTTCTTTTGTTGGTTTTGCACAAAATCAACAAATAGAATTGGAGTGGAATGATAAAGAAAATATATCTGCAAATGCAGATATCCCATTTTATATTCCTAGTTTTAATCCCACCTATCGCAATTATGATTTGGTAGAAAAAGAACTAACCTATGTTCGAAATTTTGATGGAGCTGCATTTTATGAAATCATAAATCCTGTTTTTGAAAATGTTCAGGCTGCTTTGTTAGAGAATATTAATGTAGAAAATAATAGTTTTACTTATCAATTTAGTACTGCAAATGCTAGAGGAAATGCTAAAACTATACTTGAATTATATCCTTTTGTAAAAGTCAATAACCAAGTGCAGCGCTTAGTTAGTTTTACGTTAAGGCAAGTTTCATCAAGGCCAAATACTTATAGTAATAGTAAAAATGGAGATGTCGTTTCAGGTATAGAAAATAGTGTTCTGGCAGCGGGTAGATGGAAGAAATTTTATGTTGAAGAATCTGGAATACATCGCATCGATTTTAGTTTTTTACGAGATTTAGGATTTTCTGCTGAAGAAATTAATCCCAATACATTAAAAATTTACAGCCATGGAGGTAAAATGCTACCACTGGTTAATGCAGATACCCCAACTCATTTTTTCGGTTTACCTGAAATCCCTCTTCAACTGAATTTGGCTAACCCAAATACTCTAGTTCAGGGAGATGATGTTTATTTTTATGCCGAAGCCACAGAAGGATATTATTCCCCAGATAATGAAACTCACTTGAATTTGTATGCAGACCGTGCTGAATATTTTGTAACTTTTAGCGGTGGTTCAGGGAAAAGAGTAGCTCCTGCAGTTGAGCCAACCACCAATCCTAACCAAGTAATTACAACTTTTAACGATGCTCGATATTACGAAGTTGATGAAACTTCGCTATCTTTAGTAGGCAGACGTTGGTTCGGCGACCGTTTTGATATTACAACACAGCGTAATTACAACTTTAATTTTCCAAATTTAGTAACTTCAGAGCCTATACAGCTTAGGATTTTGATAGGCGCTATTGCCATCAATGGAACTTCGATGAGTGTTGGGTTTAATGGGGAAGTTTTAGGAACTCCAGGTATTGGCTCTTCAAGTGAAAATGCACCATCAAGCGGATCAACTTTCTCTAGAACTGTGAATTCAACAACAGATGATATTTCTATTTCTTTGACCTACAATAAACAAGGAAATCCTGCTGCTCGTGGTTTTTTAGATTACATTCGTTTGGAAGCGGTTCGTGATTTATCAGGAACTGAAAATCAATTTTCTTTTCAAAAAAATGATGTAGTTCAACAAATAGGAGTAGGAGAATATGTAGTGAGCAATGCAAGCCAAATTGAACAAATATGGGATATTACAGATATACATGAAGTTGCCGCTTATCAAAACACGAATAATCAAAGTAATTTTAGTTTTAAAGCGAACTTAGGCGAGTTAAAGACTTATCAAACTTTTATGCCTTCAGATGTATTTAGGCCTATAATAGATCAAAGTAATAGAAACGTAACCAACCAAAATCTAAAAGGAAGTATTTTAAAAAATGCGCAAGGTCAATTTGAGGACATAGATTATTTAGTAATTACGCACCAAGATTACCTATCTCAAGCCAATAGATTGGCCAACTTACGAGGAAATGTTAGTGATTTGACTACGCGAGTAGTTACGCTTAATCAAATTTACAATGAATTTAATTCAGGCAAACAAGATATTTCTGCTATTCGAAATTTCATAAGGTACATTTATTATAATGCTTCTACTCCAGAAAACCGATTGAAATTTGTTGCTTTAGTTGGAGATACCTCTGTAGATTACAAAGACCGTTTACCGGGAAATAATAATATTGTCCCTACCTATCAAAATATTGGAAGTTTTGCAACTACTTCTAGCTCATTTATGTCAGACGATTTTTTTACCATGATGGATCCTGATGAGGGAAATATGAGTTCGAATAATTTAATGGATCTCGCCATTGGTAGAATTGTAGCAGACACTCCCCAATTAGCCAATGAAATGATTACTAAAATCGAAGATTTTGAAAGCAGGCCTTCTTATGAAAGCTGGAGAAATAATTTTCTGTTGATTTCGGATGATGTGGATGATAATTGGGAACATAATCAAATACAAGTTCAATTGGATAATTTGGGTGATGAAATTTCATTAAATAAACCTAATATCAACGTTAAAAAAATACATACTGATGCATTTCAACAAATATCCTCAGCGGGTGGAGATCGTTATCCAGAGGTAAATAAAGCCATTACTGATGAAGTTGAGTTAGGTGTTTCTGTTATGAATTATTTTGGCCATGGCGGAGAAGAAGGCTTAGGTCAAGAACGAATTGTTACTGCTGGTAATGTTCAATCTTGGAGAAATAGGTTTAGGTATAATGTTTTTGTAACGGTAACTTGTGAATTTACCAAATTCGATAATCCACTAAGAGTTACCGCAGGGGAATTATGCTATCATAACCCACAAGGAGGTCCTGTTTCCATGATTACCACAACACGAGCAATTGGAGTGGGAGCAGGTGTTAGTTTTAATAACACACTAGCACCATTTTTATTTGATTATGAAGAAACGGGTATTAGTATTGGAGAAGCAGTAAGATTAACTAAGAATAGTTTAGGCGGTAATGGCAAGCGAATTGTTTTTTACATAGGAGATCCAGCTTTAAAGTTGCCTTACGGTGAGCCTAATATCAGGTTGACGAGTTTAAACGATCAACCTTTTGATCAAGCAACAGATACCTTAAAAGGATTAAGCAAGGTTAAAATTAAAGGTGAAATTGTAAATGCTAGCGGAAACCGAATTACCAATTACAGTGGTAAATTAACTACAACGCTTTTTGATAAACGAATTGATCGTTCCACGCTTGGTAATAACGGAATTGCAGGCAACGATGGACTTTTAATTCTAGATTTCACTACTTTAGGAGAAACTCTTTTTAAAGGACAGTCCACCATTACTGAAGGTGCTTTTGAAGTAGAATTTATTTTGCCGAAAGATACCCGTGTTCCCGTAGAGAATGGCAGAGTTAGCATGTATGCCGTAAGAGATAATATCCTGGAAGAACAAGTTGGGCATTCTAATGAAATTTTAGTAGGCGGAATCAACGAAGATGCTCCAGAAGATGACGAAGGACCAATTATACAATTGTTTATGAATGATGAAACTTTTGTAGATGGAGGAATAACTGATAATTCACCATTTATTTTAGCCAATTTAGAAGACATGAGCGGAATCAATACTGCAGGAGGAATTGGTCATGATATAGTAGCAATTCTAGATGAAGATGATGAAAATCCATTTGTCTTGAACGAATATTATGAAGCCGAAGCAGATGACTTTACCCGTGGAAAAGTATATTATCAATTACGGGATTTAGAAGAAGGCCTTCATACTTTAAAATTTAGAGCTTGGGATACCTACAATAATTCCTCTACAGCTGAAATTCAGTTTACGGTTTCTAGCAACGAAA
>Ga0307930_1000501_pt1 | contig 31536 bp, 32 predicted proteins | sample OrgLakmetageno46_FD_203161 | JGI IMG/M metagenome (GOLD analysis project Ga0307930, IMG submission 203161) | Saline water microbial communities from Organic Lake, Antarctica - #46 | ecosystem: Environmental > Aquatic > Non-marine Saline and Alkaline > Saline | place: Antarctica: Organic Lake...
TTAGCAGTGCCTTTATGACCACGGCACGGAAATACCGCGGAATTCCCGCGTGAAGTGAAAAATTTAACCCTCGCGCGTGAATTCCGCGTGGACGTGAAACGCAACCTAGCCTTCTTGCTGTTTGCTGCGTCGGCCTTTAATCGCCTCGGAACTCAGGAAATATATGTACCGAACCGGTTGCCGTATGTTCCGTAGGGCTCTTTATATATTGATCTCGTGTTCTCACATCAACATCACAATGCAGAAATATTTCGAATGATAAGATGGGCCATTTCCGAGACCCTAAAAAACTAAACCAATTTCTGCTGGGAATGACGCCGCTATATTCGCCAGTTCTTTTTTGTACTTCTACCGTAAATCATGGTAGCTGCCCCGTCCCGTCATGTAGCAATCGCCACTTTCCCCATTCAAACAAACGGACGCTTAGTGCTGAATTCACTGAAGGAGGGCGGCCGTTTCAGTGTGGCCGTGCTGAAGGGCCCAATCCAGAGCTGTCTTACCGCTCTGTGGAGCACCAGTAACACACATGCGCACACGAGCGTACGATATTTAATAGAATGATACTCGCACGGGTGCTTACATGTTGAAGAGATGGGCATTGGCACAACACTTCAAACGAGAATTAAATAATAAATTGGCGCAGAGGTATCGGCGCGAGCTCGCAAGCTCAAACGGTATAGTTGTGTAAATTGGGTTTTTGAGTAAAGATGTCACGATGTTGACGGTGAAGGGAGGTATGGAGTGATTTTTATGCGAGAGAAGGGGTAGGACGATTTGTATTGGAATCAATGGAGAGTATATGACAGGAAAGGATAGTATGTAAAAGGCTGAAAGGGTGAAGGGTGAATACCTTTCGAGTGAAACAAAATGAAAAGACGTCTTACCTCATCCCTTGCCTCCTTGTCTACACCCGCTTCCAGGAGAACCTCCACGATGTCAGGATCATCATCTTCTTTTGAGGCCATGATGAGGGCTGTCTCGCCTCCCTAAATCAGTCAAAAAAAGGAATGACAAGCGCATTACTGGAACGAACAGGGATAAGAGCCTGCTTATTTCACGCTGAGAAAAATCTCTACACCCAAAAGAAGATGCCAGGGATCTAATTTACGTTATTTTTGGCATTCTTGTCAGCGCCCGCTTCAAGTAAGAGTTCAACTACATCGACTTTTCCCCATTTTGAGGCCCAGGCGAGTGCTCTGTTGCCCTCCTATCAATTCATTAAAGAAGCAGCGTGGGTAAGGCGACGACAAAATAAATGACGACACGAAAGGAGAATACGAATCGAAAGTTCAGAGTAGTACAATCAAGAAGAAAGTATCATTGAAACATTCCAACACGTGCATTGGAAGTTTCAATTTAATGTGCGTGGAACTTCGATGAAACCCACTTCGTCCTTAGCATGAATGTCAGCGCCTGCTTCAAGGAGGAGCTCGCCGGCAGCGAGGCTGTCGCCCGCCATCGAACATTCGATGAGGGGTGATGTGCCACCCTATCAACACGGCGGCGAAAAAAATGCAATGGGGCTTAAACCTGTATGGACCCTTCAAGTAATTTGTGAATACGGTGCAGGCGTATATGGTGGCAGGGCTAAAGGGTGCGATCATCATCGCAAGCTTCAATGAATCTCCGTGGGGTAAAACTCACAATGCCCCTGGAGTTTGCATCAGCGCCTGCTTTGAGGAGAATTTCTACAATGGCGGGGTCGTAGTGTGCCGCAGCCATGGTCAGCGACTGCAGAACGAAGAAGAATGCGGCAGTGTGATATGGGCTGGATGAAAGGATTCAGAATAGGGAAAAGCAAGATACTCTTTTAAAAAATACATGTTAATTTTAAGAAAAGGCCTACCTCAAAGCTTCAAAGAGTATTTGCTACCGTACTGTAATGAAGTCGCTTAAATGACAACACGAACTGACACTTCTCAAAATTTGAGCGCAATGTTGTGCAATAAAACAGTCTACACCTTCATGAAATGCGAAGGTGCAACTCACATCGTCGCCTTTGGCCTCTGTGGCAGCGCCATATTCCAGAAGAAGCTTTACGGTAGACGTGTGGCCTTTTAACGAGGCCTTCATGAGGGCAGTAAACCCACTCTAACATGAATATAAATACAAAAGCAAACAATACGAATACAAGCGTACGGGGTGTATACGCAGAGAAAAAAAAAGAGATGCGAGTAAAAGAGAGCGGGGACAGGAGAAGAAGAATATGCACAAAATTTTCCTGGCAGTAGTTTTGTAATCAAAGCTTGGTACGAGGGTTTGATCCATTGGAAATGTTCTTACTATTGGTCACTTGAATGATTTGGTGGTGACTCACATCATTCACAGCATCCTTATCTGCGCCTGCTTTCAGAAGGACTTTCACGATGGAAGTGTGGCCTCTTTCTGAGGCCTTGATAAGCAGCGTGGAACCATCCTCAGCCTACAGATATGTGACGTAGAGGCGAAAAAAGTTTAGAAAAAAAACGAAAGCGAGGGGAGTGCCGTAAGGTAATTGAAAAGCGTCAACCAAGAAGTGTCAAAAATTGTATGTTACGCATAATTTCTATGGCCCAAGCAACTTCAAAGTCAGAGTGAAATTTGCAACGGGGTATAGCAACCACAAAGGCAGGATCCTGTCTACTGGGAACTTGAATGAATAATCAGCTGCGAAGTGCTACGGTTGAAAAGGTGGGATCATTTGTAAGCTCAGCAAATAACAAGTGGAAGGAACGCGCTAAGCAGTGAATATGAAATACCTCAAATATAGAATAGTCCTTGCTTGCGGAACGACGCACATCTGCCCGAGTGTCAACGTCAACACCTTTCGCGAGGCAATCCTGCACGGTCGCCAAGTCACCCTTTTCGACCGCAACTTCGACATCAACTATCGCCTTCGCCTGGATGCAAGTATAAGCAAGGATTGGGTTGAAAGAACGCAAGGAATAAGAAGCTCAAGAAAATATTCAGTCCTCACCGCTACTGCCGCAACGACCACTGCGCGGATCCAGGCGCATGCCTCTGGCGACGAGCAGTGCGTCAATACGTCCGATGACTCCTTGCGTGTCATGTCCATCACTAGGAACTCCAAGACGTCACCAGCGCAGTCGTCTGATAAATCCAAGATGAGCTCGTTTATGGCCACTTGCTGGGCTGTGAAAGCGTTCCGCGCCCAAGCCACGACAGCGGCGCGGGCTTCAGGAGGGGCCCACAGAAAAGAGGGATCGAAGTGGTATGAGCTCAGTGGCAGCGCCAGCGTCGTCTCGGAAGCCTCAAGTTGATTTGCTAGGGCGGAGCAATGCTTAACCGCAGCGGACACGAGTGCGGTCGGCTTGGCAGTGAGCGTAGTAACGACAGCAGCATGGTCCTGGAGGAGGGCGCGACAAGCGTCGTCTTTGGCAATGTCGAGGGGCGAAAATCCACCAACGCTTTCGGCATCCACATCATCGCCAGACACTATTTTTGATTCAAGTATCCCCAGCGAAATACCAAACCCGTCCTAGGTGGGCAATAATTTATATTCGAAAAGTCGTTGAAAAGAGGAAGAGGAATCAGGAATGGAAGAAGAAGAAGAAGAAACAGAAGAAGATTTTTACTGCCTAGTTTCGATCCAATAAAACTCACAGACCCCGTCGAGAGAACGAGAGAACAATCTAAGATAAAGATATAGCACCAAGCGAAGCACGTGATTGTGGGTTGTCTTTCATGTCACTGAAGGCACCTCGTCGGAGTTGCCCGCGAGTTCGAGGACCGTCGCAAACTTGGGGTCGATAGATGTTCCGTATTTGGCGTGGGCGGCGCTCGATTCTTCCGAATTTTTCACAAAAGCTGCACGGCAAAATGCCAAGCCCGCTGCCGACATTATCTCACGTTTATAAACATTATTCTCCACTGCTGCAGACGGATTGGCCCATTCGGCTCCAGGAAGTTGTGCCGATCCAGTGCCTTCGCAGGAGCTAAGATCATCGTCGTGCTTTCGTTTGCCGCACACACTTGATTCAGATGACATCTCGGAGGCACAACACTTAGCTATGCCGACGCCGTTCGTTGCAGTAGATGCGCTGATGCGCTCAAGGAGTCAAGGACGCCAATGAGGGCTCAGGGCGATGCTTTTCGCTTTTTCGCGCGTTCGCGCGTTTGCACTTTCTGTACTACACCGAGTTCAAAAATTCGGCACTCCCTATCGTTCGTAAACCTACGTCGGGATCTCCTTCCCGAAGGAGATCCCGACGTAGGTTTACGAACGATAGGGAGTGAAAATTCGGGGGTTTCAAGGTTTCAAACCTTCGTTTTTTGCGCCTCCCCCGAGGGGAGTAAGATGTTAGCTAAACAGAGGAAGGGTGCCATTTAGGCGGCATCATAGGAACCCCCCAGTCCGGCTCGGAAGCTGAGCTCATTATATTCGATTAGATTAGATTGGACTAGATTAGATTAGATTGGATTAGATTAGATTAGATTAGATTAGATTATATTAAATTAGACTGGATTATACTCCGCCCGTGCAAAGAAAGACAAGGGATGAAATTGTGCGCCTGATTAGCTTCATAGGTGGTTGTGTCTTTCGGTGCGTTGTCTTTTTGGTAAGTATACTCCATTAATTATATATTGGTGCTCTCTCTGGCAGCACTCAAGTGCGTAGAGAAATCGTCCCCTTGGAACTTTCCGAAGTCCCTCCGTTTGAGCCCGTAGCTGCTCGGCCTGTTCGCATTCAGATCACCGTGCGAGCGTGCTGCTCAATGGTTGGTTGGCGATGTCGGCCGCAATTAGGAATCGCATTCCGGCAGTTTAGTATGCGCTGCTTTGCTTTTCATCTCTACCTCTTAGCCTTCTAGTTCCGGCTCTTCGGGCCTGTCTCAAATATAACACACTAAGAGGTGAATCTTTTATGGACGTGTAGCATGTATCTGCGCGTTCCAGGAGGCTCTATCTGGTGTCTTCCCTCCGATCAAGTCGGCGGGATCTGAGTGCCTATTGTAGTTCACGTCCCGGGTTCACGAAGAAACTTTTCGTGCTATTCTTTTGCCCCACCGGCTCAATGTTCTTGTCAGGCGGCGGGTGCCAGTCGCTCTCAGCCTCGCCTGTCCTCTTTCTTGCTTCACAGGGCCAATTATGGACTGCGTCGCCGTATGGTGCGGCTACACGTTTTCTATGACCAGCCATTTTTCTCATGCCCTGTGTATCAGCACTTCAAGAAGTCGTTCAAAGAGCCGGTTGTGTTCAGGCTCGGACTCACATGTATCCGAGTTCGGTGGGGGGTTTTCACGCCAATCCTGAACCGACTTCCTCTCTACTCCAAGTCCGCGGTCTGCCCACTCTAACCGATGGGGTGCCTTAACCCAACGAAGCTACAAAGCAGGGGAAATCGTAGGGGGGATTTTCTTCGCAAACCGTGCATATGTTCAGTGGCTACGCAGGTGTCGGTAAATCCACCGACTTCACCCGCGAGCTTCACCGGAAAAGTTGAGCGACCGACGGTATGCTGGGGCGGTACTAAGTATACGGCAAGACCCCAAAATATACGGGACATGCGGGAAATACGGAGGTTTTGGTGTTCTTTTGAGACAGGCCCTGAAGGGCCGGAATTAGAAGGCTAACAGGTAGAGATAAGAAGCAAAGCAGCATAAACTTAATCTAGGAAGCTAATCAGGCGCACGTTATGGTGCCGTTTGGCCATAGTGCGTTGTGCTGTCCCGCTGTTCCTACCTAGAGTTTTCTACTTCAGATTTATCTTCACAAAAACCATATGAGCGTTTTCTTCGTCATAGAAGACAGAAGGCGCAGCCCTGGTCATGGCCGTGGTTTCTCTTCAGCATGCTGTATCGCAGCTGTCGACAGGATTTTAAATAAAATTACAAAGGCAAGCGCAAGGCGCACTTTAAAGAGAGAACCACCGTATTGATTGAGGGACGATGTCCAAAAAAGGATACATCGTTATACTCCCCTCCTCTGCGGACGGAAAGCCTCCTTTTGAGCAGCACTCTCAGAGCACGGACGGAAGAGCGCGCCACTCTGGACCGTAACCAACACTTCCATGGCCACTTAATTTCCGCTGCTTTCCTTTTAAAATCTACCTGTTAGCCTCCTAATTCTGGCCCCTAGGGATCTGTCTTACTTACTATCACCGACCTTAGTTGAGAGAAATGTGCATGAGGGAGCCCCGGAGCGCGCCGCTTGACGTCCGGCTTCATCTTTGCCGTCCGCAAAAATGTTGTGAAAAAGTAGATACTAGACTTGGATTAAAGACTAGCACCACCTCAAAGGCCGCCTCCAGTATCCTCACTTGAACCACCAGAGAGTACTTCATGAAGTATAATCTAATTAGCGAACACCAATTCCCGCTGCGAGCTAGAGAATTTATATCGCAGGAATAATTCGTGCTGCTAAGAAGGGGTCGAATATCACTATAGAAGTAGTCGAAAAATGGGAATTGACCTTTGAAGCTCGTTCGAATGTGCACCGAAGAGCTCTCGCCCGGCGCTAGGCAGGCGAGCATGGTCTAGCTGCTGGTCAATGTCAATCAAATCGACCTCGCATTATAAAGATTCGCAGCTTGTTCATTCGGAGGTAGATACACGCTTACAAGCGGACGAACCCATAACACAGTAACTTACCATACCAAAGAACAATCAAGCCTGGCCCGGTAACCCTAGAAACATCTCGTCAATGTCATCCCTCCTGCCACTCATTGGTCCAACTTCGTGTAACTTGGCGCGTTTGCCGACTCTTAGAGCCCAACACCGCTCAGCACGAGCTGTGTAAAATTGCGCAGTGGCAGAATGAGATAAGCTGAGGCGCAACGACCTAGGGCGCCCGGAAAGAACATACCACGCCCATAAAAACTTTTATGGCCATTGGCTCTTAAAGCCCGATTGCATCAAAAGCTCCTTAAGGGTTCGTCTGGGGGGCAGATGCGCGGTATGGAGAATGCCCGGAAAATGCAACAAACCCACACTTTGGCCGTCGTAGCGTACCAAATTGAGGAATTAAATTGGCATGGCTATGAACACGAAGCGTGAGGAGAAGAGGGGGGGGGGGGGGTTATGGGGTCTGTGGCTTTTATCAGAAGCCAACTTCAGATAATTCATGTGACGTGAAATATTGGAATCCAATGGGCTGTGGCCAATGAGTGGTATGCCAGGGACAATTCGACTAGTGCGACGACCGCTATTAGCTATGTGGCACTCAAAACTCCCCCACGGACAATCAATTCTAGTCCTTGCTCATGATTTTATAACTCAGTTCTGCCGGCGTTGTTAAAATTTCTATTGCTATCTGAAGTCCATGCGTAGACTTTCGTTTGGTCCTCGTGTTAATCTAAAAGCCCCTCTTGGGGGAGTACAGCCCGGCGCCTGAGAAAGGCATTAAGGCGATGCCCTGCTGGGGGGGGAAATAGCCCAGAGAAGTACTTCGTGGGCCTGGGACGTGACGCACGGACGAGCACTCAGCCCCGCCGACTTGTTCGGAGGAAAGGCGCCAGTTGGAGCTCAAATTGGCCTTCTGAAGCAAACTTGCTAGCGCATATGCAGCTCAAGTGCATTCGTTATGTGCCTCTGTGACTGCTGTGTACTTGCCTTTCTTTGTTTTTGGGAGAGCATTAACTATTCTAGACTAGCTAGACTGTACTTGACGAAGTGGCTTGAGGCGAACCAAACAGCGCATTTTGGTACTGTATGACTGTATGAACCGCCTCTGTATTAGCTGTAGCTGCTACAGCTGTGTTCACCGTTCACCGTTCACCCAACCCTTGGTTCACCGTTCACCGTTCACCGACGACCGACGAAGACTTCGTTTGCTGCTCATTTCAGCTTTTAAAAAATGTTGTTGATTCTATCTTGATTCGCTTCGACAGAACATCAACATTTTATCGGCGAAGCGCCTTGAAATGGGAGGCGGGCCCATGGATGATATATCTGATTCCTGGGTTCATGTGGCTACGGAGCCCGAGTCACCAAGTATGCAAGAGTCAATCGACTCGGCGGAATACCCAGAGTCTGAAGAGCCATTGTCTTCTGACTCAAGCGTGTCACAGCCACCCTTTGCGCTCCCATCATCTCAAGACGTTGGAGTTACTGGCGAGGAAAGTGCAGATGAGATATTATCTGGTGATTCATTTGAGCGAGGCAACTATTCGAACGACGTTATTCGCTCGCCCGATGCAATTCATTCCCTAAAGCTAAAATTGCAGCCGAGAACCACAGCTGCTCCGAAATGGCAACACATCCTTTCGGCCATTCAGCAGGTGACTTCATAAGCTACAGTTGAATCTATATCGAAAGTTCCTCAGTCTGAATCTATACCTGGCAAATTACATAATTTTCTTTCCGAATGTAAATAGGGTTGGCTGAATATGGCCTTACCACCGCGTCTGCGGAAATGGCGTTACGGCCTTCTCTGGGTAGCGCTGGGTTTACTGGTCGTTATTGCCGCCGCAGCAGCAGCCCGCAGCACGTGGCCTTTTCAATCGGGTAAAATTCATCATTCTTCAACGATTATACCATCACCACTGAACGAGGATATCAATCCTGCGGATGCCCCATCATTTAAGAGCGATTTGAAGGATTCTGCTCAACGGGCGACGAACTCAATCTTTCGAACTGCCGGTTGGAGAACCCCGCCCATGCGCAATTCAGACGGTACCATGCACACCATCATTGATGCTTTCGATTTGACAGATCAAGTCGAACCGCCAACGAAAGAATCGAGTGCACTTGCGAAAACTCCTGAGAAGAAAGAGCGACGATCTCCACTATCCCCAAACAGGGAGGTGGCTGTCTACAAACAAGGCCAGGAAAACATGCAAATGGACTCGGTAGCGCTGGATAGCTCTAAGGCAGACAACGAAGTGCATGTTCTTTATACCGCAACGCGCCATGGGATCGAGCGCGTCAACAGTTGGCTCAATCTCTCGGGCCCCGCTTTGGGTTTGAGTGCCACGCTCGGTGCAGTGGGCCTCGTTGTTGGCGTGCCGTACATGCCAGGGTTGACGGATAATATTGCTGTGGCCCTAGTTGGTGCGGCAGTTCCTCTTCTCAGCGGCCACAAGGTTCTTTAACTACGCGTATTTATTCATGATTTATTTCTATTTATTCTTTGAATTTGGCTGCGCCAATCGATTATTTAAAGAAAGCCCTTTGGCCATTCCACTTTTACCATCATAATTTCTGCGTTGCTTTTTGATTAGCTACAAGAACGATTCGTGGAGCAAGCAGCCACCACTGGCAAGAATCTAAGTACCTTGTTTCGGGAGCAATGTGCTATATGGGCGCCCACTGCCCGAGATGTTCAAAGAAATGCTGCCAAGTTCATCAGAATATCGGCCAACGAGTTTGTGCTGCACTTAGGATCTATCTAGTTTTTTTTCTTTTACTGTGCTATAATTCCACTGCTCATAATTGGCATCTTTTGAAGGATCGTGATGGGGACTCAGATTTTTTGCTGACGCGTTCAAGTAGAGAAAGCAATATAGGCAGGTACCAGGTTCATCAGAAGTTTGTAGGCTCTCTGGTCTCTGGTAGATTACATATATTCAATCGAGTGCCAGACGTCTCAGGCATACCATGCGCTTCGATCAAAGAAAATGCGTTTTATACGAAGTATGGAGCTTCCCTGTGCATAGAGAAGTTGCGTATGGAAATTTGAATGAAATCGTGCATCCTAGAGAAGGTCGAAAATGGTTATGACTGCGGTGAGTCGCAATAAATCCCTTCAAAGTCTAATCAGGTGAATAATAAACCGCCTAATTGTATTCGTATCCGTGCAAGAATTTTATCAATCGCACGTCTTCCCTGGGAGAAATGGGCATGCGCAAACGTCACTCGGAGCTGTGTTGTATGCAGGGATATCACCAAACCACCCTTCCCATCTCGTCCGGGCAGCGCCAAGCAAGTCGCTCGAATTTGGTGTTATGCTCTTTGAAGTGAGAGATACGTTAAGTGTTCCCATGAAACTTTCCCGTACTGTCGCGGACTTGAAAAAATATAGCGAGCCATTGATGATTTCCCACTGATTAGGATTGCCAGGAGGCCCGAGATTTGAAGCATTCCACCATTCTTCAACCGCAATACCGTAAGCACAAAAGCCCCCGAACTGCAATATTTTTATTCAGTTAAAAGAATTGTCAAGCACCAAAACCATTACACATTAAATTAAGAAAACCGTTTTATTGATGTTTGAATAAATTGTTGTACTAAGTATTTCAAGGGTAGAAACGTTCCCTAAAAAATAGGCACTCACATTTGGCATATACTTTGAAGGATTTGCGTCGAAAATTTCCTTATTCAATACCGATGAGAACCACAAGACATATCCTTCGTAGGTAGAATTTAAAAGAGAGTTTCCCTTGACACCAGGGGAACTGAGACCTGGCTCAATAGATTGATAAGCCACCTGAAAATTGAAGTGCAGAAACCATATTTTCAAGTATCATCATAACTGCAGCACATTTCCGCGAAGATTCTGGTTACACGTTGTTGCATTTGAATCAATCAGGAATCCGTGATATTCCATATTGCTTACCAAGTCATAACCTTCCTTGACTGGCCCGTAATCGCGGCTAAGGCAACGTGATTGATGTTCAGGAGTGCTGGTAGCAAACGACGTCATGCTGCTTGTTGTTGGTGAGTGGCGTGTGCTACCGGTCACAGCTGTCAGAAAGAGAAGAACTACAACAAAAATTGGTATCCGCCGAAAACATTGTGCCTTCAGAGATGCTGGTACATCAAGTACTTGAACATCTTCATGCTCGGAAAAATCTGGGATGGACTGGTAACTCATTGTTGCTTGAGTACACTTGAAGTAGTGGATGGTGATAAGAGGTCAATTTTGATGTGGTGACTTGTGGCAAATTACATGTAAAATCAATGATTCAATTTGAGACTTCTGGCTGTCTAAGTAGTGGATACATATTGAGACAGTCTGCACGGCAAGGTATAACTTTAGTGCAACCTGAAATTCCATGACAATGCTTGATGAATGGCGAGTTAAATCGAATAATTATCAAGCAATAATTTGAACTCTGACAGTTGATCAGAAATCTTTGGCATGTTACCAAATCCGCGACATCTCCGTTATTTGCCGTAATGGTCGAAGTGTGACAGACTTAGTTATAAACTCTCCTAGAAATGCTCCAAATCCACTTCATTATTCATGATTTCGCTGATAGCGTGTAATTTACGTCTTGGTTGACATCACTGCAATTAAATCAGAGTGAAAAAATGAAATCGAAAATATTTGCCCTGTGGTTTTGCATATGTATTCTGTAAAATGCGACTTGTTGCTTATTGCATCCAATCCAGCAACACGGCGTCACATTTTGGCAAAAATTACTGCCCGGTGCTTTTACTTCACGATGATCGCGAGAACCTTTTATGGCCTTGGAGGTTATACACAAGCTGAAAGACTCATAAAAAGTTTTTTTCTTTGAGTGCCAAAAATCCACATCAAGAAACATATCAAGAAGCATACAGGCGCTTTTTGCTTCAACTATACTATGGTTATTCGTTGTGCTGTATCCTTTGTTGTGCTGTGTTCTTTGTATTGGCGTCTATTGACTTCTTTCTATTCGTCGCCCTCTCTGAAAAAAATCCTTCGGGGCCAATACGAAATATGTGCACCACGCGGCCATCTCCTTCTACTTAATGATCTGAGGAAAGGTCCAGCAGGCCTAGATACATACCCCCCAAGGGCAATGAGCTTGAGAGAGATCTGCGCCAGTGGTCAATAATATGGATTTCTTGATTTTCGTTTATATCTCTGGGACTTCAAGCAGTGCACCAATTGGGCTTGCAGGTTTCCCGTCTCCTGCCTTAAAATTTCTCTAGCCGCAATTTCCTACGCATCTTGGCCTTCAATAGTTAACAAATTTTCCGAACTGCCGGCCGCACCTTCGGCAGTCGGTTCTGCGTGCAGCACTGGCTTCTGATTATTTACGATTGTATTATATAGAGCTCGAGTTAAAGTTTTATGGCAAACGGCGCGCAAAATGGAGTATTATAGATCTGAAATTTATCACAGGCAGTTACAGGATTTAGACGTCCGTGGGTCGGAACTTTTCTTTTGAGAAACACTTTCAGTGCACGGACGGAAGAGCGAGCCACTTTGGACAGCTATTATTACTTCTACGGCGACTCGGGCATGTGTGCCTGGTTAGCTTCTCTTCTAGTGCAAGCAGAGTTGCTTTGTATTTCCGCTTGTTGGCCCTCTAATTCCGGCCCTTCGGGTCCTGTGTCAAAAAGCACCAGCGCTCTTGTTCTAGTGTAAGCCCGTCTCCTGGTGTATTAGCTGCTTTGCCTCGTATTTCTGCCTGTTGGCCTTCAAATTCCGGCACTTTGGGGCTAAGGGGCCTGAGCCAAAAATTTCGTAGTTACCTCCTCCTCTGCGGGCGGATACTATTCTTTTGAGAAGCAGTCTCAGGGCACTTAGGAGCGTGTCATTTTGGACCGCTATTATCACTTCCATGGCCACTCCGGCATGTGTGCCTGAGATGCTTCTTAGTTTGAGCTGCTTGGCTATTTATTTCTACCTACTAGCCTTCTAATTCCGGCACCTTGGGGCCTGTGTCAAAATAATACCCTAGCGTGCAACTTTGAACCGCTACCATAAATTCATGGGCATGTGCGCTTGATAAGCTTCTTAGTTTTTGTTTGCGCTGCGCTTTGCTTTTTATCTCTCCCTGTTGGCCTTCTAATTCCGGCCCCTCGGGGCCTGTCTCAAAAAAGCACCCATCGGCCCATGGTTTCTAGTGCACTGCAGTAGGAGCCCTTGAACGGAGCTATTATATCACCATGTAGCATTTCTACTTATTGAAGCACGTGATTTTTTGTTAGTGTGGCGTTTTTTAATTTCCCGGAACTGCGTGTGCTAACTTAACTCCTTCCTTTAGTGCTCACGTCTTCGCTTTGTTCTGTACACCCCCAACGGGGGAGGAAGATAGATGAAGGGTGCTGGAATGGTGACTTGGATTTCACCGTAAATAATTCAGTTTACGAAACACGAAACCCCTTCTTTGGTCGTCATTCCACCGAACTGAGTGCCTCGCCACCTCCCCAATACGGTTTGCCTGCGCACCTCTCCTACTCTTTCGCCAGGAACTGAAAAGAAATTATGCGCTTAAATTAACGACTTGATATACAATTTATTCGTGCCCAGTATAAATATGGCCGCTGCTGAAGACATGGCGAAGGTTGGCGCCGTCGACGACGAGGATGACGGCAAAATGGTGGACCTTGTCTCTCAAGAGGGCGACAACTTCCAAGTTGAAAAGAAAGTGGCAAAAATGAGCGAGCTTGTAAAGACCATGATTCCTGGTACGTGTGGTATACGAGCTGAACAGGGGAAGGGTTTGATGGGCTGCTTGAGCTTCAGAGGAGGTTTGAACTCACTTAAATGGAACTCATTTAAAAGGCTGCGGCATATGGTTGGTTGAATAGAGTCTCGTGAATACTCATCCTCACGTAAAGTTTTATCTGCAGGAGCTCTTGTAGCTCATTGTGTATGCACCTCATCAGTCAGGATCCCGTAGGGTTGCCACCTTGCGTGTGAAGCCTTCTGGTTTTTATTACGTGTGTGCGTGTGGCAACCCCTGTGCCTGCTGGTTGTGCACATCATAACACAGTTTTGCAAGGGTTGCATGCAGGCTGCTTCTCATACCCCTCTCACTGTGTGCTTTGGCGATTCTTTTGGATTTTGTGCACAGTGGTGTTCTGTCTTACTAGTATTACGCTTATATATTTGACACCCTCCAAACATGACTAATATCGACCCCATCCTACCCTAACCTGTGGCAGAGGACGAGGATGACTCGGAACAGCAGGAAATTCCTTTGCCAAACGTGAAAAGTCAAATTTTGGGAAAGGTAATTGAGTTCTGCAAGCACTACAATGAGGAGCCGATGAACGACATTGAGAAGCCTCTCAAGAGTGCCAACATGGGGGAAGTGGTACAGGAGTGGTATGCGACCTACGTGGATGTAGAGCAGGAAGTGCTTTTTGAGCTCATCTTGGCGGCGAACTACATGGATATTAAGCCTTTGCTTGACTTAACCTGCGCGACTGTCGCGAGCATGATCAAGGGCAAGACTCCTGAAGAGATCCGCAAAACCTTCAACATCGTGAACGATTTCACACCCGAGGAAGAGGCGCAAGTACGCGAGGAAAACAAATGGTGCGAGGAGGCATAAATTTCATAGCTGTGGATACTTCTGCGGGGGTTTGTCCTTGATGATATAGGAGCTATTTGTAGGAACCTATTGCGGTTGTGCTTCTAACTCACCTCTCGTTCGAAAACGCCATTGGCCATTAATCCTGATTGTACCATTAATCATTAATCGGTAATCGCCAGCAATCCAACAAGAATCAAGTTCTTTTAAATGCCTAATGCCCAAGTATGGAGTTTGGGAAAATGCCTAGTTAGTTCAAGATTTTCAACGGGGTTTGGGTTTGTATAAAGCGATGTCATTGTTCTTTGCCCATCCAAAACCAAAACACCGGGCAAATAGCATATCAGCATATAGCATATAGCAAATAGGCCACCACCACCACCCTGTACCTGTACCCTGCTACTGCTAACTTGCCTATTTCCATTGCTATTGCTGTTAATTGTCAATCCCAGCCCCCAGCAAAGAATCCCCAGACTTTCGGAGGGAGCTCAGGGAAAAGAACACAAGGAAATTGAGAATTGCTGCGCAGGTGGCTGGTTCTGGTTTATCGCCAGATGCAGGCAGGCAGGGCAACACAGCACAAAAACGAACACGGGCAAGCCCAAGTCTAGTTCCAGTTGGAAATGGGAAACGCGGACGTCAAACTCGGCTTTGGCGCAGCTCCCGCGCGTGCCCGGTCCTGGGAGAGAAAAGATTTTAAAAAAAAGCCGGCACCTTCGGAAATCACTTGGTGATAAGCGGTGCCGAGTGGTCCGAAGCCGCTGCGCTGTTCCAGAGTTGCTTGCGGGCCTTTTGGTCTTTGTGGGCCGCGAGCACGCTTTCCAGCAACTCGGGCCCAAAGGCCGCGTTGGTCGAGCCGTAGGCGGCCGCCTGCCAGGCGATGGCCAATTTGGCGATTTCGCGGCCGCTGAAGCCTTCGGTGCGGCTGGCCACCGACAACAAGAGGTCGTCGTCCACGGAGGGGTCCACGACGATGCGAGTGGCGCCCGAGGCCCCCTCCAAGTACTTCTTCAGGTACTGCTTCAGCATGCGCTGCCGCTCTTCGAAGCCCGGCAAGTCGAACTCGACCTGTTGAAGTAGTGTACAGAAATGAAAGAAAGCGAAGCGTGTGAGTAGCGTGATGACATGCCGAGTAATCGTTTAAAAAGCGCGAAAGGCGCATGCGCTTCGCAATACGGACGAATACTGTACGGATCATTACACAAGGGCAACGAAAAAAGAATAGGCGCGCGCATCATTTAGTTATCTCGTCGCGTAGTAAATCAACACTTGCTTACAACAAATACACGCGTATACCATTTCGTCGATGCGGTCGTTGATAGCCCAATCGAACTGCTCCGGCTGGTTCGAGGCATACACTACCATGAACTTGTTGGTGGGCTCGCCGGTGCGGTACAGAAAGGCGTTCAAAGCGTTGCGCAGGTCTTCCGAGAGGGCCTGCAGAGGAACGACACAAATGAAAGAAAACAAACACCCAGGGATTAGTGGGGAAAAGAAAAGGGGAAGTGCATTGGCAAAAGAGCTTCAGTCACTCAAGTGCCGAGGAAACTAAAAATTCAACAGAAACAAAACAGAGAGTACAGGAAGTACAACAAAAAAAGAAGAGGAAGCAACCATAGATTTGCCAGGCACACACACACAACACAAAGTGCGCACCTCGGTGGAGCGCTTGCGGAGGAACGCGTCGGACTCGTCGATGAACAAAAGCAAGCCTTTCTTCGACGTCTCGGCCCAGTCAAAGACTTTGTGGATTTCGGTGACGGCATCGCGGCCCAGTGGGGCCACGTCACCGCCTGGAAAAGAAAAAAAAGGGGAAAAGAGAAAGGCGGTGTTACAAGAAAAAGTCCTCTCTCTGTCGTCGTCGAAACACCTTTACACCTTCTTAATTTCGAATTTTCTCAAGAGAATAACGAAGAGCATGCAGGAAAAGACGATTGCAACAGACACAAGCGACTGGTTCACAGTGTTCTCACCGGTTAAAATCGCGTACTCCAGGCCGCTGTGCCGCGCTAACCTTTTCGCGAAGAGGGTCTTGCCCGTGCCGGGGGGGCCGTACAACAGCAAGTGGCGGAAAGGAGCGCGGTTGCGTTTGGTGTTGGCGGTGGAAGAGGCGACCCGGTCCAGGCGAGCTTCCAGAGTGGGCGCCAGCACCACCTGATGGGGGGGGGGGAAGGGGAGGAGATGTTTGGGAAGGAGAGAACAAGTGAGAGAGAGATGGAGTAAAGAGAGGATTCACGATACAGGAAATCGAACACGAGAGACGAAAGAGGCACACAGCGAAAGGAAAACACTTGTCAACATGAGATTCGCAGTGGGATCTCTCGTGAGTCAATGCGCTCACTGGCCCGTGTGCACCCTTTTTGCCTTACCCCGCTGAGGGCGTCTTCGGCGTTTTTGCTCCGGAATAGCTTCCGGGCCGACGCAATGGGGTTCTTGAGGGTGTTGAGCACGCTGCTCCGGCTGGTTTCCCGCACCAGGCTCGGCTTGCCTAGGCGCGCCTCTACGTAGCGCCCGGCCAAGCCCGTGCCCACCTAGTAACAAAAGAGAGGACACACACAAGAGAAAACACGCACGCAGACACACATGGACAGAAATTGCAGGAGCACACGTGAGACGCTTCATTCAGGGAGTGCAGCGCCAGAAGATGGCTGACAAAGGGCGCAGCCTAGCTCCTCAGAAGAACCTGCGCAAACAAGGGAGTATCGGTGCGAGAAGAGGCTCCTACTTCCTTTGCTCTCGGAGACTACGTCTACATGTCTGCCGCACCTTGGCGGAGTAAATCCCGAGGGCGACAGCAGTGACGGTGGTGGCTGCCGCCGCCATCTTCTGCTGGTCGGACAAGAACTCTTTCATGCCTGTGCCCAGTGTTTCGCCAGCAAGCTTGATGGACTCGAGTACCGTTTGACGGTCCTCAGCGCCCTACAGCACGAAATGGAGGAAGTGGATTAGGTGGATTGGACATGAGCAAGAGATTCGGTCAGTGCTGCACCAATAAACGTGAAAACAAGGGATCATCTGAACACAGGTGACATCGTATCCAAAAATCTATTATTTCAGAATGGAATGAACCAAGACGGAATGCGGTGCGCATATTCATTCTCACGATCACTTATTTTCTCAGTAACTACCTGCACGCGGGCTTGCTCGAGGCGCAAGTCGTGGTTTTCCTGCTCTTGCCGGATCCGGCCCGCCACTTCAGCGTCGACCTTCTTCATTTCCGTCTCCCGGCGCAGGGCCGCCTCTTTCTCGATGGTCTTGCGCCGCATTTCTTCCTGCCGCTGAAACAGCCCCAGCTGGTCCTGCAAGCTCTTTTTGTGGAGCTGCTCCTGGGCCCGCATTTTCTCGAGCTGCCGGTGCCGCTCCATTTCGTTCGACTGTTCCGCCAAGCTGTGGACGATAGTATGGCACCAAAGACAAAACAGCCGAAACACATCGCAGAGGGTAGCAGCAGCAGTAGCATTGACCCATAAAGAAGCAACAAAGAGTATAATAGTGAGAACATGTAAGATTCTGTCATTAATTGTAGTGTTAAAGAAGGAATAGCAAGTGTCAGTATATTTGCTAAGCTAACTAAGGCAGCATGCTGACTACGTCAACTGCTGCAGATGAAAGTTTGCCACATGACCCACGCTCCACAACATGAATGTAGAAACTCCTTGTTTCTAGTCAACGTATATGGGCACACAAACTGCTGCACAACAATGCACAAAAATAGAAGAAAATCTTACCGGCGCTGCTGCTCCGTTTGCGCCTTGAGGTACTGCGTGTCTTCGCGGTACTTTTCTTGAATCCCGTCTACTTTCAACTTGGCCTTGTAGGTCTCGTACTGCGTTTGCTGCAGAGCGTGCTCCATTTGCTTCGTGCGCTCTTGTTCCTGAATGACTTTGAAGGCAGAGTCAGCGTGAGGGCTGGCGTTCAAAATCTTAGCAGCCCTCGCAGCCCGCTCCAGGCCAGTCGGGTCGAATCCGCTGCCTTCGTAGCTGCTTTTCTTGTCCTTGTCATCGTTGCCGCCGCCGCCGCCGCCACCGCCTGCAGTAGCCTGCGCCAGTGCTGCGTCGCCTGGCGTCGTAGGTTTCGGTGTAAACCAGCCTCCAAAGTTCATTTTTGATTGCTGAAGGTTGTATCTGTCGCACGCTAAGGCGGAGTTTATAGGCTAGAGATCTTGCTCTTGGCGACTTGGCGACGAGTGCCAAACGCTCGGCGAACCATTGCATCAACTAATATAGCACACATAACAAATATGTGTGCACAGTCAGAGATTTTTCGGGATGACCTGGACGAGATTCCTTGCAGGTTGCGGTGTTTCTAAACATTTTGGCTCACGATACGCCATCCGATTCATTCGGTGAGCAGGCTCACGAGTGCGCGCGTCTGGCTAACGCTTTAAGAACAAGTATACCTATTCTTGTGCTTTGCCGTTATCTTCCCGCGTCTCTGCGGCCTTGTCTTCATCTTCATCGTGTGTGTCTGTAGGACAAGAGATCAAGCATGACTCGTGGCGTACCGCGTATGAGCTCAACGATGAACCGCAAGCGCTTCTTTGCGTTCTTGACTCTGATGCCGAGCGCCTTCTCGATTGGCCAGTGTGACTCTAATGGCGTGTGCACCGTTAAGGTGCGTACTGCGTAATTGTAGTGGCCGGCGTTTTTCTCCCTTAGCGGTTCATCCGTTTACGTATGAGGCCACCGCCAGGAACGGCATACGCACGTATGCCAATTGCCTGCTCACACAATAGTGCCACCCACATTCCACAGGGCGGTATCAAGAATGGCGCCTGGTGGCGCAAGGAACTCATGAAGTCATCCGAGGAGTGCCGGAAGATCGACCCTGGGGTAAGAGAGCGTGGCCTTCGTAGTCCTCCGTTTCTAGCCGTCCTGTGAGCCCCTCCTTTTACCGCACATTGAGCAGTCATTTGTTGGCCCAATCACGACTACAACAATGTTTTTCTGCCCATGGCTGTGCAACATAGATCATCCCAATGATGATATTTCCTTTCCCGTCCATTATATGCTGATTATCATTTTTATTTTTATTTTCATTTTTGAAAATTATGGGCCACCTTTAAAGAGCACGGGCACCTGCCATCAATGGACTGTGGAACTGAGTGACGCAGGCAAGGAGAAAGTACTGGACATCAAAAACTCGCTGCAAGACTACATTCTCACTACCAACGAGGTGAGAGCCTTGAATTATATGAATTGCGCGCGTGCTTTAGTGTTGAGGAAAGCCGTCGGACCTCTTCTCTCTTCTTTGGCGATAAGAAAGCTTTCCTCACCCTCGTAATATTAGGAACTGTCGACTTGAGGTCGTAATTTATGTGCACCAAATCTGTTGCAGCGCTCAAGCGACGCTGCTTTTCTCTTCTTCGTCTTCATCTTCTTCCTGTCTCTGACTTCTGATTTCCCCCCTTCAAATACTCTTCGTCACACCTCAAGGTGGACCTCAAGAGCCGGGTGCTGCAATGGAACAACCCCATGGACGAACTCTACCTGTCGGCGCCCAAAAATACCGAGGGCAGCGACCGGGTGTTCGTAACCCCGCACATCGACGGTTTTGTGGGGTGGATTCCGTTCGTGCGCCAGTGGCGCTGCGTGTATGGCCTCACGGGCCCCCACGACACGGTCACCGTGCAGCCCATGCGCAACCCCGACGAGCGCGAAATCCTGCTCGCGCCCGGGGTGTTCACCTGCTTCGACTTCAACCGCGAAATTCACTGGATTGAAAACCGCCCCTCCAACCACACCGCGCACACGGTGATGCTTGCAGAGTGTTCATTCCCCTTGCCCATGTGCGCGGTGTTTTTGTTTCATGCCTTTTTGTGTGCTCGTTTCTTTTTTCCTTCTAAGCGCGCATGCCACTGCTCTCTCTCTCTTTTGCTGTTGCCCCATTTTTCAACCTCCCATGACACTACATCCTCAACAACGTCACCTTTCAGGTGGTGGACGAGCGCATGGTGCTCAAACTGCACTTTTACGAGTACCCCAAGCTCTTCGGGGCCCTCGGCCATGTGTTTGGGCGCATCAATGCCGAGTACAACTTCCTGGCTCGCAAGGCGTTTTTGGTCTCGCAGTTTCCCGACCGCTCCGCCCTGTCCCGCTTCGTGGCCCGCTGCATCAACAGCATCACTCTGCTGGGCGGCAGCTTCGAGTTCTTCGGGTACTGCAACGCGGGCATCATGCTGTGCCTGCTGGCGGCGGCCCGCGGCAACCTGATGAAGTTCATGGCGGGGGTGGCGCCGCTGCACCTGTGGACCATGCTGCTGGCCAGCGTGTTCCAAGAAAACACCTTGGGCATGCTCTCCCGCGACGCCGAGTCGCTGGTGATGGCGAGTGCGCTAGTGGTGGGGCTCCCCTACGCTGCCGCGCAAGCCGCCCACTTCCACGCCCTCTCCGCGCTGCTCGCGGGTGGGGGCGCCTCCCTGGCCTGGGCCGGGTGGGACCACCTCGGCGCCGACCGCTTCTGGTACGGCGCGCAACTGGCCCCCAAAGAACTGGGGCCTGAGTTGCTGGCCACGGTGACCACTGGACCTTTCGCGTACCTGGCCCACCCGTGGTGCCTCGGCTGCCTGGTGGCGCTCCTGGGCTTGCGCCTGCACCCTCGCTTCGGCGCCACGCCCGAGTTCAAGGCCGCGTTTTGGCTGCTGTCTATTATGCACGTGGTGCTGCTGGCCGCCGAAGTGACCGGCGTCCATGTGCCCGAGACCACCCGCTACATCGCCACTTACGTAGACTTTGCCAAGTAAGAGCGAACCAGAATTACTTTTTGCATAGAAGTGTTTGCGTGTACGTACATGAGTGCGAATATGTTTTTGTTGGATGCAAGCACGTCCTCGCTCGCCTAGCTATATTTTGTTTCAGCATCTTCTGGCATTAAAATTCATTCGCTCTTTCTTCTCATCCATAATAATTTTCCTCGTCACACAGGTACCACCAAGACCCAATGAACGTGTACGCGCACCTGTTCACCACGGGCATGTCCTACGTGGGCGCCCTCGGCCTGGCCCTCGCTTACTTCGTGCCTTCGTCGTCGTCGGCTTCTACCACCGCCGCCACCACTTCTTCCAAGAAAGACCAGCAAGGCCTGAAAGTGGGCCCATTGTGCGCTGCGGTGACCTGGGCCTCGGTGCGCTACACGGTGCCCGACGATGACGTGGCCTTTGCCCTGGTGGCCATTGCCTACGCCCTGGGCGCCTACACCCACCAGCTGGAGCTCACCAAGCTGCAAGGCGTTGGGCTGGTGGTGGGCGGCATGCTCGGCCAAGAAGCGGCGCACTACTTCGCCCAGGAAGCGACCTACTTTGGGGCCTACGTGGGCGAGGCGGCGGACGCCGGTGGCGCGTCGGCGTGGGTGAAGGCCGCCGGCACGCTCGCGCTCCACAACGTGTGGCTGCTCGCCTTCGAAGTGCGCGCCGCCGTCAACGCCCTTACCTCGGCGCTGGTGCCCACGGCAGCTGCGTAAGACGGCACAGTTCTGTTGTCAAATGGTGCATTTTTATCGTGCATCGTCAGCACCACCCAAGTAAAGTTGAGGCAACCCTCCCATTGGGCTTTGAGCTTGAGGCAAATCAAAGCACCTCTCTAACTAAGGCCAAGGCCAGTTGCAGAGCCAGAAAGCGCAAACGCAGGGAGATTTAACCCTCCTCCAACCACACCCACGCACGCACCATATACGGAAAAACATCAGAAACGAGTAAAACCAAGGCACCTCTATCTTTGAACTCTTTATTCTGGATTTTTGTGTATTTTTCGTTTGGAATAGAATATAGAATTAGAAAGCTCATTGTTGGGCACTCAGACCCCGCCGATTTATTCGGAGGGAAGACGCCAGATAAAGCCTTCTGGAACGCGCAGATACATGCCACAAGTGCAAATACAGATCACCTCTGGGAGCGTGTTATTTCTGCCCTTGTCTTTCTTTACACTGGGGGAGTATAATCTAATCTAATCTTCAAGTACATATAAGGCATAAAGATAAAGCAAATCCGAAATATACAGATACAGAGAAGGGTAATTCTAGGATGAGAAAATTCCTAGAGCCTAGTTTCAGAATGCCGCGAATTGGTGTGTAAATCAAGCGTAAAGTGAATTTTCGTTGATACCGAAGTGATTTACGCCCGAATTTTAAAAATGACCTAGACGTAAATTCAGCGCGTAAATCAAGCTTAAATCACGTGCGAAGTAAAGTTAAAGCCCCCGCGCGTGAATCACGCGTGAACGTGAAACGCAACCTCTCTGAGAGCTGAGAGCTGAATAGTGAATAGGGGCGGAGACCGAAATTCGAAATAGTGTGGCCTGCGGTTTTAACTGTGCTAGAATTCCCGCGCGAAATTCCGCGGATTTCCCGCGGAAAGGGAAACATTTACCAATCAGACGTGATTTCCGCGACGGGGATTTGGCAGTGCCTTTATGACTACGGCACAGAACACGGAAAAGGAAAAACCCGCGGAAATACCGTCAAAATACCGCGCAAATACCACGTGAAGTGATTTTTTTAGCTCTCGCGCGGGAGTACCGCGGAAACGGGAACCATAACCCTGGGCCTTGATTAGTAAATACTTCAATCAAATATATGTTAGATGCAGATGCACACATCGAACTCAGATTTGTGATTTGTATTTGTATTTGTACGTAGGGCATCAAAATGAGGGCGAGGTCCTGCATTGATTTGCGAATGATATGTACTCGAAAGTAAGGTATCAGGATTCTTTTTCTCTCCTCCCTCCTCTAATTTCCTGTCTCTATCACTCATACTAAAACCGTGTCTTGTCGTGGCCAATAGCAGATGCAGTTTTGCTTGCGGCTTCAATGCAAATTGCCACCACGACCCTCACGTCTGTGCTTTAGCTGTAGCTCGCTTGCCGACTGTTCCTTTATCTCCAACTGGGAGCTCTTCTCTCGCGAAAGGCTCCTAGGAGGAGGATAAGGATAAGGGGGCTGCTCTGGACCTGGACCCGATTAAATTTAGTTCCTACTGCGCTAAGGTAGCTCGATATTCGATATAGCAGCATTCAACTCGCTTACTACTAAGTGCCTTCTTGTGTGGCTGTGGCTACACGGCCTTAAATCCTATCTCATTCGTGTACGAGCTCATTTCTAAACAACAGGAATATTACAAAAAGGCCAAGAAATCATGCCGCATGTCGAGAACGGATAACGGCTGCATATGACGCGATTGTTGATATTCATACGTACCACGTGTATTCAATTTGAACACGGGAACACGGAAGAATAACGAGGCTTACTTCTCAAGCGAGTGAAGATAGTCATTAATCCTCGACAAATAAACTTATTTTCTTTGCGATGGCTGCTCGCGTTCCTGCCGGCGGCATTCGTCGCACATGCGCGCAAAGAAGTGTGCGTAATCGAAGCTCGCCATGAGAGCATCCACAAACCTTATGTTGTTATGTTTGAGCGTGGGATTGAATGTGTAGGTCAGAACGTATATAAAGGATTCAAGTCTCATATTGGAGGATTCTCTCAACATTTTGTTTTTCAGAGGACCCTTTTGTTATTACCAGTGATGTTCGTGCGCCTCAAAAAGAGCTGCGAATTTGTCCTCTAATGCATCTTGACATTGCTGATAGAAAATGACAGGCGAGCAGCCATCTTCGGCTAAAAAGTCCTAGAATTGTAAATGAGTCCAGAGTATCAAAATAAGGTAAAATGACACTTACCTTCGCACTGATAAGGTAGTCCGTATAGCGAAAGTCTCCCAGGGAAGAAACTTACTTGAAGTAAATTCTCGAAGATGGCAAGGTACTCTGCGTGCAAATCAGAATAACTCAAAGAGTGCTCCACATGTTCGCCACTCTTAGCCTACAGGTGAGATTGAAATCAAATGGAAGCAAATTGTCAAAGTTCAGCGTGTATCCCACGTGGGTATTTCGAGTTTCATACACAAAGTGTAGCACATTTCGTGTTTTGGTCTGATAGTGATGTGACCTCAGCAGCGTCGCTGAATTCGTGGGCATGCCGTTGGACGAATTCGTCTAAGGGGCCGTGAAACGGCCGGGATTGATAGAAAGCCACAGCGCGGCCGAGGTAATCGGGAATGGATGCGCCTGGCAAGTACTCTTCGTCCGAATCCGCGCTTTTGCACCCATCGTCTTCTGCATACTTGCTGTCCATAAACGTCCTCGATTCGACGCTATCAAATCAGATCTTCGTCAGCAGTCCACACGATATAATATCCTTAGCAATGTACGATACAGTTGTGGATTAATCTCACTTTATCAAGCTATTATTGTACAATTCAGTAGTTGTAGGAGGACGCCACTATCTCTATTTGTTTAAAGTGGTCCTCGTATTCAAACTTGCAATTTCGCGCTGAATATGATTACTTTTGTACGACGTTTACGCAACTCATGGCTTGCTTTGCTTCGTTTATTATTTTGGTAGGTCTTGTTGCGAAAAACTGCAGTAGGTCTTGGGTGTTACTATAATAGCCCGGGCACCAGGCAGCCCGAATAAAACGCGACGTCGCAAAATCGTAACCGTCCATCGTCGTCGTCCACTGTCCACCGACGGACGACAGCGACGACGATCGATCGACGATTTCGTTATTTTGCATTTTCACGATTTCACGATCAAGGCCACTCCGATTTCCTGCAGGAAAAAAATCAGGAAAACCATAGCCTTTTCGCCAATCAGGACACGCAAGAAAATACAGGAAAACCATGAGTTTCCTGGGAATCCACCTGTTCTTGTGTTCTCCAGTGATTTCCTCTTCTAAAATTGCCTCTGGAATGGAGGTCGCTCGGGCGGAATTCCCCACTTCGGGGTGGAATTGACGTCGGTCGGTAATTATTGGCCAATCACAGCACGGAAAGACACCAGGAAAGGACCAGGAAAGCAAATCGGGAAAACCATGGACTTCGATCAGGAAATCGGAGTGGCCTTGTTCACGATGTAGATATATGTAGATACCCTTGCTTTCACGCTGCTCTTCTACAGCTCTTTGAGGCTAACGTTTAGTGCCTTCAGTAGACTAGACTGAGCCAGGAATGAGGCACAGAGTAATTAGTCCTAGCCAAGATAGTTTCTAGCCTGACTCGCTGGCTTCCCTTCTCTCTGTCTAAATATATTGAATAGCAAGAGTATAAACTCAACCTCCTCAGCAAGGAGTCTTGTCCTTCAATCATTTATCATTTACAATTGCACCGGATTATACTTACGTAGTATCATAAGTATGCTTCGCCACTAGTTTCATCCGACGATACCGCATGGCATCCTCCCTTGGCACCGATGCTGCTATGATTCCTTCCGATGTGAACGAAACCACATGCTCCACCAATTGTGATTCGGCTGTAAACGCTCCAGCCAGCCCGGTCCCACAGCGCCCACGTGCCGCGCTCCGGGCTTTGGCCACGGCGCGCTTTGTGCAGGCCGACGCTGAACCGGCTGAAGTGCGACCTCGGCTATGGCTTGGCTCAATAGGTGCTGCCAATAATCAAGAAGGTCTCGCGAAGAGACAGGTACGGCCTGGCTTTTGCCACGTTTTGTATCTTTCACAATATCTTAACTCTCCAGCTATTGTAATGACGTTGTTTTGGTGCAGATAACCCACGTATTGTCCCTTGGTGGTGCCGAAATGTTGGAGAAATTGAGATCACCATTGCATGAGCGAGGCCTGAAGCACCTGTGCGTGGAGATGAGTGACACGTCAACGCAAGACTTGTCTGGTCATTTCGAAACTTGTCTTAGCTTCATTGCCACAGGATTGGCTGAGGTTACCTCCAATGATACCAGCGGTGGTGATGGCGTATTAGTGCACTGCTTTCAGGGCAAAAGTCGAAGCGCAGGTGCAACTTACTCTTCCTCTTTTCCTTCCTTGACGTTTTCTTCGCAAACTATACCCATGCGTAATTCTGTATTATGCATGTCCTCGCCATTCTTGTCATTTCGTGATCATAGGTGTCGTGGCGGCATACTTGATGTGCGCAGAGGGACTCTCATACGCCGATGCCCTAGCTAGCATACGACTCGTGCGGCCACGCGCGTGCCCTAATTTGGGATTTGCCGTGCAGCTGCGCCGTTTCGAGGCATCGTGCAAAAGCGAAGGCGCAGTGATACCTGTTGCTTCTTTGACCGAGAAAACAGTAAATGTTCAGGGCGCTGTGGTTGGTGGTTTAGATGGAAATAGGTAGTGCTTCTGCATCTCACATCCGGTGAAGTATTTCTGAATTATTGTTCGTATCTCATCTATATCTAGTACTAGTTCTAGCGACATATTTAAGGGCGCGGCAAATTCATGTCTCTCTGCTTATACAAATGACTTCTATGCTACTGGGCCTGCGCATTGCCTTGACGTTATACTTTTCTTTCTTTTTTTATTGTTCTTTCACTCAACCTACCACCGAATTGAAGTCCAAGTCAATTAGAATAAGAGAAACGGATTTCTTTTTCTACTATTGGCTACTATACCGATTTCTATACCATTGCCTCCTTCAGACCTCCACATCGCCCAATAAATCAATATAGCTCGACGTTTCAACGGGGATTAGTCCAAAATGCCTGTTTGTATGTTGAAAGCTCGTCATGAATCAGCTGTGCTAAAAAGATTTAGATCTCTTCAGTTTGGTACCAATTTCAGCATGTACTTTTTTCGTGGATGGCATTTTGGCTTTTGAGATTACAGGTCCTGCAGGCCGCTGAAGCTTGTATTGTTGTGGCAGCTGCGTCATAGGTGGCAAGTGCAGTGGTGATTGCATCATTGCTTTCATTGGCGAAGGTGGGCCTTGCGCAAAAATGTCGAGCGCTGACCGATAGTACGAAGTTGGAGAAGCTCCAGAAGCTTCTGAAGCAACATGTGAGGTGCGGTCAATCGATGATCGAGAAGACACTGACGAATTAATTTTCTTTGGTGCAGCTGCTACAGTGGAGCCAGCTTCTTGATCGCCGAGTGGCGAAAATAGGTCTCTGAGTGAAGAGGGTCGAATCGACGTTAACGACAGCGGCAAGTCGAGAGGTAGCGGCTGTCCATTTATCGATGACGATAACAGAGATGGCTGCGGTAACCTTGTCGGTGTTGTTGCTCCACCATCAGACTTATTCGGCACCGGCACAGAACAAGACGGAGAACGACCTATGTGAGACGAACGGGCTGTTTCTCGATAAGGCTGAGGAGCTGGTATCGTTGTTTGGTGTGCAGCATCAACTTTTGAGTGCCCTGATGATGGAGAGAACATTGAGTCACCGAAGTCGTTCTCAACTTTCACAGCCCAGATAGGTGGTAGTGGTGTAGGCTCGAAGTGGACAGCATTGGCATCGCCGAGGGCTTCATCTGGAAAAATGGCATCCGACGACAATCTTGCTCGGCGCTGCTCAAGAACTTTCCACGACGGCATGTCATTGATTCTACCGTTGTTATCGCGAGACGAGGGAGAAAGAGGAGAGGAAGTGGTAGCGTGTGCATTTGGTTGCACCTCATGGCTTCCATCAGCAGCGCGCCGGCGTTTGTCTTGCGCGAAATAACGAGCCACTGCGGCGAGGTCATCAGCGGAGTAATCATCCATGAAAGTACTACTGTCGTCGACGCCGCTGAAGTCACTGGCACTTTTCACCTTTGCTGCTGTCTCAAAGAGCGAGGGATGAAGGTCAAAGTGCCTAGAACTGCGATCTTTGCCGAGATTGAGGCTTTGGCTGTTGGTTTCGCGCCAACGGTTGCTTCTGTAAGAGCTCCCATCATGAGTCCCAGTAGCACGTAAACTTCCACCACCAGAGTAGTTGTGGCCGTTACCATTGCTCCAACTACTGATGTCAGCCGTGAAGCGACGGTTTCGACGCAAGGAGGCGATGTCGATGTCAGAGTTTTTGTGCCCAATAGTACTACTGCGGAGGCTGCTTTGGCTTGTTTCAGCGTAACTACTGTCTGCCTGAAAGTTGTCGTGGCGTTGAAGGGCGGCTGCAGCAGCAGATAAAGCAGCACCCGAAGAAGGTGGTAATGATCCAGAAGATTCGGCAAAATGAGAGTGCAAGGTAGCGTTGCTACGCATAGCGAGGGCAGCATTATCAGCACGTCGCCACAATTGCTCCGCTTTCATGGTTAAACTCCTACGATGTTCGCGGTGGCTAGATGGGCCCACATTGGCAGTGGCAGAAGAAGCGGCAGTACCAGTCGGCACAACGGTAGAAGCCGCGGGATCTCCTATGCGAGCGCTTATTGGCTCCGATTCACTGCGCGCCGAGCGCAAATTCAGACTGCTCCCTACTGAGTCGACAGAAGGACGAGAAAGCGGTTTCATTTGACTTATGCTTGGTGCTTTGTGCGAAGGCGGCAAAGGTGATCCTAGGGTGACTGAGCGCATCGGCATTTGAGGACTATTAGGCGGCAGCTGCAATGGTGGCGAGGGCGGCTGCATCGGGAGCGCTGGTGGTAATTGCGTATGCTGATGACCTCCGGTATCAAATAAAGCCACTGAAGAGCGATCTCCCTTAAGAGCTGACTTGCGGTTCAAAGAGGATTGACTTGTCGCTGCAGAATTTCCAGATAAGTTTGGGGTATTTGGGGTTGATGACAGAGGTGGCGAGGGTGGCGCTGAGGAAGATGCAGCGAGTGCTTCTGCAGCAGATTGACTTCCAGCAAGCTCTTCTTTGAAATAAGCTTTCCCCTCTACAAAATCTGCAGTTCCTTTACTGCGCTTTTCCCACACTTTCTTGATCCGGTTTGCGGCAATTTCTTCTCTATTTGTGCTGGTAGAAGTAATGTTAGCCGTAGGAGTCGATTCCACCGCCTTTGCAGCTGTTGACACTGTTGCCGTCGTATCGTTCTGTCCACTAGTGCTCATGTGTGCAGGGATCTCGGCCGATACTGCTTCAAGATCAGGCGCCACTGTCGATGGTTTCGCTGTAGAAGCAGAATTACGCTTGCTTGAAGAATGTGAGGTTGGGGAAGGTGCAGCTGCTACGGCAGCTGTCTTACTCCCTGAAGTAGCCCCAAACCCACGGCTTAGCTTCAATAGGGCAGCAGACGCACGCGCAGAGTCTTTTTTGGCACCCCACTCGTACTCTTCAAGTGTCCAACCTAATGACGTCAGGCAAGCGTGATGGTCCTCATCGCAAATATTTTGAGCTTTCCGGAAGTTAGAAAGCGCCATTTTATGGCCTGCGGGAAGCGTGGTTTCTTCGCCCTTCGTGCCAGAAGTGCTCCATGTGCCCAAACAGCGCCGCAGCAACGCTCTGTACTTCTCAACAACGAGAACCTAGGAATGAACAAGCAGTACACGGAGTCATAATGTTTACGAGTCATGCATTACGTATATTGGTAGAAATAAGAGTGATTAAACAACGAACATGATCGCGAGCAAGGGCGTTCTCCACAAGCGCTTCATTGAATACACGCAGCATGGCAGCACCCGTGGCTTCGTGCTCTTGAAAGTGTGATACCAAGGAGGCCACTGGCCACACAAGCAATTTACAAGGCCCATCGGAGGTGGCAGCCACAGTTGCACTCAAGCTCGAGGCCGAGGCGGCTGCCTGGACTGCTAAGGCATGAGTTTCTTCGTCACGATCTGCGTATAAGATAGATTTCTTTTTAGATTGGTTGTTAGTGCTGAATCCGCTCGGGAAGCTTCCAAAAAAGCCGAAAGCTGGTGACTGACCCGAAGATGAGGGAAGCTCTGAAGACGGGGAAGCCGCCGCAGTGGCAGCAGCTGCTTCTGCTGAAAAAGCTGCAGCAACGGCTGCTACTGCAGCAGTCGCTGAGAATTTCTCATCTGAATCACTAATTCTGTTTTCTACTGAATTTACCTCTGCGTGAGGTGCACCTTCCCTATTTGGTGGCGCTTGCGAGGTTGCCAAAATTCCAGCTAACTCGGGCAAGAGAAGGATTGAAGTCTGATGAACTCCACTTCTACATTCGTTGCCAACTGCTTCTAATAAGTCGCCGCGAGCGCTGCCTCCGTCGTCGCTACTGCTGCTAGCAGGCGGATGCGAGACAGCATCGAAATTGGGCACAGCTAAAAACATATTACTTTTAGCTACCAACAACGTAGATCCTTGCTTTGAAACTTTGCATCGGCCAGACACCAGCAAACCGCACTCCTTTGTTGAGTCGAGAGCTACGGCTCCAGGTTCAACCTTTGAAGAAAATAATTGATCGTTTTGCGATGAGTTTTTGAGCAGATAGATATAGTTAGCAGTTACAAGTGAGCTGTGCAAATAGAAGCAAGCCAAATATGGCTATGCATACCAGATCCTCTTCTGCGTGGTCCTTCCTGATTTACACACAAACACTATTTACCTCTCGCCATTCGGCACACTGCAGCAATGCATGAAACTTCCGGGGTGTCAAATGCCGTTGAAACTTGGCTTCGTACACTGCAAGTTCGGTGGGAGTAAATCCAAGGCTCGTAGCCGTAGTGGTTCGGTCGCGCACAATTTCAGCGAGGCGGTAAACGTTGAAGCCCAAAAAAGCGAAGCCCCACCCGATATTGAGGTAGTTCAATTTGTAGTAGTTGGGAATCATATTGAACAGTAAGATACCTAAGCGTTGAAGGTAATCGCATGCGGCATGTAAAAACATCATCACTAAGAATCAAACTCGAGCTACTGTAAAGCATTAGATTGCGATTCGTAACTGTACCACGATTTCGTACCGGAGATAGCGAGCACGCGAAGAACCAGGACATCCGATGCAGCATAAGAGATAACAGTGGAAATCGCACCGAGCTGTTGGATTCCAGCAACTCTCGGTGAAGGCTCGGTAAGGGCTTTCCAAATGATAACTTTCGATTTCTTCACAAAGGACTCCCACCGCGTCTTCGCCCACGCAGTTGGGTTGTCCAAAAATACACCAGGGCTCTTCTGGTGACCTACTGTTGATAAAAGGTGGCGAGACATCGAGCTACTGTGGCTAAGAGGGAACCGAAGTTTCGAACCTACCATGGGCTGCCGGGTCCACGGCAACAGTGCGGCTCGACGTATCATTCCGCGAGTACTGTCACGTACGATGAAGCGACAGCTCTACGCAGAGTGGTCTTCGAAATAACTTCGGGAAGTTCTTTGAACAGTTACAGTATTGCCTTGTTGCACGTGCCTCTTCACTTCACGGGATTTTCAGAAGGGTATCTAGAAGATGGAAGAACACCGGCAGTCTAAGTATGTAGCATGGCGTGCAGCGTCAACATTTGAAACAACAACATTCTTCTCGACTGAATCGAAGATTCGATGAATCCTTCCCGATCCTTCCATATTCCATATCCTGCCGAATACTTCGATACAGGCCCCGTAGGACTGAAATCAGAGAATCAGAGTATCTACTACAGATAGTAGCAGAGAACCAGAGAATCAGAGATCTTTGTTGGATGTTCCGTTGGACGGCAACGGATCTCAAAGAAAAGAATCGGAACAGAAAAGAAAAGAAAGGACACCTCATGAGGATAGACACGGAGCAGCCCGGCGGAT
>Ga0307930_1000503_pt1 | contig 31505 bp, 25 predicted proteins | sample OrgLakmetageno46_FD_203161 | JGI IMG/M metagenome (GOLD analysis project Ga0307930, IMG submission 203161) | Saline water microbial communities from Organic Lake, Antarctica - #46 | ecosystem: Environmental > Aquatic > Non-marine Saline and Alkaline > Saline | place: Antarctica: Organic Lake...
CGGTAAATTCCTCGTCAACGAAAATAGTATAATTAAGACTAGCCCCTACATAAGGTTGAAAGGCAGAAGAGGCATCCATAAAGTAATAGTTAGCCGTTACTGACTGTGGCAAGTGAGTAACCTTTTAATCTAGGGTAAGCCAATGTCTATTAATCACTCAAATCCATTGCGAAAATATCCAATTGTAGTTGAGTCCTTAAGCGTGGAATAGATCCTTTGAAGTCCAAAGCGTAAATCGTCAACTGCAAGATAAATGCCTATCGTAGCCTATAGGTTTTGCAACGCCAACCGTGTCTGGCTCGCTGCTTTTTGCGTGCCTGATACCTTCTAACAACTTTATTAAATCATAGATTTACCGATGCCCAATGGAAGGTAACTGACACCAAATAGCGGTATTAGTCACCGGAGGTAATTAGTTGTTATCATCGCCATTGTTGACTAACAGTTCGGCTTTAGTTTAGTCGCCTTTGTGCCAGTTGTGATCATTAGAGGCAACCTTATTCACCATTCCTTGAGCACATTTAAGCCGTATCAAAAATGTATGGTTAATAACAGCTAAGCAACATTTAAAGGATGTTCAGTTTCAAACATTAAGTCAGTCATACATTAACATCATGTGTAAATGACGTTGCCGCTAATACTTCAATGTTAGTGTTGTCAGTAACAAAACAAGCAATATTCAAACCCAATTGAGTGTCACTGCTAATTGAATGTCACTACCAACGGTTAAACTTACACCTAAATCAGCACCACCAGCGAAAATGTTTGGAGCATCATCATTAGGAGATACATTGGTAAAACAAGCACGGACAAGCAAATCATCTTTTTCGTAAGCCATTGCGGTACCAGCGAATACCAAACTAGCGAAGACGATGCCCGATAGTGCGACACCTTGAAGAAGCGGGGCTGTTGTCGTTGTTAAATAATGTATGCAACTATTTGGATAGTTCGCAACTGAAAGCGACTTACTCTTGGGGTGGTCCCTTGGTGTTAACAAGCTTATCTGAATTAGTCAGTACTTAATTTTACATTTTATAAATGTTGAACTTTACCAAATATTACAGAGGGCTCTACTGACATTGCCAGCGTAAGCTTTTAATTTAGGACCGTCGCAAAGGTGCCAAGACTAAGCCTTAGCTTTGATAATTAACCGCTTAATAGCTGCTTAAATATTCTTGTTAACAACTTTTACCCCACACTCGACTCTGATTTTCTCTTCAATAAGCAGCAATTTGGATAATTGCTTTATTTTCAACCACCCCTCGTCTAAATGAATCATAGAATAGCGGAGGGTATTAGCTTTAATGACCTTGAAGCATAGATTTCCGGCCTCGTACCAATTATCAAATTCATTTATTCTAGAGTAAATCATCACAATTGAAAGACTTGCTGTCTGAAGCCAGACACAGTCTGGGCTACCATCTGGACTCTTATCGACGTAATATCCGATTAAACCTTTTTCGAAGATATCTTCTAGAGAAACAATGTTTATCAAGCTAAAGTTAACATTACTCTTCATAAAATTCTCTATACAGCGTTCCAGATTGACGTGTCTACCGTGCTCAACCTGTATTGGTCATAAGTTCATAGTATTGGCAATATCGGTTTTTACGAACCGTCTCCTAAGGATCTGTTGTGATCATTAGACGCCTCATCAAAAACAGCTAAAAATAAGCTTAAATTTAAGAGGACGGACGCCAACTCTAATGTCCGGTTGGGGTCCTTAAATTACCGAAATGATTTGGACAAAGTTTGATACTTATAGCACCAATATATTGGTGCTATAAGATTTTCCTTAACGGTTTTGCCGCTAACTATCATAATTCCTAATAATAGTTAAGGAATACTGCTAATACGAGCTTTAAGCTGCTCTTTTGAACGTGACCTTGAATGATCACATACTATCAATAATTAATTCGACTACGGCATACATATATAGGTATTTTGGGGATCCTAGCTAGTAGAATTTACTGTCGAGGTAGACTCAATGCAAATCCATCATAAATTTATGCAGTAGAGAGAATATCGAACGTGTATTCTCGTTTGAGTTGTCAAAAGTTGAAGAAACTATTTAAGCAAGAGGCTTAGTGACGACTAGTTTAATCCGAGAAAAATTAAAAAGGTTGATCTGGATTAAGTTTATGAAAAAACAGTTATGGCGCGCTTTCACTTGATCCAGGTCAACACAATTAGGTAAAAATAATTAGTCTACTTCAGTGCTTATTCGTTCAAGTAGTCTCTTGCGGTAAGAAAAGCTTGAATTTTGCCTTCTGGAGAATCCGTTGATGGCTGATAATTGTATTCCCAACGAGCCAAAGGCGGCATCGACATAAGAATAGATTCGGTTCTACCGCCGGTTTGCAAACCAAACAGAGTACCGCGGTCGTAAACTAAGTTAAATTCAACGTAGCGGCCACGACGATAAAGCTGAAAATCGCGTTCTTTTTGTGTGAACGAGGTGTTTTTTCGATTTTCAAGAATAGGCACATAGGCATCCAGAAATCCGTTGCCGACGCCTTGCATGAAAGCAAAGCTAGTATCAAATCCTTGTTCGTTAAGATCATCAAAAAACAAACCACCAACACCTCTGGTTTCGTTACGATGTTTTAAATAGAAGTAGTCATCACACCACTTTTTATAAGTCGCATAAACATCATCACCATAGGGGTCACAAATTGCTTTTGCCACTTTGTGCCAATGCAAACAATCTTCTTTAAACGCATATGAAGGAGTTAAATCAAAACCGCCACCAAACCACCAAATGGGCTCAGCGCCCTCTTTTTCAGCAACAAAAAAACGGACGTTTGCATGGGAAGTAGGTGCATAAGGATTATGCGGATGAATGACCAGTGAAACACCCATTGCTTGAAAACGACGCCCCGCTAACTCGGGCCGCGACGCAGTTGCTGATGCAGGCATTTTATCACCAAACACGTGGGAAAAATTAACCCCACCCTGCTCGATAGCACCACCATTGGTTAAGACTCTGGAGCGACCGCCACCACCTTCTTCTCGCACCCATTCATCTTGGTGAAATGAGCCTTTACCATCCACCAGCTCTAAGGTTTGACAAATCTCATCTTGGAGCTTGAGTAAAAACGCGTTAACTTCATCAATTTGTTGCTGAGTTACCATAAGGGCAAAATCATTCTTGTGTTAATCATAATCCTCTATGCTCGCAAGGTTTCGAGGTTGAGTCCATTAATAATAGTACTAGGCGTTTGTTGTTTACCTAAACTGCCTTCAATAATGAGTAAATCAGTACCAAAATACGAACGCACTTCATCGCTAGAGCAAGCGGGTTCCATGCTGGCCGGATTTGCACTTGTTGATATCATTGGGCTACCAACTAATAGACACATTTTTTGTATCAATGGATGATCGCTTACTCGAACAGCAACGAGGTCGGAGTCGCCGCTTACCCAAGTGGGTGTGAGATCACTTTTAGGTAGTAACCAAGTAAATGGGCCGGGCCATGAATCGAATGCTTTTTGCTGATGCTCAACAGGCAGGCTATGAATGTGTACAAATGGTCTCAACTGCTCAAATGTTGCAGCGATTAAAATAACGCCTTTTTCAACAGGACGAGACTTTAAACGCAAAATTTCCATCATGGCAGTTTCTGAGAGTGGGTCGCAACCAAGACCGAACACAGCTTCAGTCGGATAGGCAAAACACCGCTGATGATGAAAAGCATGCTCAAATGATTGCATGAAATAACCCCAAAAATTAGAAATATAATTTAATACCAATTATTATAGTGTTTGTTTTTGCTGACAATTCACTTGCGGACAAATTAAGCCTTTTTCAGAATGGTTTTTGTCCACCAGCACCGTCACTTTCCAACCACAACTTTCACAAGCGGTATCGACAGGTATGGAATTTAGCATATATTTGCATTTTGGATAGTCATCGCAAGCGTAAAAAGATTTACCAAACTTATTTTGACGTTTTACTAGTGCGCCATGCTGGCATTTCGGACAAGCCAAGGCAGTGTTCGATTTTACGTTACCATACTCATTTACATTATCGTTGTTACTTTTTACCACGCCATCTTTGGTCACCATGTCTCTGGTTGCGATGAAGTGGCAATCAGGAAAACCTGTACAACCGATAAACATGCCATATCGACCTTTTTTGACTGCTAAGGTCTCAGCACACTCAGGACAAGTAGTCCCGTCCATAACTTTGAGAATAGTGACATCATTTTTATGTAATTGCTGTGTATGCTTGCAGGTAGGATAGTTTTGACAAGCCAGAAAAGACGATTTATTTGCGTGTTTTAAAACAAGTTGCCCTTCACAATCAGGGCATTTGCCATAAGCTTCATCAAGCGCGTGTTGTTTCGCGGAGAATAATGAATGATCAATTTTTGCCATTGTTTTTTGCGCTACTTTGTACTGCTAATTTTGCCGTTGTTTTCACCCATTACTAATGCAGAGGGCCTTCTTGAACTTCAAACAAAAGGTCCTCCATTTGCTCGTAAGCCCACTCTTTACCCGGAACATTAAATAGCACCATTAATATCACCCACTTCAAGTCTTCTAAGCAAAACTCGGCAGACTCAATTTCCATTGTGCGGTCGATGACCATCTCTCTTGTACTAACATCAAGAACTTTGACTTGCTCTAGGAAAATTAAGAAGCCTCGACATTGCACATCAAGGCGTATTTGCTCCTCAGTTGTATACACTCTTGTGTTGTTTGGTATCGTCACTCTTGATAAATAAGGAGTGGCGTCCGTTTCTTGCAGTGCTGCTAGCTTTTCAACCCAAGCTAGTGCTTTGAATATTTCGTCGTGATGAAAACCCGCGCGAATTAACTCGTCGGTCAATTCATCGTGGTCGACTCTAAACTCGCTCTCATTGTGTACTACGTTTTCGAACAAGTACATGAGGATGTCAAACATAATTAGTCCCTCAATTTAAGGTAACCTTCAGACGTAGAGGTTATAAACCCGCGTAACTCATATTCCAATAACTGCACAAATAATGTCGAAATCGACTGGCCGGTGCGCATAGCTATAAGGTCTATTGAAGTAACATCAAAATCGACGGCCTGCAGCAGTAAGGAGGAATTTTTTATCTCATCCTGCTGCGAACGGCTATTTGCGCCATATTTATCAGATGCAATGTCTACACTATCTAACAATCTGATGGTTGCCAAGTTTTGTTTTGGTTTTTTTTCAATCTGCTGTTTTTGTGCAGTTTTCAGGGATGTCATCGGCAGTTCATCGAAGATATCTTGAGCACATTCGCATAACTTTGCCCCTTGCTTAATCAGCCAATGACAACCTTCGGCTTGCTTATTATTTATGTTACTTGGCATGGCGAAGACTTCTCGTCCCTGTTCAATCGCATATTTTGCCGTTATTAACGATCCGCTTTTAATTCTGGCTTCAGTAACCAGCGTGCCTAAACTGAGCCCGCTAATAATACGATTTCGCCGCGGAAAGAATTTTGGTGACGGCATCACGCTAGGCGGAAACTCACTTACTAACAATCCGTTTTGGCGAATTTGTGCACTTAGTGTTGCGTGTCTTTTGGGATAGATAACATCAATACCATTGCCAAGTACAGCGATGGTTCTGCCGCTTAACGTTGCGGTGTTGTGCAAACATTGACTGAAATTTAAGGCTGCAGTGTGGCTTTGCGCATCAATACCCAAGGCTAAACCACTGGTAATGACTAAATTAGATTGAGTTAGCACTTCTGTTATTAGTGTATTGGTATTTGCCAAGCTATTGTATGTTGGGGCACGACTGCCAACCACTGCTAATTGTGGTTTTGACAGTAGCTCATAATTACCATCTGCAAAAAGTAATAACGGAGCTTGCGCTATTTGCTTGAGTTGCTCAGGATATTCTTTGCACTGATAAGAAATGATGGCTCGATTATTATCACCTGACAACCAATCAATACATTTTTGAGTGAACGGATGCGGCTCAACTAAACAGGCTATTTGTTCGGGATGCCAGCCGACCGATTGCAATCTCGACGTGTCTACCTGTGCCAACTCAAACAAGGTAACATTGCATCTACTCGCTGTTTTTAAGAGGGTTTTAATACCGATGTTTGGCAGCGCGGTTAAGGCCAACCAATAGCGTATGTCTTGTTCTAAAATGATCATGTAAACCGTCCTTGGTTATTAATCTAATAGGTAAAACAAAACAAGTAGCCTTAGCTACCTGTTTTCAATGTTGCATATGCTCAAAGAGCTGACTAAGGTCGCCCTAAATACTCCCCACCCTTCATGTGTTTATCAGCTCGTGTTATCCAAGCATAACTCGCATTATCGAAGGTTTTGAATATAATCAACTCACCAATTTTAAAGGCTGGCTGTTCCACTCGTTGGCTCGCACTGAACAAGGTTTTAACTGGGCTTTGACTTACTTCATATGATGGATTTTCATTGTCCAAAATTGCAGGGCCTTGTGCGTAAATACCCATTACTGTTCCGGGCTCAACTTCTGCTGCACCTAATGAAATAACCACAACATCACGTTTGCCTATAAGTGAACGGTCTTCAATATTTGCAATAATACGGCCCATTTGAGTAGTTGAGGCTTGCAACACTAAATCATCATTATCGGCACTTTCAACCGGTCTTAATTTATCACCAGGTCGAGCTTCACGGTTGCTTTTAACCACTCTAACAATTTGCTGCAAACCTGAACTAGAGTTCATTAACTCTACTTCACCAACGTTCTTCACCTGATAACCAATGACCTTGCCTTCCTCATCTTTTAACAGTTTACCTTTGCGAATAATAGTGTAGTAGGTATCTGCATTTACTAGCTTATGACTCAACACAAAATCTTTCTTAACAAACGTAGTCGACCCTTCGCTGTCACCTAGCAGTCTTGGCAACGCATTGAATTCTTGAAGATCAATGATACTTTCATTCTTAAAATAGGGACCCAGCATTTTCCAAGGCAACACGCCAATAGCTGATGGCTTGGTATTGGTTACCGACTCAGGCGTTAATAAAATCGACGTTTTGTCGCGGACAATTTCCATTACCGGTTGACCGTCAATATAGCGCAAACGTAAAACGTTACCAGGATAGATTAAATGCGGATTTTCAATCTGCGTATTTTTGCGCCACAGCTCTGGCCATAACCAAGGCCGGTCTAAAAATAAGTTAGATATATCCCACAATGTATCGCCCTTCTTAACCACATAAGTTTGTGGTGCGTCAGTTTTTATATTTATAATATCTGCTAATACTGATTTGACGCTTATCATAAATAGCCCAAATACAATAAGGCATAGCATCGATAATTTTTTGATCATAGTCATTCTTATACTACTCTTAGTGTACTCGTGAGTCGCCTGTACTTCAGGCTAGAATTGTTACAGACAGTTATAATTTATGTCTATTTAACTAGTTATCGGTTTATTTTTCAAAAAATTAACCCCATATCTAGTCTACAGACTGTGGCTTATGCGTTAGAATAGACAATATGTGCAAGGTTTAAATAACTATTCTGCATTAATAGTATATTTTTTAATACTAACTAGATGAGTGATTTTAGCAATGGCAGTAAGAACTGTATTAACCTTTCCAGACGAGAGACTACGCACTGTAGCAACGTCTGTAGAGGAAGTTAACGAAGAAATCCAAACGCTTGTGGACGACATGTTCGATACCATGAAAGACGAAAAAGGGATTGGTTTGGCGGCGTCGCAAATTGACGTACATATACGTGTTGTGGTGATGGATATTTCTGAAGAGCAAAATGAACCGCGTGTTTTTATCAACCCCGAAATCACAAAAGCGGAAGGTTCTACGATTAGTGAAGAAGGTTGTTTATCGGTTCCCAACAACTACGCAGAGATAGATAGAGCAGAAAGAGTCACCGTAAAAGCACTGGATCGAGATGGCAAACATTTTGAACTTGAGGCTGAAGGCTTGCTTGCCATTTGTATTCAGCACGAACTTGATCATTTAAAAGGCAAATTGCTGGTTGACTATTTATCACCGTTGAAGCGAAATCGTATCAAAAAGAAACTTGAAAAAGAAGCTAAACTGGCTGCAAAAGACGAGTATTAAGGACATTAATATATTGGCTAATTCATTAAATATTATCTTTGCTGGCACACCTGAATTTGCAGCTAAACACTTAGCCGCACTATATGCTAGTGAACATAATATCATCGCCGTTTATACGCAGCCTGATCGCGCTGCTGGCAGAGGCAAAAAGCTTATGCCTAGCGCCGTAAAATTGCTGGCGCTGGACAACGGCACACCGATTTATCAACCTGCTTCACTAAAAAATGAAGAGGCTCAGCAGGAACTTGCTGGCCTAAACGCTGATATTATGGTTGTTGTTGCCTACGGTCTTATACTACCCAAAACAGTGCTTGATGCGCCAAAACTCGGTTGTTTGAATGTACATGGTTCGTTATTACCCAAATGGCGTGGCGCTGCACCAATTCAGCGTGCCATATGGGCGGGCGATAAATTTACCGGCATCAGTGTTATGCGAATGGATGAAGGCTTAGATACTGGCGCTGTGCTGCTTGAAAAAAGTATGGCTATTATCGGTGCGGCTACAAGCGCAAGTTTGTATGACGATTTAGCAGAACTAGGCCCTCAAATATTGCTAGAGACACTTGAGAATTTGGATAACCTAACGCCTACTGTGCAAAATAATGATGACGCCACCTACGCCCACAAATTATCAAAAGAAGAAGCGCGTATTGACTGGACACTGAGTGCTCAGCAATTGGCTAAAAATGTACGTGCATTTAATCCATGGCCGTTTGTTTGGTTCATTCACAATGAAGAATCAATCAAGGTGTGGCAAGTCGAAGTTGTCGAGTCTTTTGGCGAGTTGGCTGAGGGAACGATTGTGAATGTTGACAAAAACGGTATCGAGGTTGCTGCGGGTGAACACAACTTACTCCTGTCAGTTATTCAAATCCCGGGTAAAAAAGCGCAAACAGTTGCTGACATTATCAATGGTAGACCGGACCTGTTTGTTATTGGTCAACGTTTATCATGAAATCCTCGCACAACAACAAAAGCACGTCTAAATCAGGATATAAAAGTAGAGGTACAAACGCTTATCAGTTAATTCACCGACCACATTTACGCGCCGATGCGGCTTGGGTGCTATTCCAAATATTAGAACATGGCAAGTCATCCAGAGAAGTCATGCCCAAAGTGTTTGATCGCCACGAAGGTAAAGATAACGCATGGTTACAGGAAATGGTGTTTGGTTGTTTACGTGAACTGCCAAAATTACAATATTGGCTGCGTCAGTTACTCAGTAAACCGCTAAAAGGCGAACAAAAAATAGTTGAGCACTTGATTATGCTTGGTTTTTATCAACTGGTTTTTACCCGCACCTCAGAGCACGCCGCCGTATCTGAAACGGTTGAAGCTACCGCTGCAATAGGACAGCATCGTTTAAAAGGCTTGGTGAATGCAAATTTACGTGGCTTTCAGCGCGAGGACTTAGCTGAGCAAGAAATTAATGTTCCGCATATTCAAGTCGGCCTGCCTAAATGGCTACATAAACAATTACTGCAACATTATCCACAACAAGTGCAGGAGATTGCAGAGCAAATTAATGCTCGTCCACCTCTCTGGCTGCGCGTTAATGCGTTAAAGGCGAGTCGCTTAAACTATAACGCTCATCTAGATGCGCAAGGTATTGAGTTTGAAGAGGTGGAAACGGACGCGATACCACTTCGTTTCTTGAATGTAAAAACAGAGAGTGCGATCCGACTTAGCAAGCGAACGGACATTACAACACTACCTGGCTTTGCAGAAGGTTTATTCTCAGTTCAAGATCTTGCTGCACAACTTGCCGCTCAATTGTTAGATGTACAACCGGGTGATGATGTATTGGATTGTTGTGCTGCGCCGGGTGGAAAGACGGCTCACATATTAGAGAGTCAGCCTCTTCTCGGCAGTTTAGATGCCATTGATAACGACGGACAGCGCCTTGAACGTATTGAAGAAAATATGCTGCGCTTGGGCCATGATGTTAAATTTGGCGACAGACTTAACTTGTATGTAGTCGATGCTGCAAGTGAAGGCGTCATATCCCGTGTTTTGAAAGACAAGCAATATGATCGTATTTTACTCGATGCCCCCTGTTCCGCCACTGGCGTTATTCGTCGCCACCCCGATATTCGTTGGTTGAGAAAAGCCACGGATATCGACAATACAGTGGCCTTGCAAAAACGTATGTTGGCGCAAATTTGGCAGCAGGTAAAACCCGGCGGCGTTCTACTATACGCCACATGTTCCATATTAAAACAAGAAAACGAGTATCAAATCGCGGAGTTTTTAACAACGCAATCAGATGCGACACTGTTGCCAATGCACGAAAACGACACTGCCCAATGCCCAGGGCTGCAAATATTGCCCGGTCAAGCACAAATGGATGGTTTCTACTATGCAAGACTGCTAAAGTCTTGCTGAATTAAGCTCAGGAGCATGGGAATTTAAGATCGATATGTTCGAGTTACTCAGGGGGTAGGAAATAACGCAATGAAAATCATCATCATCGGCGCAGGTCAAGTTGGTGGCACGCTAGCTGAAAACTTGGTTAGCGAAAAAAACGAAATTACCATTATCGATCAAAATATGGACACGTTGCGAAACCTGCAAGATAGACTCGACTTGCAAGTTGTTTGTGGCGTGGGATCACATCCAGACGTACTCAAAAAAGCCGGTGCCACAGATGCCGACATGTTGATTGCGGTAACTAACAGCGATGAAAGTAACATGATGGCTTGCCAAGTGGCGTTTAGTCTATTTAAAACCCCAACCAAAATTGCCAGAATTCGCTCAGAACAATACATTATCTATCAAGAACAGCTGTTCAAAAACCAAGATATCCCGATCGACCACTTGATTGCACCTGAGCAATTGGTTACTCAAGCGATAAAACGACTTATCGATTACCCTGGCGCTTTGGAGGTTGTCGAATTTGCTGAAGGCAAAGCTAGCTTAGTCGCAGTGAAAGCGTATTACGGTGGCTTACTCGTTGGGCATGCACTGTCGGCACTAAAAGAACACATGCCGAATGTGGATACGCGAGTGGCAGCAATTTATCGTCGCGGTAAACCTATCCGTCCATTGGGCTCAACGGTTATTGAGGCCGACGATGAGGTCTTTTTCATCGCAGATACTAAGCATATCCGGGCGGTAATGAGCGAACTTCAAAAGTTAGAATCCAGCTATAAACGCATTATGATTGCAGGCGGCGGCCTCATTGGTGCCGGCTTAGCTAAGCGTCTTGAAAACAAACATAACGTTAAATTAATTGAATTCAATGTAGATCGAGCCAAAGAACTCTCCGCGATGCTAGGCAAAACAATTGTGTTTCATGGTGACGCCTCGGACGCTAGCTTATTGAGCGAAGAAAACGTAGAGCAGGTTGACGCTTTTATTGCCGTCACCAATGACGATGAAGCTAATATTATGTCCGCCATGCTGGCTAAACGCATGGGCGCAGCAAAAGCGATGGTGCTAATACAGCGTGGTGCCTATGTTGATTTGGTTCAAGGCGGCGAAATTGATATTGCATTTTCACCTCAACAAGCCACTATTTCGGCATTACTTACCCACATTCGTCGTGGTGATATTGTTAACGTGTATTCGCTACGACGCGGCGCAGCTGAAGCAATTGAAGCCATTGCACATGGTGATGAAAGCACGTCTAAGGTTGTCGGTAAGCAAATTCAAAATATTAAGCTCCCCCCAGGCACGACCATTGGTGCAATTGTTCGCAAGGATGAGGTTATCATTGCGCATAGCGACACTGCTATCGAAGCAAATGATCATGTTATCCTGTTTTTAGTCGACAAGAAGTTTATTTGGGATCTAGAGAAGTTGTTCCAACCAAGTGCGCTTTTCTTTGGTTAAAAAGCGCCAGTGAGTTAACTGCGCCAAAATGTTGGAGAAAATAACACCAACAGCGAGAATATTTCTAGTCGCCCGAATAACATAGCAACCACCAATAGCCACTTTCCAGCGTTGGTTACATCGGCATAGGTGTCCGTTACTGCGCCCAGTCCAGGACCTAAGTTATTGAGCGTTGCGGCTGTTGCGGTAAATGCGGTAATGTCATCCATACCGGTGGCAATTAACGCCACCATGATGACAACAAAAATAACGGCGTAAGCAGAAAAGAAACCCCACACAGCTTCAACTACTCGCTCTGGCATCGCTCTATCACCCAATTTAACCGCATATACTGCTTTGGGGTGAATGAGTCGGTCAACCTCGCGCTTTCCTTGTAAAAACAATAAAAAGACACGAATAACTTTCAGACCACCGCCGGTTGAGCCTGCGCAACCACCAATGAAGCTTGAGAATATCAAGACGATAGGCAGAAATGCTGGCCAAGCAGAAAAGTCGGTGGTAGTGAAACCAGCTGTCGTGCTAATTGAGACCGCTTGCAGTAGCGCTTGGTCGAGGGCCATTTCAGCCGTTTCATAGACCGAATGATAAACTAACGCTAAAAAACATAATGTCACTAAACTCAGCTGAATAGTGAAGAAGGCTCTGCACTCGGGATCTTTGAAGTAATTTCGAATATTTCTACCCGAAACAGCGGCATAATGAAGCGAAAAATTGAGCGCCGCTATCCAAAGGAAAACAACACATACTACATTAACCGCTGCGCTATTGAAATAACCTAAGCTTGCATCGTAGGTTGAAAACCCGCCTATTGCTATGGTTGAGAACGCATGGCAAACCGCATCAAACACGCTCATTCCCGCCAACCAATATGCACCAGAACAGGCAATAGTAAGTGACAAGTAGATGTACCATAAATGCTTTGCGGTGTCGGCAATACGCGGTGTCATTTTTGAATCTTTTACCGGACCAGGTGTTTCTGCACGATATAACTGCATGCCACCAACGCCTAAGATTGGCAAAATGGCAACTGCCAAGACAATAATACCCATACCGCCTAACCACTGCAACTGCTGTCGATAAAATTGCACCGCTTTAGGTAAGTATTCGATGCCCTCTATTACTGTTGCGCCTGTTGTGGTTAGTCCCGAAAATGCTTCGAACATTGCATCCGTAATTGTCATTTGAGGCTGTTCTAACAAAGCGAATGGTAATGCACCAAACGACGCTAGTACAGTCCAAAACAAAACCACGATTAGAAAGCCTTCCTTTGCTCTTAAGTCTGCTCGGGAACGCCGATTTGGATACCAAATAGCAATACCGGTTAGAATAGAAAGCACAAAGGCAAGTACAAATGCTAAGCCGCTGCCGTCTGCATAAATAAGAGAAATAAACGCAGGTGGGATCATCGTTACACTGAACAGAGTAACGAGCAGTCCTAAAATACGAATGATGGCGCGGTATTGCATATACACTATGCCTTTATTGTTATTACTAGCTTATTACAAGGCCACATTCGGACAACTTGATTAGGATAAGTCATTTCAAGGTAGTTTAGTGTCTTATAATGCTGTGTTTGTAGCTGCACCAATGGATAAGAATATTAGCAGCCTAAATCACTATATAAGCGCGCAATCAGCGCACTGAGTAGCTGATGTTAAATTGAATCGGACTGAGATCCAATTTATTTCTCTAAAATCTGGATAATTGCTGAGCCTGAATCACAATAATTTGAATTTGAATAACTTAAAAATCATGTTTTTTACTAACTTGTTGTTCCCATTGAACAAATAAAATAGTTGAAAATAAAACTTGGAAATACGCCAATTTGTGCTAACTTTTAGTTGTCAAACTATTGATGTTTTCTTTAGATCATCGAGCTATCCATAAGCAAAAAGTAACGAGCAAACGAAAAGTAAGAAGCAAGGAATAATAAAAAATAAAAGGATTCAGTTTTCCTCAGTCATTATTTTAGTAATACCCCTTTCGGAATGCGTTTTTCTTAAAATTAAAACGTATCAGCAGCAGTGTCCAACACATTTTAGCCACAGACTTATCCACAGGCTTTAAAAAAGCATTTTGTGGCTACACGTCAATAAATATGGCATTCTTTACTCTATAAAGTATTAACAAGAGCAAATGATGGAAAAACAATCAACAAGCCCGTTAGTCCTAGTTGACGGTTCCTCTTATTTATTCAGAGCCTTTCACGGGCTACCTCCTCTCACTAATTCGAAAGGCCAAGATACGGGCGCCATTTATGGTGTAGTGAATATGCTGCGTAGTTTAATGGCTACCTATAAACCCAGTCATATTGCGGTTATTTTTGACGCCAAAGGCAAAACCTTTCGAGACGATATTTACAAAGAATATAAAGCAAACCGTCCGCCGATGCCTGACGAGCTGCGTTCGCAAATTAAACCGTTGCACCAGATTATTAAAGCGATGGGTTTCCCTATTATCGTTGAAGATGGTGTTGAGGCCGACGACGTTATTGGTACTCTGGCTCGTCAAGCTTCTGCGCAAGGTATCGATTGCGTTATTAGCACCGGCGACAAAGACATGGCGCAACTCGTTGATAAACATGTCACGCTCATCAACACCATGACAAATACAACAATGGATATAGATGGCGTTGTAGAAAAGTTTGGTGTACCGGCAGAACTGATCATTGATTACCTTGCAATGAAAGGCGACAAGGTAGACAACATTCCGGGTATACCCGGTGTTGGCGATAAAAGCGCAGTCCCCATGCTTAAAGGTATTGGTGGGGTAAAAGATATTTACGCAAACCTAGACAAAATTGCGGCCTTGGAATTTCGTGGTGCTAAGACAATGGGCGCTAAAATAGCCCCGTATGAAGAACAAGCCATGCTGTCTTATCAATTGGCCACAATAGAATGTGCCTTGCAATTGGACTATGAGCCAACGACGCTGAACATGGGTGAAATGGATAAGCCTGAATTACGCACGCTTTTTGCTGAATATGAATTTAAACGCTGGCTAGTGGAAGTCAGTGATGGTGTTCAGGGCAATGCCAGTGCAGTGAGTAAGCCACTATCCACGGACACAGAAGCATTTACAGATGATAACCCACAGCATGAACATGCTTCTTTACAAGAAATCGATAAATCTAAATATGAAATAGTACTAACCCAGCAACAACTTAATGGGTGGATTGCTAAAATTAAAGCCGCAACTTACTACGCCCTAGACACAGAAACCACTAGCTTAGACTACATGCAAGCTGAGTTGGTTGGATTGTCGTTTGCTACTGGTGAAAACGAAGCTTGCTATATACCAGTGGCACATGATTATCCGGGTGCACCCGAACAGCTAGAGCGTGATGACGTGCTGGCGCAACTAAAACTCATTTTAGAAAACCCGTCGTCCAGGAAAATTGGGCAGCACATAAAATATGACAAAAACGTACTCGCCAATTACGGGATTAAACTTCAAGGGATTTTATCCGACACGATGCTTGCATCATATGTGCTGAACAGCGTTGCAACTCGGCATAATATGGACAGCCTGTCGCTGAAATATCTAGGTCACAATACGATTCAGTTTGAAGACATTGCAGGTAAAGGTGCAAAACAAATTACCTTTAACCAAGTTGCATTAGAAGAAGCCGCTCCTTATGCTGCCGAAGATGCCGATGTAACATTGCGGTTGCACGAGGCACTGCAATTGCTGCTTAAGGATAAAGGCGAATTGCTAACTGTGTTAAATGACATTGAAGTGCCACTGTCATCCGTATTAGCAAAAATGGAACAAAACGGCGTGCTTATTGACAGCCAACTGTTAGGCCAACAGAGCCAAACATTAGCCGCGCGTATTATGGAGCTTGAAAAAGAAGTTCATGAGTTAGCGGAGGAATCGTTCAATTTAGGTTCTACTAAACAGTTACAACATATTTTGTTCGAAAAAATGAGTTTACCGGTGGTAAAGAAAACCCCAAAAGGTTCGCCATCTACGTCAGAAGAGGTGCTGCAGGAGCTCGCGCTTGAATATGAGCTTCCTAAGAAGATTATGCAGTACCGAGGCTTAACCAAGCTTAAAAACACCTACACCGACAAACTACCTAAGATGATCCACCATCGAACGGGCCGTGTGCATACTTCTTATCATCAAGCAGTCACGGCAACCGGCAGGTTGTCCTCTACTGATCCTAATTTACAAAACATTCCGATCCGAACATCTGAAGGCAGACTGGTTCGCCAAGCCTTCATTGCGCGTCCTGGTTATAGAGTGGTTGCGGCCGATTACAGTCAGATTGAACTGCGTATTATGGCCCATTTGAGTAAAGATAAAGGATTAGTAAGCGCGTTTTCATCCGGTAAAGATATTCATAGCGCTACCGCTGCCGAAGTTTTTGATGTACCACTGGAAGATGTGTCAGTAAATGAGCGACGCAGCGCCAAGGCAATTAACTTTGGCCTGATTTACGGTATGTCAGCTTTCGGATTATCGAAGCAACTTAATATCGGGCGATATGATGCCCAGCAGTATATGGATTTATATTTTGAACGCTACCCAGGCGTATTAAGCTACATGGAATCAACCAGAGAAGGCGCAAAACAAGCCGGATATGTCAGCACTGTATTTGGTCGCCGATTATACTTACCCGACATTAAAGCAAGTAATGCGATGCGTAGAAAAGGCGCTGAGCGTGCCGCCATTAATGCCCCAATGCAAGGCACTGCCGCTGATATTATTAAGAAAGCAATGATCGATGTTGATGCATGGATTAACGATATTAATGACTACGCAATTTTAATGATTATGCAAGTGCACGATGAATTAGTTTTCGAAATTAAAGAGGACTTCGTTGACGAATATGTAGCAAAAATTAGCACGTTAATGGAAAACGCCGTGCAGCTTGATGTGCCATTAATTGTGGATGTTGGTATTGGCAATAACTGGGATGAAGCCCACTAATATTCGAAGCTGACGAGCATATTTAAAGGCCACACATTGCTAACCCAAGGGCATATTGAGGTTTAAAACACGTCACACAGAGGACAAAATAATAATACATTGTGATTTTTTTCAAAGTAATCTGAACTATTTGGGAAATAACCCGTCTTAATCTGTGAACGTGTTGTTCTTCCCAAACAATTTGCCCCGTCGTTTTGATGGGGCTTTTTTTTGGCTATGATTTGTCCCGTCGGCTTTTTATACGAGCATATCCACGTCGTTTTTTATCTGTTTTTCAAGCCCTAACCATTTAAACAACATCTGTTCTAACTGAGGCAGTCCAAGTCCGTTAAGTGATGAGAAAGAATGCACCGTTACGTCACCACAAAATGCCATGGCGGCTTCGCGGACCATTAAGGTTTGTGCTTTACGCTTGCCTGATTTTAATTTATCGGCTTTGGTCAACAAAATCAGCACCGGTAGGTTAACGTCAACAGCCCAATTAATTAAGTTTTGATCGAGGTCTTTTAGCGGATGGCGAATATCCATCAGCACCACTAGGCCTTTTAGGCACTTACGCTGCTGTAAATACTCACCTAACGATTTCTGCCACTTTAATTTCATTTCAAGTGGCACTTTCGCATAGCCATAACCTGGTAAATCAACCAAACGTCGTTCGTCATCAAGCTCGAACATATTAATTAATTGCGTTCTGCCAGGTGTTTTACTGGTTCTAGCCAGACCTTTTTGTCTGGTCAGGCTGTTGAGTGCACTTGATTTTCCGGCATTAGAACGGCCAGCAAAAGCAACTTCCATTCCATCGGAATTAGTTAGATGATCGATACTGGGTGCGCTGGTTAGGAAAGTTGCTTTGGTAAAATAAGACATGTTTTCACTTTTAAACAAAGAATGTTGAATTGGATTTTTTTCAAGTAAAGCCGATATTGAGCGTATTGTAACCAAAAATTTGCGGAAATGGTTACCAATGATTTATTTTATCCATACAAAGCGTGTGGAAGAGTTTTTTTCGGCCAGTATTTGTGTACAATACCACGTTCTTCAATGCGATTTGAGAAAGATGCTTTGCTAATTACCTGTATAAAGAGATTATGTATGAAAAAACTAGGTTTGCTTGTTTGTTTAATTTTAAGTATGACTTCAGTCGCGTTTGCCAAAGGCGAAGCAGAGGCAGGAAAAGCAAAATCACTAACATGTTCAGCTTGTCATGGCGGTGATGGTAATAGTTTAATTCCGATGAACCCGAAGATTGCAGGTCAGCATAAAGGTTATTTGGTTAAGCAATTAACTGAATTTAGACTAGCATCACGTACTGGCGGCAAAGAAGGTCGTAACAATGCAGTAATGAATGGCATGGCAGCTGGATTGTCTGACCAAGATATTGCTGATTTAGCCGCATATTTTTCAAGTCAAGACCAAAAGGCAGGCGAAGCACCTGAAGATGTTATAGCAGCAGGCCAAGCGCTATATAGGGGTGGTAATGCTGAAAGAGGGATTACATCTTGTATTTCTTGCCATGGACCGAACGGAAAAGGCATGGGTTTAGCAGGCTTCCCAGTAATAAGTGGGCAACACGCCGAATACACAAGTTCGCAGTTGAAAATGTTTAGAAATGGCACAAGAGCAAACAGTCACAACGGTATGATGGCCGGTATTGCTGCAAAATTGACCGATGACGATATCGACGTTTTATCTAAGTATTTGAGTGGATTATACTAATTTACGTAAATTGTATTTTATTTGTAAATAAGTTGTAAATTTTTTTTAATAGGGTATTATCAATTCATCTTTCAGGGGCAACCCGGTTGTAGCGGTAAACTTTACTGCCAACGGATAAGCGTTGTTACTGAAATTATATAATAATAAAGCGTCAGGAAGACCTAGAACAAAGTTCGTTACTATTTTGTCAATAATAATAAAAAGAGAAAAGTAACATTATGAACAATAAGGCACATGATGTGCTATACGGGAGAGGTGTCATTAGACACTGATTAAATTAAGGTGGTGGCTTTGGCTATCACCTTTTTTCTTTCCAGAGCGCTATTGCTTGTAATGAGCGAGTAAATAATATCCCTTCTTCATAAATAAATTGTAGCCACAAATCAACAATCTATATATATAGACCGAGTATTTCTGAATAAATTCCCTGCACAAAAAAAGAATTATCAATTACCCTTATCAATACCCCCTCCTGCTCAGGTATAATGATGATAATTAATGAAACATAATCACTATGCGGTGTCGAGAATAGCGTCTTAAAACGCTATTGCAAGAGAGTAACGGCATCGCAAGTAAGAGGCAAAAATGGCTAGCAAGAAAACTAGAAAAGGCGGGCAAATAGGTACGCCGAAATCCACTATTCCGATTGTACGCACACCGTCAGATCGCACACGAAAGAAAAATGGAAACAAAGCGGGTACTAGAAATAGCGTAATAGAAGCTGCCGAAAGTGCAAGGCAAAACCAGAGAAAGGACTCTCGTTTTGGTAGTAAAATTCCTGTGGATTTATTACGCCATAAAAAGATCAGCAGTCACGCTGTTGAGAAAAAGATTACATATAGAACACCAAAGCACGAATTGGAAGCTATTGAAGCTGATGACAAATTACAAAAGCTATTGGATAAGCGAGAAACAGAGGGCTTAGCGAAGTTAGAACAAGACTATGTGAACACAAATTTGGCTCGTCATTTAGTACTTTGTGAAATGCTAGGAATTGGTACTGCAGAAGAAAATGAAGACGAAGGTGATCCTCTTGGCAGTTTAGACGCAATTAGTATAGACGACTTCAAAGATTAAGCAGAGACATGATACAAATAATACTTAGTAGTTTTGGGGCGATATTAGTTATCGCCCTGGTTATATATGCTGTTAGATTAGTTGTTTTACTTAAGCAACAAAAAACGCGCCAACAAAGTGCTGTGGACAAACGCATTGATTCTATGGTGCAAAGCATCCAAACGATTGCGTTTGCGATGCAGCAACAGCAGTGTAACTATTCAGAAGGGGCAATTAGAATATGCAGTTTGCTGAAATCACTGCCGATAGAGAATATCCCTGATTATTCATTATCGTTTCCTAAGTTGCATGCCTTGTTCGATACAATTAAAGATTATCCAACTCATGAAGAGCGCGGTGCCTTATGCAAACAAGAGAGACGTCAACAAGACAAGCAACGAGAGCAGCTTGAAAGTGAAGCTGAAAGCGGAATTCAAGAAGAAATTGTCAGATTAAAAGGCTTTAGTTGCTAATACCAGTCAGACTTGAGTCAAACTACGCTGCAACAATAGTAACTTTTCCTCCACGTAGGCTTGTTTTGCGCTTATTTCTGCGTAGCAAGGACAAGCCACTAAGTGGTCATTCACCATTCCAACTGCTTGCATAAATGCATAACAAATCGTGCTACCCACAAAACTGAAACCAGCTTTTTTTAGTGTTTTGGCCATTAGCTCGGATACCATCGATGTCGTTGCAACATCATTTTTTGTTTTGCAGTTATTTTGAATGACACGAAAGTCGGTAAACTGCCATAAATAAGCATTAAATGGCATTTTTTTTTCGATATTTATATAAGCTTGTGCATTTTTAATTATCGATTTTATTTTTAACTTGTTACGTACTATTCCCTTATTTTGCATTAGAGCCGTTACATCATATTCGTTCATTTTAATAATTTGTTGCGGATTAAACTGGTGGAAGGCTTGCTCGTAGTTGAACTGTTTTCGTAATATGGTTAACCAGCTCAATCCGGCCTGTTGACCATCCAAACAGAGTTTTGCAAACAACTGGCGGCTGTCTAAAATAGGTCTTCCCCATTGTTCATTATGATAAGCAATATATTGAGGGTCAGAGGTTTCCCAGACACACCTTGTTGCTTCCTGCGGACTACTAGTAGTCAAAATATAACTCATTGTTTACATCCTTTTTCTGTTACCGCTCAAATGGTATGCACTAGCATAGAGCTTATGCAGCATAAAACTAGTGATTTAGGCTGCACAAGACAACGATTTTATTGAAAAACATTTTTTTTACGCGCACATATTGAATATCTGAGGTGCAGGGTTACCAATTGAGTCCACTAGGCTGTATACTTTACGGCTTATTTTTTGCGTTAGTTAAGTTATATTTTTGGGCGTTGACCTCCCCGTTAATCAACCGTTAGTAGTCGTCATTAAAATGATGAGAACCCCCTAAAATGATTTACACAAACGTATTTTTGAATTTCACACATTGGGCATAGAAGAATTTATCACTTATGCAAAAATATGACAGCAAGACCTTCCAAGGTCTTATCCTTGCATTGCAAGACTATTGGGCATCTCAAGGATGCGTTATTATTCAACCTCTTGATATGGAGGTAGGCGCTGGTACATTCCATCCAATGACCTTCCTGCGTTCTCTTGGTCCAGAGCCAATAAACAGCGCTTATGTTCAGCCTTGTCGTCGACCTACTGACGGCCGCTATGGTGAAAACCCGAACCGTTTACAACAGTATTACCAATTTCAGGTAATGTTAAAGCCCTCCCCTCACAATATTCAGGAGCTCTACTTACGCTCGCTTGAAATGCTTGGCTTTGATCTTCTGGTGCACGATGTTCGTTTTGTTGAGGACAACTGGGAGTCACCTACGCTAGGCGCATGGGGCTTGGGTTGGGAAGTGTGGTTAAACGGCATGGAAGTCACTCAATTTACCTATTTTCAGCAAGTAGGAGGTCTTGAGTGTAAACCGGTTACCGGCGAAATCACCTATGGTCTTGAGCGTCTGGCTATGTATATTCAAGGCGTTGATAGCATTTATGATTTAGTTTGGACTGACGGCCCTATGGGTAGAGTCACCTACGGTGATGTATTTTTGCAGAACGAAAAAGAACAGTCCGCCTATAATTTTGAGTATGCTGATGTTGATTTTCTTTTTACAACCTTCGATGAATGTGAAAAAGCCAGTAATAAATTAATTGAGGCAAAGCTGCCATTACCCGCATATGAGCAAGTAATGAAAGCCTCGCATGCCTTTAACTTATTGGATGCGCGACATGCTATTTCTGTGACAGAAAGGCAACGTTATATTTTACGTGTTCGTGCCTTGTCAAAAGCATGTGCTGAAATTTACTATGCCACACGTGAAGCGCTCGGTTTCCCTCTTTGTAAACACATTCAGAGTGACGATGCCAACGCTAATAAACATCACAAGGAGGCCTAGCAATGACACTCACTAAAGAAAATTTATTAATTGAACTGGGTACCGAAGAATTACCGCCAAAGTCTCTCAAGAAGTTGTCTGAAAGCTTCACAAAAAACATTCAGGATGAATTAAGTAGATCTGGATTTGAATTCGATTCCATTGCGTCGTTTGCAGCGCCTAGACGGTTAGCCGTGGTTGTGAAAAACTGCACTGGGACTCAGCCTGATAGTACTGTTGAAAAGCGCGGTCCTGCGGTAACTTCGGCTTTTGACAACGACGGCAGGCCCACTAGAGCGGCTCAAGGTTGGGCGAAAGGCAATAGCATAGACGTATCCCAAGCATCAAGGCTTAAAAGCGACAAAGGAGAATGGCTACTTTATGTTGCAGAGGTTAAAGGTAAGGCATTAAATGACCTACTGCAGGATATCTTGCAAACAGCCGTTGACAAATTACCTATTCCAAAGCCAATGCGCTGGGGATCATCATCGGCGGAATTCATACGCCCAGTGCATACTTTATGTGTGATGTTCGGGAATAAAGTGCTGCCTGTCTCATTATTCGGATTAATTGCTGCAAACCAGCTATCCGGTCATCGTTTTCATGGTCAGCATCGCTTTACATTGGAGCATGCAGATAATTATGCGAGTGCGTTAAGAGCACAGTATGTAGTTGCCGATTACGCTCAACGGACCAATACCATCGAAGCGGGTCTTAAAGCTAAAGCGAAGGAACTGGGATTAATGCCAGATTATGATCGGGCTCTGTTAGAGGAGATTTCTTCTCTGGTAGAGTGGCCGGTTGTTTTGTCCGCTGAGTTTGAAGCGGATTTTTTGGATGTTCCCAAAGAAGCGCTTATTCACACCATGAAAGATGACCAAAAATATGTGCCATTATTGGACGCAGACGGCCAGCTTTCATCACAGTTTTTATTCGTATCAAACATTGAAAGTAAAGATCCTATTCAAGTGATTGAAGGAAATCAAAAAGTTATTCGCCCTCGCCTATCTGACGCCAAATTCTTCTTTGAAACGGATAAGAAGACATCACTAGCATCTAAAGCAGAAAAGTTAGCCTTAGTTCTATTTCAAAAAGAACTAGGGACCGTTGCGGAAAAAACCGCACGTTTGGTGGCAATAAGTCAAAGCATTGCTAAACAGTTAGATATCGATGCAACACATGTGTCGCGAGCAGCAGCTTTAGCCAAAGCGGATTTATTGAGTGACATGGTAATGGAGTTTCCAAATATTCAAGGGATCATGGGTCGGCATTATGCGTTACACGATGGCGAGCATGCAGCAGTTGCATTAGCTATTGAAGAGCAATATTTGCCGCGGTTCGCAGGGGATAAATTACCTACATCCATTGCGGGTTATGTACTGGCACTTGCCGAGAAACTTGACACATTGGTTGGTATATTCGGTATTGGTAAGCTACCAAAAGGCGACAGAGACCCATTTGCACTGCGTCGTTCTGCAATTGGTATATTACGTATTCTAGTTGAAAACAACTTACCACTTGATTTACAAAAGATGGTCGAGAGTGTTGTTGGCATCTATGCTGATAAATTGTCGAATGTACAAACAGCAACTCAAGTTCATACGTTCTTATTAGACAGATTCAAACCTTTCTATCAGGACCAAGACATTACAGGAGATGTGGTTAGTGCTGTTATGACGCAGCTACCCTCAACTGCAATTGATTTTGATGCGCGCATCAAAGCCGTCACGGCGTTTAAGCAAATGGATAGCGCGGTTGATCTAGTAGCAGCGAACAAACGAGTGGCTAATATCTTAAACAAAAATGATATCGATATGGATGCATTGCCGTCTATTGACCCAGCTTTGTTTAGCGAAGCTGCAGAGAAAGCATTGTTTTGCGCTTTGGAAAGCGCACAAAGTGACGTTACTCGGCTTATTAAGACCTTGTCGTATGACGAGGTTTTGGCATCATTGTCGGTATTAAAAATTCCGCTGAATGATTTTTTTGATGGTGTCATGATTATGGCCGATGACGAGTTGGTAAAATCAAACCGTTTAGCCCTGGTTGGCTCAGTTAGACAACTGTTCTTGTCCGTAGCCGACATTTCGATATTGGCCGTTTAAGGGCAAGTTGCTATGTATAAATTTACTAAGTTAACAATAGCGGCATTTAGTTTAATTGCGCTGAATGCTTGTTCAACTCAGTCGGCTAGACACTTGATGAGCTTTGAACCAGATAAAAACTACCAAGATATGTATTTGCGTGGCGTTTTTAACTGGTGGGAAGCAAGCGAGCAGTTTAAATTTGCCCGAGTCAGTCCCGAGTTTTATACGATTACAATTGAGTTGATTGCCGATGGTCAGCCTTATGATTTTAAAGTAGCGACTGCAAATTGGACGCCTGAGTTCAATTGTGGTTTTGAATACTCGCCGCGTAGAGTTGAATTGTATGATGCAGTTGAATTAGTTTGTGAGCAAACCAGCCAAAACATTCAATTTGTGCCAGCAAACACAGGGTTATTTACATTTGAATTTGATATCTCAAATAACAACGCGCCCGAACTTACCATTACTAAAGCAGGTAATTAAACAACTACGGCTTTATTAATGTAATTTACAGTGCGAGTGCCTGTCTTAGTTCGTTGTAATTGGTTTAGCATTAATTTTCTTAATTATCGCCACTAGTTCGAAATGCTTATGAATTGAGAATAGTGTTGTTAAGCTCATCAATCATTATTATTGCGATTGAGTATTTCAAGACAGCTTTGTATTTTTCTCTCACCTGCATACTAACTGATTGATTAATTTCAAATTTATTAAGTTTCAGGCCTATTTTATGGATATTTTTGACCACATTTTTTAGGCCAATTTGGATGTATTTATCATTTTTAAATTTTTATTTTAACAACTTCAGTTTTACGACATTACATGCGCAAAATGACATTTAACGAAAAATTCTGTAAGTTACTGATAAAAATATAGTTAGTGGGATTCTACTTCGATGGGATTTACAACATTGCATCTTATTCGATTGTCTTAAGTTTAAGGCGTATCAATTTATGGGGTTTATTTTATAAGCCTGTTTCTTATTTATTTTCTTTTTGACATAAAAAAAGGTGCTCACTTATGAACACCTTTCTGATTTCAATATTGCTATACGTCTAAGTTTTCAACATTCAAGGCATTGGTCTCAATGAAATCTCTGCGCGGCTCAACATGATCACCCATTAAGGTTGTAAATAACTGATCAGCCGAAATCGCATCTTCTATTTTCACTTGTAACATACGACGCTGCGAAGGATCCATAGTGGTTTCCCAAAGTTGCTCAGGGTTCATTTCGCCTAGGCCTTTATAACGCTGCTTATATTGGCCACGTTCTGCTTCTTTGACTAACCATAACAATGCCTCTTCAAAAGTAGATACCGCTTGTGTTTTTTCACCACGCTGAATATAAGAACCTTCCTCCATCAAACCATTAATGGTTTCGTTTAACGCTCTGATTTTCTTATATTCAGAACCTTCAATGAAACTTTGAGTAAACGAGTAGTTGTAATCAATGCCATGCATCTTCATTACGATTTCAAGTTCGTTTACGCCATTTTCAGTGGCATTAATGTTAAATGAAAAGCTCTGCCCATCATCTTCAGATGTCCCTAGTTGGTCGACCAAGGACTGGCCTATGCGACTTAATTTCTCCTTGTCGCCTAACCTTTCGGTGGTCATTACTTCTAAATAAACTAATTGTTTCAAGATCGAACTTGGCATTCTACGATGCATTCGGCTTATCATAGTCTGCGTACATTGAAAAAGCTTTACCATATTCTCTAAGCTGACTTCTCTAATCGGAGGTGCATCTGGACTAAAATACAGACTTGAGCCATCAACCGCGATCGATGTAATCATGTTATTGTATGCTTCGTCGTCTTTTAGATACTGCTCTTGCTTCCCTTTCTTAATCTTATACAGCGGTGGTTGTGCAATATAAATATAACCACGTTCAATAAGTTCAGGCATTTGACGGAAGAAGAAAGTTAACAAAAGCGTTCGGATGTGAGAACCATCGACATCAGCATCGGTCATTATGATAATACTGTGATAGCGCAATTTCTCTGGATCATACTCATCTCGACCAATACCACAACCGAGGGCTGTAATTAACGTAGCGACTTCTTGAGAAGACAACATTTTATCAAAACGCGCTTTTTCTACGTTAAGTATTTTACCTTTTAATGGCAGTATTGCTTGGTTTTTACGGTTACGACCTTGTTTGGCAGAACCGCCAGCAGAATCACCTTCCACTATATATAATTCCGATAGTGCAGGATCTTTTTCCTGACAATCAGCTAGCTTTCCCGGCAACCCTGCAAGATCCAAAGCGCCTTTACGACGCGTCATATCGCGAGCCTTACGCGCAGCTTCGCGAGCCCTTGCTGCGTCTATAATTTTTCCAACAATGATCCGTGCTTCACTTGGATTTTCAATTAAGTAATCACCAAGCTTCTCTCCCATCGCGCTTTCAACCGCGGTTTTTACTTCAGATGAAACTAATTTGTCTTTAGTTTGTGAAGAAAACTTAGGGTCAGGCACTTTAACCGAAATAACAGCAGTTAGACCTTCGCGGGCATCATCTCCACTAGCGTTTGTTTTGTGTTTTTTATTCATACCCTCTTTTTCGATGAAGGTATTTAGTGTCCTTGTTAATGCACCACGGAAACCAGCTAAGTGTGTGCCTCCATCTCTTTGTGGAATATTATTAGTAAAGCAAAAAACATTCTCTTGAAAACCGTCATTCCATTGCATTGCAACTTCTACTGAAATACCGTCTTCGCGGTGAAAATCAAAATAGAACGCTTTTTGATGGACTACGGTTTTATTTGTATTTAAATATTCAACGAAGGCTCTAATACCGCCCGCATACTGAAAGTGATCTTTACGGCCATCTCTTTCGTCTTCAAGAATTATAGAAACACCTGAGTTTAAGAAAGAAAGTTCGCGAATTCGTTTTGCTAATATATCGTAGTGAAATAGGATATTAGTAAATGTTTCTTCACTTGGCCAAAAACGTATAATGGTACCAGACTTATCAGTTTTACCAGTAGCAGCTAACGGCGCGCATGGCACTCCCATGTTATATTCTTGTTCGAAAATTTCGCCTCTACGACGAATATTGATGGTCAGCTTTTTTGAAAGCGCATTTACAACCGATACACCTACGCCGTGTAATCCGCCGGATACCTTATAAGAATTATCATCGAATTTCCCACCGGCGTGCAATACGGTCATAATTACTTCTGCTGCCGATACACCTTCTTCTTCGTGAATTTCTGTTGGTATACCGCGACCATCATCGCTTACCGACACGGAGTTGTCAGAATGAATTTTGATTACGATATCTTTACAATGTCCAGCTAACGCTTCATCAATTGAGTTATCAACAACTTCAAAAACCATGTGATGCAAACCAGTTCCGTCATCGGTATCACCAATGTACATACCGGGACGTTTACGTACCGCATCTAATCCCTTTAGAACCTTAATACTCGAAGAATCGTAATTCTGTTCTGACATTTCTTACTCCTCGTTCACTTGGTTATGTTCCACGTGAAACACTTTTCTATCATTATATTTATTTGTGAATTCAAATTGTGAGGTCTCAATCGCTGTAACAAACACCTGAGTGTTCGTTTCAAGTATCAAATCCAGAAAATGCTCTCGCGTTTTTAAATCCAACTCCGCAGCAATGTCGTCTACTAAATAAATAGTAGATTTATCACTTAAAGCAGAAAACATTTTCATTTGTGCAATTTGCAATATAGATACTAATATTCTAAGTTGACCCCTAGACAGATTTTCTGAAGCGCTTAGGCCATTTACTGTAAACTTAATATCGCCCTTATGTGGCCCCACCGTTGTATAACCATATTGCAAATCACGTGACTGTTTGAGCTTGAGAGAATCTTCAAGCACCATACCTTTATCCCAACCGGTATTATACCTTAGTTCTATCTTGAACTCAGGTATAAATTGACTATAAAGTGCAACAACTTCGGCATTTATTGACTCCAAATAGCTCTTTCTAGCGTCCGAAATCAAATTGCCATACCGGCACAGCGAATCAGTCCAATAATCGAACTGCTGGCTGTCTATTGCTCTTCCGGTATTGACATGATTTCTTAACAAAGCGTTACGCTGACTTAGCGTTTTTGAATATGCCATCATTAAATCTGCGTATCTGTGTTTCACGTGAAACAGCGCCCAATCAACAAAACGTCTCCTTAGCATCGGTTGACCAATTATCAAGTCGCTGCTTTGTGGCGTGAAAATTTGCATAGGAATTTTACGAACCACATCTGAGAGCTTCTTTGTTCTCTCTCCATTAATACTAAACTCGAATCCGTCAGACTTATGTCTTGTGCAACCAATCCGTTGTTCAATACCCTCTTCATCGACTAAACGACTAAAAACCGTTGCCGTCTCAGTACTGTGTTTAACTACGGAGTTTTGCCTATTTGTTCTGAACGAACGACCAAATCCTAATAGATGAATTGCCTCCAATATAGAAGACTTACCCGCACCGTTGGCACCGTGAATTATATTAAGAGATTTACAGGGGGAAAATGCAACTTGCTCAAAGTTTCTAAACTGCGCAAGTTGTACTAAAGATAAATGCATACAGGCTATGACTTGCCCTTAACAATAATTATAAACGCATCGGCATGATGACATACAACGCTGACTCATCACCTTCCGCATGGATCAACGCACTAGCATTCGCATCAGATAAGTTAAAAACAACATTTTGTGAATTCAGCACGTTTAAAACGTCAATTAGGTAAGCAACGTTAAAACCGATTTCCAAATCCTCACCTTCGTAATTTACATCAACCACTTCTTCTGCTTGTTCTTGCTCCGGGTTGTTCGCCGTTATCTTTAACTCGCCACTTGCCAAATTTAAGCGCACACCTTTGAATTTCTCATTTGACAGGATCATCGCTCGCGAAAAAGCTGCTTTAAGTATCTCCCTTGAAGACCAAACCGATTTGTCCGAACCTTTAGGTAGTACTCTTCTGTAATCCGGAAAACGACCATCAACCAACTTACTTGTAAAAATAAAGTCTGTTGAATAGATTCGAATGTGATTGCTGCCTATTTGTACTTTAATTAAAGTGTCGTTGTAATCAATTAACCGAATGATTTCCAACACACCTTTTCTAGGAATAATTACCTGACGTGCTGGTAATGCCGCCGCCAAATAATCAAGCGTTGCCAAAGCGAGTCGGTGACCATCTGTCGCCACCGTACGAATAATATTTTCCTCTGTTTCTAAGCTCATGCCATTCAGGTAGTAACGTACATCTTGCTGCGCCATTGAAAAATGGGTTTTCTCAATCAACCCTTTTAATTCTGATTGCTTCACTTCAAACTCGACCTCGCCTGCCCAATCATCAAGGTTAGGATAATCACTAGCGGACAATGTCGATAAGGTGTACTTGCCTCTACCAGACTTAATAATTGCCTTATTTTCTTCAACTTCAAAAATAATGTTACTCTCACCATTAATACCACGAATAATATCAACTAATTTTTTGGCAGGAACCGTAATCTCACCATCAGTAAAACTGCCCGAGAGCTTAACGCTTGAAATGAGTTCAACTTCTAAATCAGTACCTGTTAGCCAAAGTGTACCCTCACTAACCTTAATTAATACATTAGATAGTATGGGTAATGTGTGACGTCGCTCAACTGCGCCAGAAACAAGTTGAAGAGGTTGTAACAAACCTTCACGGCTAATGGTAAATTTCATTTATGTCGTCTCGTTAAAATTATTATGAAGAAAGCGTTCTTATTAAGTTTTTATAGTCTTCTTTTATATCATGACTTTCATTACGTAGTTGCACAACTTTTCTTACAGCATGGATAACCGTCGTATGATCTCTTCCACCAAAAGCATTACCAATTTCCGGTAAGCTGTGGTTAGTTAGCTCCTTGGCCAATGCCATAGCAACCTGTCTAGGGCGAGCAACACTTCTACTTCGTCTTTTCGACAGTATTTCAGCGACTTTAATTTTATAATAATCTGCCACTGTTTTCTGTATATTCTCAATAGTAACTAACTTGTCCTGTAAGGCAAGTAAATCCCGCAATGCATCGCGAACAAAATCTATTGTAATAGGTCTACCGGAAAAGTTCGCGTTTGCTACCACGCGATTTAACGCACCTTCCAATTCTCTCACGTTAGAGCGTAATCGTTTCGCCATGAAAAAAGCCACTTCATTTGGTAGGCGAACATTACACTCGTGAGCCTTGCGCATCAAAATTGCTACGCGAGTTTCCAATTCTGGTGGCTCAATAATAACCGTTAAACCCCAGCCGAATCGGGACTTGAGCCTGTCCTCTACGCCATCAATTTCTTTTGGATAGCGGTCCGACGTCAGAATAATTTGTTGATTACCTTCCAACAATGCATTGAAGGTATGAAAAAACTCCTCTTGAGACCGGTCTTTATTTGCAAAAAATTGTATGTCGTCAATTAGTAAGGCATCTACTGACCGATAAAATCGTTTAAATTCTTCTATCGCATTATTCTGTAAAGCCTTCACCATGTCTTGAACAAAACGCTCAGAGTGCATATACACGATTTTCGCATCTGGCTTATTGGCCAATATGCCATTTCCGACAGCGTGTGTTAAATGAGTTTTACCTAAGCCGGTACCACCGTATAAGAACAAGGGGTTATATGACTTACCCGGATTATTGGCTACTTGGATCGCTGCCGCACGAGCATATTGATTGGATTTACCCTCAACAAAATTTTCAAAGTTGTATTCTGGGTTCACGTTACTCTTATGAACATTTACAGAGCCCGCAGATGCATTACCACCATCTGCATTTTGATTCATTCCTACTCTGCTATTTTGAACTGAATATTGACTAAACCTATGTGCCTGTGAATATTCCCCTACTTTATTTGCCTGGGAGTATCCCTGCTTATTCTGCTTGTGATTACCCAAATTAATATCAATTCCGGCGCTCGCTTTTGAGGAACGCGACACCTCCTTTTGTTTATTTAAAAATGGGTTTTGATTACTATTTCCAGACGACCCTGGAGCATAACCATTATGCTCGGATTCATTATTTTGTGCCGCAGCGTCATGCGAACCACCACTGCTTTTCCCCACACTGACTTTCCTGCGGTCAAAATGAGTCCCTTCTTTGTAACCATCGCTTCCTTGAGAATGTCCATTATTTGAGTGCTTAGTTTGCAAACCGCGATTATGTACATTGTTTTGGTCGTTATTTACGGAAGCGTTATTGTCAGCAGAAGGAACTTGATTATTATTATTTTGAATATTATCGCTTTGTCTGCCATCCCGTGGTTTACCTGGCGTGTTACTTTGATTGTTAGTGTGTGCTTGATTGTTGCCACTCGATAGTGCTTGTTCGCCCGCCCTATTGTGTATATCTGCGGCATTTGCATTCAGTGAATTTTCCTGCTGAACCATCGCACTTTGTTGGGCAATACTA
>Ga0307930_1000517_pt1 | contig 31099 bp, 27 predicted proteins | sample OrgLakmetageno46_FD_203161 | JGI IMG/M metagenome (GOLD analysis project Ga0307930, IMG submission 203161) | Saline water microbial communities from Organic Lake, Antarctica - #46 | ecosystem: Environmental > Aquatic > Non-marine Saline and Alkaline > Saline | place: Antarctica: Organic Lake...
TGGACTTACCGGCGCCTGACGGGCCGACTAGACCGATCCGCTCGCCTGGTTTGATGTCTAGGTTGAGGTTGTTGAAGATGGTTTGGGAGTCGTATGCGAAGGTGGTGTTGGCGAAGGTGATGGTGCCGGTATTCGTGTGGAGGGGTTGGGCGTTTGGGTGATTGGTGATTTCGTGATCGATGAAAATATCATCAAGGCCCTCTTCCATTTCACCAAAAGCTTGTGAGAAGGAGTCAAAAATTTTACCAATCGTTGTGAGGTTGTAAGCCACTTGAGAGACCAAAGTCAAAATTAAAACCAGCTCTCCAGTAGTAGCTTCCCCTGCCCTCCAACTGTTTACCAAAATATAAAACATTGCGCTCGTGGCAAAGAATAATACTAGAGCATTAATAAGTCTGGTTTTTTCTGAATATTTCCATGTTCGTTGATGAGCTTCTAAACGACCGGTCGTTAAGTCTTTTAGATGCGACAACTCCTGCTCTAATCCTACATATTGCCGGGCCGCAGAAACATTTGTCAGCACATCAGCAGTTCTCCCGACCAGTTTACTTCTGGCAGCAGCATGATCTCGCGATAAAACACGTTTTTTTGGCGATAACTTAAAATTGAGCACAGTCATTACAAGCACTAGAACTAAGAAAATACCAGCAACATAGAGATCAACCGTTAACATAAAAGCAAACGCGACCACAAATGAAGTAAAACTTCCTAAGATGTTCCAGAAAAAATCTGGTACGATTTGCCCAATACCACCAACCACATTTCCAAACTTTGTTAGAATAGAGCCTGAAAATCTGTTTGAGTAGTATGACTGGCTATGCTGCAATGTGTACTCAGTCAAAACATCTGAGCAGTGTTTCATTACAGGAGTTAAGTATCTTATTCCAGTCACTGATGACAAGCGAAATAATAGTTGGACCATCAAAATCGCCGCTGGGTACAACAAAGCATAAAACACGACTTCATTAGTATTCCCGGCTTCTGCGGCATCAACAATTAACTTATACAAGTAACTCGTACTTTGGTTCAAAATCGCAGCAGAGACAACAATAAATACCGTCAAAAAGAACCATAATTTGTATGGCTGACTCACAAACCACATAAATCCCCACGGCTTGTTTGGAATATCTCCAGAATAGGGTTCTGTTTCTTTTTTCATGAGTTATTGATGACGCGTAGACGTCTAAAATCTTTCTTCTAGTTTTTTGTTGCGGAGTTTTTTCTTTTGAGCTTCGGTCAGTGCAGTGTCGTCCTTGTGGTCATGCATTGAGCTGAGGTGATTGTTGGTCCGCTCGAACTGCAGCTTGTCCTTTACTTTACGCCGCCGTGGACGAGGGGCAATGGCGGCCGCTATCGCATGGCGCAACTGATGAATCACATACACAAACGATATGCTAATCGTTTTAATTATCCGTCTGATAAGAGCAATTATCTTACCCAATATTCGATCAAGCCAACCTCGTAATCCACGTAACACTTTACGCTCTCCGGCTTTTTGTTCTTTGGAAACGAGTAAAACCATACCCGCAAATAGCAGTATGGTCACCCCGAGTACAATGCCTGGCAAAGCCAACATGTACCTATTTTACTGACACGCGCGAGATCTGCGCGATTGATACGTTTTCACCAAATTTCTGGATTGCGCCTGACACCATTTCTGAAATAGTCTGTTCTGGGTTCTTGACGAAATCTTGTTCAAGCAATACCTGCTCTTTAAAGTATGAAGCCAACTTCCCTTCCATGATCTTGGCCTTCATCTCTTCTGGCTTACCTTCTAGCTCTGGTGCAAATACTTCTTTAGCTTTTTCGATTGCATCGGCTGGTAATTCTTCGGTACTGATTACCTTTGGATTAGTAGCGGCAACGTGCATAGCGATTTCTCGAGCGAGTGTAATGAACTCTTCGTTCTTTGACACAAAGTCAGTTTCACAAGCAAGTAGTACGGTAGCGGCTACTTCATTGGTGTTGTGTACGTAGACACCAACAGCACCAGCTCCTAGTTCTCGGTCAGACTTTTTGTCTGCTGCTTCACTGCGCTTTTTCTTAAGGATGATGACAGCTTTGTCCATGTCTCCCTCAGCTTCTTCAAGCGCTTTTTTACACTGCATCACAGAGATACCAGTTTTGTCTCGTAGTTCTTTTAGTTGGCTTTGTTTGATTTCCATACAAATAACAATTAGAAAATAGTAACGGCTGATCGATTATAACGCATCAGCTTAAGCTGTACGTCGTCTGGTTGGGGTAGCTGACTTTTCAGCTGGTACGTAGGCTGACTTTCCTTCGATGTAGGCATCGACAAGTTCAGTAACGATAAGTGAAATACTGGTTTGTAGTGCGTCGTTGGCTACCACTGGGTACTTGATCAATCTAGTATCTCCATCAGTACTTGTCAGAGCCATAACTGGAATGTTCTTTTCGGCTGCTTCGGTCACTGCAATGTGATCGTGTCGTGGGTCTACCACTAGGAGCATATCTGGTAGCTTGGTAAGTTTTGAAATACCAAAGAAGTTGAATTCTAGTTTCGCTGCTTCTCGTCCAATAACCACTCGTTCTTTTTTAGTGTACTTTCGGTCTAGTTCACCCGTAGTCTTTTCGTTAGTTAGTGTTTCGAGTCGATTGATTCGCTTCTTGATTTCGGTGAAGTTAGTCATCATGCCGCCGATCCATCGGTTGGTGACGTATGGTGCTTCTGCTTTTTCAGCGGCTGCCTTAACGATTTTAGAAGCTTCGTCTTTGGTTCCGACAAACATAACTGTTTTACCTAGCTTTCCAGCTTCCAGTAATACAGCTTTAGCAGCCACAAGAGATTCACCCGTCTTTGCTAGGTCAATAACGTCACTTCCTTCTTTGGTTGTGTATAGGTATGAAGCCATTGTTGGGTGGCGTCGGGCTTTCTTAAAGCCAAAGTGTGAACCTGCTTCAAACAGACGACTCACGAGGTTTTTATCTGACATATTGTAAAATAAATTAATTGTAATTATTGGGTGTGAAATAGAAGCGCCGGCCGGGCTAGACATAGTCAAACTTCTATTTTACGTGGATATTCACCAGAGCGGTGATTGTTTGTAACACCAAGCTGCCGTTACTAATAATGCTATACACGTCGAGGTGGCGTGGTGATCAATCAAAATTGACCAGACCAAGTGCCGCACGAGCGCGGAGGACAGCAAGCAGTGCTTGGAGACGTTGCAATACCGAGGTATCGCAATGTGGCAGTACAGTACTATGAAAAAGGCTATTCTGCAACAGCTTCATCACCGGCGGCAGCAGCCGCTTTCATCGCCTCAACAATTGGGCCAAGTGAGCCAGCAAGAGTAGCTTCAACCGTGTGCCATGATTCTTTAATACGGTGATCGGTAATGCGGTTTTGCGGGAAATTGTAGGTGCGGATTTTCTCACTTCGGTCCCCCGTTCCGATCTGCCCTTTACGCACTGCGGCGTGTTTAGCCGCTTGCTCTTCTTCAAATATTGCCTCGAGTTTTGCCGTTAATAACTCCATCGCTTTGATGCGGTTTTTCAGCTGTGACCGGTCGTTTTCTGATCGGACATCAATTCCAGTTGGACGGTGTACCAATCGAACGGCAGTTTCGACCTTGTTAACGTTTTGCCCACCCGCGCCACCTGCCCTAGAGAACTCAGTATCAATATCAGCTGGGTTAATTTCAATGGTGGGCTTTTTCCGCATCGGAAGAATCGCCACTGATGCAGTTGAGGTGTGGATCCGACCCTGCTTTTCAGTGGCTGGGATTCGTTGCACTCGGTGCACTCCAGTTTCGTATCGCAGATCGTCGTAGACCAGGCTTCCCATAATCTCAAAAGACGCTTCTTTGTATCCACCGGCTTCGGTCGCTGAGACGTTGTTGCGGATCGTTGGCCAACCCTGCACTTCAGCATATTTTAAATACATTCCTGCAAGCTCAGCGGCAAATAGTGATGCCTCGTCCCCACCAGCCCCCGCCCGAACTTCGAGCATCACTCCGTAAGGCTTTTTCTCTTCCTCTTTATTTGATTCAACAATCTTGTCCATTTCGTCCCACTGATCTTGCAGCTGTTTGGTCAGCTGCGCGATTTCCTCGACCGCTAGTTCGGCCATCTCAGGATCACTATCGGCTAGCTCTTGCGCTTCGGTTAGTTTCACCAACTCACTCTCAAACTGCGACGCTAAAAATTGCGTTTTGTTGTACTGGTGAAACTCCTCTAATTTTTGCTTATCAATTTCCATAATGTGTTAACGTTCGCCGTCTAGCAATTCTGTCTGGGCCTAAAGCCAAAATTGAGACGTAAATTCAGAATAATCGCTACGCTCAGTTCTTCATTCAATTTTTTCTTGATCGTAATCCATATAATGGTTTTAGTATACATAAAACCGCAGCGGACACCCTAGTGCCCGCTGCGGTTGTAAAGGAGTTAAGACTTTTTCTTACCAGCTTTAGCAACTCGTTGCTTGAATCGATCGACTCGTCCGGCGGTGTCGAGTGATTTTTCTTGTCCTGTGTAGAACGGGTGTGAGGCACTTGATACATCCATTTTCTTCAACGGATACTCGTTTCCGTCTGTCCACTTGTCAGTCTCAGTTGTTTCTACTGTTGATCCAACTAAAATTCGCTCGTTGTTTGAGTTATCGTGAAAGATTACCTGTCGGTAGTTGGCTGGGTGAATGTCTTTTTTCATAAAATATTGTTACTTCGGCGCTTTCGCACCTAATTTATTAGTGCGAGAACTATAGCAAACGATAGCTATTTAGCAAGCGTCGGACCGTACGCCATCTGGCGACTACTGACCTTTCGCACACTAGGATCTTCACAGACCATAGTAGGCGTGTAATCCCCGTGGACGCTCAAGATAAGCAGCTACCAGGTGGCGAGAGTATCACTTAGTTGCTGAGGATTTGGATTTCTTGGGCTAGACGATCTTTTCGGTTCATTACCTGGTTACCATAGAAGGCATTGGCTGGGTTATTTGCCCCACCCCAGCCAGCGTAGTAACGCAAGGCTGCGGTACGATCTGAATCATAGGTGCCTCGTGCTCCGTTATCCCGCAATAGTAGCGCAGTGGCTAGAAAGGCATCACGGTTATTAAATGGGTTGGCGATATCACCACCATTGATTGCGCGAATCGCATCTGATCCTCGGTCGTAGAAAAATCCACCAGCGCCATCAGCTACAATCCCTCCATACATTGCCCACGTCGAAGGAATAAACTGTGAAGGACCCATCGCTCCTCCCCAACCGACTCGGCTGCCATTTTGAACAATTGGGCAAGACACTGTCCGTGTATTTGGGTTGAATCCAAGAATCTCTGCTATCGCTAAGAACACCGGCTCGTCGCGAGTCGGGTGCATCACTGGACGCTCTGAAGTACTATCAGTAAACACACACCCACCTAGGTTGGTACCAAGATTGGATTCTTGTTCGAGGATCGCCAAAATCAAAGCGGCCTGTACACCAGTTACCCCTTGTGCATACTTGGCCAACTCTACCGCCTCACCAAACGGAATACCACCACCACCTCCCAAGAGGTCAAAGAGCTGGCTACGTAGCTGCGCGGCGGTTTTCATTTGTGAACTTAACAGCGCTTGATATTCTGCCTCTTCACCACGAGTGACGGTTAGCACCTGCTCTTTCTCGCGTTCTTTGGCTTCGATATTTTTCTTTTCTAGTTCTTGAATCTGGCGCATTTCAGCTTCGGTTTGTTGCTTGTCTGTCAGCTGCTCTCGCTGGTCGACCGTATCTCTTCGTATACCATCTAACACAACCAAGGATTCGTTAAGTGAATCCTTGAGTGTTTCAAAAGTTGCAACATCGGTAAAAAAGTCTGAGAAATTTCGCTTACTGAGCATCACCTCGACCAACGAGTAATCTTCAAGCAGGGCTGACTTGCGTACCAGGTCAGCTAGTGAGTCTTGTTGCTTATCTAATTTTTCTGCCAGCACTTCGAGCACCACTTCCTTGTCTCCGATTTGGTCTGAGAGTTGTTCGATTGAAGCAGACCTAGCTTGAATACCCAATTGAGCCTGAGTGATCTCGCTTTCGATAATTGCCATGTCTCGCTCCAATGATCGCCGTTCGACCTGCTTGTCTTCGACAATACGTTGCTGCGTTAAAATCTGACGCTCGACGTTTTGTAGTTCGGCCTCAATTCGACTACGACGCTCAGCATCAGTTTCGGCTGACACTACTAAAGGTGTCGGAAATAATAATCCAAAACACAATACTCCAACAACGATTCTTTGCATGCTGATAGTATAACAAATCAGCCGGAATTATGCGTGTGACTTATTTTCAAGAAGCGCTAGCGACTATGAAAATAGAAATACCCTTGTGGTGCATAATTCCGGCTGATTTTGTTTGCAAGTACCTTACTCAGCACTCTTTTCTTCACCTTCTCCCGCTTCTTCCTTTTCTCCCTCGGCTGCAATTTTATCCATATCTACGTCTTCTGGATCTTCGTCTGACTCTTCTTCTTTTGCAATACTTACCACTGCTACGGTTTCTTCTGGTTCGGCGTCATAGATTACTCCTTCAAGAGCCGGTAGGTCAGCGACGGTAATTTTAGAGTCAGCATCGTCCATACCAGAGATATTGACATCAATATGTGAAGGTAGCGCGCTTGGACGACAAGTCACGGTGATTTCTTGTAGAACCTTGGTCACACTTCCGATATTGTTCTTTTCAACTGGAGCCTCACCAATAAGTTCAATTGCCACAGTAGTAGTCATGTCTTTTCCACGTTCAAACGCGTAAAAATCAACGTGCACGATATGCATTTTAACTGGATCAAAATCAACGTCCTTGATCAATACTTCGATCGGTTCAGCTAAGCCGATCAGCTCAACGATGGTTGATTCACCAGCCTCTCGACGGATTTTATCAAACACTTTTTCTTCTAAAGAAATTGATACTGGTTCTTGTTTTGGGCCGTAGACGACGGCTGGAACATGTCCTTCAGGAAGGGCTTGTCCGGCGGTGCGGGCGGCGATTGCTACTGTTGTTGTCATAATGAACGATACCTTAACACATATTTAGAAAATCTCCATACCCTTTATGGCTGACTTACTACTTTTGTGTAAATAGCCGCATCCGCGCTTCTACGACCGCTTCAAGCGCATCACGACCAGCACCAACGTAGCGGTACGGCGCAACTTCGTCTGGGTTTGCTTGTAGGTAATCAACAATACCGTCGCGGTAGGCTTTTCTGATTTCGGTATTGATGTGGACCATGCCAATACCTGCCTTAATCGCCTCTACAAAGTCTTCGTCACTAATACCTGAACCGCCGTGCAACACCATTGGTACTCCCCCAGCCGCTCGCAACTGCGCAATTCGTTCGATATTTAATTTTGGATTGTTCCCGTGCTTCATCATGCCGTGTAAATTTCCAACCGCAGGAGCAATCAAGTCGACCCCCGTGTGAGCCACGAACTCAGCCAGCTCTTCTGGCAACGTCATCATCTCATCGGTGATTTCGGCACCCTCAGGAATACCATCAAGCAACTTTGAAGACATACCGATGTTCCCCAACTCTGCTTCGACCAACACGTCACGATCTTGCGCCCGGGCATACTCGACACACTGTTTTGTGATCTCGAGATTCTCTTCGTGCGATACCTTATTACCATCGTAAATAACCGCATCGAACCCGGCGTCGATTGCTTCTTTCACCCGCTGCAAAGAATACGTGTGGTCGGCATTGGTGTAGATTGGGTAATCAAACTCTTCACGAATCGAGCGCACTAGTGCTACCAACTGTCGTACCCCAATAAAGTCTCGTTCACCTTCTGAGGCGCCGATTACCACTGGGAGGTTCAGTTTTTGGGCCGCTCGAAAAATCCCCCACAATTGACTGGAGTCAGAGACGTTAAAATGTCCCACTGCTACTTTCTGCTCTTCGGCCTCTGCTATTACTTCTCGTAGGGATTTCATACAGTTTCAATTACTTGCTATGTACATCATCATACCAAAGCGCTCGGCCCACCTGGTACAATGTGGGCATATGTCACAACAATACGATTTCGTCGCCATTGGCGACATCCTCATCGATGCCTTTATTCAACTTAATATTGGTCAAGCAGATGTCTCGATCGACCAGGACACTGGCCGCAAGACGTTGCAAATGCCGTTTGGTAGTAAGCTACCCTACGACGACGTCGTCGTAGTACCAGCAGTAGGAAATAGTCCTAACGCGGCTGCGTCAGCCCACCGGCTTGGATTAGAAACTGGTCTGGTTACCCATATCGGAAACGATAAATTTGGTAAGGAGTGTTTGCAAGCCCTCCGGGACGAAGGAATTCACACTGATTTTGTGAAAATTCACGAAGACAAAAAGACCAACTATCACTACGTGCTTCGCTACGGACCAGAACGAACGATTTTAATTAACCACGAAACCTACCCGTATGCACTGCCCGACTTCCCAGTCGCACCAAAGTTCTTTTACTTCTCATCAGTGGGTGAACACGGTCTCCCATACCACCACGAAATTGCTGAGTACGTAAAGAACAACGAAACGAAGTTAGCTTTCCAGCCTGGCACCTTCCAAATCAAGGTTGGCGTTGATGCGATTAGAGACGTGTACGAAAATTCAGAAATCTTTTTCTGTAACAAAGAAGAAGCGCAGGAAATCCTCAAGACGACAGAGCAAGACATCCCTACCCTGGTACGAATGGTACGAGAACTCGGACCAACTATCCCAGTAGTGACTGACGGACCAAACGGTGCCTTTACCGTCGATGCCGACGACCAAGCATGGCGCATGCCAATGTACCCAGATCCAGCTGCTCCAGTTGACCGAACTGGTGCTGGTGACGCCTTCTCATCGACATTTACTTCAGCTATTATCTTAGGCAAAGACCCAGCTGAAGCACTCTCATGGGGTCCGATCAACAGTATGAATGTAGTGCAGCACGTTGGCGCTCAGGCTGGCCTACTACCAATGGAAGACCTACAAAAATTCCTAGACACCCGACCAGACGACTATACCCCAAGCAAGGTGTAACAGTCATACAGATAAACAATAAAAAAACCGCTCGTGATAACGAGCGGTTTTTGTTTTCATTCTATCTAATCACTTCTCCTGAACTCACCCAAAACTAGATGAAGTTGTGTTAGTTGGAGAAATTTTAGGAACGAGACGTACTGAGTTGTACGTTGACTAAGTAAAATTTTGAAACTAATGCAAATTCGCTAGTTTTGGGTGAGTTTCTTCCCGGCTGCGACAATGCTTGGCACATCCATACCATAGTGCGCGATGAGTTCGTCTGGTTCACCTGATTGACCGAACTGATCTTGGATGCCGATTCGGGCGATTTTGGTTGGGTTGGTTTCAGACAAGAACTCGGCTACGGCGCTACCTAATCCACCGATGACTTGATGCTCTTCGACCGTTACCAGCGCATCATGATCGGCTGCAAACACAGCCAAGGCTTCGGTATCAAGTGGCTTGATAGTAGCCATGTGCAGCACCGAGGCACCGATCCCAGCAACCTGTAGTTCGTGGGCGGCCATCAAACTGTTATAAAGAAGTGAGCCTGTAGAAACAATCCCTACTTTCTTGGGTAGTGACTGGTCACACGTGAACATCAGTTGCGCTTTGCCGATTTCAAAGGGTGTTTCTGGGGTGGTGACCACTGGGGTCCCGGATCGGCCTAACCGGAAGTAGATCGGCCCGTCGTGTTTGGCAGCTGCCAGGGTGACCTTGCGAGCTTCGTGAATGTCAGCTGGCGCAATGACAATCATATTAGGAACTGCTCGCATGATGGCGATGTCTTCGGTTGCCTGGTGAGTTGCTCCGTCAGGGCCAACCGATACTCCAGCGTGTGAACCAGCAATTTTTACGTTCGCATTGTTGTACGCAATGGTGGTACGGATTTGCTCCCAGTTGCGTCCAGGTGAAAACATGGCGTATGAGGTAATAAACGGAATCTTTCCCATCGCTGCCATACCTGACCCGACCGATGCCAAGTTTTGCTCGGCTACGCCAATCTGGACAAACCGTTCTGGAAACTCGTTAGCAAACAAGTGCGTCTTAGTTGACTCGGTTAAATCACAACAGAGCGCGACAACATTAGCGTCTCGCTTACCGGCTTCGAGTAAACCTTCACCAAACCCGTTTCGAGTGGCTACCTTTTCGATTTCCCCACCATTTTTTATTGCTTCTGAAATATGATCTGCAAACATAATTATGAAATAGTATCTTTATCAATCATACCAGCTAGGGTACGGAGTTTTTCTAAGGCGACTTTTGCTTGCTCATTTTTTGGCACCCTGTCTTCTGGTCCTTTTCCTGGAGGATTACCATGCCACCTAAAGTCTCGCTCAAAGACGTCTACGCCCTTGCTCCCGATGGTGTGCGCAATAATAACTGATGGTTGACTGTAGACGGCTTGGGCCTTGCCAACTGCATCGTTGAGCGCGCGCATACTATGGCCATCGACTTCTTGTACATCAAACCCAAAGCTCTCCCATTTTTCGGCTAGTGGCTCCATCGGCATGACGTCTTGGGTATACCCGTCAATCTGGAAGCCGTTGCGATCAACGATCACAATTAGATTGTGTAACTTTTCCTTACCAGCCAACATAGCTGCTTCCCAGATCTGCCCTTCTTGCAATTCCCCATCACCAGTTAGGCAGTAGAAAAACTTACTCGTGTACGGATTATCCATCCGGTCAGCGATAGCCATCCCGACGGCCTGTGACAAACCTGACCCCAGAGGACCTGAGCTGTTTTCGATTCCAGGAAGCGACTCACGGTGTGGGTGACCTTGCAGGCGCGATCCGAGCTTACGCAATGTCAGAAGCTCTTCAACCGGGAAATATCCAGCGTGTGCCATGGTGGCATATAGCACTGGACAAATGTGGCCATTAGACAATATAAGACGATCACGATCGGCCCAGTCGGGATTTTTTGGATCGTGCTTGAGTAAAGCAAAATACAGCAACGTAAATACATCAGCCATATCGAGCGGTCCTGCAGTGTGTCCACTACCAGCCTCGGTCAGCATTTCAATAATACTCTGACGGATTTCGTTCGCTTGTCTTTCTAATGATTTTATTTGTGTAGAAGTAAGGTACTGCATATCTTTAGTAGTATACAAAGGTGAGGTAAAAGCTCCAAGGGCTTATTACCCTATATTAGTTAATAAGTAGTGATAATGTTTTGTGAGCCAAAGACGGATCCGACTGTAAAGTGATAGCTGAACCAACAATAAATCGATCAACCCCGGCAACGGCAAGTTTGGTAATAGTGTGTTCATTAACACTCCCGTCGACGGTGATTGATTTGTCTGGATAGGCTGCCTGCACGGCAGCTATTTTTTCAAATACAGTTTCATCAAACGGCTGCCCCTGAGAACCAATTTCGGAAATTCCCATTAGCTGAATGTAGTCAGCAAACTCAGCATACGCCAGCAGTGTACCAATGGGGGTGTCACCATGAGCTGACACACCAACAGACACGTGAGTGAAAGCCTCAAAGTTTTTAAAATTTTCAAGTGAGATTGTCTCGACATGGAACACTAAACGATCAGCGCCGGCCGTCACCCAATCCACCGCAGCACTAAGCGGATCGGCAACCATTAGATCAACCTCAAGTGAGAACTGGTCTGAATATTGCTGAATTGAGACCGGTTGACCAGCTGGCGTATATGGCCAAGAGACAGCTGACGAGAACGTGCCATCAACTACGTCCAGATGGACTTCTGGGCAAAAACGTAGCGCTTGAAGCGTCTCTATTGCTTCTGCTTCGGATTGTGGAATTAGGGCTGGGACGATGGGAATCATGTGTGTAAGTTTCTAGTGAGTAGGTCAATTTTTTGGTCTCGGCGCGTGTACTTTTCTTCTGTCGGTCCGGGTGTATGTAGCCAGCTCCAGATATGTTTCTTGGTGTCATCAACCGACAAGAATCTCGCACCAACAGACAGAACGTTGGCATCGTTATGAGATCGCCCCAACTCTACGATCTCTTGGTTGTCGCTGTAGAGCACCGTCGCACGCACACCGGGAAATCGGTTGGCGAGCATAGCTTCACCTTGGCCAGATCCACCAAATATAATCGCTCTGTCAGTTGCTGGGGCTTTGGCCACGGCATGAACGGCTTTGACGATAAAGTCTGGGAAGTCGTCTTCGGGGTCATATACAGTTGCCCCATGGTCGACCACTACAAAACCCTCACCTTGCAGCCAATCGGCAATGGTGTTTTTGTGGACGTACCCGGCATGATCTGTCGCTAAGTGTATTTTCATTAGGCAGCTTGTAGATGTCGAGCTGATGCTGCGACGTGTTCGACGAGGGTTTGGGTGTAACTAGTTTCATTGTCGTACCAGGCCAGCACCTTGACCAGGTTACCACCAACTACTTTGGTAAATGACATATCTGCAATTGAACCAACTCGTGAACCAATAATATCTGAAGAAACAATTGGTTCGTCAGTCGCGGCGAAGATATTTTTCCAGCGCGGATCAGCCGCTGCCTTGCGGAAGGCATCGTTGATTTCTTGTTCGGTAGTGTCGCGCTTGGCGATGAATGTCACGTCAACAATTGACCCAACTGGTACCGGTACTCGCATGGCCATTCCGTCAAACATACCTTCGAGTTCTGGGTGAGCTAGGGTAGTAGCGATTGCTGCACCAGTGGTGGTAGGAATAATATTAAGCGCCGCTGCTCGACCTTTGCGAGGATCTTTGGCTGGACCATCGACAATGGCCTGAGTTGAGGTGTAGGCGTGCACTGTGTTAAGGACTGCCTTTTCGATTCCAATTGATTCTTTGAGGATGGCGATTAGTGGACTGGTAGCGTTAGTGGTACAAGAAGCGTTTGACGAGATGTCGCACACCTTGAGCTTGTCGTCGTTAACACCCATGAGCACAGTTGTGCCGTTGACTCCAGCTGCAGCTGGATCGTCTTTGACTGGAGCTGAAATCACTACTCGTTTGGCTCCGGCAGTGAGGTGCTTTTTAGAACCTTCGTAGCTGGCAAAGAATCCGGTGGCTTCGACCACGATGTCGATATTTGTATCACTCCAGGGAAGCTTCTCTGGGTCGCGTTCTTGGGTAAAGGCAATTTCTTTGCCTTGTACCATCAGCTTCCCTTCAACTATCTCTACCGAGAAAGGGGCTCGTCCATACACTGAGTCGTACTTCAGTAAGTACGCCAGGTTATCGAGACTACCTAAATCATTAATTGCTACTACCTCAAAATCGGCGTGGCCAAACGCCGTTCGCAAAAACGTTCGCCCTATTCTTCCAAATCCGTTAATTGCTACACGTACCATAAAAATAAATATCTAAAACTGAATAACTACCACTACTATACTAGTAATCAGCCGTATCACCATCACGCTTATCCTCACGTCGGCGCCGTACCGCAAAGATGACATATAGCAAAAAAAGTAAGAACAAAATCACACTACCCCTGATGATCCACGGGAAGATATCTTGCTTTACTAAGGTATCAAGCAACGGTGGTGCCGCTTCACTGGAGGCTACAAACGTAATCGACTGCTCTATCCGGCGCACGCTGCCCAGACTGTAATCAATCATTTCAATTGTCACTCGCGACGAACCAACCACCATCGGGGCCGAGACAAGTGCGCTGTAGCCGGTCTGCTCGGTATTTATTTTTAGGAGGTACGTAGTGGCAGAACGTTGATTGGATGGATTAACTACCGTGGCAATAATGGTTTTGAGGTTTTCCGGTACGGCCTCGATAGGAATAAATAATTCATACGACAAGCGACTATCGAGTGTGACTGATTGATCAGACAATGACTGCCGGACACCGTCTTGCAGTAGCTGCACTGAGCTGGCGTAGAGCACCGTCATGTCGGCCGTTGATTGCCCATTGATATCATCTTCGACCACCTCGCCTGGTGGTGTCGTACTGGTCGCAACTCCCCCATCAGGTGAATCATCACCTTCTGCTGGAAGTTGCGTTGTAACGTACGCGATTGCCCCCGAAGACACGTTACCAGAGCTGTCATAGGTAAAGACTGTGTAATACTGCTCGTCGTACAAACTCAAGCCACCTTGGTCGGTTACAGAATTGGATGACCCTTCGTAGACCAAGAACCCATCACTTTCGTTCAAAGGATAGAACAAATGATTACGTACTATTCGTACGAAGACAAAATCATCATCAGCGGGATTATCCCAGCGTAAAAAGGTGTCAGTACCAATTGGAGTGACTGAAAAATTAGCGACGTTGGCGGGAGCTGTCGTGTCGGGTAAAGCAATGGTGCTAAAGTCACCACTAGAGAGTAGTACCTCGTTACCAAAACGATCAAACCCATAGAGTTCGTACACATAAGTAGTTCCAGCATCTAACGGGAATAGAGACGTGGTGTGAGTTGATTTAAAAACTGGGCTTTCTATCGTGCTGTCATCATACACACTCGATGTTCCATACCGCAAAATAAAACGCGTAGGCTGGTTTGTGCTAAACGTAAACTTGGCTCCATTAGTACTGGGTGTTATTTCAAGCGAATTTATCTGCAACCGTGCAATAGTCGCCGATCCATTATCCTGCACAGTTGACGTAGCTACCACTGGTGGCGGGGGTAACGCAAACGTAGTGGTGGCTAGTGTAACTGAAGACGTTGAGAAATTACCAAACGCATCAAAGGCGATCACGTTATAGGAGTACGTAGTACTAGCGGTCAAACTAGTATCTGAGTACGACGTCAAGGTTGTGGTCGCAATCTGTAATGCATCACGGAACAGTTGATACCCCACCACTCCGGTATCATCAGTTGAGGTACCCCAGGCAATATCAATCTGAGTTGCTGCAATAGGTGTAACCGACAGGGGTGCAGGAATGGTTGGCGCTTGTGAATCATCTCCAAACAAGAGCCGCACATTAAATGAATCGGTCTGTGCAAAAGACAATTGGGCTGTGCCGCCCATACAAATCAGTGCTAAAACCAGACTCAACAGTATTCTCATAACGGCAACGCTGTTACTGTGGTGGTCGCTACATAGACCCCTGGAGCTTGCGTAACAGAGCCACCAACCCCAACTCGAAAGTTGATGCGAGTATCTGCACCAGTTGGATGGTTTGAACTAGTGGACTCGGCAATGACCGTTGCGGTTGTACTGGCACCGGTCCAGCAATTAAGATTAGAAATCGTACTCCCTACCCCACAGCTAGTACCGTTATTTTTGAACCTATCGATTATGTCATCACCAAACGGCGAGAAGCCAAAATGAGCGTCACTCACGCCAATGACAAATTCATAATCTGGGTTGGTAGTAGTGTTGTAATCCGCAATAGTATTAGGCCCGGAGACCATCGCTGGTGATGACTCGCTCTCGATAGAGAGCGAGTACCCGGACGGACTATCAGTCACCACAGTAGCTGTGGTTGAGCCGTTAGCCACCCCACCAGACACTCCAGGAATAGTCGGTGACAAGGTAACTGGCGCTAGGCCAGTTAATGATATCAATACTTGTTGCATCTGCTGGTAACCGGCCCGCAACGTGTACGATGAGCTATCACTTTCACCAGTGGCGATCTCGCCAGCACTTGACTCTAGACTAAAGCCCGCTGAATCAGACAAACCACCACCAAAATTAATACTGTCTGACTGGATGCCATAATTTGAACTTTCCATCACCTGTGCTTCGGCGATACCGATATACCAAAACACTACTGGAGTAAACACAACAGCGCTGACTACACTAATCAAGAACAAAGAGCGGTATGAATACATGAGCAACTATTTACGCTTAAATTCAAATCTGGTAGCAATGTAACGGATCGTAGCAAAGACTAAAAATAGGCCGATAAATATTGGGAGTAAAATTTTCCAAGGCAATACCCAAAATACAATTGTGCGCGTGTCGATAACGTCATCGTAACCGCGATTGATTTGGGCAGTGGCGGTGTAACGCCCAATAAGCAGCTCGCGATCCCACTCGACCACGCGGTTACGGATTGCATCAGGCAACACAAACCAAGGAGCAAGCTCGACAAATCCGATCTCATCGCCGAGCAGGTTGGTAATCCGGATATCACCATACGGATTGAGGTGTACGTCTCCGGTGTTTTCAAACACAATACTCATTGGGATGGGAGAATCAGTAAATACCGACTGATCGTTGACGGTAGTGAAATCAAGAGTCTCTCCAGTCGCTTCAGTGGTACCAGGGGTAGAAATGAAAAACAGGGTACCGATTCGACTAACAAGGACAGACGCCGGGGCCGCTCCACCAGCGGCGTTTAATTCGTTCTTATCTGACACAATAGAAATGAGTAAACTACCATAGCGACCACCTGGGTCGGCGTCAGGTGGAATACTAATTGTAACTGGGATTCGAGCGCGCTGCGCGTGCTCAAGAGTAAACTGTTGGTGCGGGACGCTAATGTAATCCTTGATCGTATACGGTCCACGATCATCTCCAAGCAACACGAGTGCCTGCGACCCGTCTACTGTACCCTCCGCATCTTCGGTTTCAAATGAAAATACTTTTTCAACCCCCATGCGGTTGGATACAATTAGCTCTACCGTTCGACTTTGACCCGGTTCTAGGGCTAATTCAAAGCGACCAGGTCCAACCACAAAGTCATTAAAGACATCATCATTGGGTAAGCGTTCACGACTGTAATTATCAGTGGCAACTGGTGGTGGCACAGGCGCTGTTGGAGTAGTGGTAGTTGCCTCTACGGGTGGTAATTCTGAATCATCGACGGGGTTAGCCTCAAGCTCAATTGCTGTTTCGGTTGGAGTATTTTCTGCTGCAATACCGGCATCAACTTGCGAAAACACACTCGTAGGCAGAGCTAGGAGTGTGCATCCCAAAATTAGTAGGAATGCAACCACGCTGTATCGGTGCGAAGTTGTATTCAACATAGCAATTTGATTATATTTTAGTTGTCAGTAATGGTCAAGGTTGTAGTCGCAGTGTAGAAGCCAGTTGGTAGGGCTGGGTTTGGGTTGGCTCCAACCCCGACTTGGAACGCGAGCGTTGTGGTGGCACCAGTACTTGGAGTTGGACTAGTTCTGTTGACTATGTTAGCTGCGACAGTGGCATCAGCCGCGTTAAACCAGCACTTACCGAGGGTACCGGTTGATCCAGTACCGCAAGTGTCTGATCCGTTGTTGAGAAAGGCACTATCTGTGTCGCCCGCATTGGTGTTTGAAAAGACCGTATAACCGAATCCAGCTTCACCCGCAGCCATGGCGAAGTCATAATCGGGAGTTGCACCACCAACTGGAGCGTAATTTGGAACTGTGGATGTTCCGCTGTCTTGCTGCATTGCAGTCACATCATCGAACACTATCGTCATGGAGTATCCGGCAGGGTTGTTGGTATTGACCGCCACGGTGGTAGACCCGTTAGCAAATCCTCCTGTCAGACCAGGAATAGCCGGAGTTAGAGTTATGTCGTCAGCGGTAGTTACAAATGATAGCTCGCCAGCAATGCTCGCCTGGACAGTAAATTCATCAGTCTGGCCAAACGTTACCGCTGGCTCGAAGGCAAAAAATAGCCCAAGTGACAATGTAAATACTAGTGCTGCTGAAGTAGCGTCGATGGATAGGTTGCTGATGTGTAATGACGTTTTCATAATCATGTTTCTTTTAATTAGACTTTATTTATATATAATACTAGAATTGTTGAGTTTTATTTGCAATTGGGACTTGAAATGTGGATAAGACTATTCTGCCAAATCAGCTGTCTGTGTGGCCGCTGGTTCGGTGTCTGCCACTGAGTCAGTCTGATCCACGACTTCTTGAGCGGGTGCCTCTGCTTCTGCCGGTGGCTCAACCGGTTCCTGAGCGACCGCTGGTTCAGAATCTAATTCTACTGCTGCTGCCGGGTCGGTGTCTGTCGGTATGTCTGACCCAGCTTCCTCAGTGGCTTGCGGTAGCTCTGTCTCGCCGTCGTCCGTGGCTGCTGGATCTACCTCTGGGTCAGCCTCTGGGTCGGTGGTAGCTGCTCCGGGTACCTCAGATTCGTCTTGGTCGGTATCGGTATCGGTTTCGTCACCGGAGCCACTCTCGGGCTGGGGCGGCGCCTCCTGTGTTGTCGAGATCTCTGTTTGCTCGGGTTCCTCGGCGGCGGCTGACGGTTGCGTATCGGTGGCCTCTAGTTCACGCACACGGGTTTCGAGGGCTTCGATGCGATTTTGATTTCCGCTCACCACAGTCCACATTTCTTTCATCGCTTCGACGACTACCGCTAGTAAGTTTTTGGTATTGAGCGACCAGTACGACCCGCCCTTGCGCACCACCTCGGGCACCACCTCGTCGACCTCTTGGGCTAGGAAGCCAATTTCTTGTTGATCACCAAAGCGCTCGGTGTCCTTCCAGGCGTACGACACGCCACGAAGCTCAAGAATTCTATCTAGTGATCCGGTGAGGGTCACCACGTTTTCTTTTAGGCGTTCGTCTGATGCTTCTAATATTATGTTCCCTTGGGCGTCAGCCATTAGGTTGGTGGTGCCACCGCTGATTAAATTGGTCGCCTGAATAACACCATCTACCGTTAATTCAGAACTAGCACTAGTGGTACCGATACTAATGTCTCCCAAAAAGTACGAACTTTCAGCGCCAGCTACGTAGATGGATCCTTGACTCACCAGACCAGCTTGCCCGACGAGCAATCCTTCACCTACATCCAGCCGCCCAGATAGAACTGTATCGCCAATGACCGTCATTGAACCACTTTGCAATGAGTGCATCACGCCAGACTGAGCTTCGATACCAGTGAGATCAACTACAATAAATTCGTTACCCAAGTTGGTGGTGGTGATATAAGCGTAGCGACCTACCACCGCCAGACCAGTAGCCGCCCCAGCAGCTAGATCGATTCCACCCACCTCGACCGGCGAGGTGGGGCTACTAATATCAATCACATGCATATCATCGCCAGTAACCGCACTAGCTACGTAGGCATACTTCCCGGATACCGTCACAGCGGCAGCGGACGTAATCAGATCAATTCCTCCCACCTCGACTACCGCACTTGGATTACTGATGTCAATGATATGTAAATCATCACCGGTACTATTGGAGCCTACGTAGGCAAAATTATCCTTAATGAATACGTCGTTGGCAGCATCAGCCAGCAGTATGCTATCGGTGGTAGTCGGTGTACTCGGGTCACTGATATCGATCACATGAAAATCTTCATCAGCGCCACGGGTAGTGACATACGCATACTGATCGCGTACTTTGATGCCAGTCCCAGAATCAGGCAGCTCCATTTCACCAACTATCTGAGGTGTAATCGGGTTGCTGATATCAATAACATGAAAATCGTTGCCAACGTTGTCTGTTAGCACGTACGCATAGCGACCTTGCACAAACACATCATTTGCACTAGTAGGTAGATCAAGCGAACTAACTTCAACCGGCACACTCGGATTACTGATATCAATAATGTGAAAATCATCACCCGTAACAGTAGTAACCACGTACGCATAAGTACCCACCACAAACACGCCATTGGCGGCCGTTGGTAGATTGAGTGAGCCGATCTCTGTCGGGTTGCTTGGATTACTGATATCAATAATATGAAAGTCGTTGCCCGCCGCACTACTGACGACATAGGCTCGGTTACCTATCGTATATACGTCATTCGCACTTGGGTTGGAAGCCAGATCAAGTGAGCCTACTTGGGTTGGGGTGTAGGTACTACTAGCGCGACCACCTTGCTGCAGGATTGATCCGTTTTCGACCGCCAGCCTGGCATTGGCATTGAGCGTTCCGATTCCGACGGTATTGGCGTTGGCGTTGTAGTAGAACCCGACTTCTTCGTTAACGGCTTGTAGACGAGTGTTCCCTTGCACGGTTAGGGGTGCTAAGGGAATCTCGACACCGATACCAAAATTCTGCCCATCAAAGACAAACTCATTGGAGAATAACAATGAACTCGTGCCAGTGAACGGCACACCATTAGTTGTATAGATTAGTGGTGTGTCAGTCAGACCAATAAAATCTGGTGACCCTCCACCGACTGATTCAACTGTATCAAACCGCAGGTTTCCGGCGCCGTCGGTTACCAAGATTTCGTTACTACCGCCATCAATGGCTGGTAGTATCCACTCGACATTTGAGCCCAGGGCTGCTGGGGCACGGAAGCCAGCGTAATTTGAACTATCGTTATCGTACCAGCGTGCGAGTGACCCATCTAGGAGACTGAGGTCACCACCCACCGTCAGAGTGGTCACAGGACTCGGCGTGCCAACGGCTAGCCGCGTCCCGTCATAGACAAAATTAGCTGACTGAGTCAGTGCACTGCTGGTGGCGTTCACATACGACACAGACCGGGCCAGGTACGTTTGTGGCGTGTCAGTTAATCCTAAAAATGTTCCGTCACCAAACCCTAGAGTAGAGGAGGATACATTTGTCCACGACGTACCATCATATATAAGTATGTCGCCATCACTGGTAGTGGCCAAGGTGACATCATTTAGATCACCGAGCTCCGCCGCTCCACCAAGGCACGTGCCATCAACCGACACACAACCATTGGTCACATTGAGTCCGCCGCTAAACTGCGAGCTGGTGCCATTGATAACAGATAGTCCACCAATCAGTAACGAATCACCTGCGACGGTCAACCTAGCTGATGGTGTGCTGGTACCAATTCCTAAATTATCACCAGCAAACACCAGGCCAGCTGACTGAGTCAGCGCGGTAGCTGACGCGTTGGCGTACTGGAGTGCGCCAGTGATATACGACCCTGGTGTATCTGGCAACCCTAGATACGTCGGAGCCGTCAGCCCACCAACACACACACACCACCAACTGCCAAACAACCAGATTCGATATTAATACTGCCAGCAAAGGTTGAAGTACCAGAACTCAATACAGTGAAGGCACTGCTCGTGGACAGCGCATTACCAACACTCACCGTACTAAAGGCGGCGGCGGCGGCTGAACTAAGGCCAATGCTAGTGCCATTGATGGTTCCACCCGATAACGTCAAGATGTTGGAAACATCGCCGTCACTAATGCAACCGGAACAACCGCCACGTGAGGTGACACTATCTAGGTCCGAAATATTTTCGATTTCGAGACCATTAATTTCGATGTCTTCACCGGCTTCGAACTCAACCCTTCCCCGCTCACCATTTATTTCGAGCACGCCATCAAACGGTTCTGGTTCAAAAGAGATGATTGGAGCGTTTCTAGTCCCGGTAACCGTGACGTTGTCGCCAGCCACAACTTCGTTCACGACATTGCTTGCAAAGAGCGAACCGGTATTTAAATCAATGTCTGCTCCGTTTGTGGTAATGCCACCCAGTGCTCGCAGTGCACCATTGATGTCAGCATCGGTACTGACAGTCACTGCACCTAACGTCGCTGCCCCATCCACCTGTAAAGAATTAGTAGTGATTGAAGTCCCGACTGTCAGACTCGAAGCGTCCACCACTCCGGCAGACAACGGTCCGCTAATCGTCGTAGTAGCAAATTGACTCATGCCAGCGACCATCAACGACTGCCTAACTGATAACGGTGCGTTAATAATAAATGTTCCCGCTCCGAGATTTTGTAAAGGGAACCGAATCGGTGCTGGCGTAGCGAGATCAGACCGGGTGGCTGGTAGCGTGCTGACTACATCACCCTGTGCATCAGTCGGTCCAGGACGCACGGCGCCGATCGCCTGCGCAGTAAACGCAACCACCCCTTGTAGCTGCACCATCACCTGGTCAAGTAGTGTCCACAATGAACCCGGCTGGTCTTCTAGCTGGGTCTGCTGCTGCGTTGCTGCAGGCACTTGGGCTGACACCGGTTGCAACAGTGACAGACACAACAAAAATACAACCAGAGCAATTGCTATTACACAAAGTCCGACGGTCCGATGCAGTTTGTTAGTTAAAAAATGTATACGCATGAGAGCGGTGAGTGCATGTTAGAAACGCAGCCTTCTTGCAACCATTGCAAATAAGGCGTGTCCGCATGCACGTACCAAAATAATACCACGCAGCCTTATCAAAACTGGCCACCATATTCCTATTTTGCCTATAACTACTAGCCAATTGCTTGCAGTGGCTCTTGCACGTAGATGGTCGCCACGTCTTCATCCACGTACAAAAGTGCGTCTGTAAACGTAAATGATTTGGTCTCATCATTGACCAACTCAAGCGCCAGCGGCGTTGCGTTCACAAGCGACATGAAACGAGCGTGATCAGGCAAAATATCAAATACGCCTTCACTATTCTCGGCCGATAGCACTTTGACGTCACCTTCCCAGACGATAGCAACAGGAGATTGAATAATTACCCGCAGTGAATCGCTCATGATGCAGGCAAAATACCGGCCGATGCCAAGTCAGCAATGTATAAAAACTTGTCGGCCGGCACATCGTCGAGTGTCCCGTCGAGAATCGCCCGCACATCACGCACGACTAGTTCGCGCGGTACCTTGGCCCCTTTGCGGCCAGTTTCGATCTCGGTCACAATGAAGGACTGCGTCATATAATTGAGCAATTTTTGAGCGCGTAAGTAGCGCTTTTGGTTCTCGATCGATAACTCTTCTTCTCCGACGATAGATACAATTCGAGACAGCTGCTTGTACTGATTGAGAATCTCGATAGCTTCGGTGGCGGCGGCGTAGTGTTCTTTTCCAACTGTTTTTGGATTGAGCGCCGTCGACATCGACTGAAACGGATCGACCGCGGGATAGCGTCCTTCGTAGGTCAGCTCACGAGACAAAATCGCCACCGCATCCATGTGCGGCATGGTGGCTGAGACAGCTGGGTTACCAAATTCATCGGCCGGTACGTATACCGTCTGGACTGAGGTAACCGACGCATCGGTTGTGGAATAGAGACGGTTTTCAAATTCAGCGATTTCTGATTGCAGGGTCGGCTGGTAGCCAAACTCAGACGGCAGCTCACCGAGCAAGGTCGAGAGCTCACTCCCCGCCTGCAGAAACCGAAATACGTTATCGACAAATAACAAAACATCGGTTTTTTCTTCATCGCGGAAGTGCTCTACTAACGTAGCAGCGGTTGACGCCGTGATGGCACGCACCGCGGCGTTTTTGTTGATGTGACCAAACACTAGTGCGGTTCGGTCGAGCACGTTGTGTTCCTTGAGTGATTCATAGAGCGCGTGCCCTTCGCGAATACGCTCACCGATACCAGCAAACACTGACACCCCTGTCCCATCGTAGACCACGTTACGCAAGATTTCTTCTTGCAAGGTTGTCTTGCCTACTCCCGCTCCACCAACTAGCGCCATCTTGCCGCCTTTGAGTAGCGGTACAAAAAAGTCGATCGTCTTGATACCGGTCTCTTGGATAATACTTGGGCGGACGATCTTGCTACCCACAGTTTCGCGGTGGTCTCGGTAAATGGTTTGTTCTTTTTTAGTTTTCAGCGGACCACCACCGTCAATCGGTTCGCCGTACAAGTCGATAACTCGTCCCAGCACCGACTTCCCTACCGGCACGGTAATACGCGCGCCGGTACTGACAATTTTTACATTGCGCTCTAGGGTATCGACTTCTGACAGCAACAAGCAATATAGCGTGTGCGATCCTTCGTAGGCATAGGCTTCGAGTCGGATTGATGCATCATCCATCGCAGTCAGTAGTTCCTTCAGTGGTGGTCGATACTCGCCGTCACACTCGATACGAACAATCTGCCCGAGTACTCCTCGCACCCGTCCTACGTAATTGATTGTTGATTTAGTATTACTCATAGGCTATCTTTATTATGAAATCCGGCGAATGTTTCAAGTAGGCGCATGCTTTGCATCGTACTAATTTCTTTGTGAATCACTCGTCGCTCTACAGTGAGCATTTCTCCCGCTCGTTCGCGCGCGCGTTGCATCTTCATCAAGCGCGCACCAGTCAGAGCTAGTCTGGTCTCGAGTACTATTCTATCAAACAACACGAAGCGTATCTGGGTTGTAAAGAACTCGAGCATAGCTGGGATGTCGGGCTCGATAATATAATCGAGCGCTGGTGCACTTGGCTTCGCATCATCTGGTACGTGGGTCAGGTCAGTTAGTTTAGCCTGCTGTTCAAACGCATTAATAAAAGTAGGATGGATTACCACCACTTCGTCGTACATATGCAATGACGCAATGATACGTTGTACTTCCGTAGGAGTTGGTTCGTCTTTGGCAAACGCTTCAAACGAAACTTCAGCCTCAAGCGGCATTCGCTGCAAAATCTGCCGACCAGTCTGCCCGACCACCACGCAGGTAGCTGGCTCCGTATCGGCCTGTACCTGTGTATGCAAATGCTTGATCACGTCCATGTTAAGCGTCCCGTAAAAACGACGATTGGAGGTGAGTGCTACATACACGCGCGGTTTTTTTGTTTGGTCTAACTTGATGTTATTCGCGGCTACGTAATTTTGTAGCAAGGTGACTTTATGATGCAACTCGGTGTAGTACTGCACGTTGGCTTCATAGGCCGCTCGAATCGACTGCAACTTGGTCGCACTAATATCGCGCAACATAGTAGTTACAAATTGGGCTGTTTCGGTATGGGCGAGACCTTCGCGTAGTTCGTTTATGGCTGACATACTGAATGTAGTAGCTTAGTTTTAGCAGTCAGGTCACGAATAAAATCTTCGTACTCAACGGTTTCAAGCGCTTGTGTGCGTAACGTAGCAAAGGCATCGTCAGCAGTAAGCATCTCGACCAAGGTTTCTTTGTGCGCTTTGGCGAACTCACTATCGTGTTCATCAAAAAAATCGGTAAACGCTAGTGCTAGCAGTAATACCTGGGTACTACGATCAACAGTATGATACGGCTCTTGCTGGAGCAGCGTTTCTACAATCGCTCCGCGTCTAAGCGTGTCTTTGGTGTGGGCATTGAGGTCAGCGCTAAACTGCGCGTACTCTTTTTGCTGACGATAACTACCGAGCAAAATTTGCACCCGGGTGGTGAGCTGCTTTTGCATCGTGGCTTGTGACTGCCGTCCCACGCGAGTAACTGACTGTTCGATGTTGATCGATGGATAGATTCCCTCTGCCCGCAGTGACGGCACAAACGAAAAGTGTCCATCAGTACACGCCATCAGGTTGGTTGGGATCAAGTCAGAAAAGTTTTTGAGATCAGTTTGTACCACCGGCAGCGCGGTGATTGATCCACCCCCTAACGATTCATTGAAGTGACCAGAACGCTCCATCAAGTGCGCGTGCTGATAAAAAATATCACCTGGATACGACTCGTTACTTGGTAGCCGCCCCTCTAGTAGCGCTATTTCGCGCAAGTACTTGGCGTGAGCATCGAGGTCGTCGAGTATCACCAACACATGCTCGCCCTGCGAGCGGTAGTATTCGGCTAACAAAAATGCCACTGATGGCGCGAGCGCTATCACCGACGCCGGCTCGTCAGACAGTGCAGCGATCACGATATTTTTACCACCCTTCCCTTCACCTAGGATGGTGTCGGTGATCTTGCGCAGACCAGCCACTGGCTTACCCAATACAGCGTAAATACATACTGTCCCGTGCGGGATCTGGGCCAGTACGGTTTCGGTCAGAAACGTAGTCTTGCCACTACGCATCGGACCAAACAATAACTGTCGCTGTCCCTTGGCAATTGGTATCAGCAAGTCGGTCACCGCTACGCCGGTCTGCAGCTGCTCGTGGATCGCCACCCGCTGCTCGATACCGGGTGCATCAAGCTCGAGCGCGAGCGGAAGCTTGCCCGGCGGGAGCGACCCTTTGCCGTCTACCGGTACCCCCAAAGTATTGATGATTCGCCCAAACAATTGATCGCCACACGAATACATATAATCACCATCGAGGTAGGTGTAGCGATCTCCCGGCCCAGCGACCGTCGCTAGCGTCAGAGCCGACACGTGGTCATCAGCCAATGATCGGACAATAGCCAGGTTGCCTTTTTCGTCGATCAACAAATCATTCACCCGGGCTGAGGGTAATCCTTCAATCGCCAATAAATACCGCTTGGTGCGGGTAACGAATCCCACTTCATCTGCCCGGGTCGTATTAGGCATAGGTTTGTAACTGTTTAGTAATTACCCCGGGGTGTTTTTTACTCTGAGCTACAAACGAAAAGTCATGGTAGGTATCATTCCACACAAACGCACAACCACCAGCCATCCTAGGATTGATGCGCACATCAAACAGAAGCTGCGGTGCACAGGCTTCTCGACACCACGTCGCCATAGCTGCTAGATCTTTTGCAGGGAACGCTACCGGAATGTACAAAGTCATAATTGGCAGTGCATCAACCGCCTGCTGCAGCACGACAATGCGTTCACGTATAGTACCAGCGGTAAACTGGGCGAAGGTGGCATCGTCCCAGTCCATCATGACGACCACATCAGGCTCATTACCACGGTCGGTAATTGCAGCCTTGATAGCATCGACGGTGTCTGTCGTCTGATCATTAAATATAGCCACCTCAGCCGCTTCTTGTAACAACCCCAGGCGGCGGCGCATATCGGCGACCGTATACGTGGTGGCACAAAGTGTCTGTAGTAGCGTTACTTGATCGTTCATAAAATATGTTGCTCTTTAGCTTCTTTTAGCGCCTTGAACGCCAAGGACGCTTGTTCTGATGGTGTCAGCTGAGTATGCAACACCTCTAGCACTACCGACTCAACTAGCTGCTCGATGTGCGCATCAAGCAGCTTGATGCGAGCCTCGGTATACGCTGCGACTTGTTTGTCAGCCTGACCTTGCAATGACGCTACGTGGTTTTTTAGGAGCGCTTGGCCAGCGGTGTCGGTGGCTTTTAAATGTGCCTCTAGCATATCGCCGACTTCTTCGACGTGCTCGTCGAGATGAGCCATTGATTCAGTAGCTTCTTGTTCGGTTTTGGCTGCCAATTGCTCGATTGACTTATTGGTCTTGGCTACGTTGGCGAGGATACTTTTTTCTTGAGCCTCAATTATGTCTTCGGCGGCATCAGTGACTTGCTTGAGGGAGGCGGTTTCTTTGCGACTGACGTCGTGCATGACGTCTTCGAGGGACTCGGTCTGGGCGTGCAGCGCTGAGCTATATTCAGAATGAATTTCTTTGGCTTGACTGGTGTAGTCGGCGATGGTTTTGGCGCCTGACTGTTGCGCTTCTTGGATTATACTCTGGGCTTTGTGTTGTGCCTCTTGGAGTATTTTTTCAGCGTCGTGCTCGGCTTTTTCGATTACGTACTCGTAGGCTGGAAAGGTTAATTTATTTACCTTGTTGGTAGTCCTGACTTGCAATACCAACAAGATCACCATGGCTAGCAATAGACCAAGGAATGTTCCGATTAGTAATTCGACTGTAAAGTAGCTATTCATATGTTATGTATCATGGTACCGCGCAGCATCAGTCTTCGACAAGCGTTTCTACACACAGGCTCTAGACGGGTAGAATCAAAATCGCTACCGCAATAAACACCACGACCGCACACAAGACGAGCGCAAAGGTGAGATTCCCAATGGTCAATGCCACAATCGAGCTGCGGGCTCGTGGATTTCGTCCGACTGATACCACCCCGGCTTTGATCGTGGAGCGGAAGCTGTACAGCACAAAGAATAATCCGCCAACCACCAACACTACTGCAATGATAGCCCGCACAATCGAAACGGGGTCAGGGGACGTATCTTCGGCGCTCATCTGCGCCTGGCGCCGGGCTTCAAGCGCGAGCTCCGCCCGCTGCACACTGACGTCGGCTTGAATAAAACCAGTTTGTTCGGCCGCATCTGGCTGATAGTTCTCGAGCGCAATTGCAAATACATACGACTCGTCGTCAGCGGCTTTTCTTGCTACTCCAGTTGCTGCCGCGGTTACCAATAAGTCCCCCCGAGAAATCTGCCCACCCGCAGCACTCACCTGCACGTAGGTAATGCCATCGGTCACCACTGGCACTTCTTGTTCACCAGTTTGAAACACAAGGGCTGGCTGCGCTGCAGTAACTCCGTACACACCGTCGTCGTGAGAGCGGTTCGAGATGCTGTATTGTTCTTGCTCGTCATCTACCGTCACGACCACTCCCTCCCCCACAGTATCAGCACCAACAAAACTTACAGTTGGTGCAACCTGGATTGTATTGGCCAGTGCCTGCACAGGTATAACAGCTAGTACACAGATACAGAGCATCCGAATCAGCAATGAATGAACAAGAACGATCATATACTTACATTGTACCCCAGCAGCATTACCAGATACACATTACTATTCAACACGGCATACTAGCTAGTTAGCTTAGAAGCGCTTGGCAGGTGCCATATTACCAGATTGATACACCACTACGCCGGCAAAGCGAGCGTTCACCTGCAGCATTTGTTCAAGCTGTTGACTTAGGATAAGCGGGTGATTAAATGCTGAGTGCGAAACCGGATGTGCCACAAATGGTGCTGAGCGCGCCGACACTAACTGCTGCAGTGCATACGGTGAAGATGACTCGTAACAAAACAATACCAGGGGGAGATGATCAGGTAACTCTGACTGACTCACTAACGGCCCTGGCACATAATTATACGCCGCAGCAAATGAATCAACCGCCTCGCCATACCCAAACAGGCGCAAGATTGCACCATGGAGATAGGGCATATACTCACCTTGCGGCACCAATTGCTGCTTGTCTACGCTATACACCTGATTAGTTTGTGTGTCATACATATAGGCACGTACATACGCGACATCGTCATAATCCACGCGACTACTATCAACCAAGACGACTTCTTCAGCCGTCGCGTACTGACGAATAAACGCAAAGACCTCATCTTCATCAGAAAATAATGCACCGAAGCGCACATCTTCTGGTAGTACCACATACTGATTTCCTTGCTGTAGTGCTGCAACGACACCTTGCACCAAACTTCGCTGTCGTAATACTAGTTCTTGAATTGTCATCACTCGCCTATCAAATGATGTCTCAAGCGCAGACACCCGAACGGAATCATCGTAGTCGCGTTCAATCGTATATTGTGCGCTGACAAGTAGTAACCCAACAAAGAGAACCACGGCAACGTACCGGTAGCGCTCTACGTAGCGAACGATACTGTACAGCATGACCCCCAACCATACAGCAACTATACTAAGTCCATACACACCAACTACCGCGGCGGTCTCGAGCAAGAGTCCATGCTCCGCCAACACATAACCAACCATCCCATAGCTAAAATGCAAAGAAAATCCACCTCCGGCCCCAAGCGCATGCAGCGAGAATAATCCAGCAGCCAACACCTCACTCACAAGCCACCAGAGTGGGAAAAGATATATAAAAATACCCGGCATATATCGATAGGCATACAGCACCAGTACTTTGCTTGCTCCCAGTACAATAACCGCCACCAGCGTGTAAACAGCTAGTAGTACAGCGGCTTCAAATGGCGTAATCGCTAACCATTCTAGCGGGTACGTCGACCACACCCAGCTCAGCACACCAAGATACTGTACGGCGCCGACCAAGATACCGCCCAGCACCAATTGTCGATGAGTGGGGGCGTGGTGGGTAGTTAGCACATACAGATACCCGGCAATTCCCATGATTGCTGACCACCACAAACCCGGCCACACAAATGGCAACGCCATAAGCAAACCGACTACAAACCACTGGACATACCAATTGCGCACAATCGGCGTAACCATATCAAATACCTTGATCATAACTAGAACCGACCTCCCCCACCTCCACCTCCACCGGTGGCTTGATTATGAATACGCACCACAATCGTGTCTAAGAATATTTCACTCTGCGCATCGTTGGCAGTAATAAGCACGTGGAAATCTTCACTCATCACGTCGGCTGGAGTGAGACCAACTCCCCACGTATCACCAGCGCCGCCAAGCGTATAGATCGTACTGGTAGCAGTCAACGCTGGCGTGGTCTTTAGGCTGCTATACGTTAATCCTCCATCTGTTGTGTATTGCACCCCGATGGTGGATCCTAATGCACTGGCTGCGACCATGCGGACCGAAACTCCCTGCACCTCATTGGTTGTAGGTATATTCCACTCAAAGCCACCGTAAGATTGCTGCACATCGGCCACATTTACCGTCGTAAAGTTTCCATCTACGACAAAGGCAGTCTGCGGATTCAACCAACCATTTGCTAGCTGACCAGTTTGGGTAGGAAGGAATTCGTTTGCGCTTAGTGTCATTAATGCGTCAGACACTGGAGTAAACCTGGCTGGCGTAGCAGCTACACTTCCACCTGAGCGAACGGTCGTTGATCCTCCCCCTCCTCTTCGCAAACTAAAGCGACCGCCAGCACGTTCGTGCTGCACAGAAGAAACTAAGCCGCTAACATCAAATACAAATACATTATCTTCCGCTAATAGATTTAGACTGTCGATCTGTAGTCCAATAGTAAAACCTGATCCAGCGAATATACTCATATCTTCAGCTGCAATTAAGTACTGACTAGTGCTACTAATTTGATCATTTACAGAGAAAGTTATTGAACCGGTACGTCCATTTCGACTCACTTCAGCTTCTGTGGTACCAACTAACACATCAACTCCATCATCAACAATTCCATTAGCATTGGCATCACGATACAAACTAATAGTACCGAAATTATTACGACGCACATCTATAATGTCAGTTACATTTAGTACAACCTCATTCACTTCAGCTATGCCGACTAACGATTCTGGTAGATTCACAGACCATCCATAGAGTGGTGTGGTCAGTGACGCGTTACCAGCAGCGAACCCATTGGTAACTTGACCAGTCACATGCTCCCCGATTTCTACCGAGATCGTTGGTATATATGTCACCGCGTCGCCGTAATTAATCCCGAATGTATTCTTTGAAAACGGTCGGACATAATACGTTGTGGCCGGAGTAATCTGTGGCAAAGTCATTGTATACGACCCAAGTTCATGCACACCAACAGGAATACTGTACGAATTTATATCGCGTCCAGAGTGCCCCATCACATAGAGCGTGGTACCAGTGTGGTTAAAGAGCATGGCGAAAGGGTTAGTTTCTTGCGCCGCTACACTCAGCACAATGCTATCAAAGGTGGCGGTGCTGATGTCGTAGGGGGTGGTGAGGGTGTAAGCGTTGATGTCGTCGCCAGAGAAGCCCATGACGTAGAGGATGTTGCCGGTCTTGTTAAAGAGCATGGCGGTAGGAGTAAACTCTTGACTAGATACATTTAGCGCAACACTGTCAAAGGTGGCAGTGCTGATGTCGTAGGGGGTGGACAAGGTATAGGCGTTGATGTCGCGT
>Ga0307930_1000524_pt1 | contig 30895 bp, 22 predicted proteins | sample OrgLakmetageno46_FD_203161 | JGI IMG/M metagenome (GOLD analysis project Ga0307930, IMG submission 203161) | Saline water microbial communities from Organic Lake, Antarctica - #46 | ecosystem: Environmental > Aquatic > Non-marine Saline and Alkaline > Saline | place: Antarctica: Organic Lake...
AAACAGAAGCGATAATAGGCTCAATACCTAATTCTGCTTCATTATCAGAATGCATCCCCATACTATCTTGACCATGTCTATACAAATTTGCTAACACTGAGTTAAACGATGAGCCACACTGATGTTCGCATTTAGCTTTTAATTTATGTAATTCATCATGCCAAGGAAGTGGCGTCATAGTTACACCTGAATACGTATAGCTCGTCCCAACATCACCATACCACGCCTGTAAACGAGGTATTTTCATCATTTTATTGAAAATCTTTATTTCCGCCTCACTCCAATTCAATTCACGCTGAAATAAGTGCAACAAAGAATCTGCTGTTTCATTACCGAGCCAATTCGCTAAATATTGTACCTTTGCATCAGCCAAGGGTAGACTCTGCGAACTATGATTGGAAAAAAGACATTGCTGCATAACACCTCTAAATTTTGGTTAAGTTGCTCACTGTCAACAAAACGGGTAATTCAATGAATACACATTTTACTGCATTTGAGCGCAGTTTACATTTAGAACGTTACCCCGCGAAGTATCAGCATGTGAGTCTTCAAGCATGGGATGGAGCGGACGAATACATTATTGAACATGTAGAGAATTGCTCACTACTAGCGGATACGTCGAATAAAGACACACCTCTTATTATTATTAATGATGACTTTGGGGGCCTGACGTGTTGGTTTAACCACAAACAACCGGTCTTTATTTCTGATTCATGGATTTCTCATAAAAGTGTTATGACTAACCTTATGATCAATGGATTGGAAGCGGAAAATGTTGAATTCTGCCATGCACTTACGAACCTCAATGACGTTATTGAGACCAAAGCAAAAGTAGTATTAATTAAAATCCCACGATCACTTGCTCTATTAGAACAACAGCTCATTACATTGCAGTCTGTCCTCGATGAAAATTCCACAGTTATTGCAGCAGGAAAAGTAAAAATCGTCCAAAACTCTGTTTTAAAATTATTTGAAAAGTACATTGGTATAACAACAACCTCTTTGGCAAAAAAGAAAGCAAGACTGATTTTTTCAACATATACAGGTATCAATACAGAAACCTCACCCTACCCTACCATTGTGTCTGACCCATCAATTCCATTCACCCTTAGTAACCATGCAAATGTTTTTTGTCGTGAGCACTTAGATATTGGTGCCAGAATATTGTTGAAAAATCTCCCAAATGCAATGAACAAACAGGTTATTGATTTAGGTTGCGGTAATGGTGTAATAGGTGTGTCTATTTTGGACCAAAACAAGGATGCGCATGTCACTTTCGTTGACGAGTCCTTCATGGCCGTTGAATCTGCAAGACAAAACGTTATCAACCATATTGGTAGTGAAGACAGAGCAACTTTTATTGTTAGTAATTGTTTGGAAGAGCTTTTGAAAATTGGATCGTCGAACTACGATATTGTGCTGTGTAACCCGCCATTTCATCAGCAAAATACGATTACTGATCACGTCGCATATCAAATGTTCACCGATGCAAAAAAAGTCCTTAAACATGGCGGAGAATTAAGAATTGTTGGTAATCGCCATTTGGATTATCCAATTAAATTAAAGAAACTTTTTGGCGGATATGAAGTCATCGATAGTAATAAGAAGTTCAGTATTTTATCAACTTACAAAGCAAGGCAATAAAATGATTAAATTGACATTCTCATTCTTAATGCTTGCGGTATTAAGTTTTGGCTTAGTGGCAAATACACAAAAACAACCTGGCGAAAACATTCAAAAAGATAATTATTACCCTTTGGTAAAGTTTGAAACTAGCATGGGTAATTTAGTGATTGAGTTAAATAGAAGAAAAGCACCCGCTACCACAAATAATTTCTTAAACTATGTTAAAAGAGGTGAGTTTGATAACACACTATTCCATCGTGTTATTCCAGATTATATTATACAAGGCGGTGGTTATGACCCTGAATATCAAGAAAAGAAAGCTAGTCGTTCGATTATCAACGAATCGGGGAATGGACTGAAAAATAATTTATATAGCATTGCTATGGCTAGAGAAGACGACCCACATTCAGCGAAGCGTCAATTCTTCTTTAACATGAAGGACAATAACAATTTAGACCCCGGAAAAACATGGGGATACACTGTTTTCGGCAGCGTTATCGATGGTACCGATGTACTTGATAAAATGGCACTGGTTGAAACTGAATATAAAGCACTTATTCGTTTTCAAGATGCCCCAAAAAAAGATGTGCTGCTGATAACAGCCAGTGTGCTGCCTGAGCCACAGTAGTAAATTCAACATCGCATTTATCATTTATCAAGGCGCAGCCTAATACTTTATTCTTAAACTGAATATGTAAATTCAATTTACCTGTCTATACTGGATATTCAGTTATGAAGAAGGAAAGTTATGAAAGCATCCGATTTAATGGTGAAGGCGCTGGAAGCAGAAGGTGTTGAGTATATATTTGGTATACCAGGCGAAGAAAACCTCGATTTATTAGAATCCTTACGTAATTCATACATCAAACTTATTTTAACCCGCCACGAGCAGGGTGCTGGTTTTATGGCAGCTACCTATGGTCGCTTAACTGGCAAAGTAGGCGTTTGTTTATCAACATTAGGCCCTGGCGCAACTAATTTAGTAACACCGGCCGCATACGCGCAGCTTGGTGCCATGCCAATACTAATGATAACGGGTCAGAAACCAATAAAGACTAGCAAGCAAGGACGATTCCAAGTCATTGATGTGGTCGATATGATGCGCCCTATTACAAAATATACGACACAAGTTGTTAGCGGTGATCGTATCCCATCGGTTGTAAGAGAGGCATTTCGGCTGGCATCAGAGGAACGTCCAGGCGCGGTTCATATCGAACTTCCTGAGGATATCGCCGATGAATCTACCAACGCAAAATTACTAAAGCCGAGCATAGCGCGACGCCCAATTGCGGAATATAAAGCGATTAGTTTTGCAATTGATATGATTGAAAAAGCAAAATCTCCTGTTCTATTGATTGGAGCTGGAGCAAATCGTAAGCTGACCGCAAAAATGCTTCAAGAATTTGTCGACAAAACTGGGATCCCATACATCACAACCCAAATGGGCAAAGGTGTGCTGGATGAGAGCGGGGAACTCTTTATGGGTAATACAGCATTGTCATCTGGTGATTTTGTTCATCGCGTTATCGATAGAGCTGATTTAATTATCAATGTTGGGCATGACGTAGTTGAAAAACCGCCTTTCTTTATGGAAGACAATAATCAGAAAGTCATCCATATTAACTTCGACTCAGCAGCTGTTGATCCGGTCTATTTCCCACAGTTAGAGGTGATTGGTGATATAGCCAATAGTATTTGGCAAATTAAACAGAAAATACAACCACAAGATAGCTGGACGCTAGATTTTTACAAAGATGTTCATGACGCTTATATAGCGCATAGAACCGCTTCGGAAGATGATGATCGTTTCCCTATATTGCCTGAACGTTTTGTCCGAGAGATCCGAAAAGCCATGCCCAAAGATGGGATCGTTGCATTGGATAATGGCATCTATAAAATTTGGTTTGCTCGAAACTATCCGGCATATTTGCCGAATACGGTATTGCTCGATAACGCATTGGCGAGCATGGGTGCTGGTTTGCCTTCAGCATTAGCTGCGAAACTAGTCTATCCTGACAAAGCAGTCATTGCTGTTTGTGGCGATGGTGGCTTTATGATGAATAGCCAGGAATTGGAAACAGCTGTCAGATTAAAACTGCATATTGTTGTTATTATATTGCGCGACGACGCGTATGGAATGATTAAGTGGAAACAGGCTAATATGCAGTTTGAAAACTTCGGCTTAGATTACGGTAATCCTGATTTTGTTAAATATGTAGAATCATATGGCGGCAAGGGCTGGCGAATTGGAGCGACGAGAGAACTATTACCAACCTTACAAAATTGCCTTATCGATCCTGCCGTTCATTTAATTGATGTGCCTGTGGATTATAGTTTGAATGATGAAACATTGAACAAGACAATTCGAGAGCTTAGCGCGAAACTATAATTCTGTAGATTTAAGTTAAATAAAGAAAGTTAAATAAAAACACACCTATTTGACGTTCTTCTTAAACTTTACATTTGAGCTAAAACTAGACACACCTATTTCTCAATAAGGAGTGTCTTTATAAAAGGACAATAACCATGACAAAGCTAGCAAAACAATATCCATACTTTCTTGCAAACAAAGCTGTTTTTGCCAATCAGTATCTTGAAGTAACCAACAAATATACTGGTGAAGTAGCTTCAACTGTTGCATTGGCTGATCCAAAAACAATTGATAAAGCCATTGATGCCGCAAAGAAAAGCCAGAAAATACTGAATAAAATGCCTGCATATCAGCGTCAACGGATATTAGAGCATTGTGTGACGAGGTTCAGAGAGCGATTTGATGAACTTGCTTATGCTTTATGTATCGAGGCTGGTAAACCGATTAAAGATGCGCGAGGCGAAGTCACAAGACTAATAGATACCTTCAAAATTGCAGCGGAAGAATCAGTACGAATAGAGGGAAAGGTAATGAATTTAGAAATTACCGAGAGAGCCAAAGGATATCAAGGACAATATAAGAAAGTGCCAATTGGTCCCTGCTCTTTTATTTCTCCGTTCAATTTTCCATTGAATTTAGCTGCTCATAAGATAGCGCCCGCTATAGCTGCTGGATGCGCTTTTGTATTAAAGCCCGCAAGCAGAACTCCCATCGGAGCCCTAATTATCGGTGAAGTACTTGCGGAAACAAACCTACCTGAAGGTGCGTTTTCAATATTACCTTGCAGCAGAGATGGCGCAGATCTTTTTACAACAGATGATCGTTTCAAACTTTTAAGCTTCACCGGGTCGCCCAGTGTTGGTTGGGCATTAAAGGCCAAGGCGGGTAAAAAGCCTGTAATATTAGAATTAGGGGGTAATGCCGGCTGTATAGTAGACCATGACACCGATATTGAGGATGCGATTGAACGCATCGTTTTTGGTGCTTATTATCAATCAGGTCAAAGTTGTATTAGTGTTCAACGCATTTTTATTCATGAATCAATTTACGAAAAATTTAAATCCGTATACACGGAAAAAGTAGCAAACTTGGTCCATGGAGACCCATTGAACGAGGATACATTCATCGGCCCAATGATTTCCGACTCGGAAGCCATGCGCCTTGAGGAATGGATAAAAAAAGCGGTTACCGCTGGCGCTAAAGTGCTCTGTGGCGGTTCAAGGAATGGGCAGATGCTCAAAGCCACGCTACTTGCAGAGGTTCCAAAGGACTGTGAAATAAATTCAGAAGAAGCCTTCGGCCCAGTTTCAACAATCGCACCTTTCTCTAATTTCGATGAAGCATTAAAATTAGTCAATAACAGTCAATTTGGTTTACAAGCCGGCATTTTTACTAAGGATATTTATAAGGCCCACAAAGCTTGGGATGAATTGGATGTCGGTGGCGTAGTCATTGGAGATGTACCCAGTTGGCGAGTTGACAACATGCCATACGGCGGAGTGAAAGAATCGGGACTAGGTCGTGAAGGAGTCAAGTTTGCGATAGAAGACATGACTGAAATTAGGTTAATGGTTTTAAGAACACCGCAATAATTGCCTAAATGCGACGGCCTTAAAAGAGCCACAAACAAGACACACGTATTTAGGTGTGTCTTTCTTTGTGTTTTTTAATTTTTTTGGCAGTTCTTTAGATAAATAATTACACCGCATACATCAAAGCTTTATTCCAAGGCGCTCATCATATGGCTTAACATTTATATTTTCAGCGATGAAACAAGCTGTAATCTCATAATTATTTACTTCTATATCAACAATTTATTGCAACTATCTGCGGACATTTACTAAATTGTAGATGAACTCTCCATCTGACTCACTTGATTTTACAAAATACAATTTTTGAATTTTCAATATTATGTATTTTGCTTTTGTATCTCATCGAATATTTCACACTCAGACATACATGTTTGAGCCGCCCTAGGATACTTTGGCTTTAATCGGTCGTCTAGCTTGAAAACATCAGGCCAATACTTTGTTGTACTAATAAATCGTTTAACATCCTCAACTCCACCGACATCCAAACAACCTTTTAAACACGTATCAATATAGCTAGCATTTACGGGAAATCCTCTGCTTGGCCTTTTCAGTTCAAGCGTCTCGCAAACATACACAGTACAATTAGACAGTACCTCTAACATCGAAGTATTTATTACTGAGCCAAAATCCAATTGATCCAGCTTGAGTTTCGAAAATCTATAATTTTGCTCTCGCTGAAGTAACTTTTCATCGATATTAGTATAGAGCGCATGACCATTAAAACTGCTTGCATTATTTTGGTAGGCGCCAACATAAGTCTGTTTTTCATCACAAGACCTCGTGATCCAAGCCCTCTCCCATCGATTTACAATAACAGGAAGCGCAAGTGACCTGATGTTGCTATGCCTGTCTCGGCTTTGTTTGCTCATGAGACTGCCATAACCGACCACTATGTGAGGTGTGTCTTTGTTTGCGCGCTTTTTAGCTTTTGCTAGTTGTTGAAACCACACATCAATATCGCCTTCATTTTCCATTAATACTGACTTTCCTTTCTAGTAAATATCTACAGGGCTGCAAAATCAAAACTTAATACTTCACTTATATGCTTTTTACCAAGCGCTAACATTAAAAGGCGGTCAATCCCGAGTGCTACTCCAGAACACATCGGCAAGCCAACGTCCAGTGCATTCAAAAACTTCATATCTTGAGGCTTTACTTCCAAGCCACCTTCTTTCCTTTGCTTATTATCCAAAATAAATCTCGTCTTTTGTTCATCAACATTGTTAAGTTCTTCAAAGCCATTCGCAAGCTCAATACCTTGATAGTAAAACTCAAACCGAAGGGATAACCATGGATCAGCAGGATCAATTTTAGCCAACGACGCCTGACTAGCTGGAAATTTAGTTACGGCAATAGGTCGCTCTCTGCCGATTTGGGTTTCAATTTTTTCACAAAACAATAGTTGTAAAAGCATATCTCTATCAAATGTAGAAAGTGTATCTTTAAAACCCAGTGGCACTATATTTTCATAGCCAAAATTTTCGCAAATCGACACAATTTTCAAATCAGTATCGCTTTTCACATCTAAACCTAGATACTTAAAAAACAATTCTCTATAAGTAGCTTTATCGCAAACAGGTGTATTCAAGACGAGTCTTAAAATCGTATCAACCTCATCTATCAACTCATTCATTGCAAAGCTTAACCGGTACCACTCAAGCATCGTAAACTCAGGGTTATGGTACCGGCCTACCTCATCATCTCTATAACATTTAGTAATTTGGTAAATACTCGGAAAACCTGCACATAACATACGTTTCATGTAATATTCAGGCGAAGTTTGTAAAAAGAGGTGTGTCTTTTTAACCGAGAGTGGATTTGTATGTATCGTTCTCATGGCTTCTAAGTGAACATCTGTAACTGTCGACGGTGAAATTGTCGGTGTTTCGACTTCTAACACCTTCTCAGTCGCGAAATATAGTCTAATGTCGGAAAGTATTTTAGCTCTTTTGACAAGACTTTCAACTGAGCCCGAGGGTTGCCATTCATTTGAGATATTCATTAAACAATGAATGAGGTTAGCGCTTGCAGCACAACCTCTTTCGCTATCTTATTTTTGTGCACGTGAGGCATATTCACCACTTCTTGTGTCAACTCTAATTATTTCACCTTTTTGAACGAATAATGGAACACGGACAACGGCTCCAGTTACTAGTGTCGCAGGTTTGCCGCCCGTACCAGCTGTATCACCTTTTAGACCGGGGTCAGTTTCAGTAATTGCTAACTCAACAAAGTTCGGAGGAATCACCACGATAGGAGTCCCGTTCCACAATGTGATAGTACAAGTATCATTTTCAACTAACCACTTGATATTATCACCTAAGGCTTTTTCGTCGGCGGCAATTTGCTCAAACGTTTCGTTGTTCATAAAATGCCAAAACTCACCATCGGTATAAAGATAGGAAAGTTCGGTATCCATGACATCAGCGCCTTCGACTGAATCACCAGAACGAAAGGTTTTCTCTAGTACTTTGTTCGAAATAAGTTTACGAAGTTTTACACGGCTGAAGGCTTGTCCTTTACCTGGTTTTACATATTCATTCTCAAGAATGTTGCAAGGTTCGCCGTCGAGCATTATCTTTAAGCCCGCTTTGAACTCGTTTGTACTGAAATGAGCCATAGTTCCTCTAAAATTTACGTTGTGAGCATATTTGTGAAAAGAATAATACCTAAAAATAGCTTTGCTGTAGAGTCAAACTGGCAAAAAGAATTAGCAAATTGTTTTACGACCCTTGAGTCGTTGCTACAATTTTTGGATTTAGATCCTAAAATTGCAATAAAAAATAGCGCTGCAAGAAAGCTATTTGCCATGAAAGTACCGCGGCATTTTGCTAGTTTGATGAATAAAAATGATATAAATGATCCTTTGTTGCTTCAGGTGCTCCCACAAAATATTGAATATAAAGACACACCTGGTTATGTTAAAGACCCTCTGCAAGAGCACGAAAACAAAATAAAAGGTCTTCTACACAAATACGAAAATAGAGTTTTACTGATAGTCAAAAGTGGATGTGCTGTAAATTGTCGATATTGTTTTAGGCGAGAATTCCCCTATGAAGAAAACTCTGTTAATAAACGCGAATTACAGGAGGCTATCAATTACATCAAGGGAAACACCAAAATCAATGAGGTGATTTTCTCTGGCGGCGATCCATTAATGGCTAAAGACAGTCACCTAAAATGGTTGGTTGCTCAATTAGAAGAAATACCTCATGTAATAAGGCTTCGGATCCACACAAGACTACCTGTTGTTATCCCTTCTCGAGTAAATGATGCATTCGTTGACTGGTTTGCAAGTTGCCGCTTTCAGAAAGTATTAGTTTTACATACAAATCACGCTAATGAAGTAAGCCCTGAGCTAGCCAGCGTCTGCTCAAAAATGCGAGCATCTGGAATTACCCTTCTTAATCAAGCGGTCCTTTTAAAAGATGTCAACGATACAGTAAATGAACAAGTTGCTTTGAGTGAAGCTCTTTTTAAAATTGGCGTGATGCCATACTATTTACATTTATTGGACAAAGTAAAAGGAGCCGCTCATTTTGATGTTGACGTTAAACTTGCTAAGCAATTAATTAGAGAGGTAATAAAGCGTTTGCCAGGGTATCTTGTCCCCAGGCTCGTAACTGAGATTGGAGGACAACCCAGCAAAACGCCGATAGACTTGAATTTACGACCTTCATCAAGTGCTAGCTTAGGCATAAGTGTTGATTATAGAACCTAATCCAGGGTTAGATGATGATTTGGGTACGTCAGCTGATTCAATCAACTGAAGCGCTGCTTGACCTTCTTGCTCTTGAAGACTTTTGGCCAACTTAGCAGATTTAATCTCCAGCGCGCCGGATACACTTAAGGCACTTGTACCTGAAATATCCATACCTTTTCCTTTTATTGCTTGTAGCTACGTAAAAAAGTGTGCAGAATTACGTTCTTCACAAGCTTATCGGCAATTCAGCCATTTTCTTGAGGATAATTTTAGGAGATTTTCGTGCAGCAGGTTTTAGCAAAAATAACTGAAAATATGCAAATAATATATAGGAAGGCAATTGATGCAGACTCTGCCCTTGATAAGCTTCAACAATCAGGGAAAGCAAAGTTTTCGGTAATATTCACAAAAGACAATGGTTTTACTACGACAAGCAAGCGCTTTGGTCCCTACGTGGACGAACTTGCAAGAGATGTAACAATGCTTCAAAGCGACGATGTAAATATTAAAAATGAAATTACTACGATAGTAAAGAAAATGGAATTGATGCTTTTAACACTCGCAAAATTCAAAGTAACGCTCTAGGTTCTCCTTGTCTAGTCTAAAAAGATTGTTTAAAAATGTTTAAAAGGACACACCTGTTTCTTTTCATGATCAATCCTCGCAAACTTTAAATTGGTTACTTACCAAACTGCAGGTTGATAGGTGTGTCTTTTTTTTTGTCTTTGTTTTTGTTTTAATCTCTTTGTTTTAATCTATTTATTCAAATAGAATTGCTAAAACTGTACTTCAAGGCAGCTACTAATTTTGATTTAGTCCAATACCCTATAAGAACTTTAGATATAGGGGCATAAAATGCCAATTGCTCGCAGTAAACAAATAATATTGTCACAAACTTCATACTATCATTGCATAAGCCGCTGTGTCCGCCGGGCGTTTTTATGTGGCTATGACAAGTTCACTGGAAATAGTTTTGAGCACCGCAGGAATTGGTTTGAAAAGCGTTTAACGAAACTTTCGTCAGCATTTTCAATTGATGTTTGTGCATATGCTATTATGCATAATCACAACCATCTAGTTTTACATGTAGACACCGAGCGTGCAAAAAAATGGAGCAACATAGAGGTTATACAACGTTGGCACTCTGTGCACCCGAACAAAACAATTACAGCTATGTATATCGACCCACAACAAAGAAAAAAACTGACACCGATACAATTATCTACAATCCACAAAATTACTAATATTTATAGAGAAAGACTCACTAGCATTAGTTATTTCATGAAAGCATTGAATCAGTATATTGCGCTGCGGGCCAATAGAGAAGATGAGTGTTCTGGCCGTTTTTGGGAGTCACGTTTCAAATCTCAAGCGTTGCTGGACGAGCGTGCGATCCTTTCGTGTATGATCTACGTCGATTTAAATCCAATAAGAGCAGGAATAGCCACTACCCTAGAAAACTCACATTATACCAGTATAAAAAGACGATTAAGTTGCATGAAAATTGGTAAGCAACCCACTGAACTCAAATTCCTAAAAACTCAGTTCGAAAGTAACCCAACCTTCATCAACATTGACTTAACTAGTTATATTCATCTGCTGCGTCAAACGGCAACAAGATTGAAGAACATTCGACTGGTAAATACACCAAATATGAAGATTAAATCCAGTCTATTGGAACGGTTTGAAATTGATGAGGATAACTGGCTAACACTAACTTCACATATCGAAGAAGAATTTAGTTACGTTGTCGGATCCGTAATATCTATGGAAGAATATAGAAAAAAGCTTCGGCAAAAGAAACTAAAAGGAATATCCACAGCGTTACGCTTGTTTCAATAAATTTCTATCAATTTGATATTCTACCCACGGGTAATCTGCTCACTCGTCTTTCAATCTCTTCTAATACCTTTAAGTATTCTTTACTTTCTATATCGGAATACTTTTGTCGAAATTGTGATTTGTCCATTCCCTCATCAAAACCATCAATACTTGGAAAGAAAAAGGCTTCATTTGCTTCCAAGGACATAATATTTTGGATTTGCTCTGCTGTTCTAGGGTCAACAGCCAAAGTAGCAAAATTAGCGCCCGCCATATCCGCAGTTAAATCAATAAAGCTATAGCCAGAACCTCCATTACCTCTATCCATGAGTTCTTTAAACTCACCAACAGCGATACTAATACCCTTCTCCGATAATAGTTTAATTGCAGCAGAGAATATAAAGTGCAAGCTCAAATCCTGTCGATTTGCTAAAACTGGCTTTCTTCGCACTGTAGGAATTGGATCGACTGCAAATGAAAGATCACCAAAAAGTGTTGAAAACCTTCTGTGTCCAACATAAATAGCCAAAGCCATTATAGCGGCTTCATTTTCTAAGGTAGCTGAATTTGAATTTCCTAGTGGATCTTGGGAACTCATTTCTTTCGCTTCTAGCATAATCTTGTGCAAATAATAACTAAGAGATGTGTCTTTGTTCTGCATTGTTAAGTCATTGGGTAAAGGGAGGCAGTCTAAAAGTTTTAGGTATTGTGCTGTTTTTATTCTCAACAATTGTCGTTCATTACTATCACCTGAAGTCTTAATATTTTTTAATTCTCGAAGCAATGGGTCCAACGGGTTCAAACTAATAATGACTTGATGGGGTGATATATCTGTTTTTGCTACTTGTTGAATTGCTTTAGTCGCAACTTCACTATTTGTATAAGAATTAGCTAATGATTCAACCCAACTTAATGCCCAATCTCCCGGCAAAGTAATTACACCGATGGAAACACTTTCAACGTCCAGAAAACTGGCTTCCTTAACTTTTATCAGCACATTAACATATGAAGATAAAAGGTAAGCAGGAAGTTGGTATGAAATAAGGATTTCAGCCTGGTATTCAGATAATTTAATATCACTATTTACGTTCGGTAGAACTCGCTGAGTGAAGCCTAACAAACTCTCGGCTTGTGAATATGAGATATCAATTTGTTGCGGTTGGTATCTATTCCGTAGGCTTGAGCGCAGTTGCATAACTAACTCTGAAACGTTCTCAGCATTTTCAACTTGCTGATGTACATTTTTTGCAACCATGGGTGATAAATCGATTAACAAAATCACAGACAGACAAAGTAAGCTAATTAGAGCAAGTGCTGTAACCTTGATGAATCGTTTCATTACTAATCCACTACTGCCAAATTACCTTTTGTTTCCAACCATGCTTTGCGATCAGGAGAACGTTTTTTAGACAGAAGCATGTCCATCAGCTCGAGCATTCCCTCCGAATCATGACTCGTCAATTGCACTAATCTGCGTGTATTTGGATCCATGGTAGTTTCTCTAAGTTGCAAAGGATTCATTTCACCTAGTCCTTTGAATCGTTGCACATTGACTTTGCCTCGTTTCTTTTCTGCTTGAATTCTATCTAAAATCCCTTGCCTTTCGCTTTCATCGAGCGCGTAATAAACTTCTTTACCAACATCGATTCTAAACAAAGGTGGCATAGCAACATATACATGCCCCTGATCAACCAAGGTTCTGAAGTGCTTTACAAATAAAGCGCATAGTAATGTTGCAATATGCAATCCATCAGAGTCGGCGTCGGCAAGAATGCAAATTTTGCCGTAACGTAAACCTGATAAATCTTCAGAATCAGGGTCAATTCCTAACGCAACCGATATGTCATGTATCTCTTGTGAAGCTAAAACTTGAGATGAGTCAACTTCCCAACTGTTTAGTATTTTACCTCTCAGTGGCATTATCGCTTGGAATTCTCTATCTCGAGCTTGTTTGGCGGAACCACCAGCAGAATCACCTTCAACCAAAAACAGCTCTGAATAATTAATATCTTGAGACGAGCAGTCTGTTAATTTTCCGGGCAAAGCTGGACCTTGGGTGACTTTTTTCCGCGCCACCTTTTTGCTCTGACGTAATCGTTTCTGCGCATTATTTATACACATATCAGCAAGCAGCTCCGCAACATCTGTATGTTGATTTAGCCACAAACTAAATGAATCTTTTACAACACCAGAAACAAAAGCAGAAGCTTGGCGAGAAGAGAGTCGCTCTTTCGTTTGCCCCGCAAATTGTGGGTCGTGCATTTTTGTTGAAAGAATATAGCTACAACGCTCCCAAATATCGTCAGCAGTAATTTTCACGCCTCTTGGCAGCAAATTACGAAACTCACAAAATTCACGCATCGAATCTAAAAGCCCTTGCCTAAGACCATTTACATGAGTTCCGCCTTGAGGTGTCGGAATAAGATTCACATAACTCTCTGTAACCATGTCGCCACCTTCAGGTAGCCACATTACCGCCCAGTCTGCAGCCTCGCCATTACCTGCGAATTGCCCTATAAAGGGGCTATCATTTGGTAATGTAATGTAATCTTTTACAGACTGGTAGAGATAATCTCTTAACCCGTCTTCGTAGTACCATTCCGTAGTGTCCTTGGAGATCTTATCGTCAAAACGAATTTTTAGGCCCGGACATAACACAGCCTTGGCGCGAAGGACGTGGAGCAATTTAGTAACAGAGAACTTTGAGGAATCAAAATACTTGGGGTCAGGCCAAAAATGGACGCTAGTGCCCATATTACGTTTACCACAAGTGTCAACAATTGAAAGTTCCTCGACTTTATCACCGTTTTCAAATGTCATTTGATAAACGTTACCGTCGCGACGAACAGTGACCAGTACTCTCGTTGATAATGCGTTGACAACGGATATACCCACACCATGAAGACCACCGGAATATTCGTAATTTTTGTTAGAAAACTTGGCACCAGAATGTAATTTGGTCATAATTAATTCAACACCTGAAATTTTTTCTTCAGGGTGGATATCAACAGGCATGCCTCGACCATCATCAGTCACTTCTAATGACTGGTCTTCGTGCAATACCACTTTTATAGAGGACGCATGACCTGCGAGCGCTTCATCAACACTGTTATCGATAACTTCTTGGCTTAAATGATTCGGGCGGGTTGTATCAGTATACATTCCAGGTCTGCGCTTAACCGGATCCAAGCCATTTAAGACTTCAATAGCATCAGAATTATATTGTGTTGACATAGTTTCTTGCTTAAGTTTTTATTTAATTTATTAAGCTCGATATTAGCAAGGCTCAAGCTCTTGAGCAATGAAGGTTTTAGCTAATTTCATTAGCATCAGGAACCGCCAATAAAGACACACCTATTTTGAGTCTAAAAGCCAACATCAGAATTATAAACCCTCATCATATCTATAAAAGATATCCTTATTGCTACGATAAGAATCTAATAATATCACTAAGGTGGTTTTCTAAGCCAATGAATGAATGATTACCTCCCTCTTCAATAGTACAGCAGTCCGCACCATATTTTGTTTCTGCCAAACGATAATCTAATGTTTCGTCTTTTTTCTGCAAATAAACCAGATAGTTAGGATTATTTTTTTGTATTCTTTTGTGTAATTGAAGCAACTGACTAACGCTACTTTGGTCAATGCTAAACACTTCGCCAGTATAAGGATTAAGGTGTTCCCCGAAATACTCTTTCAGCAGATTGAATGGCTCAACTGCGGGATTAACAAGTACTGCTTTGCCGCCAAAAGTTTCAACACAATACGTAGATAAAAAACCACCCATTGAACTTCCAATAAATCGAAGTTCATTCATAGGTGTGTCTTTGTTCATGTCTTTGTTCATGCTTTCATCGGCGCGAATAGTACGTATGAGCCGCTCGACAATCTCCACCGCTTCTGCAGGATTGCCAGGTAACGTGGGTATGTGTAGTTTTATATTTGGATGGTTATGAACAAGGTATTTCGACACTAACCGGGCTTTTTCGGATCTCGGTGAGCTAAGAAATCCATGTAAATAAATAATGTGGTCCATTCAATCCCCAACATGTTTCTAACTTATTATAATTTGCATTTTCCGTTGTTCTAAGCAGAAGTGTAACCACTCGGCCAAAAACACGTTCACCATTTGTTTTTCATTTCGCAAGTGCATATTTAAGTTAGGATATTCATAGGTCGGCTGTAACTTAGAGACTTTCTGACAACTTAATACTTCTGCAACCTTCGCGTCGTGATACAACCTAATTTCCATAGATGGTCTTAAAAAGCTGGGGGTATTGTTTGCCATCTGGGACATCATTATCGTGCTTGTGTATCTTGCGGAATCTAAAATTTTTATTTCATATTTTAATTGATCGTTAATCATAAATTCATAACTAAGATTCTCTGAATCGCAGTCAGGAAGAAGTTTTAGAGCGTACGCATAGTTGTTCTCACAAGTTGCAAGAATACTGGCTAAATGCGGTACATACCTCTTTCTCAATTGTTACTCCTTAATCTTATACATAATAATACTTTGGCAGATGTTGTAAACAAGTAAAGTTTTATGCTGTTCTAACTGCAATCCGTTCATTAGCGTAACAAACAGGTGTGTCCTATTTCCAACTTTTTAGTAGTTTTTGCTTATTTAAAAAAAACCATTGCAGGGCTATAATTGCTGCTGCATTGTCAATTTTTCCATTATCCAACCATTCTCTTGCATCTGATTCTTTCACCCTGTGCACCATAATATCTTCTGATTCAGACTCTACACCATGCACGCCCTTTGCCAAGGTTATATCTGTTTTCGCCATGTAAATGTGCAGACGTTCTGTGGTTCCACCAGGGCTGGATAAATAAGAAAGCACTTTTTGTAAGCCTGTGAGCAAGATGCCTGCCTCTTCAAAAGATTCACGATGACAAACGTCATCAATGTCTTCATTAGGTTCAATCATCCCCGCAATGACCTCATATAGCCACGGTATGTGACATGTTGCCATCGCACCTAAACGAAATTGTTCGATTAACACAAACTCCTGCGTATTTGGATCATAAGGTAAAACGGCGACCGCATGTCCTCTTTCAAATATTTCACGAGATAAAACTCGGCTCCAACCACCATCAAATAATTTATGCTGAACTTGAACTCGTTTCATTTCAAAAAAACCCTTAAAAACGGTTTCCTCGGTCAGTATTTTTACATCATCATTAGTATACTGTAATTTTTTCATCATGGTCCTCTTATACATTTTTTAATTAAAATAAACGATGCGTATCTGAATTTCAGCATAAAAATCACATTCTGTTACACTTAGTGGCAATATGTAACAACCATTCGTTATGTTTAAAGGCATGAATGTCTTACACTTAACACAAATGAAAAGCTCAATGTAACAAATACTATTTTTAAGGTCATTTTATGAAGAAAACCCTACTTTCACTACTTATCGGCTTTAGTCTCACCGCACCGGTATTAGCAGACGACTTATCTGAAGTTTATCAACTTGCACTACAAAATGATCCCGTTATTAATCGAGCAAAGGCTGATAAAGAACTCGCGTTTAGTGGAATTGCGCTAAGTAGAGCTAACTTGTTGCCACAACTTTCGGGCTCAGTTTCTTATTCGCTTAATTCTGGTGATCAAGTTTTCACCACTTCAAGCGGATTCGGAACCATCGATTCTGAATCTGATACTTTGAGCATGGGTTTAGACTTACTCATGTCTGTTTACGACCACGCCGACTGGGTAGGTATGGACAGAGCGGAAAAAGTAGCACAACAAGGTGATGCAAATTTAGCGTCAGCTTTACAACTCCTTATCGTTCGCGTCACCAATGCTTATCTTGCTGTGTTGAGAGAGCAAGACAGCGTCGAATTTGTTAAAGCTGAATTACGCGCAATCGAACGTCAATTAGAACAAACCAAGCAGCGATTTGAAGTAGGTTTAACAGCAATTACCGACGTTCATGAAGCTCAAGCTAACTTCGATAATACCGTCGCACGTCAAATCAGAGCTGAAAATCAATTAGAATTGCGTTTAGAAGAGTTACGAGAAATTACCGGCAAATACCACCAGAATATTTCGGTACTAGATACAAATTTATTCTCAGCGACTGAGCCTGCGCCAGCGAAAGTTGATGATTGGTTAAAACTGGCTGAAGACTCTAATTATGATCTACTAATACAGCGTTTCGCAAAAGATATCGCAATGGAGGATATTGCATCGGCTAAGGCTGGTCATTACCCGACATTAGGACTAACCGCTTCCCTGAGCAGAGTTGACCGAACCACGGAAATTCAAGGCACAGCATCTAACGAGTTTCCGACCCTAAATAGTCAATCATTAGCTTTAAGTTTGAATATTCCGATCTACCAAGGTGGCCGCGTTAGCACGAGTACTGACCAAGCTCGCAGTCGCTATGTAATCGCTAGTGAAAACCTTGAACTGGTTTATCGTCAAACCGTGCGTTCAGTCAGAAGCTCTTTTAACGACGTAAAAGCAGCGGTCTCTACCATTCGCGCCCTAGAGCAATCTGTTGTTTCTGCTGACAGTGCGTTGAAAGCCACTGAAGCTGGTTTTGACGTTGGAACAAGAACAATCGTTGATGTGCTTAACAGTACCAGAAACTTATTTGATGCGAGACGCAACTTAGCAGACGCCCGTTATAGTTTCATCACAGCAATCATCAACCTTAAGCGAGCAGCCGGCACGCTTACAGAAGATGATTTATTGGCAATAAATCGTGTCATGAAACCGGCCAATCAAGCTGAATCTGATTGAGTAGCAGTATAAATTAGCATTAAAAAAGCGACCGCCAAATTTAAGATTGCCGCTTTTTTAATTTTTTTATTCTACAGAGTTTTGTAAAAGCTCAACACTACCCTTCCATAATTAACTCGTGTTGTTACTTAAAAGCGCACCGAGTTCATCACCAGATCACCATATTCGAAAAGGCAAACGCATTGAAAAATATAAATATCATGTAGAATATCCAATTCATTGGATAGATTTCAATCGTTTCGTACTGAATATTAATATTATCTGGGTTAAATTTTGTTGACACTTAGTGGGCGGGCACAAAACCCAGTAATATATGGCGTTTCGATGATCCTGCAACAGAAAATATCACTGTCAACATTTTTTATTTATAATGAGATACTAACACTATTAAAATGAGTATAGTTACCAGCATAATAAATTTACATAATTAAAATGTTGACAAAAGGGAAGCATGTACAAGTCACTTAAAGCGCTAAAGGAAAACAAACTCTTTGAATTTTTAGTAATCAGTGTAATCATTATTTCAGCCTTAGAAATTGGTGCAAAGACTTTTGATTTGCCTGAATCATTCAATTCAGGCACGAGGATACTCGATCTATTAATCACTGTATTTTTTGTTTTTGAAATATCCATAAGATTTTTGGCTGACGAAGATAAACGATCATTTTTTAAAAATGGCTGGAATATATTTGACTCACTCGTTGTCGCTATTTCTTTAATACCTACTGATAATTCAGAGCTGGTATTGTTAGCCAGACTAGTCCGAATATTTCGGGTGCTTCGTATGATATCTATCGTACCTGAACTACGAGTGCTAATTAACTCTTTGATAAAAGCATTGCCACAATTAGGTTATGTGGTGCTGCTTATGTTTATTATTTTTTACATATATGCAGCTCTTGGCAGTTTCATGTTCAGCGAAATCAACCCTGTTCTCTGGGGAGATATTGCAATATCAATGCTTACTTTATTCAGAATAATGACGTTCGAAGATTGGACTGATATCCTTTACGAGACAATGGAAGTCTATCGGTTTAGTTGGTTGTTTTATTTGTCGTTTATTTTTTTCACTGCATTTACTTTTCTAAATATGGTGATAGGTATTGTAGTTAATGTAATGGAAGACGAACGTAATCTAATTAAGGCTAAAACAGAAACATCGATGAATGACCTTCAAAAAGAATTGCAGGAAATAAAGCAGATGTTAAAAAAGCTACAATAATAAACCCTGCCTATGTATATATCCTGGTAATTGTGTACACGCGTTCCCCCGCAATGTCAGACTATTAATTGGCGCCATTTGGGTGCCAATTAACACAAGCTGGTTATCGACGCATTTTAAACAGCTAAGTAGTGAATCGATTAATATTCTGCAGTTCCTCCCTGCTGCGCCATTGTTATGCTCAACCAAGCTAAATGCTAAAAAGGGCTAAATATAGATAATTGGACTCCCCAACACACCAGAGTGTTGGGTAATATACTCGTTACTACACAAATATATTATAGAGACTGCGCACGATGTATCGTACTAAAGTTGGCATTGATTTAGCACCGAAAGTGATTTAATTTTGTATCGATAGAGATAAAAAGGTGCCTTCCAACGTTGAAATGACACCGGACGATGGCACTGTCAACTTATCGAAAGCATTACAACTGTGAGATAATCCGAGTATGGAAAATACTAAAATGTACGCGGGTTATCGCTACCCATCCCAGCTCATTAGTCGTGCAGTTTGGCTTTATCATCGATTTACACTTAGTTTCCGAGATATTGAAGAGTTATTGGCTGCCAGAGGGATCAACGTTAGTTATGAGACGTTAAGAAATTGGTACATAAAGCTTGGCAACCAATATTCTAGTCAGATAAAGAAGAAGCGCGGTCAAATATGTTCCAGCCAAATTTGCAAAAGTCCCTCTTATTTTCTTCGGACAAAAACCTGACGATTATTTCAAATAAAAAATAAAGTAATAAATACATCAAGGTAATTTGTAACTGATAACGAAGTCTCTGATAAATCGAACGCTTTTGCATCAATTTCTAAGGCAAAGACAATAATTACGGTAATAACAAAGAATTCAAAAAGTTGTTTTCTTTTAAATTAAACAGAAACATAAGGATGGATTTGAACATAGAAGTGTAACCCACTTAATAGGTGGTTGGTCGAGGCACTGCAGAATGTAGTGCCTCGACAATTATTTTATAGGCCGTATTGCGTTTTTAATTCCGCTAACCTAGTGTTTGACTTGGGCAACACAAAGGTGCGAGATTCGAGTCTGCGCTTTGCAATTACCTTACTATCGTTCAATAACAAAGTTTCAATGTAGTTTAAGAATATTTCCTCATTTTTCACATCTTCATTCATTACTCTATTATATGCCTCTAGCGCTTCTTTAGGTTGATTTTGACGGACTAGTATCTGCGCATATGTATCGACAGTCGCTGCATGATTTGGCTTTAAATCAAAAGCACGTTTTCCAAACACAAAGGCCTCGCTCAGTTTGTCTTCCTCCATCAACAAATAGGCCAAGTTATTCAGTACCACAAAGTTATTTTCATTTAAAGTTAACGCATCTTTATATTTGGCAATTGCAGATACTTTATCTTTACCCATTTCTTTTTCGGCTAACAACATTAGTGCAGTTAAATCTTGGGGTTTGCTAGCAGAATAGTTCTTTAACAATTCGTAGGACTTGTCGCTTTGTTTAGTCAGATCATACGCCATAACAAGCACCTGTAGGTTTTTCGAGTTTTGATTCGCATTAAAGGCAACTTCAGCATCTTCAATCGCGCCAGTTGGATTTTGCTCTCTGAGTTTGATCCTAGCCATAACACCGCGGACAAAAGGAAGTTGCTGTACTTCTTGAGTAAATCCGCCTATAACGGCTCTGGCACTTTCACTGTCGCCGCTCATTACCTGAAAATAGCTTTGCAAAACTTGAATCTGAATGTCATCTCTGGCATCTAGGTAGCGTTTAGTTAATGCTAAACCATCGCTATATTTGTTTTGACTGTCTAACAAAAGTAGTTGTCCTAGCGCAGCTTCTCGATTGTTTGGCGCCAATTCAATCCATGTTTCGTAATGAGCTTCAGCTTCTTTTATATTTCCAGACTGCAGCAATACCATGCCCTTAGTTGGCCAAAAGGTATTTGGTGCATTTTTATCTGCTGCAATAGAACTCAGCAATTCAATTGCTTCATCGTAACTAGCATCACTGGCTTTCATTCTAGCGGCTAGAACAACAATGTCAGCATTCTGGGGCGTCTTTTGAAATTGTGCCAATGTTGGTTGCATTCCTTCATTAGCGTTTCCTTGCTGCTGCTTTATTGCAAAATACGCTGTCAATGCAGGTATGTTATCTGACGATATAGCAATAAGATTTTCGAGCTTAACCACAGCAGCATCTAATTTTTCATTTCGAATATCTAGGCCTATTAATGCCATTTTTACTTTATTGTTATTTGGCGCAACTGCAGATGCGCTTAAAAACTCAGCCTCGGCCTTGACTAAATCATTTTTTCTTAACGCAACTTCACCAGCCAACAAAAAGCCTTGAGGATCATTGCTAGCTTCTTTTTTCCATTCAGCCGACAACGCTTGTGCTTTTTCAAGTTGATTTGTTGCTAAATAAGCGGTCGCCAAGGTCGTTTTTGCCGTCACTGACTCTGGTGATTTTGCGACTGCACTCTCCAGATCAAGCACACCGTCTATATCATTAAGACTCAGTTTCAACACACCTAAGCGAGTTAAATCGTCCGCAGTTTCACTGATACCTTCGACTCTTTCAAGCAACGCTCTGGCTTTCTTTGCTTCACCTGATTGCAGCAATTCGTAACCGGTTGATGAGAATAGAGTCGCATCAGCAGCAGTTAGGTTGTCTAGTCGCTTTAATACTTCTGACGCTTCTGTTGTCATTCCTGTTTGCAGTTGGCTGGCTGCTAAAATGCGCAAGCCTGCGTGATTATCAGGTAAGCCAACTGCAATAATAGATAAATGCGAAACGGCAGCTTCAAAGTCGCCTTGTTGAAAGGCACTATAGCCAGCAACCAATCTAACAATCGGATCGGAATTACCATTAGTAATTGCAATTTCAGAAAATTCCTGGGCATTCACAAAGTCCTTGTCTGCAGCACGAATAACGCCTTTCAATTGGTTCAATAACGCATTTTTATCATTGATTTTCAACAAAATATCGACATGCTCTTCTGCTTCTTGTGTTCTAGTTTGCTCAACCAACATATTTGCCAGTGCAAATCTCGTTTCGATGTCGTCTGGCGCTGCTTTAACATATTGGGCATAAACATCAGCCGCTTTGCTTGCTTGTTGGTTTACTAAATAGAGACGAGCAGTCACACTTAATACAGCTTTATTGAGTGGTGCTTGATTTTGTAATTGAATTGCCCTTTCTAGTGCTTCTTGGCGCTTTTCTGATAATACTAAATTAAGAACACCCGCTAACCCTTTGTAAACCGAACCAGTATCTAGCTGCATTAATTCTTGAATTAACACTATCGCTTCGTCTGGTTTACCAAGTTCAATAAGAGACTGCGCCTTGTAGTAACCAACTTCGGCCTTCTCAACCACAGTTAATTCGGACATATCATGCTCAAGTCCTTCCAGCGCCGCATTCGCTCCTGTACGTCGATAAGATCTCGCTAACAATGGAATCGTTTTTGAGGCTGAATAACCCAGCTCCATTGCTCGGTTGAGTTCTTTTTCAGCGGCTTGATACTTTCCTTGATCCAAGTACAAACTACCCAGTTCAAAACGCGCTTCTGCTTGTTTAGGGTCTAACTGAATGGCATTTTTAAGCTCAACTATAGCGGCTTGTTGATCTCCAGTCACAGCAAACTCTTTGGCAGCAGCGATGTGTTCCTCACTGGTTTTTTGTTGGCAGCCGCCTAAACCTATTAGTGATGACAGCAAAAGTACTGCAATCGATATTTTCTTAATTACTTTGGTGTTAGCGAAAAATATATTGGTTGTATTAATAGTTTGCTGGCAATTACGATTATTTTTTTTCATTTTTCTGTCCACTTTTCATCCTATTCCCTTGTATTTTAACTTGTTTTTGAAATACAAAAACGGCTTACATCCCAATTAATTACTAACTAACTCAGGTGGTTACAAACTAGTCAAGACTAATGGTGGTAAATAACCATTAATTCTTATATAATTCTTTTTTTAAGAAGGCTCTCTCATCCCTTCAGCAATGCCCCCTTTCAGTCTATCAGGATACACGATGACCGACACTGTCGATGTTACATTTAAAGATTTAAATCTTCCAACGTATTTATTACAAGCGTTAGAAAAAGTAGGCTATGAAAAGCCATCTCCAATACAAGCCAAGAGTATTCCACTTTTGCTCGCGGGTCACGACCTTTTGGGTCAAGCTCAAACAGGTACAGGTAAAACAGCTGCATTTGCGCTGCCAATGTTAGCAAACATTGACCCAGACGAGAACTTTACACAACTTTTAGTATTAGCGCCAACTCGCGAGCTTGCTATTCAAGTTGCAGAAGCGTTTCAGGTCTATGCTAGCTTTTCAAAGAAAATTCGAGTATTACCAGTATACGGTGGTCAGTCTTACGATAATCAGATCCGTCAGCTTAAGCGCGGAGTTCAGGTTGTAGTAGGTACTCCGGGCCGAATTATAGACCATATAAAGCGCAAAACGCTGAAGCTAGACCAGCTTAAATTTTTAGTGCTCGATGAAGCCGATGAAATGCTGAGAATGGGCTTCATTGATGACGTTGAATTGATTTTAAGTCACGCCCCTGCAGAACGCCAGACAGCGTTATTCTCTGCAACGATGCCTGACGCGATCAAGAAAATAACAAAACGTTATTTGAAGAATCCAGAGCATATTAAAATTGAATCGACTGTTTCATCCGCGAGTATGATCAAGCAACGTTATTGCCAAGTTGCGGGCCATCATAAATTAGAAGCATTAACGCGCATCATGGAAGTTGAAAAATTCGACGGCATGATTATTTTTGTGCGTACTAAAACAGCTACGGTTGAATTAGCAGACAAATTAATGGCTCGTGGGTATGTTGTTGAACCCCTTAACGGTGATATTCCGCAAAATGCGCGCGAGAGAACGGTTGAAAAATTGAAACGTGGCGATATTGATATTTTGGTTGCTACTGATGTTGTTGCTCGTGGTCTTGACGTAGAACGCGTCAGCCATGTTCTCAATTACGATATTCCATATGACACTGAGTCTTACGTTCACCGCATAGGCAGAACAGGCAGAGCAGGAAGAACTGGCGACGCAATTTTGTTTATTTCTCATCGTGAAAAACGTTTGTTGTTCGCAATTGAAAAAGCAACAAAGCAACGTATAGAGAATATGGACATTCCCTCAATTTCACAATTGAATGAATCACGTTTGGAACGTTTCAAACAAAGTATTATAGAAGCGATGAATGATGAATCAATTGAATCATACATACCCATCGTTGAATCAATCATGGAAGAAACAGAAGCTTCTCCAGATTTAATAATGGCTGCACTTGCTAAAGTTGCGCAAGGTAATGAGCCTTTATTGTTAAAAGAATCTGACCGTCCCGATTTGCATAGCAAACCAACGTTCAATGAACGCGACAGTGGAGACCGTGATAACGGCAGGAGACAAGGTCGCAATGAACGCACTGAACGCGGTAAAAGTGATCGCAATGAGAGAAAACCGCGTCCCGCAAGAGGCGCAAGCACGCCAGATGAAGGTATGCAACGCTTCAGAATTGAAGTAGGCCATTCGCATGGTGCGAAGCCAGGAAACATTGTTGGCGCAATTGCTAACGAAGCGAACATCAGCAGTAAAAACATAGGGGCTATTGAAATCTATGATAACTTTACCACTGTAGATTTACCTAAAAGCATGCCCGCAGAAACAAGAGAAACGCTCGCTAAAACGCGCGTAGCGGGTCAACGCTTAAACATACGTGAATGGTCTGATACGCCGCCAAAACGTAAAAATTAGCAATTTCTGCCAGTAAGAATACTAAAGCCACTTAGCGTGGCTTTTTTTATGCCCAAAATCCTAATTGATTGCATAATGAAGCAATTGTTGAATGCTTTTAACTTTCTAATTCCAAAACGAAATATTACCTTTAAAAATATTGCTATATTAGAATAAGGATAACCTTCATAATTAAGCTTAATATTTATGACAAGCACGCACACTAATGAAGTATTTCCCTATATTCGTCGATGCTGAATACATCCATTGCCTGTTAGTTGGCGCAGGCGAAGTTGCCGCTAGAAAATGTGAGCTATTGTTAAAAACTCCCGCAAAAATAACTATCGTGTCTCCTTGGGTAAGTAACACAGTAAGGCGACTTGCAGCTGAATCAACTCAAATTACCTTAATTGAAAGAAAATTTGATGATACTGATATCGAAGGCAAGCAAATGATTTTTGTTGCTACCGACGATGCCTTAGTTAATAAGCACATCCACGATATATCACACGCTAAAAGAATGCTCGTCAACGTAGTTGACAACACACCGCTGTGTAAGTTTATTACGCCATCTATCGTCGACCGTTCACCCATCATCATCGCTATGAGCAGTGGCGGGGTCGCGCCTGTTTTACTTCGCTATATTCGTCAAAAACTAGAGAGTGTTATACCTGCGAATATTAAACTATTAGGCGATTTTTCAGCTAAGTTCCGCGATACCGTCAAAGGAGCACTTTCTTCGGTAACTGACAGACGCTATTTTTGGGAAGAAATACTTGACGGTGACATTGGTGAATCAATTCTGCAAGGAAACGAAAAACTTGCAGAAAAGAAATTCGATAAAGCACTTATCGCCTATAAAAACGGCGATAAGCCTGCTGGTCAAGTTTATTTGGTAGGAGCAGGTCCTGGAGACCCCGACCTATTGACCTTCAGAGCATTAAGATTGATGCAAAAAGCTGACGTTGTTGTCTATGACCGATTAGTAAGTCCCGAAATACTTGAACTCGTGCGCAGAGACGCAGAGAAAATTTATGTTGGAAAGAAGCAAAGTAATCATACTATCCCACAAGAGGATATTAGCGAACTGCTAGCCAAGGAAGCATTAGCTGGAAACAGAGTGGTGAGATTGAAGGGAGGAGATCCGTTTATATTTGGCCGTGGCGGAGAAGAAATTGAAACCCTCATTGAACATGGTATTGATTTCCAAGTAGTGCCTGGTATTACTGCCGCTACAGGAGCTGCGAGTTATGCAGGTATACCATTAACGCATCGCGATCATGCTCAGTCAGTAACATTCACCACTGGCCATTTGCGCGATAACACGATCAATCTAAATTGGCCCGCACTTGTTCAACAAAATCACACTGTTGTATTTTATATGGGACTGACCGGCTTACCTATAATTTGTGACAAACTTATTGAACATGGAATGTCTCCAGAGATGCCTATTGCGCTAATCCAATCAGCAACTAGAGAAAATCAGAAAGTTGTTACTGGAACTCTTGATGATATTGTCGATAACCCTAACGCTGCCTTGTTAAAACCACCAACTTTGATTATTGTAGGTAGCGTTGTTAATTTACATACATCACTTAACTGGTTTTCTCGAGGCGACGTAGGCCAATAATATTGTAAGGTTAGTTAAATGCGATACCTGTTCAGGAACTTAATCAATATTGCGTTAATAGTGATGTTTATTACGCCATTTAGGGCCCACTCTGAACAAGAACATTTTTTTAAAAACAGTTCTACTTTAGGTATTGAGTTCAATTATCAATGGCAAAGCGAAGATGGTATTCGTGAACTCAAGTTCTTACTTGCGCATACAGACATCGATCAGTTACCAACGTCAGCCCCTGCCTACAATCCGCTTCTCGCTCAAAATTATATCCGCAGAAATTTACTCGAATATGCGAAAACAATAGACCCCAAAATTGCGAATATTTTAATTAAGCGATCTGCAGGCTCCTTGAATATACAAGTTTCTGGTAAATATCCCGACCAAGTAAACGAAATCACGGCAACACTTGATAAAAAACACGAAGAAGCAGAGGCCGATTACTTAGCTAAAAACTACTACGTTCCGTTTAAAAATCAAATGGGCCGGTTAGCTATTAAGCAAGATCACCGGCGTTACGCTGAAGAAAGCAGCAATCATCTTTCTGGTATTGTGCTCGCTATTAAAGAGCAAATTAATAATCCTAATAATGCCAGAGAGTTTATTAATTTCACATTGAATTGGCTGCAAGCTATTCCTTATGACACCCTTAAAAATCGTATCTCGTCGAATGGCTCGGGATTTGCCGCGCCTCAACAACTACTATTAAATAATAAAGGGGACTGTGATAGTAAATCAACTCTGTTCCTTGCCCTTCTAAAATCCTATAACCCCAAATTATCTGCCCAAATGGTTTTTTTACCCAATCATGCATTGGTTGGAATTAATTTGAATCCAAACGAAACGGATGCAAAAATAATACGAAATTACTTATCTTATATCCTCGCTGAACCCACTGGCGCTGCACAGTATAAATTGGGTGAGATAGCCCCATCAAGTCACATGGCGATAAGAAATCACCAATTCACCACGGAACTGTTTTAGAACTAGATACCAATTAGCATCAATGATGAAAGCAGTAATAAGGAGCAGTAATAAGGACACACCTATTTTCCTTAGCCTAAGACGGAAAAACACAAAACTAAGACACACCTCAATGCAGCGTAATGATAAAACAGGTGTCTCCTATTTGAGGAATAACACAAAGGAAACAGCAAAATAGGTGTGTCCTTATTCCAGAGTTTACGGAATAGGTTGATTGTAAATTAACCGAAAGTTGCAGAACTTTTTGTAAACATCTATTGTTGGCCCTTGAATGTGCAAACTGGTTGTTAGACTAGCCATAAAAGACACATCACTTAAGCATTAATTAACTCAAAGCAGAAGATAAATAATGACATCAACAAGACATAAGCTGATCCCCTTGCTACTCTCCGGTTTATTGAGCTTCAGTGCAATCAGTATTGCCGATGAGCAAGACGAAACAGAACAAGATAAACCTCTCGCAACATGGGATGTTTTAAATCCCCCCATGACATTATCTAGCGTCGAAATAAACACAAATGAAACCACCTGGTCTAGCTTAGATGTTAGTCCAGACGGCAAGCAGTTTGTGTTTGATATGCTCGGCGATATTTTTATTGCTAGCATTAACGGTGGCGACGCGAAGCCTCTGACTCAAGATTTTGCTTGGAATATACATCCTACAATTAGCCCTGATGGCAAACAAGTTGCCTTCATTTCTGACCGCGATGGCCTTTCAAATGTTTGGGTAATGGACATGAACGGCGAAAGCTTGCGCCAAGTGACTAAAGAAAAGAACAACTTAATACACTCTCCTAAGTGGAGTCCAGATGGCGAATATATTGTCGTTAATAAAGGTATTATGTCGAGTCGAAGTATTCCAGCCGGTGAAATCTGGCTTTATCACCAAAGCGGTGGCGAGGGTCTAGCAATTAAAGAACGTGTTAATGGAAAAGTCGACCAAAAGAATATTACGGATCCAGCATTTTCAGCGGATGGGCAATATATTTATTACACTCAAGATATTACTGGCGGCTCACAATTTAGCTACAACAGAGATGCCCTGAAAGGCATATTCGCGATTATTCGATACGATAGAGAAACCGGTGAGGAAGAACGCTATATCTCTGGCACAGGTGGCGCTGTGGTTCCTACACCTTCACCAGATGGAAAATACGTAGCATTTGTTCGTCGTGTAAAAAGTAAAACAGCCTTATTCTTAAAAGACATCCAGTCTGGCAATGAAAAAGCTGTATTTATGGACCTAGAACGGGACATGCAAGAAGGTTTCGGAAGCGAAGGTTATTTTGCCTATTTTGATTGGACACCAGACTCCCAGCAAATCGTGTTTTGGACAGGTGGAAAATTCCATAAGCTGAATATCAAAGATCAGTCATTAGCAACGTTAGATGTCAATATTAAGACAACAGTCAAGTTTGCAGATGCGCTGCGCTTTGATGTTAATGTTGCGCCAGATGAGTTTGATGTAAAGGCGATACGTTGGGCCCAAAAATCACCAAACGGTAACTCAATCTTGTTCCAAGCCCTGGGTAAACTTTACACCAAAAATATTAAAAGTGGTGAAATACAGCGCCTAACCAAGCAAAATCAGCATGACGAATACTATCCGCGTTTCTCAAATGACGGCAAGCAAGTCGTGTATACAACGTGGAACGATAATAACCTTGGCGATGTGAGGATTATTTCTACAAGAGGCGGCCAAGGCAAAGTCGTCAGTTTGTCAAAAGGCCATTACATTGAGCCTAGCTTTTCAACAGACGGAAAAATGCTTACCTATCGCAAATTTACTGGCGGTTATTTGCTAGATCCAACCAACTCTATTGATCCTGGGATTTACGTTCTTAACTTAACAGAAAAAACCACCGAACGTGTCTCAAAGAGTGGTGTTGAACCGCATTTCTCTGCGGGTAATGATCGTGTTTATTTCAGCGAATCAGTGGCTGGTACTCCTTATCGTGAGACCCAGTTTTCTAGTGTGAACTTGCGGGGTGAGGACAAACGTGTGCATCTTTATGGCGGCGACAAAGTAAGTGAATACCGCTTATCACATGATAAAAAGTGGGTTGCTTTTGTGCATCAATACAACACATTCGTAACTCCATTTGCAGATAATGGTCAAAAAGTGTCGATTGGTCCTAAAATGTTGTCACTTCCTGTTAAGCAGCTTTCTGCACGCTCAGGTAACTACATGACTTGGAGCCCTAATAATGATTCGGTGGGTTGGTCTCACGGTCCTCGTTATTTTGAACGCAGTTTGGATCGAGCCTTTAATTTTTTATCAGAACCCGATGCTCAATTGCCTGAACCACTAAACGAAGGTATCGATTTATCATTCAAGAAAAAGTCTGACAGGCCAGATCGTTATACTGCAATTGTTGGTGGCAAGGTTGTCACCATGCGCGATGCCGACAATCAAGAGGAAGTATTTGAAAATGGCGTTGTATTAATAAAAGATAATAGAATCGAAGCTGTCGGCAAAAAAGTTGGCATCATAATCCCTGACGGTGCACTCATTATCAATGCTGAAGGGAAAACAATTATTCCTGGACTAATTGATACTCATGCACATGGTGCACAAGGACGAAGTGAAATTATTCCGGAGCAAAACTGGAGTCAATACTCTAACCTTGCTTTTGGTGTAACAACTATTCATGATCCATCAAATGATACCACTGAGATTATGGCTGCAGGGGAATTACAAAAAGCAGGTCAACGCGTAGCACCAAGGATTTACTCCACAGGAACAATTCTATATGGTGCCGAAGCACTTGGCTTTAAATCTATCATTAACGACTATGATGATGCCTATTATCACGTCCAAAGATTAAAAGACCTTGGGGCTATTTCGGTTAAAAGTTACAACCAACCGCGACGTGATCAACGCCAACAGGTGCTAGTTGCAGCTAAAAACCAAGATATGATGGTGATGCCTGAAGGCGGTGGCAAATTCCAACAAAACATTACTATGCTGGTTGATGGCCACACTGGTTTGGAGCACAGTCTTCCCATTGCTGCTGGTTATAGCGATCTGACCCAACTATGGAGAGCCACGAACTTTGGTTACACACCTACGTTTGTTGTCGCCTATGGCGGGTTAAGCGGTGAAACGTACTTTTATGACCGCACCAATGTCTGGGAAAATGAGAGATTAATGCGTTATACACCTCACTTCTTGGTTGATCGCAATATCCGTCGTCCCAAAGCGCCCGATGATCACTACAATCATTTTGCCGTTGCTAAATATGCAAAAGAGTTGCGCGACAATGGTGTGAGCGTGCATATTGGAGCCCATGGTCAACGCGAAGGCTTAGCTGCACATTGGGAATTATGGATGATGGAACAAGGTGGTTTTACGCCATTTCAAGCACTTCGCGCCGGAACCATTGATGGTGCAAGGCACCTAGGTATGGACAAAGCCATCGGCAGTATAGAACCAGGCAAGTTAGCCGACTTA
>Ga0307930_1000526_pt1 | contig 30825 bp, 28 predicted proteins | sample OrgLakmetageno46_FD_203161 | JGI IMG/M metagenome (GOLD analysis project Ga0307930, IMG submission 203161) | Saline water microbial communities from Organic Lake, Antarctica - #46 | ecosystem: Environmental > Aquatic > Non-marine Saline and Alkaline > Saline | place: Antarctica: Organic Lake...
GGCAGTTGCCAGCGCGAGCAGAAGAACAGAAGAAACAAGAACGAAGAGCCAATTACGGCATATTATTATATTCGGGGACTGCGATTCAGGAGCCGACACGATTCGCGAAAGCACAAAATATTGTTTGCCACAAGGAAGTGACCAACAATGTCCTCATGTCAGAACAGCAGCCCCATTGAATTTTTCTAATATATGTCTGCATCGCTCTAAATTGAGAAAAGCACCCGCTCGCTAGCTGTGTGTTTGTCTCGAGTGAGACTGCCTCTTGCGCCAAGCTGTCATTCTGCCTTCTTGGCTAGGCTTCAGCTTGGGGAGCAGCAAATGAAAGCGGCGGCGCTTTCTACCGACTTGAAGTCGTGGGCACCCACTGATAACGTTTGGCGAGTACTCGGCGTGGAGTTGCTACCTGTCTCAAGTGTGAAGAACTATGAACTTGATCAGCTTCAGGCACTGCGTCGAGCATCTTTGACGAGCTTCATTCTGCTGCGAGTTTTCAAGCAAAGCAAGGGCGCGCACGAGAGTGCGCGGGGCAAAGACACAAATCGCTAGACAGCCAGGTACATAAAGGACTGTGAGAGAAAGGGCTGACGTTTAGACGTTTGCACCAAAGAACTGTTGTGTTCTGCAGTTCTGCAGAACCGGAGAACCCAGTCGCATGTCCGTTCGATCGGGATTGAGCCCACTGAAGGTACCCATCGACTGTCGAGGCCGGGTAATTCGTAATTCCACCCCCATTCAGGTGTAACGTGTAACAAAGGGGAAGGGGGGAATGCCGCAGTCGAAGCCATTTTTCCCTATTGCTGCAAAATAAGAACTACTATCTGAACTGGTTTTGCGCACTCGCACTTCTTACACCTGAGACTGCGACCATTTGTATTTTGTATTAGCATAGAAATTAAATCGCAAATCTTGAATATAGATATAGCTTGTAAGAATTCGGCATGTCGCGAGTCCGAAGTAGGACGCTAAGCAGAGCTGAAGGCGAAGTTAATGAGCGCACCGCAAAAACTATAACCGAACTTCGGATTAGAACAACCAAAACGATTCTCTACTCCCTTATAGATCGAGCTCTCCAACCGTGCTTTTCTGTAAGGCGTTGCAGGGCATTGAAAACTCTGTAAGCTCGCACTCGGCCTCTACCAAGCGCTCTCTAATCGATTTCTCGAGCTGAGTGAAATATTTTGCAAGCACATCCTTCCAGAGCACCGTGGCAAAGTAAAGTTTCATGGGCAGTGGCGCATACACGATCCGAGACCAACTCAAATACGCTTTCCAGAGCCACTGAGCAGTCAGAAGTTTGACCAAACCAAACCCCAACGGCTTCTTCAGGACCACACAGGTCGCTGCAAGTGCTAAGCCTACGGTAGCGTGCAGCACGGGTGGTTTGTCCAAAAAGAGGGCTAGGATCGCGCCAGGGGGCCCTGCGGCGCGGCTGAACGCCTGGCAGTCCAAATCGAATTGGTCGTACCACAACCCTTCCACTTTCTGCGGCTCCTGCCGCCGCATTTTGTTGAGCTCCCAGAGCGTCACCCACTTTCCAGTGCCCGATGGACTCACAGCTTTCAAGCCAGGCATCACTTCGCCCATGATGAGGCATGGCAGAACCTCATTAGCCTCTCCCTCCTCCTCGTCATCGTCGCTGTCTTCCTCAGGCGCCATGGTACAATCCCAGCCTTTCTTCACTTTGGGGATTGGACCACTCCCGCGCCGCACAGAGAGTGACGGCAATTGAAAACCTGCCTCTTCAAGCCCACTACTTAATTCTTTGAGCCTTTGCTGCCGCAGAGTCAGTTGCTTCAATAACCATTCACTTTCGCTCTCAGTAGCACGTTTATCTATTGGCGCCGATTTCCCAGTGCTACCGCCCCGAGGTATGTGAAGCGCTATGGATGCAGACGTTCCGAGTGGATTTCCTATGCTACCAGCTGCTACCGACACATAAATGAAGGATGCTATAGCGGCCAACTTTCTTTTGAGTGGCATTTTGGCAGCTTCAAGCTCAAGGAGGGAGCAGCGAATTTCAGAAGAATAACTAATATAATGGACCAAAAATACATAATTTGTGTTGTGTATATTGTACTGTATTGTTGTATTGTGATTGTGACATAACCATAACTGTATTGTGTATTGTATTGCGCACTGTGCGTGTCTTAGTGTGGTGTTCTGTATCTGTAGTTGCGAGCTTCGTTGCATTGCAGCATCGTAAATGCTAGCAAGTCTTTGTGACGGGGAACTCCTTGGTGGTAAATAATAAATTTACTAGTACAACTATATTTGTGCCTGTGTGCTGTGTGCTTCCTACTCCTACTCCTACCTTCCTTCTCCGCCTCGACCACCTCGTGCATAAACATGCCGACATGCGACATGTATGTTATATGCGAATGCCTTAATTAATATCTTCTATTGCTACAGATTACCTTGCTTCTTAACTGCACGGACTTAACAAACTAAAGATTTCACTTCAAGAACGAGATCTGTATACAAAGGCGAAGTCCGTTGCGTTATTGTGCTCTGCGCTTTCCTGGCGAACAGAGTTCGCTTCGAGCGTGGTCGATGCCTCTTGTTACAGCACAATAAGATAGTGCATTCCAGCCAAGGCTATTTGAGTTGTGCTTGACACCCGTCGCAGCGTCGTGCATTTTACCATTAGCACCTGGACTACTTCTCGCAAGCGTCTTCTGAGCCATGGGTGGGCTGTCACACTCCAGCACCGTGTGTGGCACGCCACGCTTGCCAAACGATGGCCCTGCGCCGCTGAAGTAATGCTGGCAATAATGTAAGAACGGTGGAGGCGACAGCGGTGCCTGAAAGCACGACGGAGCACCTCTAGGGGGCTGTTGCAATTGAGCAACATCGCCGCTGTTGTCACTGTTGACGAAAGCGTTCGTTGAGGAATTTAAAGCAGTTTGGTCTGACCGAGGCCAACCTACCATGCAACCGGTCATGAGACCGTGCAGCAAAGCGTGCTTCAAATTGAGCTGAGCAGCCGCCATGGAGTAGGCTGTACAAAACAGAGAAACCAAAATGATTAATTCGTATCACTAATACTTAAAACCCAAGCAACCGTGATCTCACCAAACATTTCAGCGTAGAGCATGGGGTATTCATCGTAGGTTAGAGGAACCAGTCGAGCCCATTCCGTTGCGAAGCCCAACAAGTCAGTTGCGTGAATTATATAAGGTGGCCCCGCGGAATAGAAGTCGTACACTTCTTTGCTGGTAATTTTCGTGCACGGTGAACCAGCCCCACAGATGCGCGTCAAATTAAAGCTTAAGAACTGATCGCCTAGACCGTAATTTTGCGCAGCAGGAAAGCCAGCCCCGAGGCGATAGCGCTTTGCCTTTTTGCCGCCACGGCCACTGTCATGCGAGCCGTGCACGACAAGCTGGTTCATGAAGAGGAAGTCCGGGTCGATGAGCACGACCATTTCGTCAACAGCGGGCCCCGTCCGCGCCGCCCAGTGCGCAACTGAATTGGGCTTGTTGTTGAACATGTACCGGTTTCCGTACGGTGAGCGCCGCAGTTGGCCATGGCGATTCAAAAAAGTTCGCTTAACCTGTTCAACGTGAGGTGCTCAGCTCAGTGCAGCAGCGTTTGTTTTCTGTGGCCTACACTCGCATATACTTTCCTTTAAAAAGTCTGGACGGCGTATACTCGTCAATATACCTTTTCGTCTGCGAATTTTCCGCCGTATTTGCTCATATCGCTGTAGTCCGGTGTGAAATGAGTCATCAGTGATCCATCTTGAAATCGTTTAGGGGTAGAAGAAAGGGAAGGAACTATTATTACAAGGAGTGAATGAACTCATGGATAGTCGTAAGAACAATTGCTATCAAGTAATACCGGGAAAGTGATCAGCAACAGCACTCAAAACTTTAGCTTCTTCTTTGACTGAGCACCCACTGATAAGCCACGAAAATCGCCCTGCCTGGCTAACTGCATGAGCAGAATGAATCTGCACTAGAACTTGCCACCGCTGATAAGTTGAGCAATCAGACGAAACCGTAAAGTGCAACTTCAAAATAGATGGTGCTGCAGCTGTACCATTATAGCGACTGAGCTGGCTCTCGTGCCGTTGCTTCTCCAAATTAGGCTGATGGTGCTCGGTCGCCGCACCTTCGTCACGATGCATTGGAATAATTCCTTTCGAAGTCCCTTCAACGTTAGATTTGTTCGTGGGCGCCTCTTCGGCAATATACAAGTGCTGAAAGGTGGCCTTGAAATTATTTTCGAGTTCAATATCATGTTGAGTAGTGGCGTGCAGGTAGAAAAGACCTGCCACAAGAGTCAATACGACCACACTAAGGCGCACTTGGAAGGAGAAAAAATGCGTCACGGAACTGTGCCGCGGTGGGGGCATTGGTGTGGCAATTCCACCTATCAAACTAGTACCTAGCTCAGGTTAATATGTAAAATTTTTGAAGAAGCCATTAAAGCTAGCTACAGAAATTAATTACTAGTCACGAAGCTAGCTTACAACAGGAGCTACTTCTGCATTTGCTAATAACACATCATTTCCGTAGTTTCTAGCAACCCCAGCTGGTTCACACAGCTGTTTTTTTGCAGATTATTTGCAGTCCAGTCGAATGCTCCATTCTCCACTCGCGCTGTGTCGCTGTGTCGCTGTGCGGATTTTGAAGAAGAAATAGAAGATACCTTGGAAGATACAGTACTTATTACTACACTGTACTGTACTGTATCTGTACTACGTACTTCCGTACAGTCTACTAGATGTCCAAGTCTGTACTAGGTAACTTAGTTTAGAGCTTAGTCTTAGTGCCGAGTAACAATCGATGCGTCGAGTCCAGTTGCCTTACGAAGAGTCTAGCGACGATTCTGAAGGGTCGCCAATCGAAACTTTGCTACACACTGGCTAGCTAGCTAGCATACTCTGTAACATTTCCATCCATTGATCCTTGATACGGTACGCTGCCACCCAGAAGAGTTACTGCGCTACCATGATAGCACGAAGAACGCCAATGCGCAATGACATATTTACGCAATACTTTTTATTCTTGACTATCTAGCCTGCAAAGTTAGTGAATCGCTAGGCAACGTGAAATCCCACGTCCTCGCAGGTTTCTATCGTATTGTTGCCAGTTATGCCAACGTCGAATGCACGCCAGCGCCGAGACCCATCTAGAACGATTGAAACCAATGGAACGCGCCCCTTGCGCAATCGTCCTAGTCGAACAAACCCTGAACCTGTGCAGACTGGCCCTACAACTAAGCAAAGCGCTAGCAAGGCTTCGGACATTTCCGCTGCCGACGAGGAGTCACGGCGCGAAGTTGCGACTATCTTGGCTAGAGTCAAAGGAAAAACGGCCACACACACTAGAAGCAGCAGCCTTGAAGATGAAGCGCCTCCAGTAGCGGTTCCTGTAGGAGCCACTGAACGTGCCCGAGATTATTACCGTAGCCAGAAGCCCCCACCTTCTACCAGTCAAGTGGCAGCGCCGCCTATACCGAAACAGTCAGACTTCCGAAGGCAGGAGGATGTCAGCCATCAGCGCGATGCACGCTTCGCAGTTGACTTAATCGAAGAAGCAGAAGAGGAAAAAACCTTGCGTGCACACGAAATTATGCTCCGCGAACAAATGGAGGCAGTCGCTCAGCGACAGGCTCTGCTCAAGTACAAGCGCCTTGAGGCAACACTCAGAGAGGTAGAGCTTCTGTGTAGCTACATGCAAGGTTATGCTGCTGTGGCAACTCTTTTGCCATAAGTTGAAATCTTGAAATCTTGCACATTCAACTTTGTTTTTTTACTCATTCATCCTTTCTTTCCTAGCAGGCCACAGCGCAGGAACTTCGCACGCAGCAAGATCATCTCGCTAATGAACTGCATGAAAATCTGAGGAAAATGGCATCTTCACGGGCAGAGGAAGAGAAGGTGAGAACGATGTCATTAAATGTACCTTTTGTGATCGATTCTTCACTCTCATTCTCACCCTTCTTTTTTTGTGCAGCAATATCATGAGTTGAAGGGGCAGCTCAGCGCCCAAATTGAGGAACTGTGCACGTTATACGAGACGGTAATAAAACCTTCTGATACATTTACTACTGTAGTAAGCACAGCATGTCTACCTCGATACAACCGTGATTTTTTTTAACGCGCAGGTTTCGGTTCAGGAGCGTGAGTGTTCTGCCAAGCGCGATGCAGAGGAAGTCGAACTTAGGAGATCGGCAAGCGAGCGTGTTGCGCTCATGGAGGCGGCTGCGGAAGATGCCCTTCGAAGCAAACTAGCAGAAGAGGTGCCACGCTAAGGTTGGCACCATTCTGTGCCATCTCATACACCTCAGGACACTTCCTAATATTTGCGAAGCAGACGCAGAAGTCCCGTAGCGAAACCTGCGATTGTGCAAAGAACTTGACACTGAGCTGCATGGCAATCGCAGCAAAATCACAGAAGCTCCATCGAAGATGAACTCAACGAGTACGGCTACGACGGACGTACGTTTTCTCATTCCTGTCACTGGCCGCTACTATGCCTTCTCCTCTGTTTGTGATGAGATCCTCTACTTCATTGCTCGGGGTGTCGCCTGCAAATACATGGCCTTCCAATACATTGGCTTTTCCGACGATTGCCTTGGGGGCTGTTTCTTTGGCATATTACGAATTAGGCATGTGCAGTTTTTCTTGAAATGACAATATTTGAGTTGTACTGTATTCCTCTTGTTGGCCTTCTTGTCTGTCCCACACCAATTCCAGCCCCTCGGGCCTGTAAAATACAAGTCGAACTCTAAATCAAAATTTATGGTTCCAATGCAAGTAAACGTTTTTACAATGGTCTATAGCGATGCACATACTTCACCTTCCGCAGTTGTATGCAGGATATTCCTTTGCTGCTCTCTGTTCATGTGGCACTTCATAGAAATGCCGTACTACAAGTACCCAAGAAACCAAGCGGTTAAATTGTTCTCACACAGTTGAATAAGTATGCAGTATGCAATACAAAAATAAAAAATTCTTTATAAAATAGACATAAATGAAGGAAATGTAGCTACGTAGGAACAGATTGAATAATAGGGCTGCCTTCTTGTATCTGCAGTATGCTGGTGCTCTTGAGTGCTCTCACATCATATGATGCGGTATCAGGAAGATAAAAAGAAACTGTCGAAAGCTGGGCCTGTGCATGTAGGAGACGGTGCGTCCACGGTAAAGGCCTCTGAATCATCACATTCCATAAAGTCCGAAAGCCATGATGGGTGAATGCTGAAATCACTGTCTTGGTCATCAGACATTACTACATCTGTTGCATCACTCACGGTGGAGACTCGTAAACGTGCTGGATAATGAGAATCTTTTGTATGCAATACAGGAACAAGCCCAGATTCAAACATACTGAGAACGCGCCTTGCAGATTCGAGGTCATCGAGTTCAATTCTAAAAGTTGTTTGGTCTTCATTAAATCGAACATTTGCCGGGTCCGTTTTCACTCCAAAAGTGTTGTGAATCATGCTAGCCATGACGAAAGCAGTCTTAACTTTATTTTCTCCCATTGGTAAGCCACTTATTTCCAGTAGTGTACTTGTTAAATTCAATCTGTCGCCATGCGCTACCGGACTTGCGCGCTTCTCAAAGCCGTCACGAATCTTGCTTGTATTCTGAAGGGACTCTTGTGCTGATTTAGGCGACGAAGAAAGAAATGTTGATGCTGCAGCCGCAACTTTTAAGGAACACAATGTTCTGGGTGTCTTGTCACTGCTATGCAGTACTGGTTTGACTCCATTTTGGTAGAGTTTAAGGACACGTCCTTGTTCGCGTTCTGATGCAAGCTCGACCGTACAACTCCGTTGCCCCATGGTAACCATGCCAGGATCAGTGTGGACACCGTAAGCTCTATGGATTGCAGATGCGATAACTACTGGAGTGATTGATACACCTCTCCATTTTCCCTTCTCAGAGCGAGGTAACCCAGTCACTATTATTGATCTAGCAGTAGAGTTGGCCATTGTTCGATTCACCTTCTTCTTACATGAAAGGGTCCTTAACTGTCTACACTATCGTATCTAGAATGACGTGCCAAAAAAATACATACATGTCAAAAGAGGCGCTCAACTTATAACTTTTCTTGGATTGGATCTTAAACTAAGCACCAAGGGCGAACTATTTACGCAACTTCACAATGCTATTGTTTTAAGGGCCATTCCTGTTTTTGACTTGTTTCCAGAACGAACTGTCTATAATTCGGGCAGTTTTCCTTTATGGAAGAAGTTCCGCATAGTCAACTGTAATCTGAAATAGCAAATCGCATTATGCAGATATTACGTCAATCCAAAACTTTTATGGCGAAAACATTTGTTTTTTTTATATGACCACATGGTCATTTGGGCGCTCTTTATCAGAGGAACGACACGAAGTGTTTGTTAAGACAAGAACAGAATCCTGGTAAGGAAATACTACACATGTTAATCCCTACTTTATTGGATTACTAACCAGCTTAACAGCACACTGAGTATATTGGGTATTGAATTGAAATATTTCTTAATTTAAAGCATTCGTGTGGGAACATGATAAATAATTGGATCGCAGTCTTTGCGCGTTAATCCTTCATCACTGAGTCAACTAAAAAGTCGTCAACAATAACTGCTGACACAACAATTCTTGACCTAGAGAAACAGAAGTAAATTGAATAATATATTACCAAAAAGGAAAACAAATACCACTGAGCCACTGAGTGAACGCGTGAGAGTGCGCTGCTCGCAAATGAGCTCGGATTTGACGTGCGGCAATCATTTCGTGGTTTTGACGTTTGACACAGCAGGCTAAGTCAGCGCATGAAGGAGTATCTGACGTCGCGCGCAAAATAGCCCGAGTGGGTCCCATTTTTAAAAACAATATTGACCTTGTAAAAATATAACTTGCTTGCCAATAGTTCACACGTGTGAATCGTACTGGTTCATTATAACTAATAAGGGTAATCGGGGGAGTTTCAACTTTTTGAAAGAAATTCATGAATTGTTACTTGTTTTTGATTGGCTGGAATGAACCCGGAGTTTTATGTGATAATGTTGATGAGAAGGAGTTCATAAAACAAACATGAAAACGTGACGGGTAGATTATGATGAGCATTGGCGTGGAGAAGATTGAAAGGAGAGAGCGCATTGATGGCACTAGCACGCTAACTTAGACGCTCTTGCACAAGCTTTCTCAGAGTGTATTTACTGTGCTGTCTCGAAAATATCAGCAGTCTGCAGGCTGACTAGGATCAGCCTACTTATACGCTTGGTTCAGTGGTTCAGATGGGGATGATATGACAGGAACTTCTGTCTTCGCCATTTCGTAGTTTTCTTGCAATCATTATCTGGCAAGCCTAGTACTAGTAAACCTCAAAGCACCCTTGCATTTGTGGCTTCAGTTTAGAAGCACTTGAAACTCAACAAACTTTGTTTAAAAAACATTCTAGATTATAATTACCGTCGCAACAATGCCAATGATGCAGCCGAAAAAAAAGCCCGTATCACGCATGAAAGCCTTAAAAATAATAACTTTATTTTCACTAATAGTTCTAATCGGTTTAAACTTAATCGGACTTCGTATTGATCATCCTCCCGCCGCAGTGACGTACCGACTGGAGGCAGACTTTCACCAAAAGGTCTATTCTGACCATTCCAATTCAATTCGAGCAGCTTCAGTTGTTGGCTATGTACTATCAATTCGTGGCATCGGAGCAGCTAATCGCAGCCTCGCCATTATGGGAGCAATGAGGCATACTTTCCCAGTTATCCCATGCTCAATATTTATTGACGCAGCGGCCTTTGATGAACTTCAGCAGCAATTCGTTAGAAGGCAACCTTGGTGCAACCTTGAACTCCTTACGAATCAATATGACAGCGATGAATCACCATTTGTCCGCACAGCCCTTGATTTTGCTGATGCTGCTTTCCGAGAGCAACACTTCACATCAACAATCTGGATTAATAGTGAATTTCTTCCGTCGTGTGCACAACTAAACGAATCAATAATGCAACTGACGAGGGCTTCGACGAAGGTAAAATCAAGGGTTGAGTTCATCATCCCCGAAGTAGCGCTAAACTTGGCTGACACTTCATGGTCCTCAGTACCCACCTTTGGAATATCTGTGAGCAAAGCAAGCGAGGAAACACGATTAGCAGTATTTGATTTTGCAAACAACTTCATTGCTCTTACTCGAACCCACGGTACTCGCAAAGTCTTTCCACTTCGAAGCGTTATGCTTCTTTTTTGGGAGGCTGCGCTCAGAACTCAGCTGAAATTTGAACTAAAACACCACGAAGTTGCTATACACTTGAGAAGATTCACACAGGCTCAACATACTCAAGAAAAGAACAGCAGTTACACTCTTGGTAGTATATGGATCAGTGATCATGAATGGTTTGAGAAGAATTCTGAAACATTGAACACTTGCGCTAGATTGCAAACATTAGGCCGGAGTGTGGCCTTGCGAATGAATCCCCACGCAACTGACGCAATTACTCTCCCTGTTCTCGAATCTGCTCTTGAAACAAATGCGTCTTTTAGGCCTACTGGTAAATGTTCTTTCAAAGATTGTTACACAACAAAACATCCCTGGGAATCAGAATTTAGCCGCGTGGGCCAGGTTAATCCATTGACTGCTGCTGAAAGGCAAGCCATCGATGATATTTACGCGCCACCAAGTGTTTCCAATCAGAAATCACCCTCAGTTGCAATTATCACTCTCCTAGGCGTAGGTGAATTGGTCGTGCAATGCGATAGCCGATCATACATGGTTAGAGTTAAACAACTCTTCTCCGAATTATCTAATGGACATATTTCATTCCATTTGTACTTTGCCCACGAGCTTGTATGTGGAGATGACGAGAAAACTTGGACCGACATAGAGTCGATGAGCTATGGCTGGGATGGGCCAAATCGCCAAATCATGATTTACTAGAGACTGATTTGCCGGAAGTAGTCAAAGAAGCACGTTCGAGACGTGAAGCTGCACGAGAAAATGGACGCCTTGGTCTTCGAGGCGAGTTTTCAAAAATTTTAGCTCTTAGTAGAGCGTTGGAAGATAATGCACGTGAAGGCGGCGCAGATTGGATATTGTTTTTAGATTCTGATGTCTGGTTGCATCCAAATTTAGTGAAAACTGCAGCACTTATCCGAATCCTATCCACTGTGCCCATTGACAAGTTCGTGGTTGTAGGCAACAATCGTTACTTCAATACAGGCTTCATCGCATTTCGAGCAAAAGGCACTCCTGGAAGCGCTGCACGGGAATTTGTCAGGGATTGGTGGGCTGTGGCCGGCACACCTGGTGCAATCGAATGCCACGCTTACGACCAAGCAGCTGCTCAAGCCTTGGTGCTCCTACGTGCGACCAACTGGACAACAAGTGAACCCGGTAATTTTACATGCACTCTTGAAAGCAGCTGCGGAGGAAACAAACACCCAGTGTTCAAGACTTGTGACCGAGCCTATAACAGAGGCCTTAAGTCCAAGTATGTAGATATACAAAGATTTGACCGTGGCGACGCTAACGATGACCCTAAAGTCGCAGGGATTTTCGTCTTGAGGGAAACTGACCGCTGGCCTCGTCCGATGTGCTTGTAAGTCTAAACCTACTTGTACTTGAATCTTTGGTTGCATGTATGCCTTGCCTCACTAAGATCCGTTATTTTGCCTCTTCTTCAGTTGGTGCACGACTCTTCAAGACATCCCCGAAGAATACTCAAACCATAAAGTAAACAGAGGCTTTACAAACCATAACACGTTGCTCGGCCCGAAGCGATGGCCAGCCCAATTACCGGCTCCGGTTTATGACGGCTGGCTTTGTAATCATAAAGGCGAATGGTTGTTCAGAAGGACTTATTTCGGAGACGAAGTTACTGATGGCTCAGCACCTCAACCCAAGAACAAATCCCTTTATACAATGGTGCACCTCCCTTCTATACTTCCTGAGCCTTTATGGAGCGAAGGGCATTACAAACTTCCATTCTGACGATTCATACAGTAGCACACTAAAAGCTTCAAAGTGAAATCCAGTGTATTTGTTTAGATCAAATTATTCTCTCCTATGGCATTAAAGAATTACCTGAAGAGCTCCATGTGTAGATGTGAAGATATAAAGAGACATCTGCGTTATGACTTATTGCACTTAAAAGTTACACCAATTATGCAGCTGGTTAATATCCAGATTATGAAATCTAGAAATAATTTCAGGAGCAGCACTCCCAGCTCCCTGAGCTCAGAGCTTAGAAGAGCGTGCTACTTCAGGCGGCTGCCATCACCTGCATGGCCACTCGGGCAAACGCGTGCCTGATCGGCTTCTCTTCTAGTACCAGGCCCTCTCGTAGTATAAGCTGCTTTGTGCTTTGCTCTGCCTCTCTGCCTATTGGCCTTCTAATTCCGGCCCCTCGAGGCTTACGAAAAAAAATTGTTGACAAGTCAACTGCGATGCTGGGATCGAGCTGTTTGAGTTGTGAATGACCTTAAGGCGTTAAGGCGTCATAAAAATAAGATAAATAGTGGACGTCGAAGACCGAATGTCGAAGAGGAATTTCATATGGATTATGGATTATGTGTCACGGCCACGGCACACGGCACCACACACAATCTCCATAAAATTTCCAATAAATCATATGGTCCAGGTGGTGGTATAGAGAAGCGATATATAGCATAATGTTTTATTAGAAGTAAGGCCCTGTGTCTTATCCGCATGATAATTAGCCACAACAACAACAACCAACAAGAAGAAGGCGGGTGTCAACGGGATTGCCAGCTGCTGCCAATTCCCGCACTGCGGATCTCTAAACAGAAATTTTCCAAATAGAAGATTTCCGGTGCCAGATTGTCTCACAAATAAGAGAAACATGCAAATCAGGTCTAGGTGTAACCAGCATGCCAAATTGCTCGTCATCACTCGTCTCTTATACTATAAACCTGCAGACTCCTTCTCAGCGATGATGCGACGAGCGACTTCCTGAACTCTAACCAACGCCTCAGCTTTTCCTGCAGGCTCTATACGGGCTATGATTTTTTGGAACTTGTCTGGGTGCCAACGCAACAACGCCGTACGCAGAATTTTCTTGGCATTTCCAGTGTTCAACTCCATAATTGGGCGACCGGGCGGTGGCCACGGCACATCATCGAGGCCAAGCTCGCCTTCACCTGCCAACTTGGCATCTAAATATTCCCACGTTGTCGCAGGAACATTAGGTGGTGGTGCACCAGGAGCAGGAGCAGGAAGGGTAGGCGTAGATTCAGTGAAGCCATTCCGAGGCGGGGGTTTGGAGGAGCTACAATCAGGCAAGCCACCCACGCTTTCTTTTTCACACTTCGCTGACCATCTCGACGCGCTGCTCGGTCTCCCGGAAGGATTTCGCGCGAAAGTTGAAGATTGGAAATTTGGATACAATCCAGGCGTGTTAGACTGCAACCCTAGCCCAGAGTTGCCTCCTCTAGCCTTCAGGATCACAAGTCCCCGATTCCGTGCCTTTTTTTCTGCTTCAATCTTAGCTTTCTCTGCATCCACAAAATCGTACACGAAGTCCCATTTCTGCTGCCACGAAGCCCAAAACGACGCTTCTTCTAAATCCGTTGAATAACGATGGTCCTTTTCCCGTGCCTCGGCTAAATTTTTACTTTTTCGACCGGCCGCTTTTGCCTCGGTCCTTGGCACACGCTTTGCCGGTGGATCTCTACTTGTTCTGGCCGTCGTACGTGGATGTGCATATCGAGAGATTGACAAAGACGCACTTGATGGAGTTGGTGCTCTAGATGGTGGGCTCTGCCCAAACTGATCCAATGCTTTCAGGAACAGCGGTGCGTCGCGATTGACTGCGCCTGACTTCACTCTATCTCCTTCGTTTCGTCCTAAAAACTCAGCGCCGTTTATGTCCTCATCTTCATCGTCGTCCAGTGGCATCCGAGAATGAAATCCGAATGGTGTTTTGGCTCTAGTTGCATCAGTACACCAGCTAGCTTGCATTTGAAGCAAGTCAACGTCGAGGTCAGCGCGCTCTTTCTTTTCAATTTTCTTTGAGCCTGCGAAGTCGCTATTCCATCCATCCTCAAGCTCAGACTTACTACGACGCTGGGCACGTCACATGTCTCTAGAAGTTGTCGACTATTATTTAAAAAAATAAATTTAAGTGCATGTGGTGCCTTTTCTCCTACTCAATGCCCAATTAATGCAGCGTGCTAGAAGGGACCACAACACCACAACGCGCTCGGAAGTCACCCGAAAATTCACACCAGCTCCGCGCTCGGCGTCGGCTGCTCGTACTGTACATGAGACACGAGCGAGAATCGTTCGGTCCTCAAATCCTCAAATCGACACAGACAGAGAAGATTTTTTTGCACAAATCAGAGAGAGGAAAAATAATTAACAGGAAGTGTTGGCATCATCTTGGCATTTTCGTTCATTCGTTCAGTGTTTGTTCAGAGAGTTGTGTTCATTCAGAACGCAACGTCTGTTGTGAAGACTCGCGGCTCTTCACGGCTGAAGTAGCAGTTGTAAAAGTGCAGTGTGGCAGGGTACTCACAGGAACAGGTTCAGCTTGGGACTCGTAATTGTGCGTTTTGAAACTACACGCGTTAATTGAATCTCCTATCATCCAGCCTAGAGCTAGAAAATTCCGGCTATAGTGTGGTTTCATAGCGATGTTTGCATTTTGCAAACCAGCCGATGAACCTGAGCGTTGGGGTGGAGACGACCCCTCTTCACCGCCTCCGCCGCCACCACCACCGCCACAGCCAGGACAAAGAGGCTCAGTAGACGTATCGGAACATGGCACTGCGTCACCTCCCGTAGGCTCGCTACTCTTCAAAGCAGGCGCCGGGCTGAGGCTGGGCGCGCGGCCGCAGCATCTGTGCGTGTTTGGCCCTACGGGCGGCACCGGCCAGGCAGTAGTACGTATGGCGCTATCTCGCGGCTGGGCCGTTACTGCCTTTGCACGGCAGCCCGAGCGCCTAGCCCAAGAAGTGCGTGGTCAATTTGTGCTCTCGCTTGTTTGTTGAGTGTCCCTCGTCTGTGATGGCTGCGAGGCTAGACATTGGACAGCATGGCATTGGGGTTTAGAAGGAGAAGAGTCAACTGTATTCTTAGTATACGATGATGCAAGTTTGTAGTCTTCCTCTCTAATACCTATTTAATGATAATAGTATATTTCTTCCAAAACTTCTTCTTCTCTCTCTCTGTTACTTTGATGTTATGTCCGCACCACCTTTACATGTGCCACATGACTTAGGTCCTCAACGAGCCCAAGTTGCGCGTAGTAGAAGGCGACGTCCGAGACAGTGACGCCGTGGCTACTGCGGTGAAAGGCCATTCTTGTGTTGTAGTATGCATAGGATCTACGGATGCAACGACAATGAGCCGCTCCGGGCACGACGTGTGCAGCGAGGGCACCAAAAACATCATCGCCGCTATGAAGGTTCAAGTGCTACTACCCACTCTATTATCACTTTTTTCTTCTTTATTTTCCCGAGCATTCTTCGGAAGTAAAGAATAACTCATCACTTTTGTAGTTTCTTCGCTACTAAACTTATTGATGCCTTACTTGTTCAGTGTGATGCTCCATCCAATAGGCCAAGTCTGTGAAGCGGTTGGTGGTGGTAACGGCTATGGGCGCGTCGGAGTCGGCGAAACGAGTGCCGTGGAGCCGCCGGTGGATGATGAAATACGAGCTTGAGGGTAAATGCGCATGAATTTTGTAAAGCAGCCGCTGCTCTGTGCACTGCTTTCCTTTTGATTCACGCTTTTTTACCTTTTCTGCGACGTGATGGTCCGCGTGCGTGTTTGTCTGTCCTTTGCAAAACCAATACAATAAAAGTGCCATGTTCACTTGCGACTATCCTCACCATTCTTCCTGCTTTACATGCGAACTAATGACAAACGATCGTGAACCTGCACCTGTGCAGACAAAACCTTGCAGGAAACTCACGTGCGCGCGAGCGGCCTTGAGTTCGTGCTCGTGCGGCCCGTAGCGCTCAACGACGGTGAAAACCGCGGCGGCGTGGGCACTTTGGCGTTTGACAGCGCCGCAGAAGCACCACCCACGCAGCACTTGTCGCGCGTAGACTTAGCGGCATTCTTGATCGACCAGTGCGCCAGCAATGAGTTTTTGGGGCAAGCGCCTGGCGTGTCGTGGTTAGACCCGCCAGCTAAGAAGTAGGCTGTAGATCATTCCTGATTCCTGTGGTTTTTGTCTTTGCCACAGTAGACGATAATGATGGACTGAAATTGATACTCTCCTGGCTTCCTGGGTTTTGGCCACGAATTCTCTCAAGTTTATGCAAACTTTGAAGTCGGCGTCAAAAAACAAGTTCATTATTCGTAGATCTACGTACTACGTAGGAATGGTAAATGATAATATAGTCGAACTGAGGACTAATAGCTAATAGCGAATAGCCACAGCATCTCGAAGTCGAAGAAGAAGAAGTCGGAAACGTTAAATGGGTACATAACGTTATAATCAGAGAGAAGGAATTAATACTTCGGTGTGTCGTCTCCACATTCGCCTATCTATAGTAATCGTTTGCAGTTGCCTTTGATGAATTTTGATGATTTGAAATCTGAGAAGCACAAAAGCAAAACCAATTACAAATCAATAGCACCAGTTCGCTTTCACAATCAAAGGAAATGTACAAAGAATTTATCAATGACCCCAATTCGCGACGAGGTCGAAAGCCGAAAGGCCGTCGGGTGCTATTTGAATGCGCTCGCGCTCGAGGAGGTTCACTAGTTGGCGGTTGAAAGGCGCAAAGTACTGCTGCAACGCAGTGAGGTCTTCAGAGGTTGCACGGTCGTGCGCGAAGTGAGAAAAACTTGCCACCCGCCGTGCTTTGGGGCTCTCTGAAACGGCTGCTGTTGCTGCACTGCTGCTATCACTTTCCTCGTTCTTGGCGGTGGTGGTAGTAGCTGCAGTGCTAGCTGCTGCCTTGAACAAAGCACGCACGGCAGCTGCCTGGTGGCTGTTGGAACCTGCCGCAAAGCGCACAATGTGCTCCAAGAGAGCACGGTGCAAATCTCGTGGGGTTTCCGTGGCTAAATGTTTACTGTTGGCAGAAGCGAGGAGGCTTGTAATAGTAGCAGAGCTACCCTTTGCTGCTGTTGTTGTCCCACCACCAGTGCGAGTGCTTACATGACTACTGCTGCTGCTGCTGCTGCTGCTGCCTGTCATGCGATTGCTTTCACCTCGCAGTGCTTCGAAGCTTACGACGAGATACTGGGCTGGCTTGAAGTGGGTTAGCCAATGCTGCAGCTGCAAGCTGTAGAGCCCTGCGGACAGGCCCAAAATGCCACAGTCGGGCCACGGCTGCAAGGGCCGGCTCGAGAGAGGGCCCGGCCGCACTGGGTCGTCACCCCCTCCACTAGAGGAAAACCCATAAACTGCTGGATCGTCGTCGTTGTAGCTATGATGCAGTGCACTGCTTTCACTTTTCAACGTCCTGTGGTTGCTGCTGCTGCTTCCGCTGCTGCTTTTCACAACATTGCCGTTAATGCTATGATGATCCCCAAGTATTGACTTTCCTTCCATGATAGTCTCAGATTGCGAGGTCATGGTTAAGTTAAGGTTTCCTGCTGCTGCTACTACACAAGTATTCAGACGGTCGATTTCTTCTTGCACCCACAACCCAAAGCTGAAATTCAATTCCCGGCGCTGCCGTCGCCGCAAATTTGCCCAATTGTTGGTGACCGCATGGTTGAAGTAGCTCACAGTGCGCGTGACCGGATCACGCAACGAGAGCACAAACCGTAAGCTGCTCGCGGCGCGACCCCCGAATACGGTCTTCAATGTGCCCGGTACCTGCAAAATTTGTTTCATATCGCACCATCGTCCAAGCCGCAGAGGCAAAAAAAAAACAGGTAAGGAAACATACAACAATGACTCTGTGCATGGTGACTCTGCGCATGGAATGGGTTGTGAGCAATTGCATGCACAAGTAGCTCTAGCAGTATGCGCAACTATCCTCCAGCATCGACGTTGGCCTTTCCAAAGTCGGCAGTTGCCTTGTCTATGTAAATCGTGCATCAGAAGGAAGTTCAAACGCACATGCGGTCGCGTAACGTAAGTGGGCGACGCATCGATCGGTATGAGCGGCGCACAATGCCCCCCGATCCCTGTGGTGGCATTATAGGCTACTCTATTCCGGCAGCTGCCCTCAGTAGCAGCAGCTACAGCAGTCGTGGCAGCATTGTCGATAACGCATGGATCGTATTGATTGAAAAAGAACGACCGTGCCTGGTATTTTCTTGCCCGAAGGCGCTTGCAATAATTGGCGGTAGTGGAGCCCGGGCGGCAGAAAGCTTCGCCGTACTCCAGGTACATAGTGGCAAGAGTCTGCTCGAGTGCAAACAAAAATAGACACGAGAGGATGTACATGACTATGCTGCATATAACCCAACCTTCTTCCTCTATCTAAGATCAGTCGGGAATCGCATGAAGGAAGCACTGCGATGATAACAAATACTAGGCTACACTGCGATTGAATGCGAGGGAAACAATTTATCAGTACCGTGTGCGTTGAGAATCCATTGCACTCTTTTTGGTCGTTTTGCGTAGTGGAACACGACGAAGAGGCCAGTCGCCCTTTGCTCATGGACGCTAGCTCCGCGTACAAGCTCGATGTTCCACCTTTTTGAGCTCCAATGATGAACAGCCGCGGCACAACGCGGCCATCCCGGCAGCTAAAGCTCTCTTGCGCCATGGCTTGAAAAAAATGCCCTGTTATGCTTACTAGAATTGTGGCTAAACGCATTTTTTTCATTCGTCGTATGAGCATCAAAGCGAGTGAACTTGGCGACTCACAACACGTTAGCTCAATTGATGTAAGCTTATTCGATGCCGACTAGCGGTGAGCAACCTTTTATTGCATTACAATCAAACCTCTATATGCGAGACTGTACCAGTGATTTCGTACCAGCCGACAATTGTTACTCTAAGAAGTCGCTCGGGCTCTGTTTTAAGTTCGCGCAGTGGAAAGATGATACTACTGAGGGTTTGAAGGTACCCTTGATGCCACGCTAACACCGACAGCAACGTCTATAGTAAGGAGCAGGGTGATGCAAACCCTTCGTATAAGTTTCCTCGCTATACAAGGAGTGATTCGATGCCATTCTAAGAAAGCTAACCGTAGGACCAAGAAGGATTCCCAGCGCTGCGTGATGCTGTGATCTGTGATCTGCACAACGTCGTAACTGTCGTAACCTCGTCAAAATCATCGTTCATTACATTCACACTGGAAACAACAACGGCTAGCGGGCTAGCGGTTTACGTCATGAGCTCCTTACAGACTATTCTATGTACAACTTTGCCTAAAGTGCAGGGAAAAGACTGTCTACAATGAGTAGCTGCACCAATCTATTCTATAGTGGAAAGACCAACAACTTTTAGCATAGTACGGTAAATGTTCTAAGCTTTACGAGAAGCCTCGGCGTTCCATAGGTTTACTATTTACTCTCCTCTTCTTGGAGTACTATCTGTAGGTTTATAATCACGCAGGAGGCCGATGATGAAAACTTCGGCGTTCACGAGCATGCCAAGAAGGCTAGAATGTCATTGTAACTAGGCGCCCGCCACGAGGCATCGAACCTCAGTTTTCATGGGCATTCATCTGTGGATCCTGGTGGGACTTTCACTGCTAGCTCATTACGGATGGTCTTTGACTAGCCCACACATCAGCGACGAAGCTTTCCTCAGTGTGGTTGGAGATGCGGCTGCGGCTGGGCCTTCAAATTGCATGCCATTTGGCGACGCATCTCTTGGTAAGTACAAGGGCTTCATATACAGCGGCGTGGCTGCCTTCACTTTGTACGAGCACAGCCGCATCGCCTTTGATTTGGGCGCTCTCAACAACGAAGCTATCGTCCTTGACATCGCACTTGCAGCAACCTCAAGTGACGGAGGGACAGCAGTATCAAGTGCAGGCTTCACCTCTGTTTGTTCTGCTTGCACTCCTGCAAGCCCAAAAGGCGACGCAATTTCAGGAAATTTTGAGCTCGAATTTGAGCTGAATGTGGCTGGTCTCGAATTCAATTTTGCTGGTGGTGGCTTAGTGGTGCGATTTGCCGCAGCAGGAAGTTTTTCATCGGACTATTCTTGTTCAAACGGTGTATTGATGAGCTGGGACGCATCTGATCCATCGGGCTATTTTGTAGAGCGCTTCTATTCAGACTCCAATGGCATGAGCCCATGGACTGGATCTGACGCTACTACCATTGGTGGTTTCGCGCTGTACCATGCAGCGCCGACTTCGATTCCAAGCCAAGTACCCACACCACTGCCTTCAAACCATCCTACGCAAGCTCCCACTAGGATACCGATACCTCTTCCCACGCCAAAGCCGAGTAGTGCTCCTTTACCCCAGCCTAGTGCAAAGCCGACACGCCAGCCGACGCCATCGCCCTCCGCGTCTTTTGAGCCTACTGCGCAGCCTTCCCACACTCCTCACCCGACGCAAATGCCAACCACTTCTACCATTCCAACGCAGATACCATCAGCCCCTTCGAAACCTCCTACCTTAGCACCATCACCTGGGCCTACTCAAGTGCCATTTCCAAATCCCACACATTCGCCAAGCCTTTCCCCATCTTTCTCTCCGAGCCGCCCCACTGGCACACCTACTCCACCGCCAAGTCCACTACCCTCACTCCTTCCATTTCCAGTGCCGACAGCCTTACCGCAACCTCAGCCTTCAGTGTTACCAATTCCAGCTCCAACCCCTACACCAAGTATCAAGCCCAGTCCAGTTCCCACTCCATGGAACCAACGGGTGATATCAGCGGGCGTTAGTTGCAACTCTCAAGCTTGTTCAGCGAGCACCAATTTGGATCTTACAGAATACCAGGTGTGGGGGTTGACGTCAGTTTCACATAAGTTCTTCACTCTCATATTTATTTTCACTATCTTTCTCTCTTATTCTTACTTGAACCTAGGGAGTCAGCGCTTGGACATCTTTGTCTCTGACCGTTGATCGGCTCCGAGGAGATCTTGGTTTTGCTGGGATAGAGTTTGCAACATTGTGGGTGAACGACCAAGACACCGGTGAGTCATTCCCAAATTTACTATTAGATTTGTGCTCGGCGCAAGTCCTCTATATGAACAAAGATTGTATATTCAGTATTTAATTTTCTTGAAAAACAGGCTATACTTGTTCCACTCAAGAAGACTGCGGTGGGACTGCAGGAATGGACGGATCAGCAGGTGACGACTGTGTCGTGAATTTAGATTTGAGCCCTTGGGTATCACTTCTAAATAGTAGTAATGAAGCACAAGATCAAGCGCTTCTTGCCGTCAAACTGAAAGCATCATCAGGTGTTAATTCGTGCAGCCCTCACATGGTACGAACAACACTAGATAAATGCGGTGCGATATGTGACTTTTGATCACAATAGTTCACTGGTAATTACTCCGAATTATTCTCATGTTTTGCCTTCGTTCTTTTCTTTTCCCACTCTAAACGCTTGAATGCTCTTTTACAACAAGGCGGCTCGCATCTCAGTTGCAGTCACCTACCAAGCAACACCTCCTCCAACTGAGGCGCGTATTCCAAGTCCAAAGCCAACACTCAACCCCTATTTGCAGCCGACGCTGTCAAGGATGCCTACTGACAAGCCATCAAGCACAACTTCACCGATTCATTCACCGACGTTGGCTCCCACAACTGCAAGCACCATTTCGGTATCAGTTGAACTTGTGTTGGAGGCCTTGAGCTCAGAATGCAGTACTGACGATAAGGTCAAGCTTCGACAACTCATCGCAAACGCAACTGGTAGAGGTTTGGACTCAGTTCGGATTTTGGTAGTTGAGGTGGTGAATATGTCTTCTGCACTACCTTCTAGACGTTTGTCAAGCTTTTACTGGACGGCTAGTTGTTCAATTTATGCAAACTCTGCTATCACACCGACATCAAACTTTACTGCAATGGTGGAATCAGAGCTTTCGAGTGATGTCTTTGAGCTATCTCTTGCTGACAAACTTTCGACCGTGACATCTGTTCTAAGTGTATCAGCAGTTCCTGCGACCCGTCGCCCTTCGCCCATCCCTTCGTTTTTATTGACAACTTTCCCGACTCCTCAGCCCTCGCACCGTCCGTCACTTCAACTTTTACCTGTACCAACTTCTGCTCCACTTTGCAACAACGGGTGCAACCCATCCGATGACCAATTCAATACTTCTTCTTACCAAGATCCGGGTGCAAGCAGCGCTTCTATAAATATTGAGCTGTTGTTAGTCACCGTGTCACTTTCAATAACCTTCGGCGTATGTCTTATTCTTTGTGCTTTTGTTTCTTTCCGAGCACAAGGATGTTATCCACCTCGTTCTATGCGCGATGATGTTGCTGACGAAATTGAATCTTCAACCCAGCGTGCACGAACGCTTCATATCCCTGAGAAACAGCTGTGGCGAACAGCTCGATTCAAGGCATATGGGGCTGACAATATCGATCGCGTCTGTTCAATATGTATCTCTGACATTGGCGATCATGAAATCGTCAAGGAACTGCGTTGCACGCACTTCTATCATGCGCGATGCCTCGATTCTTGGCTATCAGTCTCAGTGGGGATCTGCCCTCTGTGCAAGAACCCAGTTCTCGCTCCGAATCCTCTTCCATGGCGCGAGGCTCTTGCAGATGGTATGTACGCAGCATTGTATGCTTTAATAGGTGAAGGTACTCGAGTTTTAATGGCTGCTGATGCTACTTCCAACATAGAACTTGTAAGCACTCCGACAACTTCTCAACAGATGACTTTCACGAGCGACAATGAAGCTACTCTAAATGCAATAGTTGATAGCACAGGTTTTGAGCCAGACGAAGAACATGAAGATATTGTCAATATTGATAGTTACTTAAATGATGAGATTGAAGGCGATCATGAAAGTGAACCAATTGAATCGACCAGAACGAGTTCTCAGCAAGAATGGACGTCCCAAGAGAATGACGGCAATTCAGCATTAGAAGAAGGAGGCCTGAACACACTTAGCCCGCATACTTTCGAAGGAGGTAGCAGCTTAATTTTAGAAAGACTGCGAGTGCATGAGCAACAACGCCACTTTCAGCATCGTGCATCAAGTGAAGCGAGTGCTGAGAGCGACGGAAGCGAAGAAGCATCTAATACTAGCGAGAATGAAAATTCGAGCGATGCAACTGAAGCAGATCGAAGTGTCAGTTCCCGTTGGGATTCCTCAGCAAGGACTTCTTCGACTGAAGACAAAATTGCGGACGACGGAACATTGGTCAGAGATATGTGGGATAATACTATACCTGATCAATGGATTGAAGAGGAAGACGATTGAAAGATTGAATGGAGTGTTTATCGCAACAATACTTTACTCTTTTCATGTGCAAGTCGAACGACATAAATTAGGGATCTTCGATGAGGCAGTAAGCATTATGTGGTAGTACTCAAAGTTAAGAAACTGCAAGATGTACTCAATTTAAGTACTCTCTGGCAGTCAGTCAGAAATAATTTCGTCTAATGTCGTATGGCTGGTTTTGAAATCCTTCAACTCAATCAATGACATCAAGATTGGAATAGGGCCAAGTTCTTACCTGCGAGCCATCAGCCTATCAGCCTGTCAGCAGACAACACGTTCAAGGCGTTCGAGAAGTCAGCAAACGATTTGATTTGATTTGATGGCATGCATCCATTCAACGTCAAGTAGAATGACATTTATGCGTGAAGTAGACCTAACAATGCTGCGCATAGATTATAGAAAGCGCTGAGTTTGAAATTTCCAACGCTGGCGATATTCAATTGTATGTAAGTAAGCCATCACCCCAGAGGTATCGAGAAACGTTGTTTCTTCGGAACGACGCGTGAAGATTAGTAATCTCGCAGGACATGTTGATATTTCTACACTGAAAAGCTTGTAGCAGAACACCGATGCCGTAGGAAAAAGCAGACGAAGATGCAATGATTCTTTCTTCATAGAAATGATTTGTAACTTCTTCGAGGATACTTTCGACTTCTACGGATCCGGCGCGCATCTCCTTGCAGCATCAAAGAATTTTCATTTAGGCCCATCGGGGTTTGTGTCACTGTGAACGGTGTCAAGAAGAATGCGCGCAACAAAAAAAGAACGATTTAATGCTCAAGTTCTGGACGTGAATGTGGGCATCTCTTTCAGTCCTATACATCTGACAAATGCCTCGAAAAAGGGATTCTAAGTAAAAGTGACCTCAGTTGAGTTTAGATAAATGTAGGAACATACTAGTCCGCATCTGCTAGCTAGAGATTGCCTCGTCGTCAGAAGTAATAAGCGATATCTGAAACTGTAGATACAAAGTAGATACAAATAATTAATGGCTGGTTAGTTATATGCCGTCTGAAATCGTGTCACTAAAGAAGTGCTCGCAACCGGTAGGAAAATTAACAGTAACAGAAACTAATGAATTTATGATGGACAAGGCACATCCTGCGCACCACAATCAAATGACTTTAAAAAAATACGTATCCGAGACGCCTCAAAGTTGCTGCAAGAGGTCAAACGGTGCGGCATTGGTGGCTGCGGCTTGCGCGTACAGGCTTCGCAAGAACGACCGCAGGTCCCGCACCGCAGCCGCAGCCTGGTCCAAGTCCGCGTCGTCGGCAATTTTCACGCGCAGCAGGCTCCGGAGCTTCACGGCATCGGCTTGAAGGGCCAAGAGCTCCCGCTCGCCGAGGACTCCGCGCTCGAGGAGGGCGCGGGCTTCCAAAGAATGCGACGAACGGTTTGCGAGGCTAGACTGGTCCGCCAACGATGTCTGTGCAGTATGGTCGTTTGAAGAATGTGTCCAATGCAAAAGCGCACGGTATTTAGATGTTTACAATGATAAGACCACGAAAGAAAAAGATACTCTATGTGTTTTTCGATGGGGAAAAAGGTGGACATTTGGCTGAATCAAAATCATATTTTGTAAGTTGCACTGAGATAGAGAAACGTATTTGAATAAATGTATGCGCAGACAGAGCTCTGATGATTAGTCCAGTGATTACCTGGTCGTCGAAAGGCAAAGCAGCGCGCGAAAGGGCTCCTTTCCGCATCCCAAGGCGCTGCGCACATGCGGCCAACTGCCCTAAAAACTGCTCCCCTGTTGGAACAGAAGAGGTGGTGACGTTAGAACTGGCTGTGTTTTCGTACACGAGAGGTGCAGTTTTGAAGGAATCATATCTGTCTCAAACTTTCCTCGATTCGAACACATGTCATTGCTGAGGAGTACTAACAGGAAGTTATCCACATGATAGATACAAACACTCAAAAGCAAAGGAAAAGTCATACACAAAGCCCATGCACAAGCGTACCCGCTGCTGCTGACGTCGCAAGCCGATCAAGAGCAGCGGTGGATTTCGGCGGCTGTCGCAGCACCAGCTCAATGGGCCCCCACATTTGCATCAACTTTTGAAGCACGGCAGAATCTGCTGGACGAGGAGAAGGATCTGAAGGCCGAGGGCTGTGCCTTGAAGAAGTAGGAACAGACTCACTTTCGGCACCTTTCTTCACTTCTTCTTCATATAGACGGCTGCCAACGGCGACAGCTCCTCCTTCTCCTCTTGATTGGTTGCCAGAAGGAGCCATCGGCCGCCTTATTGAACTTCCATTCGCGGCGATAAATGCCGCCACGGCAGCGGGGGTTGGAGCAGGCAGATGGTCACCCCGGTGGCGCCCTTCGTCTAAGAAATGGGACACCCTCGCGTGGGCTTTCGCGTTCGTGCGGCTCAGGTTGGGCAAGAGCTGCGCTGCGGCTGCACTGCTACTGCTGCTGCTGCTGCTGCCGCCTCCGTTGCCACTACCGCTACCTTGGCTGCTTTGCGCTTCGGCTGCGAGTAGCACGGCCGCGAGCACCTGCGCGCTGGTGTCCCTGGCCTCAGCCTCCCGGTGGCTCAGCAAGGGCACCAGCGCTGCGGCCAAAGCGTCACTCCCCGGTCCCGGCGGAGGTCCCGGTCCCGGTGGCAAGGAGGTGGTGGGGACAGGGGCGGTGATTGGTGCAGGTGAGGAAGCGGCCCGCTGAACCCATGCGTTGCGCTCGCGCTAACATGGTGGCAAGAAGAACAACAACGGAAACAGGCCGAGGAGAATGACTGTAAAGGTAGAGCCAACAGATCTAGATAAAGAAAAAAGTAAAGATAACAAACAGAGCCTATCGATGAATGAAGTCAACCACTCCATCCTTAATCCTACGTACACCACTCCTTTTACCTGCAAGGCTCCCAACAGCCATGTCGCCATCGCCACAGCAGACCCAGCCCGTAACCCCGCGCTCTTGTTGTCGCGGCCATTGGGAGCTTTGCTGCCTCCGCTACTGCTGCTGCCTCCGCTACCACTGCCGCCACCACTGCCACCACCGCCGCCAAGATTGTGCAGTTCCGCGGTTACGAACCCGAGGGTGTGAGAGTCGCCGAGTCGAAAGCAGCGCAAGTGGAGCGCGTCAGCAGCCGCTCGAGCAGAAGTCGCTACTGCTTTGCCCGAATCTTTGAGCAAGGAGAGGAGCAAAGGAAAGACTACGCGCCAGGACTTGTCCTGAGGAGCCTTGTCGCCCGCCACCGTGCCCGCAGCCTAAGTACATGTAGGAAACCAACGACGAAGAGGAAGTAGACGCGAATAGGCGTGAAGTAAATGAATGCATTTGCGCTTTCTAGGTGCGAGTGTTCGAGTCAAAAGAAGTCGATGCATGAAAAAAAATGCAGAAACACTAGAATAACACGGAGAAAGGGGGATACCTGAAGGAGGGCTAAGGCAGCCGCGACGACATGGACATTTTTGCCGCGCTCAGTGAGCACATCCTGCACGCAGCCCAAGGCAGCAAGCGCCGTGTCTCCACCCATGCCACTCCCACCCACTGAAGAGGATGACGAATTTGCAGAGCCGGAATTGTCACTTCCACTGTTGTTGGCATTGTTTCCGCTTCGGCAGAGAGGCAAAGCATCCCCAAAGATGGACGCATGGGCAGCAGCCAGAGCACTCAGCGCCTCTGCCGCATTTCTCAACAGGTCTGCTTTGGCCTTCCAGGGCACGGCAGCGCTGTCATGCGTGGGGGCTGCTCGTAGCGCGGCTACTCTGACCACGGCCTCGTCGCGCGCAGCGGCGGCCACGGCTTGCTTGCTCTGCATGGTCGACGAGGATGATGAAGATGAAGAGGAGGAGGAGCTGCTTCCACTGCTGCCATTATATTCGTCGCCAGTGGCATTCCCCATCTCACCTACAATACTGTTGGAGCGAGTTACACCAGGGGTCGCCCCCCCTCCGTTGCTATTGCTGGCTTTTTTCCCGCTAGCGCCTTCGAACGCCGTGTCGGCGAGATAGGTTCTGCCTGCGTCCACACTCAAGAAGCACTTCCCGAACCTACCCATGTCATCAGCTAACCGCAAGTAGCCGACCCCACTGCTTCGGAACTGCGCCGCCATTTTGCGACCCGACTCCACCTCCCAGTACGGGTACCAGTCCCCCTGTAAGACCTGGGGCGCCAGCACCACGTCGAGGCGACCAACCACGTCGCTCAGCCACCACGCCATGTCCGAATAAAACACGTCGCTGCCGCTGCCTTCGCTGCCTCTGCTGCTGCCTCCGCTGCTACCTCCACTGCTGCTGCTGCCTGGGCTGGAAGGAGGTGCGACGGGGCGACCCAGCAAGGCGCTCGCGTCGACCATGCGCTGTGGAGTGAACGGTTGACCGTCCAATGGCCAGCCTTGGTGTGGGCTGAGCCGCAAACCCATGAAACTGCCCACTTTTTCAGCCTTGGTCTCGTCGGAGGACACCTGCAAGTTTAAGATATAGGAAATAGGTCACATGTACGGACGCTTCTTTTGGCCACGCAGTGAGCTGCACATCTCGGTAGTACAATGCTTGAAATTGCGGTTCAACAGAGCTCGAGTACTTCTAGCAACGGAGCACCTTCCCTTCATCCACTCATTCTCACCTCGAAGGCCACCATGTCGCCCAACTCAAGGAACATGCTGCCTCTGGACCCGTCAAAGCAACAGCTTCGCGTTGGGGTTGCCCCCAAAGCCTCGCGGGTCACAACGTCCGTCCCCAAATTGGCGCCTTCGGAGCCGGGCTTGTGGCAGGCCCCCACCGCCACCACTGTCGCCACCACGAAACGCACTCGCCCCCCACTGCCTTTGGCTTCGAGAATGACTTTGGCACTGGAGGCCGACCTCCCGCCGTCTCGCGGCAAGAGCGCGGCAACCTGCGAAGTTGAAATAAGGGGTGTTTTTGTGGCAATAATTCAGGATGAATTGGCTACGTATTTCTGCCAATGTATGTGCTCATAAAAGCACCCAAAATAGAAGTAAAAATATGTGCGCACTCGCGAAGTATTATTTCTAACCTGGTTGAGGAGATGCGTGTTGTCGCTGAGCACCCAACATCGACTTGGGCCAACAGCGGGAGCAACAGCTGTTTTCGCAGGATGCACAGGTGACGGCATCGCGCCGTTGCCATTTGGACTGAAGCCATTGGCGCCGCGGCTGCTATTGAGCCTGCTGTGGTGGTCATTATGAACATTGCCAGGAGAAGACGGGTTCACGTGTGGAGACCTCGCCCCGTGGCTCCACCCTCCACCTTGCCCCACTGGTGACGTGGGCACATGTAAGGCGCCCATTGCGTTAGTGTGGTTGTGGTGACCACTATTGTTGTTGTTTCCGTTGTTTCCGTGGCTGTGGGCGCCCACTGGAGGTACCGGAAGCAACGGCAACAAGTCTAGGGAAGAAGGCGACTGCTGCTGCTGCTGCTGTAGCCCTCCATGAACTTCACCGTGGTCGTAGTCTTCCCAACACCGCGCACAGTAGGCGGTGCCCTGAAGATTGGAGAGAACGTGAAAGCAGAGGATGAATGGAGAGGGAATCAAAGGTTTCAAAAGATACACATAGATTCGGAATTATAGCTCATGTTGAAAATCAATTTCAAAGCCGAAATGCGAAGCTTCAGAAATGTCTAGTGGGAATTACCGGATTATCTTCATCTGGCTCAAGGCCGTCCCGAGACCCGCAGGTTGCGCAGCGCATGCCACTTGCACGGTGGTCCGCGGGATAAAATTGCTGTTGTTGCTGTTGCAGCTGATGTTGCTGCTCGTATTGCGGTTGTTGACGCGGAGAGCGCTGCAGCCCGTAGTGCTGTTCTGGTTGTACGTACTGCTGCTGCTGCTGAGCTTGGTGATGGGGGAATGGTGACGGTGCCGGAGTGGCACGTTGACTGCTGCTGCTGCTGCTGCTGCTGCTAGCGGCGGATGGTGCCTTAGCAGTTACACCACTGCCGTTGCTGTTACTTTGAAGGGCCACTCGCCGCTCTGCTGCCGACATCCCTAAGCGAGCTTCCAAAGCTGCCCGCCGCGACGAGGACGGTGCCTTTCCGACTGGCACGTCAAAGGCAACGGCAGCAGGAGCACCAGAAGCACCCCTATTGACACCTCTTCGAAGATCTTCGGCACCCGTTTCCAGAGGTCTAGCAGCCGCCGCCGATGCTGCTGCATCTCCTCTTGGTGTTGCTCCTCGACCTCCTCTTCCTTCCGCACCACTTCCTCCTCTTTCTCTTTCCGCAATCGACGACTTCAGCGTTGCGAGCTCCCTTTCAAGTTGTTGCACAGTGCGTGCGCGGTCGGCAGCAAGGGACTCCGCTCGCTGTTGCGCCGCTCGAGCTGCCTGGCTCTCCGTCCGCAAGGCCATGATTTCCGACGCCATCCGTTCTTCGACCGCACGCACTGCTTTCGCTACGGCGGTTGCCACCGCGGCCTCGGAATGGGCATCCCCTGTTGTTGCCGCACCTACTGCTGGGGACCTCTGTGCGCTGCTGCTGCTGCTTGCATTGCCACTAGCACTAGGGTTGGCGCGCCCAAATACGCTCTGAGGGTCCAAAAAGCGGCCGGAGTCCGGCGAGTGAGGGGAGTGGGTGATGTCAGCTTCGCCAGCCAAGTCATCCGCCAATTCCAGAGGAGTCAAGGCTGCAGCAGCGGTGTTCGCGGAACTGGCTTGGGTTGGCGATTCAGCGAGCCAACGGCTGTTGACTGCTCGCCGACTTTGTTGCGAGGACTTCGTGTTAGATGAGTCACCCTGCCCGCCTAGATCCGGGCTGGCTGCAGCCAAAGAACTTGCTCGGCTGCCACCACCACCGCCCCCACCGCCGACAGTCGTTGTCACAGTTAAATTAGACGGCCTAATGTTACTTGCCGCTGTTGCCGACGTACTTGTCACCTCTTTCTTCAGGCCCCACACCGGCGAGCGGCTATCGTCCACCTCAGTTCCAATGCCACTCGCTTGCGCCGTGCGTGCTCTCGACGGCCGCACTCCCACTGCACCACCGCCACCACCGCCACCTGCAGCGCCACTGCTATCTGACCCCGGTGCTACTGGCCTCGTTGGAATCTCAGACGCTGAGGCCGACACTTCCGAGGCTCGCCGCTCGCGCCGTTTCGCAGCCGCCGATCGCGAGAGCCCGTCGCTTAAGCCTCTGGATAGGCGCGGGCTGGCGTCACCTTGTGGCCGCAAGGGTAACCCCCGCCCTGGAGGACTCATACCGCTCTGCTCGTGTTGCTCTGCAATGTTCGTTGCCTCAGCAGCGCTAGAAGCTGAACTTTTTTGTCGACCACTGCTGTCTTGGCTGCTGCCTTGTGATCCGCTGCCGCTGTCGTCTCGAACGGGAGGAGCGCTGTGTGCAGCTCGAGGAGACGAACGACGCCCTCCACTGCTGCTGCCAGCGCCGCTAATACTAGTACTTCCTGCCGCTCGCAATCCAATGTTTGCGCTATTCAAGCCAAGCGCTACGTCCAGAGCTGCAGCTGAGTTGTCCATTTGACCCAAAGGCATGACGGGCTGAGAAACAGACCTTTTCAAACCGGGGCTGTTGCTGGCAATGCTGTTGCTGCCATTATAGTTGCCGTCGCCGCCTTCCACAGGAGCA